>ENA-UOOH01000124-UOOH01000124.1-fermentation-metagenome-genome-assembly--contig:-NODE-124-length-90661-cov-16.054864_pt1 | contig 90661 bp, 106 predicted proteins | sample MGYA00245778_ERZ724025 | MGnify/ENA primary metagenome ERZ724025 (study PRJEB28704, sample SAMN03018313) | fermentation metagenome | biome: anthropogenic terrestrial biome; feature: soil... | reverse complement strand
ATAAAAACGCAGGTCAAATAAAGGGCTGCAGCTCAATTTTAATGGAATAAGATGGTAGCGAGGGATCGATTTGAACGATCGGTCTCCGGGTTATGAGCCCGACGGGATATCCTGGCTACCCTACCTCGCTATACGTCGCTCTATCAGTACTCTGTATTTATCTTTTATGATGTAACGGTACTTAAGCGATCGCTCAGAGGAATTTTTTCAAAAACATCAGGTCCTGCAGGTTGCCCTTGATCTTGATCTTCTTGGTGATGTATGCCTTAACAGGCCTCAGTTCGCCGTCCATTATGGCCTGGAGGCTCTCGGGAGTGGAGATAACAGTGATATCTGAATCCGGTATCGCCTCGGCCCTGAAGTCATCGATCCTGGAGTCATGGAGCCTCATCCCGTACGATTCCGTCCCAAGGTCGATGGTGAAGGTCTTGCTGAGGTGAGCCAGTTCTTTTCTGAGCTTCTCGTCGTCTTCGCTTTTTCTGTTGAACTTGTCAACCATGCCCCGTATCTGTTCCTCTAGGCTCATCTTATCACCAGTCGCTTATCTTGGTGTTCGCCGCGAGGGACATTAAGTGTCTCACAGGCTCCCAGGAACACCTTGTGTGCTTTGGGGCACGTCCGTTTTCTTTTATCCACTTTTCTATAAAATCCATCGTGATTCGGTCGCTGGGATAACCGCTCCCGATATCGATGCCGAATTCTTCCGATATCTCTGCGATACGGCGGTCCCTTGTGACCTTCGCAACTATTGACGCCGCAGAAACTACCGGATATCTGTCGTCGGCCCGGTGTTCGGCGATGACCTTGCATCTACCGCCGCACCTTGCGGCCATGGATCCCGAGAAACCCCTCTCGTTAACGTCGGGACAGTCGGCGAAAACGGTCTCGGCTGACAGTTTATCGAACGCCTCCGCGAACATGCCCAGTTCTATCTCGTTAAGAGTGACGCTCTTTCTGAGACGGTCTATCTCCGAAGCCGGCATCTCGATGACGCATGCATCGCAGCAGTCTACAATCTCGGCGTACAGGGCCTCTCTTTTCTTCGGGGTAAGCTTCTTCGAATCCTTGACGCCCATGGAGACCAATCCCTCGTCGCCGTCCGTCCGTACGATTCCTACGACCAGGGGCCCCATGACGGAACCCCTGCCCGCCTCGTCGATACCGCAGTATACCATCATAACACCAACATACCAGAAAAAAAGTAACCATATATAATTTAAGTGAAGTCGTTCCTACAGAACAGAATATGAATTTAAAGTGTGATGTCCAGTACGGAAAGGCCGACATGGGCTTCAGGTTGACCCGAGTGGGGGTCACCGGTGTCAGAAAACCCATAATCGTCAAGAGGAAAGGGGTAAACAACGAGCTCAACAGGGCCCTGAACTGCAACATCGATATTTTCGTCGACCTTCCCGCGGAGCAGAAAGGCTCCCACATGTCAAGGAACGTCGCGGTACTGACCGATGTCGTCCTCGAAAGCATATCCAAGCCCGTTGCGGGCCTGGAGACGGTGGCCGCCGACATGTGCAAAAGGCTGCTGGTACATCATGAGTACGCCGAGGTGACGGGAGTCTACATAACGACCAATTACTTCAAGCCCAGCGTAACCCCCAACGGAAGGGAGACCTACGAGGTCTACAAACTGATCGCAAAGGCCACCGCAGTCCGCGGCGAGGGCGTGCGCAAGACGATAGGCGCCGAAGTCATCGGAATGACGGCGTGCCCATGCGCCCAGCAGACAGTGACCGAGATCATGGAGTGCGGAGGCGGAACCCCTGTGATATCCCACAACCAGAGGAACATATGCACCGTCACCGTAACCACCGGCGAGGATGAAGAGATCGAGGCCGACACATTGATCGACCTGGTGGAGGCGTCGTTCTCTTCGCCGACATACGAGCTTCTGAAGAGAGAAGACGAAGGGATGGTGGTGATCAACGCCCATAAGAACCCCAAGTTCGTCGAGGACGTGGTCAGAGGCGTGCTGAAAAGGATCGTGGAGAGTTATCCGGACCTTTCTGACGACGCCGAGATCATGGTCAGGAGCGAATCCGAGGAATCGATCCACAAGCACAACGCTTTCGCCCAGAGGGAAGCCACGATGGGAGAGCTGAAAGAAGAGGCCGAGTGATTCACTCGGTCGTCTCTTCTATCGGTTCAAGTTTCTTTTCGAGTATGGAGATATCGCAGACGTATATGTCTTCGGGCCGCTCCAGGTCGTCCAGGCATCCGACCCAGTAGACCACCACGCCGGGTCCGAATATCTGAGTGTACGGTATGAGCTGCTTGCGCGCGTTGAACCTGAACTCGATGTTGTCCCCGAAAGAGGCCTTGCTCTCGATCCAGTAGATCTTCTTGCCCTCATACATCATCGGTTTGTCCAGAAGGCTGTCCGGAGTCTTCTCGAACTCCCCGCGCAGTTCGTTCTCGGTCCTGTACCCGATGCCCTGGCCGTTCAGCCAGTTCTGCAAAAGGTCCTCTCCCCATTCTCCTCGCTCCTTCTGTTTCTGGGTGCCGTAAGGGGAGTAGATAAGGTCGTTCTCAGTGACCTCCCTGAGCTCATCGGCGGTCTCCTTGCTCTCCAGCGAGTCCGGGTCCCTGACAAACTCCCAGAACTGCTTTTTGGAAGCCCCGTCCTCCTGGAATATCATCATGGCTGTCAGGATCGGAGGGAAGCGGTTCCTTTCGGCGATTTCCATGAGGGTCTTTCCCTTCTTCCAGTCCTTGAGCATGAACTTCGCGTTCTTTTTTACGACGTAGAAACGTTTCTTGACATCCCTCGATGTCTTCTGCGTGAACAGGGATTCGAGCATCCTTCGGTCGTATCCCTCGGACTCGAACGTCTTTACGTCTGCGGCGGTCTTGAGACCGTTGTAAATCCTCTTGTATTCGGCGTAGTCCATCTTAATCAGCCGCTGAGTTTGCGTACTAGGTCCTCTGCTGCCGCCAGCACGACGTCTCTCACCATGGAGGTCGGCGGACAGTAGGCGTTCTCTGCCGTGGAAAGGAAGTCCTCGGCGGTGGTCCCGAAAAGGACGGCCGAAGTTAGCCAGTTGATGCGGCCTGTTGCGTCCTCACCTGCAAGTATCTGCGCCCCGATGATCCTGTGGGATGACCTGTCGGCGGATATCTTGACTATGAGGCTTTTTCCGCCGGGGGAATATCTGGCTCTTGTAAATCCTTCTGCCTTCCCCTCTGCGGCGGATATTCCGTACCATGAGGCCAGGCCCTGCGATAGGCCTGTGCCGGCGATCTGCATGTCGCCGATGACGCTCACCCAGGGGCTGGCGGTGGCGCCGAAGACGGCGCAGTCACCTGCGGCGTTCCTTCCGGCGATGTCGCCCTCCTTCACGGCGGAAGATCCCAGCTGGCTCATCGTAGGTCCGGGCATCGCCGCGGACTGGCACTGAATAAGGTCTCCTGCGAGGAATATGTCTTTGACCAGGCGCCCCCTCCTGTATGGCTGCAGGGTGGGCGAGACGGCGACGGCACCGAGCTGGCCTATGTCGAATCCCAGCTCCTTAGGTATGTCTAGGTTGGCACGCACTCCCGTGGCGAATATCACCATGCCGCAGGGATAGTCTTTGCCTGCGGCCCTGACGCCGGTCACATTATCTTCTCCGAGGACCGCTTCGACCGGTGCCTTCAGAACTATCTTCACGCCCATTTCTTCAAGGTGATGCTGGACGGGCGCGGCCATGTCGGCATCCGCTATGCGAGGTATGACCTGGTCCATCATCTCTATGACGGTGACTTCTTTCCCCGAATTTCGCAGGGCGACGGCCATTTCCAATCCGATGACCCCTGCGCCGGCGATGACGACCTTGTCGGTCCCCCTCATGCAGGCCTCTATGTCCTTACCGTCCCTGATGGTCCTTACCGTGAAAACTCCTTTGAGGCCCACTCCCTGGATCGGAGGGACGAAGACCTTTCCGCCGGTGGCGATGACCAAAGAGTCGTAGGCGTACTTCTTCCCTCCGGCCGTGACATTCTTCGCCTCGGCATCTACGGATTCCACCTTAGTCCGGGTAAGGACTTCGATTTTCTTTTTTTCTGAATAATATGCCGCATCATGCATGACGATGCGGTCCCAGCTGTTCTTCCCTTCGAGGACCCAGGGTATGGCGCAGGGTGAATATGCGATATCCTCGTCTTCGGTGATCACCGTAATCTCAGAAGTTGGATCAAATTTTCTGGCCGAGGACGCCGAAGTCATGCCGGCGGCCCCCGAGCCTATGATTATTATTTTTTTAGCCATGTGGCTTACCGGACGGGGGATTAATATCGACCGATATTAACGTTTCCTGACTCTAAGGGTTCCGCTAGGGTTTACCGACAGAGAAAACGATATTACCGCGAGATGCGGTCTCATGCGCATGGCCGTAGATGTCGGGCACGACGAGGAGAAGTGCGTATTCAAGGTGTACGTGGACGGAGAAGAGGCCGGATACCTTTCGTACGATATGGATGCTGGCACATTGGATATTGAGCACACGGTAGTGGATCCTCTCTTCAGGGGCCGGGGACTGGGCAGGGTGTTGGTCGACGCCGCCATAGATTATGCCGGCTGCAAGAGGATGGAGGTCCGTCCTTTCTGCTCCTATGCCAGGGCCGTTATGAAGAAATGATCCGTGCGGACCCCGTTCCCGCATTCGGAGACATCTCCAATCAGGAAAGAATATAACGCAGACTGCGTTTGGTCGTCTGGATATGAAGGAAAGGAACCCGTCGGAACCGGAAGCGGTTTGGAAGGAGAAAGACGTCTCGTCAGGCAGGACAGTCGATGCCATGGTGGCCATCATGCGGACAAGCGGATGCCGCTGGGCAAAGGCAGGGGGATGCACAATGTGCGGATACAAGTCGGCATCGCTGCCTCAGACCACCGAGTCGGACCTGATGTCCCAGGTGGACCGTATAATCGAGAGGTACAAAGGCGAGCCCTTCGTGAAGTTCTACACTTCCGGCAGTTTCCTCGACATCGGGGAAATACCGGTCAGCGTCAGGGACAGGATCTTCGACGAGTTCTCCGAGTGCGAGAGGATACTGGTGGAGAGCCGTCCCGAGTTCGTCACCGAAGAGTCGATCGCATCTCTCCCCAAGAACGCCACTGTGGCTCTGGGACTTGAGAGTTCGGACCCGGAGGTCCTCCGCAGATCGGTCCACAAGGGATTTTCTCCGGCTGACAGCAAGAGGGCGGGGACAGCCATCCGGGACGCGGGCCTCTCGGTCAGGACATACCTGCTTCTGAAGCCGATATACCTGACCGAGGGCCAGGCGATGGAGGACTCCGTGCGCTCCGCACTGTTCGCAGACCCTTATTCCGCCGAGATATCCATAAATCCGCTTAACGTCCAGTTCGGCACCCAGACCGAAAGGCTGTGGAAGCGCGGCGAATTCAGGCCGCCCTGGATCTGGTCCCTCGTCGAGGTCTTCAGACGCCTGTCCGGCAACGTAAGTTCCAGATTGATGTCTTCACCCTCGGGCGGAGGCTCCCAAAGGGGAGTTCACAACTGCGGCGAATGCGACCGCAGGGCGTTGGACGCGGTGGAGAAGTTCTCGTTCTCCCAGGACGTGAGTGACCTGGACGTTAGCTGTACATGCGTCGAAAAATGGAAAGATTACCTCAGGGCCGAGAAGATGCTGGGGACATCGGCCGACCTCGAAAGGGGAATAATTAACGACCTGGCACTTAGGATGTGATGATATGGTTGACTACGACATCAAGAAAGGATGGGCAGGAAAGCTCGAGGGCGAAGGTCTCGAGAAGCTGATGATGGAAACTTTCGGTAACGCCGAGAAGAGGGGAGGGCCCGTGGTATCGAGCTACGGTGTGCTGGAAAAGATCGAGGCCGAGATGACCTCTAAATCGATACTGCGCGTCGAGACCACGAACATCTCCGGGCCGATGACCGACGACGACATTCTGGATACGAAGAGGAAGCTCAACGTGTTCGTAGAGGCCGCCACGGGATTCGACGTGAAGGCACGCAAGAAGCGCGCTCAGGACAAGGCCAAGAAGGGCCTTCTCTGAAAAACCAAACCCTCCTGTCCTTCTTTTCCGTATATAGGGGCAGGAGGTTTTAAGTACAACATGGGAATACCATCGCTAGATTGGACTATATGATGTCCGACCAGACGCACGGGCTATGCGTTCGCATCCCATGCTCGCCCCGCGAAAACATGATTTTGGGGCTGAACAGGCGTCACGGTCGGGATATCCAGACGTTCCGTCGATTAAGACAGCGAGGTTAGCGAAGAGACCCTCGCGGGAAGTGAAAATATGTCACAGAGGAGACGTCCTAAGAGAGGATCCAGGGCATTCGGCCCTAGGAAGAGAGCGCAGGCACAGAGGCCTAGGTTGGACTCTTGGCCGGAGGTCGGCGGGTCCCCCAAGATACAGGGATTTGCAGGCTACAAGGCCGGGATGACGCATGCCTTCATCGTCGACAAGCGCGCAAAGAGCACCACATCAGGAATGGAGGTCCAGACTCCGGTAACCGTTATCGAGGTCCCCCCCATGAAGATAGCCGCAGTAAGATTCTACGAGAACAGCACGCTCGGTCTGAAGACCGCCGGCGAAGTATGGGCCAACGACCTGGACCCCCTTCTGGAAAGGAAGATGAGGGTTCCCAAGGCGCACACGGCCGAATCTTTCGCCAGGTATGACGGTCTTGACACCGAGGACATACGCGTCCTCGCATACACCCAGCCCAAGCTCGTCAGCGGAGTGCCCAAAAAGGTCCCCGAGCTCATGGAGCTGAGGATCGGCGGAGGCACCATCGCCGAGAGGCTCGCCTACGCCAAAGGCATACTGGGAAAAGAACTGACAGTCACCGATTTCGCCCCCGAGGGAGCGTTCGTCGACGTCATCGCGATCACCAAGGGAAAAGGATTCCAGGGCGCCACCAAGCGCTGGGGGGTCAAGCTTCTGTCCCACAGGAACAGCAAGCACCGCCGCATGATCGGTAACCTCGGACCCAAGAGGCCCGGATACGTAAGGGGAACAGTCCCCATGTCCGGTCAGATGGGATACCACCAGAGGACCGAGTGCAACAAGAAGATAGTCAAAGTGGGAGAAGAGGGCGCCGAGATAAACCCCAAGGGCGGCTTCATCAACTACGGAGAGGTAAGGAACACTTACATCCTCGTGCGCGGCTCCGTTCCGGGACCCACCAAGAGGATAATCAGGCTGAGAGACGCAACAAGGCTGCCCAAGAAGGCAGACATGGGTGTACCCGAGGTAACGTACGTGTCCACCGAATCCAAGCAGGGGGCATGAGGATGAAACAGACAAATGTTTACAACGTACGCGGAGAGGTCTCCGGTAAGATGGACGTTCCCGCGGCCTTCGAGACCACGTTCAGGCCGGACATCATAAAGAAGGCCGTCCTCGCCGCCGCCGCCAATTCCAGGCAGCCATACGGACCCAACAAGGGATCCGGACAGAGGCACTCCGTCAGCACATGGGGAAAGGGACGCGGAGTCTCCCGTGTACAGAGGATAAAGGACGGGCGCAAGGGAGCCCAGTCCCCCAACAACGTCTCGGGACGCAGGGCTCACCCCCCGATGCCCGAGAGGAAATGGGAACAGAAGATCAACAAGAAGGAGCTGGCTATCGCACGCAGGTCCGCACTCGCAGCCACAGGCGACGTCGAATGCGTAAAGACCCGCGGCCACAAGTTCGACGACTCCGTATCCTTCCCGATCGTGGTCGAGGACGCCTTCCAGGACATCGCGACCACCGCGGAGGTGGCCGGGTTCTTTGACAAGATCGGCATCGGATACGACGTCGACCGCGCAAAGGACGGTACCAAGATCCGTGCCGGAAGGGGAAAGATGAGGAACAGGAAGTACCGCACCCCGGTGTCCATACTCGTAGTGGTCTCGGACAGGGACGTGCCGGTCTTCAAGGGCGCCTCCAACTTGGCAGGCGTCGAGGTGGAGACCGTCGGCACACTCAACACGGGCATCCTGGCCCCCGGAGGGGACGCAGGCAGGCTTACGGTGTACACCCAGTCAGCATTCGCAAAGATAGGAGAGTGGACACAGTGAAGCAGAGCGACGTTCTGATCAGACCGTATGTCACAGAGAAGTCGATGAACCACACGTCCGGCACCCCGACTCAGGGATTCAGGGACGGCAACAAGATCGAGTTCATCGTTCACAGGCAGGCCGACAAGCCGACCATCAAAGCGATCTTCGAGGAGCGTTTCGAGGTCAAGGTCGACAAGGTCTGGGTAAGAATAGAGAAGGACGGCAAGCACGCCATCATCAAGCTGGCGGAGGGATACTCCGCAGAGGATGTAGGCATGAGGGTCGGAGTATTCTGAGGTGAGATGAATGGGAAAGAGATTGAGAACACAGAGAAGGGGGCGCGGAACGCCCCTGTACCGCTCTCCCAGCCACAGGCACGTCGACGATGTCAAGCTGCCCTCGACCAACGAGGGCACGGGCATAATCACCGACCTGATACAGGCGCCCGGCAGAACCTGCCCCCTTGCCGTTGTGGATTTCGGCGGAAAGTACGACTACCAGCTCGCGGCCGAGGGAATGAAGGTCGGACAGGAGATCAGCATCGGCAACGACACGGTCAGGCCCGGTAACATCACCGCACTGTCCATGATACCCGAGGGAACGCTTATCCACAACATTGAGGGAAAGCCCGGGGACGGAGGTAAATTCGTCAAGACCGCAGGCACGTCCGCAACCGTGGTCAGCAGAGGCGACGTGGTCGTCCTCCAGATGCCCTCGGGCGTGCTCAAGGAGTTCCACCCCACATGCCGCGCGGCGATAGGAATAGTCGCAGGCGGCGGAAGGGTCGACAAACCGCTCGGCAAAGCCGGCAGCAACGCGCTGGCCCTCAGGTCCAGGTCCAAAGCCAACAAACACGTGAAGGGAATCGCCATGAACGCTGTCGACCACCCCCACGGAGGAGGAGGCCACCCGCACGTCGGAGGACCTAACTGCCAGAAGAGGACGGCGTCGCCCGGACAGAAGGTAGGGTTCATCGCTAAGAAGAAAAGAACCAATGGTAAGAGGTAATTAAATGGCAAGCAAAATAATCCAGGGATCGGCCAAGGCATCCAGGCGCAGGACCAGGAAGAAGGCATCAGCGATCCAATCCAGGAGGAAGAAGGAATTCCTCTACCGCGGGTTCACGATGGACGAGCTTGTGGTAATGTCCTTCGACGAGATAATCGGACTTCTACCCTCTAGGGCCAGGAGGACGTACCTCCGCGGTCTCAACTACGAGCAGCAGCTGCTGTTCGACGAGCTGACGACCGCCGAGAAGACGATCAGGACACACCGCAGGGACCTCCCGATCATACCCCAGTTCGTCGGAAAGACCGTCGCCGTCTATAACGGCAAAGAATTCAAAGAGGTCGAGATCAAACCCGAGATGATCGGGCACTTCCTCGGAGAGTTCGTGATGAACAGAAAGACGCCGCAGCATTCGGGACCCGGTGTCGGTGCGACAAGGTCCTCGAAGTTCATGCCGCTGAAGTGAGGTGAAGATGATGAGTTCAGGATATACAGCAACATCCGACCCGGACATCTCCGCCAAGGCGGTCGGCAAAGACATACCCGTCTCTCCCAAGTTCGCCCGCGAGGTCGTGGGAATGATCCGCGGAAAGAAGGTCGAGGATGCGGCAGTGATGCTCGAAGAGGTCATTGCGAAGCAGAGGGCGGTCCCGCTGAAGAGATACAACAAGCGTGTGTCCCACAAGGCGGGCATCGGCCCCGGAAGATACCCCGTGAAAGCGGCCAAGGCGATCCTCTCGATCATCGAGAGCGCATCGTCCAACGCCGAATACAAGGGGCTGGACGTCTCCAGCATGTCCATAGCGACCATCTCCGTCTCCAGGGGAGTGACCATACCCGGCCACATGCCCAGGGCTCACGGAAGGGCGACACAGTGGAACCAGGAGACCGTCAACATAGAAGTTATAATAGAGGAGGTTGAGTGAAATGGCATCTGAGAGGAAGTTCGTTTCCGAGAACATACGCAGGGTCCTCCTGAAGGAGTTCCTAATGAAAGAGGTCAGCCGTGCAGGATTCGGCGGGCTCCAGGTGCAGAGGGGACCTAACGGTACCCGTGTGGAGCTCACAACCGAGAGGCCGGGACTGGTCATCGGGCCCCACGGTCAGACGATCAAATCGCTGACCGCCGCGATCAAGAACGATTTCAACTTCGAGAACCCCTTCATAGAGGTCGTCGAGGTCGAGAACGCGAACCTGAACGCCCAGATCATGGCCGAGAAGCTCGCCTTCTCGCTCGAGAGGGGATGGCACTTCCGCAGGGCGGGGCACTCCACGGTCCGTAGGATCATGGACTCCGGCGCACGCGGATGCCACATAATCCTGGCCGGAAAACTTACCGGCCAGAGGCACAGGACCGAGAAGTTCAAAGAGGGCTACATCAAGTTCTGCGGAGAACCCAGCGAGGAGTTCATCACCCGCGGGTTCGCCGTGGCCAAGCTCAAGATGGGCGTCATCGGTGTCACCGTTGAGATCATGGACCGCGACTCCAAGCTGCCTGCCGACATATCCGTCGTCAGCAAGACCGAGGCCGCCGAGCTCCTTCCCGACATGTTCAGGACCGAGCAGACCCAGGCCGCGGAACCCGTCGCCAAGTCCGTCGCGAAGGAGGCTGTCTGATGGCATCCATCAAAGCGGCGGACATCAGGAACATGAGCGCCGAGGAGCGCAACCAGAAGCTCAAGGAGCTCCGCAACGAGCTGATGCATGAGAGGGGCGTCTCCGCTACCGGCGGAGCGCCCACAAGCCCCGGCGCAATACGCGCCCTCAGACTGAACATCGCCCGGATTCTTACCATCCAGAAGGAGGAGGAAGAAATCTGATGGGTGGGATCTGTCCTGTTTGCGGGCTTCCGGAAGAACTGTGCATGTGCGAGGAGATCGCACGCGGACAGCAGAGCGTCAGGATATCGGTGGACAGCCGCAGATACGGTAAAATGGTCACGGTTATCGACGGTATTGATGAAAACGACATCAACATCTCGGACCTGGCGAAGCAGTTGAAGAACAAGTGTGCGGCCGGAGGAACCTACAAGGACGGCCGCATCGAGCTTCAGGGCGATCACAAGAAGAAAGTGAAAGCCGCCCTCGAAGAGATGGGCTTCACGACGGAAGTAAGATGAATGAAAAAGGTGGACCTCATGAGAACTGAACTCATTGGATTGGACGTGGAAGTGCTGTCAGCACCATACTCGGGAATTTCCGGTAAAGTGGTCGACGAGACCAAGAACACGTTCACCATCGAATCGGCCGGAACTGAGAAAATGGTACCCAAACCAGGCAATGTGTTCAGATTCGTCATGCAAGAAGGGAAGATCGACCTCGAGGGGTCGGACATCCTTTTCAGGCCCGAGGACAGAATCAAAAAAGTTAGGTGATTTATATGACAGCCAGAAACATCGGAATTGACGTAAAGGCCCCCGAGGCGGAATGCACCGACCCGGACTGCCCGTTCCACGGCAGCCTCCCGGTCAGGGGTCAGATCATTGACGGCGTCATCGCGTCCGTCAAAATGGACAAGACGGCGGTGGTCGAGCGCACGCTCACCAGGTACGACCAGAAATACGAAAGATACGAGAAGAGGACAAATCGCTACTCCGCGCACCTCGCGCCATGCATGGACGTGAAGGTGGGCGACAAGGTCACCATAATGGAGTGCCGCCCGATCTCGAAGACCGTGTCGTACGCGGTAATAGCCAAGAAGGAGTGAGCCGGATGAAGGGAATCGCAGGTAACCAGACTAACGGCCTGATAGTAGGCTCCCGTCTCAACGTGATAGACAACACCGGCGCCAAGGTGATCGAGATCATCACCGTGCCCAGCTACCACGGCGTCGCAAGGAGGCTTCCTTCCGCCGGAGTAGGTGACATGGTCATAGCATCGGTCAAGAAGGGAACCCCTCAGATGAGGAGGCAGATCGTGTTCGCAGTGATCGTCCGCCAGAGGCGCGCAATGAGGCGCCCCGACGGGACCATGGTGTCCTTCGAGGACAACGCGGCGGTCATAGTGACCGACACCGGAGAGACAAAAGGTACCGACATAAAGGGACCGGTGGCCAGAGAGGCCGCCGAGAGATGGCCCCGCGTGTCTGCGACCGCCAACATAATCGTGTGAGGCATCAGGATGGCAGCAAGCAGCAAAGCAAGGGTCCAGAGAAAGAGGCAGGCAAACGCGCCGGCCCATGTTAAGAGAAAGATGGTCTCATCCCACCTGAGCGACGCCCTGCGCGAGAAGTACGGGGTACGCACCGCCAGGGTCTGTAAGGGCGACACGGTCGTCATACTCAGGGGGAACGAGGATATACGCGGCACCGAGGCGAAGGTCCTCGATGTGTTCACCGACACCGGCCGCGTGTCCATCGAGGGAATTACGATAAACCAGGCCGACGGGACCGCAACGGTGCGCCCCATCCACGCCTCCAACCTCGTCATCGTCAAGATAAACGACGAGGACCCCTGGAGGATGGACGCCCTGGAGAACAAGAAGGAGGCTAAACAATGAGCGACCACATGAAAAGATTGGCCGCGCCCAGATCCTGGCCCATAAAAAGGAAATCCAGCGTCTGGACGGCCAAGCAGTCTCCCGGAGCGCACTCCGTGGAGAACAGCATGCCCGCGGTCACCGTCCTGAGGGACATGATCGGGGTCTGTGACACCGCGAGGGAGGCCAAGAGGATCATCGGAAACCGCGAGGTTCTTGTCAACGGGAAGCCCGTCAAGAACCCCAAGGCGCCCGTGGGAATAATGGACGTCGTCTCCATACCGAAGATGGAGGTCCACTACCGCATTCTTTTGACCGATAAAGGAAAACTTACCGCGACCAAGACCACAGAGGAGAGGTCCAAGTGGACCCTCTGCAGGGTCGAGGGCAAGACCCTCATCAAGGGCGGCAAGTACCAGATCAACCTGAGCGGCGGAAGGAACATAATATTGGACAAGAACGACTACAAGACCGGGGACACCCTCAAGATCAGCTTCGAGGACCAGGCGGTCCTGGCGCACTACGGCCTCGTGGCCGGCGCCTCGGCGATGATCATCGAGGGGATCCACGCAGGAAAGGCGGAGACGGTTTCCGAGTACCTGGTCACCAGGAGCAACGGTGCCAACGTCGTCAAGTTCGAAGGCGGGGCGGAGACCGTGAAGAGGAACGTCTTCGTCATCGGCGGAAAGAATCCGGAGATCATACTCCCGGGGGCATCTGAATGACCGGGATGAAGGATATCCGCGTCGAGAAGGTCGTGGTGAACATCGGCGTCGGCGAGGCGGGCGAAAGGCTCGTCAAGGCGCAGAAGGTTCTCCAGATGGTCACCGGACAGAAACCCGTGCAGACCATGTCCAAGACTATCAACAGGGACCTGGGAATACGCGTGGGCATGCCCCTCGGGTGCAAGGTCACCCTCAGGGACGAGACCGCCGACACCTTCCTCAGGAAGGCCCTGTCCATAAGGGAGAGCCGCATCCACAGCTACTCCTTCGACAAGGAAGGCAACATGTCGTTCGGGATCTCCGACTACACGGACTTCGAGGGGATGAAGTATGACCCCGAGATAGGGATCTTCGGAATGGACGTGAGCGTCGTACTCAGGAGGCCCGGCAGCAGGATCGAGCGCAGAAGGCTCCTCACAAAGAGGATCCCCAAGTCCCAGCGCGTGGACCGCAACGAAGCGATCCAGTACATGATGGGCACTTACAACATCGAGGTGGAATGATGAAGCCTAAGAAACAGTTCGGAAGGGCGGTTGGATGCACCCGCTGCGGACGCAGAAGGGGAATAATCAGAAGGTACGGGATGCACCTGTGCCGCCAGTGCTTCAGGGACATCGCGCCGGAGCTGGGATTCAAGAAGTATTCGTGAGGTGATGATGAAATGCAGAGCGATCCACTCAATGACGCCATGTGCGTAATGAAAAATGCAGCTACGAACGGAAAGAAAGAATGCACCATTTCGCTGTCCTCCAAACTGATCGGCCGCGTGCTGAAGGTTATGCAGGACCACGGGTACATCAACCAGTTCGAGTACATAGAGAACGGAAAAGCCGGAGAGTTCCACGTGATGCTCAAAGGCGCAATAAACAACTGTGGCGTGATAAAGCCCAGGTATTCGGTCAAGACCGATGAGATCGAGAAGTTCGAAGCGAGGTTCCTCCCCGCCCAGGACTTCGGACTCCTCATAATGACCACTACCGCCGGAGTGATCACCCAGGACCGTGCCAAGGAGCTCGGAATCGGCGGGAAACTGCTGGCATACGTATACTGAGGAATAAAGATGACAATAGCAGGGATAATCGAAAGCACCATCGCCATCCCGAAAGGAGTGACCGTCACCAAAGACGGAGCCACTCTGAAGGTCAAGGGGCCTAAGGGAGAACTGAGCAGAAACTTCGCACACCCCAGCGTTAACGTCGCTGTCGATGAACAGCACGTCGTAGTCAGTTGCGAGTACCCCAAGATAAGGGAGAAAGCAATGGTCGGGACGTTCGCCGCCCATGTGAGGAACATGGTGCACGGCGTGACCGAGGGCTACACCTACGGACTCAAGGTAGTGTACTCGCACTTCCCGATGAAGGTCACCGTCAAAGGCGACCGCGTCGAAGTGAGCAACTACCTCGGAGGCCACGCCATGCGCTACGCGGACATAGTCCGCGGGTGCAAGGTCAAGGTCAACGGCGCAGACATAACAGTCGAGGGTATCGACGTGGAGGCCTGCGGACAGACCGCCGCCAACATGGAGAAGGCGACCAGAAGGCTCGGATTTGACAAGAGAACATTCCAGGACGGAATATACATCGTCCACAAATCCCACAAGGTGAAAGAATGACCGTAAAGAACTTCAATGATCTTCCAGGCTTCAAAAACGAGAACCTGGCAGAGCTCAAGGCCATGGGCATAACCACGATCTCCGAGCTCGCAGAGGCCCTCAACGACGGAGGCAAGATCAAAGAGATAATCAAGAACCTCTCGGGAGTCGGTCCCAAGACGGCCGAGAAGTGGAAGGATGCCATAGGGACCCCCGAAGAAGCCGTCGCCGAGCAGAAGGCGGAGGAAGCCAAGGTCGTAGAGGCCGGCGAGCAGGGAGCATATGTGGTCAAGGCCAAGCCCGAGCTCAGCGTCGAGACCGCCGACGCGCTCGCGGTCAGGGCCATAATCAGCGGCCGCAGGCCTGCCTTCAAGAGGCAGGAGTGGTTCAGGTACGCAAAGCTCGGAGACAGCTGGAGAAGGCCGAAAGGTATCCACTCGAAGATGAAGAGGAACCTCAAGAGGCGCCCGCCGGTCGTCGACATAGGCTTCCGCGGACCCGTGTCCGTCAGGAACCTGCACCCGTCCGGATTCCAGGAAGTGCTCGTCCACAATGTGGCAGGGCTCGAAGATATCGACCCCAAGGTGCAGGCAGTGCGCATCGGCGGGACGGTCGGGACCAAGAAGAGGATCGCCATAGAGGACAGGGCCGCAGAACTGGGCATAAGGGTCCTCAACAGGATGGTGTGAAAATGACCAACCTCAGCAACCAGAAGAGGATGGCCGCAGAGATCCTCAAATGCGGAGAGAACAGGGTCTGGATCGACCCCAACAGCATCGACGATGTCGCAGAGTGCATCACCCGTGCGGACATACGCACGGCCATCAACTCGGGCACCATCAAGGCCAAGGCGAAGAACGGCACTTCGAGGGGAAGGATCAGGCACGCCGCGGCGCAGAAAGCGTCCGGAAAGAGGAAGGGACCCGGCAGCAGGGAAGGATCCGCGAACGCACGCGTCCGCGACAAGGCCCGCTGGATCGCCATCATCAGGCCGATACGCGACGAGCTTAAGACACTCAGGGAGAACGGCGACATAACGCCGTCCGCCTACAGGCTGTTCTACAGGAGGGCGAAGGGCGGACAGTACAAGTCCCGCAGGAACCTCAGGCAGCACATGACCAACCAAGGATACCTCAAGGAGGAGGAGAACTGATGGCAACAGGACCCAGATACAAAGTCGCCTTCCGCAGGAGAAGGGAAGGCCGCACGGACTACTACGCCCGTCGCAAGCTTCTCACCGGCCACGAGGTCAGAGCGGTGCTCAGGCGCTCCAACAAGAACGTCAGCGTGCAGTTCGCCGCTTTCGCCATGGAAGGAGACAAAATATTGGCTACGGCCGATTCCAAAGAGCTCCGCGTGATGGGATGGGAGTACTCGTGCTCGTCCATACCCGCGGCCTACCTGACCGGCTACCTTGCCGGTAAGAAGGCCCTCGCGGCAGGAATCGAATACGCAGTGCTCGACATAGGGATGCAGAACCCGAAAGCGGGCGGAGTGCTGTTCGCGGCCGTCGCAGGAATGTGCGACGCCGGGCTCGATGTCCCCCACGGAGAGTCAATACTCCCGTCCGAGGACAGACTGAACGGAAGTCACATCGACGAAGGAATGGAGGCGGCCATAGGCAGCCTCAAAGAAAAAATGGAGGCTGAATGAATATGGCTGATTGGATCCCGAAAACAAGGTTGGGACAGATGGTCCTCAACGGCGAGATCACCACCATGAGCGATGCGCTTGCAACGAAACTTCCGCTGCGCGAGGCCGAGATAGTGGACATACTGCTCCCCGACATGAAAGATGAAGTGATCGACCTCAACATGGTCCAGAGGATGACCGACTCCGGAAGGAGGGTCAGGTTCGCCGCCACATGCATCGTCGGAAACGGCGACGGGTTCGTGGGCATCGGAAGGGCCAAAGGAAAAGAGGTCGGCCCCTCGATCAAGAAAGCGATCGACAACGCCAAGCTGAACATCATCGAGATCAAGAGAGGATGCGGCTCATGGGAATGCGGATGCGGAAAGCCCCACTCCCTGCCGTTCGAGATAATCGGTGAGACCGGTTCGGTCTCTGTGTTCATCAAGCCGGCGCCCCGCGGTATCGGACTTGCGGTGGGCGACGTCGCCAAGAGCCTTCTGACCATGGCGGGCGTAACCGACGCCTGGGGCTTCGCAAGGGGCAACACCAAGACGAAGGTCAACTATGCCATGGCCACATACGAGGCGCTCAGGATGACGTCCGCTATGAGGGTCACCGATGAACAGGTGAAGAAGCTCAACATCGTCTCCGGGCCGGTCGGAATGACCGAGCCCGAGAGCGGCTTCACGGAGGATGAGTGAAATGGCGTACGCGATAATACGTGTCCGTGGACAGCCTGACGTCAACTGCGACATAAGGCACACCATGTATCTCCTGGGACTCAACAGGGTCAACCACTGCGTGGTAATGCCCGAGTCCGATTCCATCAAAGGAATGCTGCAGATGGTCAAGGACTACTGCACCTGGGGAGAGGTGGACGCTGAGACGCTGGCCGAGATGATCCGCCAGCGCGGCAAGGTCGAAGGCGGCGAGGACCTCACGGAGGACTTCCTCAAGGAGAACACCGAGTTCTCCGACGCCGACGGCATGGCCAAGGCCATAATTGAGAACGACTACAGGATGAAGGATGTGGAGGGCGCGAAACCCATTTTCCGCCTGCACCCGCCCGTGAAGGGATACGAGGGAATCAAAAAGCCTTACAAGGTAGGCGGAGCCCTCGGATACAGGGGATCGGACATCAACATTCTTATCAAAAGGATGCTGTGAGGGATAAGAATGCCAAGCAGAACCAAGAAAATGAGAGGATCCAGGACCCACGGACGCGGTAAGAAATCCGGCCGTGGAGCAGGTATCATCGGCGGTCACGGTATGGCCGGCCTGAGCAAGACGGGAAAGATGCGCATGCTGAAGTACTTCCCGGACCACTTCGGAAGACACGGCTTCAAGAGGCCGCAGAGCCAGGTGCAGGCCAACATAACCATCAACGTGTCCGAGCTCCGTGAGAACCTAGACGACTACATCAGCAGAGGGTTCGCCAAGAAAGAGGGAGACGCGTACAGCGTCAACCTTACCGAGGCGGGCATCGACAAGCTTCTCGGAAACGGGAACATTGATGTAGCCGTTAAGGTTACGGTAGCTCAGAGCTCGGAGAAGGCCCGCATGAAGATCGAAGCTTCAGGCGGTAGCGTTGCAGAGTGACGGCTGAGAGGAATTACGGATGGAAGAAAGACCCAGCCTGCTGTTCAAGTTAAGGCCCATATCAGACAGGTTGCCCTCGGTCCAGCGCCCCGAGGGGCACGTGCACTTCAGGACGAAGCTGATGTGGGTCGTGGTCGTCCTGGTGCTCTACTTCGTGATGACGAACGTGTACGTGTACGGGCTCGACCAGGGCGAAACCCTGGACCTGTTCGCGCAGTACAGGACCATCATGGCCGGAGCCTCGGGAACGATACTCCAGCTGGGAATAGGGCCGATAGTCACGGCTTCCATCATAATGCAGCTCTTCGTCGGAGCCAAGATAATAAAACTAGATCTGACGAAACGCGACGACAAGGCATGCTACCAGTCCGTACTGAAGCTGCTGGTCATCGTCATGATCGTATTCGAGGCCGTGCCCCAGGTCTTCGGCTATCTCGTCCCTTCATCGGGGCTGGTCGGCAGCGTGGGCGACGGGGGAGCGAAGCTTGTGATCATAGCGCAGCTATGCGCCGGTTCATACATCGTCTTCCTGATGGACGAGCTGATATCCAAATGGGGCATCGGAAGCGGGATATCGCTGTTCATAGCGGCCGGAGTGTCTCAGGCGATATTCACAGGTACCCTGAATTGGAACCCCGTATCGTCCGACGTGGCCATGGGCCTCGACAATCCGCCCGCGGGGACCATACCCAAGGCCATATACATTCTCGCCAACACAAACTCGGGCGAGATGTCCAGCTGGGGATACGAGTCCATATTCCTGGGCGAGCCCAACTCGCTGGTGGCGCTCCTGTGCACCATACTGATATTCTTCATAGTGGCATATCTGGAGTCCACGAGGATAGAACTGCCGCTGTCACACGGAAGTGCCAGAGGTGCCAGGGGACGCTATCCGATCAAACTGCTTTACGCGAGCAACATCCCGGTCATACTGATGTCCGCCCTGCTCGCGAACGTCAGCATGTTCGCACTGCTGTTCTACACCAACGACTTCCTGAGCGGGATCCCGCTGCTCGGGCATAATTCGGCGTTGGGCTATTTCGAATCCGGGTCCACTTCGGCCGCCGGAGGATTGGCGTGGTATCTGTCTGCGCCCACGGGCCTGTCCTCGTGGCTGATGCCGATACTCGACCCCGGCGTATACGGTAACGGGCACGGGGCGATAGCCAACTTGTCGCACGTGGCCATATACTTCACCGTTATGATCATAGGATCGATATTCTTCGCTAAATTCTGGGTGGAGACTACGAATCTCGGATCGGAGGCGGTCGCCAATCAGATCCAGAAGAGCGGGATGCAGATACCGGGTTTCCGTAAGGACCCGAGAGTCCTGAAACGTGTTCTGGACAGATATATTCCCACAATAACGATATTGTCGGGCGCCTTGGTCGGTGCGCTGGCCGCATTCGCGGACATGCTGGGCACCACAGGCAACGCCAGCGGTACGGGAGTGCTGCTTACTGTGGGGATACTGATAAAGTTCTACGAGTCCATGGGACGCGAGCAGATGATGGAGATGAACCCGGTAATGAGAGGGTTCTTCGGGAGTGAATGAAAATGCCTAATCCAGGAAGCCCAGGGAACATGCCCAACGCTATGGAGAGTATGCCGCAGATGCCTAAGAACGCAATGCTGGGCATGTTGCTCTCGATGGGTGTGATGATAATAGTCCTGATGTACAGGGAGCAGGTGGGCTACTACCTGAACTATGTATTTCAATACATCGACTTCGGCGGCAAGTACCCCGTCACGACGCTTATAATCGCCGGTCTGATAATGACCACTCTGAGCAGCGTGGTCAGGTCGATCATGACGGATCCCCTGAAGATGGCGAAGACCCAGCATGTGCAGAAAGAGTTCAACCTCGAAATGCGGAAGGCGAGGATGGAGAACAACCTCTTCAAGCTTAAGAAGCTCACGGAGCAGCAGCCCAAGATGATGGCCGCTTCCATGAGCTCCAGCCAGGACCAGATGAAGATCATGCCGGTGACGATGATAATCGTCATACCGATATACGCATGGGTCTGGTTCTTCATAGCCGGGGACTCGGTCGACACGATTATAAACGTCCCGTGGGCGACCGTTGATCTCAACCAGTCCTTCGTGCTGCCCGCATGGATCCTCGTTTACACTTTGATAAGTATACCCATAGGACAGCTTGTCAACAAGATAATAAGGTTCATCCTTCTCAAAAGGCGCATCGACGAGATGGAAAAAGAGGGACAGAAGGCAGCGGTATAATGAGGATAACCATCAGCGGTCCCCCCGGTTCCGGGAAGACCACAGCATGTGCCAGACTCTCAGAGGCTCTGGGTTACAGGGCGGAGGTCTTCGGCCGGCGCTTCAGGGACATGGCCGCCAGCAAAGGGATCTCGGTTTCCGAGCTCGGCGCCATGGCCGAGAAAGACCCATCCATCGACAGGGAGATCGACTCCATCATACTCGAGGTCGCAAGAGAGAGCAAGGATATAATCCTGGAATCGAGGCTATCCGCGTATCTGACCAAGATGAACGGGATCGATGCCTTCAGGATATACATGCATGCGAGCCCCGAGGTCAGGATGAGGCGCATCTGCGTCAGGGAGGACGAAGAGTTCGACAGGGCGTGCGCCCAGACAATCGAGCGCGAGGAGTCCGAGGCGAGGAGATACATGATGTACTATGGTATCGATACCACCGACCTGAGCGTGTACGACCTGATAATAAATACCGACCTGATAGGCCCGGACGAGGTAGTCGAAAAGATCCTCGGAGCAATAAATGAAAGAAATGCTTGTGAAAGACCCTGATACGATCCAGGACAAATGGGGGAAAAGGCCTTCGGACAGGTCCGTGGGCGAGCTTTTAAAGGCGGGTGTAATAGTCCTTGACAAACCATCCGGCCCAACTTCCCATCAGGCCACGGCCTGGGCCAGGGATGCGATACATGCCGAAAGGATAGGCCACGGCGGAACACTGGACCCATATGTCAGCGGTGTTCTTCCCATAAGCACGGGAAAGGCCGTCCGTCTCACGGACATCGTTCTCTCTTCAGACAAAGAATACATCTGCACTATGAAGCTCCACAAAGACCGTCCGGAGAGCAAGATAAGGGCTGTCATGTCCCGCTTCACAGGCAAGATCTATCAGATGCCTCCGGTACGTTCATCCGTGAAACGTCAGCTGAGGATAAGGACCATCAAGGAGATGGAAATCCTCGAGATTGACGGAAGGAGTATTCTTTTCCGCATCTCCTGCGATGCTGGCACATATGTAAGGACGTTATGTGTGGATATCGGCGAGGCCCTCGGATGCGGGGCAAACATGGTGCAGCTCAGGCGCACCCGCTCGGGCAAGATGCACGAGTCGGAGGCCGTCACCCTCCACGACCTCAGGGATGCATACGTTTTCTGGCAGGAGAAGGGCAGGGAGGAATGGCTTCGCAGCATGATAAGGCCGGTGGAGGTGCTGGTGGAACCTCTACCGAAATTCATCGTTAAGCCCACCGCCGTCGATGCCATATGCCATGGTGCGGACCTCATGATCGCAGGCGTTTACAAGCTGGATGATGAAATGAGGAAGAATGCTCTTGTAGCGATCATGACTCCCCGCGGAGAGCTGGTAGCCATAGGCAAGGCGGCCATGTCTTCCGCCAAGATAATGGCCACCGAAAAGGGCATGGCAGTGAAGGTCGAAAGGGTGCTGATGGAACCGGGCCACTACCCTAAGATGTGGAAATTCTCCACAGACCTCGAAGATGACCCAGACTCAATATAAGCACTCAGGCCCGACTATTTTTCAGAGGTGCTCAGCCTAAATATATCTACATCGTTGACGGTACGGGGGATGGGTGCAGATGTCGATTTTTTCGGGAAAACAGGCCGTGTTCGGACCGGAGCTCATGTCCGTCGGGGATTTCGATCCCACGGAGGACGGGGGCTACCGTAACGTCATAGTGACGCAGATCAAGGTCAAGCCCAAGCGCATGCTCTATGTTCGTGTGAGGTCCGACAACCCGGTGGATGTTGCCGTGGTCGACCAGAAGGGAAGGCCTGTGGGGCACAAGGACGGAATCACCGACGACATCCTGGGACCGATATCCACGGAAACATGGACCGATATGGGTTTCGTGGTGGGGCTATTCAGAGGCGACAAGGCGAAGGCCGAGGTCGAGGTATGGACTGAGCGCAGATGAAGCCGAAGATAGAGAAGGGTAAAAGAGGAACTTTCTGGTCGACGAAGATGTCACCGGACCTGAGCATTCTGAGGAAGGAGGACAAATACATCGTCCTGCTGACAGTGCTAGCGCTCATGCCTTGCATGCTAGCATACTATTATCTCTCGGGTACGGGGGAGTACACCGCGTACGACCTGATCCCCCTGCTTACCCTGCCTCTGTTCCTGGACGGTATCGTGATCTACGTCAAGGAGAGGCGCTGGAAATCATTCGCGATGATGGTGGCGGTCGTAGCGGCCCTCTTCGTCCTGCACAGGCTGGAATATATTCAGGTGACCGCGGACATCCTGTTCTTCGTACTTTTCATACTGATAGGTGCAACCGGCGTGGTCGCCGTGGCCGAGGCGATACAGAGGGTGTTGTTCTATCGTGTCGTGCATTCCGTAGAATATATGAACGTCAAGAGGAAACTGAGCCTCTGGGACAAGATGGTCGCGTTCCTTTTCAACGTGCCTGACGACCTGGACACCCGCAATATAACCATGAACTACAACCTCCAGAGGACGTCGATACCTTGGAAGGAGATGTTCCAAACAGTAGCCATGGCGCTGTTGCTCGGAATGTGCATCTGGATCTATCTTTCGATGAACCCCGCGTTCATGAGGGAGGACTCCCTGGAGTCCATCCCGATCTTCATGTTCTCCTTGATCCTGGTGATACCCCTTCTCGTCCTGCCTTTCACCATTTTCAAATCCCTCGACGTGAGGGTGGAGACCAACTACCGTGCTTTCCATATACACAGCGGAGTCATGGAGACGCTGAAAAGGATGGCTTTGCCCATAGGCGCGACCCTGATTTTCGTTCTTCTGGCAATAAACACGTCCGACCCCATTCAGGTGATGACTTACATAGGGGCGTCCGCTCTGGCGATAATATTCGTGGTGGGATATACATGCATACTATACTACACCACCAACGAGAGGCCGCTGGTCAATGACATAGTGACGAAATGGCAGATATTCCGTCCGGTACCGATATTCGTAAGCCTTGACGAAGGCGGATCCGGCAGGGCCAGGTTCGACGATGCGCCCGGCACGCCGAAGAGGGACAAGTCCGATTTCGGCGAGCTGATACTCCCTCAGTTAAAATGATCAGTCCTGGAACTTGGGGTTCATCCTTCCGGGCGAGGACAGCGCTTTGAAGATAGGCATGAATACCTGCCCGGAGCTGAAACCATCGGTCTTGTTGATGCCAAGAAGTTCAGGCTCCTGGTTGTTTGTTATTATTATCTTGTACCTCTGCTCTGCGCCTTCTACAGTGAGCAGCGGAGCCTCATAGGCCTTCGCGACTTCCAGAGCGGTCTCCGCCGCGTTCTGAATGTCTTCGGGGGTCATGGAGTCGGGCACATACACCAAAAATGAGCACTCTCCGGTTTCGCTGTTCATCATGAACCTCACGTCGGATTCTTCCAGGCAGGCCCTGAATCTGTCGGCCTTTTCACCGTCACCCGAAAGCTCGCCCATCCTTTCGATGAAAACATACGGTATATCGATATAGATGGCTTCTTTGCCGAGAATGCTCCACATGTTGAAGTGATTTCCAATTAGATAGATAATGGATTCGTTTTCTGAACTCTTCGGCTGAAACCCCCGTGGCACATCATAAAGGTTAAAATCGTTGTGGTGCGTGAAGGTTTCGTTCGCAATGACAGAGGATTTCAAAGTCACGCCCTGGGAGGTCACCGGGGACATAGATTACGGCCTTCTCCAGGAAAGGTTCGGCACGACGCCGATAGACGGCGCGCTTCTCGAAAGGCTTTCCAAGCACGGCGACGTGCACCCGATGCTGAGGCGTGGCATATTCTACTCCCACAGGGACCTCAATCAGCTGCTCGACGGTTATGAAAAAGGAACGGGATTCTTCCTATACACGGGAAGAGGGCCGTCTGGAAACACCCATCTGGGCCATATGATGCCCTGGATATTCAACAAGTGGATCCAGGACACGTTCAAGGTACCCATGCTGTTCCAGATGACCGACGACGAGAAGTTCCTTTTCAAGGACCTGACGCTGGACGACACCAGGCGCATGGCCTACGAGAATGCACTGGACTTTGTAGCCCTGGGATTCGATCCCGATAAAACAAAGATCATCCTCGACACGGAGAACATCAAGTCCCTTTACCCGATAGCTCTGAAAGTATCGAAAAAGGTGACCTTCTCGACGGCCAAAGCGGTGTTCGGGTTCGACAACTCCACCAACCTCGGCTCGGTGTTCTTCACTTCCATACAGGCCGCCCCGGCGTTCCTCCCTACAGAGGAGGCGGGAACACAGGTCCCGTGCCTGATACCCTGCGGCATAGATCAGGACCCGCACTTCAGAGTGGCAAGGGATGTCGCCCCGGGGCTCGGGTACCCCAAGCCCGCTATGATGTACTGCAAGATGTTCCCCGGGCTGGGGGGCGGGGATAAGATGTCCTCCTCCGACGAGAACGCGACCATCTATACGACCGACGGCCCGAAAGCGGTAAAAAAGAAGGTGGGCAGAGCGTTCACCGGCGGATGCGTGTCCGTCGAAGAACAGAGGGAGAAGGGCGGGAACCCCGAGGTCTGCGCCGTGTTCAAGTATTATTTCTACATGTTCGAAAAGGACGATTCCAAGATCAACGAGCTTGCTGACAGATGTCGCTCGGGATGTATCCTATGCGGAGAATGCAAGGCCGAACTGACGGTAAGGATAAACCTGTTCCTGGAGGAACATCAGGCTAAGCGCGAGGAGGCCCGCAAGATAGTCGGAGATATGACGTACGGCGGGTTCAAATGGAACAAGGACGGCGAATAAGATGGACCATGATGTTGCGGGAGGACTCAGCTACAATGAGACAAAACTTTTGCTGGCACTTCAGGCCGCAGGAGGAAAGGCCTCTCCGGGCGATCTGATATCCAGATACGACTTCTCGATAGAGGTCGAAGTGATGGGGGCCGCATCGTGGCTCGAGACCAAAGGTCTCGCAAACATAACCGAAGAGAGCACGATGTTCTATGCCATCGGCGACGGGTCCGAAGCGGTAAAAGGGCTGCCCGAGAGGAGGGCGGTCGAGGCGATAGCCGCCGCAGGCGGCAAGATGGAAATGTCAAAACTTGCAGAGGCCATGCCCGGCGGAGAGGACAAGATAGCGGTCGGATGGCTGAAAAGGAAAGGCCTGGCGGACATAGTAAAGGAAGGCGATTCCAAAACACTGGTGCTCACGGACATAGGCAGGGATTCCCTGGGGAAGAAACTGCCCGCGGAAGAATTCATGGAGCTGCTGATCAAAGGTCCTGTTGCCGAAAAGGATTCCGACAAGGACGCCGTCAACGAGCTGAAAGGCCGCGGAGGGATAATCCGCGAGGCACCTGCGGTAGCAAGGGAGATCACGATAACGGAAGAGGGCAGGAAGATAGCGGAATCGGGGATAGTGCTCAAAAAAGAGGTCACCGACATAACCGACCGCCTCATTCAGAGCGGTGACTGGCAGGGGGCCGAATACCGCAAATACGATGTGCGCACGTTTGCGCCCGCCGTCTATCCGGCCAAGAGGTCCCCGATAACCAGGCTCAGCGACCAGGTCAGGCAGATGTTCCTGGACATGGGTTTCGTGGAGATGTCCTCTGACTACGTTCAGCCCTCCTTCTGGAACATGGACGTCCTTTTCACGCCCCAGGACCACCCGGCCAGAGACCTTCAGGACACATTCTATCTGGACAACCCGTCCTCGATACGCGAGGAGGACCAGGAGCTGGTCGGACTCGTCAAAGGCCTGCATGAGAACGGCGGAGGCACAGGGTCCACCGGATGGGGAGGTTCCTGGTCGAGGGAATTCTCCGAGTCGCCCATATTGAGGACCCACAGCACCGTGAGCAGCATACGGTACCTGGCAGCCCATCCGGAGGCCCCCTGCAAGGCCTTCTCGATATCCAGGATATTCAGGAAAGAATCTATCGATTCGACACACCTCCCGGAATTCACTCAGATCGAGGGCATAGTGGTAGATGAGAATGCAAACTTCGATACGCTCATCTCGATAATACGCGAGTTCTATGCCAGGATGGGATTCGATAAGATCCGCATAAGGCCGGCATATTTCCCCTACACGGAGCCGTCACTGGAGCTGGAGGTCTTCTTCAACGGGAAGTGGATGGAGCTCGGAGGTGCCGGAATATTCAGGCCCGAGGTGGTCGCCCCCTTCGGCTTGAAGCACCCGGTGCTTGCGTGGGGATTCGGCTTCGAAAGGCTGGCCATGCTCAAATGGAACATACGGGACATCCGTGAGCTCTACATATCCGATTTGGACACCCTCAGGAGCAGCAGGACTTTCTGATCAGTGGAAAACAGGGACGCCCCTGCCTGACACGACGGCCTCGGTCAGTGCCTGTATTCCCTCTCTGCGCCCTTCGTTCCTGCATGAGGCCAGGGCCTTTCCCAGAATGCTCAGGCAACCGTCCATGTCCCCTCGCATGTACGCCGTGCCCGCCCGAAGGACCAATATCTCGTCAAGTCGGGAGACCTCACCTGTTTCGATGAATTTCTTCACAGTATCGGACAGGGACCTGTCCGCTTCTTCGTATCTGCCGAGAGCGTAAAGGGACCTGCCGACCAGCATAGCGGACCTGGCGGTACCCTTCTGAGCATAGATCTTCTCGGCGTCCGCAAGCGATCCCTTCGGATCCTTGCTTATGAGCTTAGATTCGGCGCGAACGATGCAGGCCTCGTCCGAACCCAATTTTTCCAGTTCCTGCGCGGCCTTTTCGGCGAATTCCGCATCTCCGCACGCCACTGCGATTCCTGCCCGGACGCTCCAGGACGCCAACGGATTCTTGACCGGACCGGCCATGCCCTTGACGGTTTCCAAAAGATCGTCGTTATGATTTTCCAGGAATTCCGCGCTCCTGCCGACCAGCAGCCGGTCCGCCTCCACCGAACGACCGGCTGCCGAAAGATGATAAAGCCGTTCCTGGTCGTCGCCGAGGTTGTCCATCCACCAGTCCGCGGCAGCGCTGTTCCATTTCCTTACCGATTCGGGGTCCACTGCGGCCAGGTATCGTTTTTTGACCTCCGGGGATATGCATACGACGCCCTCGTGGGTGGCCGGGACCACACCCGAATCCGTGGGGGGAAGGAGCTTCTTGTTCACGGGCACCCTGATGACACAGGCCAGTCCCAGAGCGTCCCTGTCGGAGGGGCCGAGCTTATCCCACATGAGGCCCGGGTCGCATTTTCGCATGTCGAGAACGGTCTCGAAGGGAATTCCCGCATCTTCGAGCTTCTTTTTGACATGCTCCGCTTCCGTTCTACCGTCAGGTTCCAGGTAATAGACCTTACGTCTGATGCCCGAGCCGATCACATGGACCTGGTTCTCCCTTACCTTTCCCGATTGCCTGAGCTTCTTCAGCTCAAGCGAGGAATGGGCCCTGGATATTCCAAGTGCGGCGGCTATGCCGTCCTGTGTCAGGTCGAACGGCAGGTTATAGACCTCCTCCTCGTTGACCATCCTGAATCTGCTGAGATGTAGGAGGATCCTCTCTCGAATAGTTGCGTTCTCCATTTTAACGGATATTGATGCAGGTATGCGCATATAGTCTTTCTAGTATCATCGTATATATTCCGTCGATGTTGGGGCAGGCGATGAAAAGGCTTTTGGTCTGTAGCGAGCCCGATATTCCCTCGGCTAACATGCGGGACTGTCTGTTGGATATGATGGACTGGGAAGAAGCCGGCCGTGATGACGGAGCTGTTATGATGCGTCAAGGAGACACGTTCATGCTCTCCTCCCAAAGATGGCATGTGGATTTCGAGGATGTTCTCGAGGTAGCGGGTAAATTCGGCGCAGACCCCGACATGGTGATCTTCATGTCCAGGCATTCTTCGGAAAGCGGGCGCCCGGCGTTGACGGTCCACCCCATAGGCAACTACCACGGCAATGAACTCGGCGGAAGGCCTCGGGAGCTTGTAAGGTCCGCACCGGGATACATGACGGACGCGCTGAGGCGCATATCCAAGCTCAATGACATGGACGGGACCCAGGTTTGCTTTGAAGTCACGCATCATGGTCCTTGGGTCGACCGGCCCACGTTCTTCATCGAGGTCGGAAGCGATGCTTCCAATTGGGGCAACAGGCATGCCGCAGATATACTGGCACATGTGCTTGCATCCAATAAGGGCAGCGAAAATCCCGCTGTAGTCGGAGTGGGCGGAGGGCATTACGCACCCAGGTTCACCGAGGCGGCCTTGAGCCTTAAGGCGGACTTCGGACACATGGTCCCGAACTATCAGATCGAAGGCAGGGACGACGAAGACGTCTCCAGGATGCTCGGCGAAGCATGCAGGGCCACCGGCACCAAGCTCATATTCCTCCATAAGAAGTCGATGAAGGCCCCACAGGCCGCCAGAATAAAAGATCTGGCGGCATCCGAGGGACTGGAGATCGTCGGTTCGTCGGACTTCGATCCCTTGGATCAGTGAGACCTGACCACGGTGCCTTTTATCTTCTGGCCGAGTATCGCTGACCTTAGGTCTTTCAGGTCCCTTCCGTGGACCATGAAGATGTCGATCTTGTGGTTCTTGGCGATTTCCACTCCCAGAGGATCGAAGATCCCAGATTTCGATGCGCCGTGCTCGCCGTATACCAGCTCCTCGAGCCGGTTGATCGTTATTTCCGAATACCTTTCCGCGCCGGGGACCGTCTGCGGGTCGTCGGAGTACACTGCGTCCACCGACGTAGCGTTCACGATCCTGTCGGCCTTCAGCTCTCTGGCGAGCATAGATGCCACCCCGTCCGTGGTGTGGCCGGGCTCGGTCCCGCCCATGACTACGATCTCTCCCTCCTCGCACCGCGAGACCGCCTCTTCCACCGTCACGGGGATATCAGGGTAGTTGCCGTAACCCAGCGCCAGGTCCAGGAGGCCGGCGTTCATCCTCGTGGCGCTGATGCCGAAGAGGTCCTGCTGGTACATTGTGCCGCCGATCTCATGTCCGGTCTGAGCGTAATACCGGGCGGTCTTTCCGCCGCCGCATACCACCGATATTTGAACTTCGGAGGACAATTCTTTCAGAAGTGCGGCCAGTTCGCCTATGTACTTGCCGTCGTTCCTTCCGGGTATGAGGATCGAACCGCCTATCGAGACAACTACTTTCTCCGTTATATCACCAATACTTATATTACGGAGGCTCACTTGACATAAAAATATTAGGTGCGTACAATGGGCGATTCGAGTACGTTGGACAGGGCTAGGTACGATTTCAAGAAGGCGATGCAGGAGATAATGCAGTATCGAGGTCGAGGCACAGAGCTTATATCGGTATACATACCCGAGTCCAAACAGATTTCGGACGTCATGTCCTACCTCAGAGAGGAACAGTCCCAGGCTTCTAACATCAAGTCCAAGACCACGATGAAGAACGTCACAAGCGCCATAGATTCCATAGCTTCCCGCCTGAAAACATACAAGTCCCCGCCGCCCAATGGACTCGTTATATTCTGCGGGGAGGTGCCCCGGGCAGGGGACCAGACCAAGATGGTCCAATACACAGTCATACCTCCGGAGCCGATAACGGCATTCCTATACAGGTGCGACTCCGAGTTCTATACCGAGACTCTCGAGGCAATGCTACTGGACAAGACATCGTATGGTCTGATAACCATCGACAGGAGGGAGGCCACGATAGGCATAGTAAGCGGCTCCAGAATATCGATCCTGAAGCATTTCGACTCCCTTGTTCCCAGCAAGCACCACCAGGGAGGTCAGTCATCCGTCCGTTTCGAACGTCTGATCGAGATCGCCGCCCACGAATTTTACAAGAAGGTCGCCGATTACTGCACCGAGGCGTTCTTGGACAAGCCGGAGCTCAAAGGCATCGTGGTCGGAGGCCCCGGTGCTACAAAGGATTTCTTCATCAAAGAAGAATACATGCACCACGAGCTTAGAAAGAAGGTCGTCTCGCCATTGTTCGACACCGGGAATACCGACGAGTCGGGAATAAGGGAACTGGTCGAAATGGCCAAGGACACGATGGAAGGCATCAAGCTCACAGAAGAGAAAAAGCACGTGCAGAGGCTCCTCGATGAGATCAGGAAGCCGGACGGAGGGCTCTCCTCATACGGTTATCCTGATGTCCGGGCTGCGACCGAGGCAGGGGCGGTGGACACGCTGCTTATATCCGAGGCCATCAACAAGAGGCACATAACGCTCGAGTGTCAGTCAGGGCACGTAACAAAAGAGGTAGTCGACAATTCCGAAGGCAAGCACTTGTGCAGCGAGTGCGGCCAGTTGGCGCAGGTCATAGAAGACAACGACCTCGTGGACGAGTTCTTCGAGTTAGCGGAAGGCTTCGGCACGAGTCTTCAGATCATTTCTCCGGAATCGGAGGAAGGGGACATGTTGATCAAAGCGTTCGGAGGAATAGCGGCGATCCTCAGGTACAAATTGGCATAAGGTAGTGGAAAAATGGGCATAGCAGACGATTTCAGGAACGAGGTCGAAATTGCGACGAGGAATGCACTGGCCGAGTCCGGCTCCGAGGTCGATTTCATAATCGAGGTCCCTTCTGTCGGAGATGCCGACCTGGCGGTGCCGTGCTTCAACCTGGCCAAGACAATGAGGAAATCACCGAAAGACATAGCGGAGAAGCTGGCGGGCATGATAAGGCCCTCCGGATCCATAAGCGCCGTTTCATCAATGAACGGGTATGTCAATTTCAGCATCGACCGTGGCGTCCTGGTAACCGAGACGCTCAATGAGATACTGGCTAAAGGAGACGGTTACGGCAGACTTCCTCCGACGGGCGTCAGGGTAAACGTGGAGCACACATCGACGAACCCCACCGGGCCCATACACGTCGGCCGTGCCAGGAACCCGATAATAGGCGACACGCTGGCCAGATGCCTGAAGATGTGCGGCAACGAGGTCGTCACCGAATACTACGTCAACGATGTGGGGAAACAGGTCGTTATCCTGACCTGGGGCGTGGAGAACATCCCGAAAGGATCGGTCGAGGAGGAAGAGAGGGACAAGACCGACCACAAGCTCGTAGCCTACTACCGTAAAGCGAATAAGATGATGGAAGAGGACCCCGCCGTCGCGGAGCAGATATCGGACATGCTCAGGAGGTTCGAGGCGGGCGATCAGGAAGTGATAGGGTCTGTGAGGCACACGGCCCAGATAATGCTCGAGGGCCTGAAGGAATCACTGGCGAACATCAACGTCGCCCTCGACAGGTACACGTGGGAATCGGACTTCATCGCGGACGGTTCTGCTGCCAGTGTTGTCTCCAGGATGAAAAGGACCGATTATGCCGGACAGACCGAGGACGGGTCCTGGTATGTGGACCTGGCCGAGTTCGGGGTCAACGGAAAGAACACCAAGTTCACATTCACAAGGTCGGACGGGACGACCCTCTACACGACGAGGGACATAGCGTACCATATGAGCAAATTCTCGAGGTCCGACCGTGTCATAGACGTCCTGGGGGAGGACCAGAAGCTGGGTTCGCAGCAGCTGACGTACGCCCTGAGGATCCTGGGATGCGTGATGGAGCCGGAACCGATGTTCTATGCTTTTGTGTCGCTCCCGGAGGGCAAGATGTCCACAAGGAAGGGCGTCGTCGTCTACCTCGACGACCTGATAGACGAGGCCGTCGAACGCGCATACGAGGAGATAAGGAGCAGACGCGACGACATGAGCGAAGAGAGGATGCGCGAGACGGCCCGCGTCATAGGCGTAGGAGCCATAAGATACAACGTGGTCCGCGTCCAGCCTGAGAAACAGTTCGTCTTCACATGGAAAGAGGCTCTCAACTTCGACGGAAACAGCGGACCCTATCTCCAGTATGTGCATGCCAGGGCATGCAGCATGCTCCGCAAGGCAGGGGATTTCGAACGTGATGCCGACCCTTCGAAACTTACGGACGAGTACGAGATCAAGCTGGTCAAGGTACTTTCGAAATTCAGTTCCGTCATCGCGGAGGCCGGCAACCAGAAGAGGGTCCATGTCCTTCCCGCTTACGGGCACGAGGTCGCATCCGCCTTCAACCAGTTCTATGCCGCCGTGCCGGTCCTTTCTTCCGGCGCAAGCGCGAACGCGAGGCTGACGCTCGTCGAATGTTCAAAGATCGTTCTGAGGAACGTTCTGGAATGTCTAGGAATGGGCGCCCCGGAGGAGATGTGATGGAGATACGCAAACTCAAGCTGAAGGACCTCGAAGGGGTCCGAAAGCTGGAGATCTCCTGTATCAGAGAGTACTTCAAAGCGACCATCGAGAACAAATGGGAGGAACTGCCGGAAGAGTGGAAGGAGAACCTTGGTGCAAGCAGCAGGAAGCATTTCAGAGCGTATCTTGAAAGCGGGCTGAGCTTCGTCGCGGTGGAGGACGACGAGGTCATCGGATTCCTGTTCGCCCAGATGTTACATCACATAGCCGATGCGGAGAACCTCGTATGGATCGAGAACATGGGCGTGCATCCTTACTTCAGACGCAACCAGATCGCGTACAGGTTGCTGACCGCATGCCTTAAGGAAGGCATCGCCCAGGGAGCGGACGTTGCCCACAGCACGATCCAGCCGGAGAACGCGCCCTCGATACTGCTTCACAAGAAGGCCGGGTTCTTCATGGACCCCCGCCAGGTAGCACTTGTGGACCTCAGGGACCCAAAGCTCAGACTCTGAACCGGTCAGAGTTGTCTGCGATGAAACGCAATTCTCCCTTCGTGAGTTCTCCGTCCGATAGATCGGGGCACAGTTTTTTACGGAACGCCCCCCTCAGAGCCTCTGCGACGGAGCCTCTCGAAACCGAATGTCCCAGACGTTCGGATATCGATGTGGTGCAGGAATAGCTGCGTTCTTTGAGAGGCATCAGGACCTCTTCGATCAGAGGTTCAGGTTCAACTATCACAGTTCCGTGCTGAATGAGGAATCCTCCCGCACGGTACTGCGCCCCTCCGGAGATCTTCATGCCCCCGGAGAGGATGTCGTTAGGTTCTTTGTACGCGGCATCGAGGCCCAGGGACCTCAATGCCGAAGCTACGCATCCGCATATCTCGGAGTAAGAATCCTTCTTGCTCCGGAAAAAATCCTCCGAGGTGAAGGAGTATATAATCTGGGAGGGGCCGGTGAGGACCGTGCTCCCTCCGCTTATGCGCCTCACGGCGGTTATGCCCAGACGTTCCAAGGCGTACCTTCTGACGTCCGTATCCAGATCTCTGAATCTTCCAAGCGAAACCGTCATCATGTCGCGGCTGTAGATATGAAGTGTGCCCGGTGAACGTCCGCCGGAGACCTCCCCGAATACCGCCGCGTCTGCGGCCGCGCCGTATTCAGGGGGGACTGCCCCGAGGTCGACGAATCTCCAGGTCATTTCTTGCTTTTGCCCTGGTACTTCTTCTTCTCTGTGGTGGGAGCCTTTGCCTGGACGGACTTCTGGGATGTCTTGCCCCTTCTCTGCTCCTCGAGTTCGGTGAATGTCACCGTCTGCTCGGCTTTCGGTGCATTGCGGTATTTCAGGAACACCGCCAAGGCTATAAGCGCGACTATGGCGATTATGGCCGCATATGTCGTCCAGCTTGACCATATGGATTCTTTTACCTCTATGGTGAAGTTCGCCGAGTTAAGCGTGTTGTCGTCGCTGTCCGTGAGGAACTCGGCGTCATCGGATTCTCCCCATACCGTCAGGTTCTTGGTGCCTGCGGAGCCAATTGTGAAATTGAGCGTGGCCCTTGCAGAGCTGCCGGCATCTACCGTGACCGTCTCCTCGGCAAGCCTGGATGTTTTGTTCTCATATGTTATGAACACCAGCACCGAAGCTTGAGCATCAGTGTTGTTGATTATCGTGACGTCGACATATCCCGCCGTCCTCGTGTCGAATCCTCCGGAGGATATGCTCGAGGTATCTATTATGAGGCAGTTTCCCACGGGTGCGGCTTCGCATTCATCCGAGTCGTACAGGGAAAGGGCCGGAACGGCAATCAGTGCCATCAATACTATAGCCAGTATGGTTTTTTTGCTGTTCATTTAAAAGCCTCACGTTATTATTTCCTCGATGCGTTCCTGCTCTATGGCGCGCCTTATCTCCATGGAGAGTCTCCTTCCGGTGCTCATCTCCTTCCTCCAGAGGGCGTTTCCGTAGGGATGGCCGACAGACATGTGGACGTTTGTTCCGCCGCCGATGCGCGGCGCCACGTCGTAAATGAAGAAATTAAGGTCCTTGTCTACGCAGGTCTGAAGGCAGAAAGGCCCGATGACTCCGGGATCGTAGAACTTCTGAGTGGCCTTCACGTATTTTTCGGCTAGTTTGAAGGCGTTGTCAAGCAGCGATTCCCTAAGCGTTGCGGAATTGTGGCCGCATACCGTGTACTCCGGCAATACGCCCATCTCCTCAAGTTCGACCTGTTGCTTACCCGGAAGCCTGGCATATCCGTCGAGAGAGCTCTCGAAACGCCAGTCGACCCCGAGCAGTTCTATCTTCTCGCCCTTCTCCTCAAGCGGAGAGTGGAAGAAATCCAGGTTGAAAACGGGACCGATCACGTACTGCTCCATTCTCGCATGTGACAGGAAGTCCTCTTCGATGACCCCCTGCTGTATGAGCTCGGTGGACTTTTCAACGAACTGGTCGTAATCTTTGACAGTGAAGAATCCTCTTTCAAGCTTTTTCACCTTGTGGTGGACCTTTACTATGGTCAGGCCGTCTATGTCCTCCGGTTTCTCCACTTTTTTCGGGAAGGGTAGCCCTGCCTGCTCGAGGATCCAGTAGTAATCTCTTTCGTCCCCTCTCTCCTCGGACCTCAGGAGGTTGCGGCTTCCGACCATGGGGACCGCGAAATCATCCTCTATCGCGTCGATACCACAGTAGGCGACCAGGGACCGGTTGGGTACGAAAAGTACATTCCTTCCCATGATGTCCTTCTGCACCTCTGTCTTGAGCACGTCGGAGAATCTGTCAAGCACCAGGGTCTCGTCGACGACTCCCCTTACGGCATTGCCTTCGGTGTCCCTCTGTGTTTTGAAATAATTGCTGAAAGTCTTTTCTCTGCCCTTCTGGCACACCGCTACGGTCTTGAAACCCTCCGAAACTGCGCCGTCGCACGTATCCAGTGCGGAATGCGAAGCGAGAACTCCTACCTTCGCTTGGCCGAGATCGTACCTTTCAAGGTTTCTCAATACCGTGTTTCTTTCGATCACATCAACCCTCTTCCCTCTGTAACCCGTCCCCCATAATATAATTTCTCTGACGCGCGGGCGCATCATCTGAAATGCCAAACCTTCCATAGAAGGTAAAAATATGCAGTCGACGGTGGTAAGATCGCATGGATGCAGACGAGTCACCGAGAGAACTTTGGCTTGACACCGAAGGCATGCTGTCGGCAGGATATTGCGGCGAATTCGAGATTGCCCTTGATTTCTGCGGCACGGTGTGCATAGATCTTGCCTGAGAGTGCCAGGAAGGGCACCAAACATTTTAGAAGGAAACTCCGCGGAAATCCCGTCGGTCCCGGGAATTCACGGGAAATATCTTGGACCGCACAATACCATCAAGATCTGGCACATTCAAGAAACTATCGATATGCCCGGACGGTGAAGACACTGACGGGTGCCCTATTCCAAATCAAGAAAATCTCAGTAGAGAGGGTGCAGTAGTTTATATAAGCCGTAAAGCCAGTGGGCAGATTGTGAAATACGGGGAGAAGGTCCAGCCGCTCTTCATCATCATGTCCGCCATCGCGGGAGTTCTTCTGGGCATATATACGGGGTTCGGGAGCTGGTCATCCTCTTTGATAGAACCGTTCCTCGTGGCGATGCTTTTCTTTGTCTTCCTATCAGTGGACATAAAGAGGTTGAAGGAGTCTTTCCTCAACGTCAAGTTCACTTCCTGGGCTTTGATAATCAATTTTGTATGGACTCCCCTGTTCGCCGTTGTTCTGGGGATGGTATTCTTCGCCGGCTCCATCGATATCCAGATCGGGATATTGATGTTGCTTGTCACCCCCTGTACTGATTGGTATTTGGTGTTCACGTCATTGTCGAAGGGGAACATACCTCTAAGCAGCTCAATACTGCCTCTGAACCTCGTGCTGCAGATACTTTTGCTTCCGTTTTATCTATTCCTTTTCATCGGCGAAAAGATCAACTTCGAACCGGCATCAATGTTCACGGGGCTTGTAGCAATCCTTCTGATCCCGATACTGCTCTCTGTCGTTCTGAAACAACTTGCTTGCAAGGTGAAGGCGGTCGAAACCGCAAGGGAAAGGCTCACCGCTAAAAGCGACGACATACAGTTGGCATTCCTCTGCCTGGCTATAGTGTCCATGTTTTCTTCAGAGGGCGGGGTGCTCGCGGAGAACCTGTCGGTGTTGCTGATGATGATCTTACCGATGCTGATATTCTTCGCGGTAAACTACGGGATATCGTCAATCGTCTCCAGAGGTGCGCACTTAAGCTTCGATGATTCCACGTCCCTGATATTCACGACCATGGCCAGAAATTCCCCTCTTTCTCTGGCTATCGCAGTTGCCATATTCCCGAACAATCCGTTGATACTTCTCATACTGATCGTAGGTCCGCTGATCGAGCTTCCAATTCTGTCTTTGACCTCCCATGTGCGTCTCCGTTTTAGGGAAAGGAATGAAGATCTGTCAAATACCGAGCGCTTTCAGCGAACTGAAAAGTTATAAAAACATGCACTCTGGCAGGTCGGAATGGAATTAATAGTCAGAATGCGCTGACGTTCCGTTACAATGATATCCAAAAAACGTTCGTTTCCTTTCACTGCGATAGTGGACCAGGACGATATGAAGAGGGCCCTCATCCTAAATATCGTCGATCCAGGTATCGGCGGGGTTTTGATCAGAGGCGAAAAAGGTACCGCAAAGTCCACGGCCGTCAGATCTCTGGCACATGTGCTTCCCGAAATTGAGTACGTTAAGGGGTGCAGATTCCGGTGCGACCCCTCTCATCCTGAGTTGCTGTGTTCCGAATGCATGAGTGCAAGGGAGGAAGGGGTCAGGCAGGAGGTAGACAGAGGACAGATCCGCGTGGTGGAGCTGCCGCTGAGCGCAACAGAGGACCGTATAGCAGGCACACTGGACCTGGAACATGTTCTTCAGACAGGTAAGAAAAGGTTCGAGCCCGGGGTTCTGGCACAGGCTAACAGGAACATTCTGTACGTCGACGAGGTCAACCTTCTGGAGGACCATATAGTAGACCTTCTCCTGGATTCCGCAGCCATGGGAGTGAACTATGTGGAGAGAGAGGGCGTATCGTTTTCACACCCCTCGAAATTCATTCTGATAGGTTCGATGAACCCGGAAGAGGGCGAGCTCAGGCCCCAGCTCCTGGACAGGTTCGGGCTCTGTGTCGACATAGTCGGCGACAGGTATGTGAGCTCGAGAGCAGAGGTCGTCATGAGAAGGCTGGAGTATGATTCGGAACCGGATGCTTTCATTGAGAAATTCCGCCCCGAGACCGAGGCTCTGCGTGAAAAGATATCTATGGCAAGGGAGAGGGTCAAGGACGTCCAGGTAAGCCAGAACATGGTCGAGGTCGCTTCAAATATAGCCATATATTTCAAGATGGAAGGCCACAGGGCCGATATCACCTTGGTCAGGGCCGCCAGGGCCAACGCGGCGTTCGAGGGCAAGGACTCGATCGACAGGGATGATTTCAGAACCGTCGCCCCGATGGTACTTACACACCGTGTGAAGAAAAAACCGTTCGAAAAAAGCGGACTGGACAGAGAGGAACTCAACGAATGCATCAAGACGTACTGAGGTCACTTCCGTTCTCCGCCGTGCGCGGGATGTCGCTCGCAAAGAAAGCCCTCATGTGCTTGGCGGTCGACGGGAGCATAAACGGAGTGCTCATCAAAGGTCCGTCGGGCACAGGCAAGAGCCTGCTGGTCCGAGCATTCGCCGATGTTCTTTCCGGGAGGGAAATGATCAACGTCCCCCAGAACATAACCGACGACCAGCTATTCGGCGGACTTGACCTGGAGAAGGCCGTGAGCGAAGGCAAAGCTACGGTTTCGGGAGGACTGCTGAGCCGGGCCGATGGGAACCTGATATACGTAGACAACGCGAATCTCATGGACGGCAGGACCCTGGATTCCCTTATGGAGTGCGTCGAGTCCGGAAAGGTCATTGTGGAAAGAGAAGGGGCATCTGCAGAATATTACATCGAAACATCTGCGATAGCATCGATGGACCCTTCGGAGAGAGACATCCCGGACAGCATAGCCGACAGGTTCGAGATATGCGTCAACATAATTCCCGAAAACGATGTCCGAAAGAGGGCAGAGATAATCCTCGCAGACATGGATCATAACAAGGACATGTCTGCATTTTACGAAATCTATCGGGAAAGCGATTCCGATGTTGCCGATGCGATACAAAGTGCCAGGAAGATACTCGCATCGGTGGTCCTGGGTAGGGACGATGTGATCACGATAGTGAAGATATGCAGAGAGCTGAACGTACGCGGCCACCGCGGGGACATATCTGCGGCAAAGGTCTCCAAAGCGCTGGCCGCTCTCGACGGCAGGACCCGGGTCTCCGATTCCGACATCAGCGATGCGCTCGTCCTCTGCCTTTCCCACAGGAGATCCTCCAAGGCGGAGAAAGAGAAGGTTAATGCGGAGGCCGCTGCGCTTACAGAGGCAGAGGCCGAAGAAACCGTGCTTGTGGAGGAAACGGCTCCGGACGTGCAGGTCCCGGCGCCGGAATGTTCCGAGGAAGACAAGGTGCCCGAAGAGAACGGCGATCCAACTCCTTCCGATGCGCCTCCGTCCGCGGCATCGCGTTACGACACGATATACGAGAAGGCCAGGGAGGCCCTGGACGAGATCGAGGAGCTGGAGGCGTTCCGTCTGCACGAGATCGCAGGCATAAGGAGCAAGAGGGCCCCGCTTTCGATGAGGAACTCAGGAAGGTACAGGGGATTCAGGATACCGCGTGGTAAGACCTCCGATCCTGCTTTCGATGCGACCGTACGTGCGGCGGCCCCTTTCCAGACCATCAGAGGTTCCAATGGGCTGAGCATAAAGATCGAAGCCCAGGACATAAGGGAGAAGATAAGGACCAGACGAAAATCGTGTTCATTCATCTTTGCCGTGGATGTGAGCGGCTCCCTTGTGAAGGGAGGAATGATGGGCGTTGTGCAGAATGCGATAAGGTCCATGCTCATGGAAAGCTATGTCAAAAGGGACAGGGTGGCACTTGTCACATTCAGGGAACGGGCAGCCGAGGTCGCGGTGCCGTTCACCCGTTCCGTGGAGCTGATCTGTGATACGCTCGAACAAGCCCCGGTAGGGGGATCGACCCCGCTGGCCAGCGCAATCATCGTTTCGAGGGACTATGCGGTGAACTACCTCAGGAAGCATCCCGGGGAGAAATGCTATATCATGCTGATAACCGACGGATGCGCGACGTTGCCCGCATTCCCATGCGCCGACCCGGCGGGAGAGGTGAAGCGCATCGCAGCCGCTATAAAAAATCCGAATATCGAATGGACGGTAATAAACTCGGGAAAGATATACGATGTGAAGAGGAAGGACGACGCACGCAGATTGGCCGAGTACCTGGACGCCAGATACATCGACATCAAGGACCTGGGGGAATACTGAGCAGATATCGGCCGACTGACAAGATATGGAAGCCTGGCATACGGGCTTGGAAAACAAGTGGTAGCCTCGCGCAGATTCGAACTGCGGTCGCAGGATCCAGAATCCCGCATGATTGACCACTACACTACGAGGCTATCGGATTCCCCCAACGCGGTTATATTTTAATAGTTTTCGTAGAAGCGGAAAGCGAAGGGGGCCGCGGCCCCCTCAAAAGGTTTACTGGACGGCCTCTTTGACCTTTGCGAATATCTCGTCTATGGTGCCTTCGCCCATGATGGTGACGAGCTTTCCCTTCTTCTCGTAGTATGCGATGAGGGGGAACGTGTTCTCGCGGTACACCCTGAGCCTGTTCTGGACGGTCTCCGCCTTGTCGTCGCCCCTCTGGTAGAGCTCCGATCCGCATTTGTCGCAGACGTCCTCTTTCGCGGGAGGATTGGACACCAGGTGGTACACCGCGTTGCACTTGGGGCAGCTGCGCCTGTTGGTGAGCCTCTGGACAAGCTCCTCGTCTTCGACATCGAGGTTGATCGCCAGGTCCACGTCCACTTCCTTGGCGAGGGCGTCGGCCTGCTCGACGGTCCTCGGGAATCCGTCCAAAATCACGCCTCCTTCCACCTCTGAAATCTTCTCCTTCATCAGCCCGATGATCAGGTCGTTGGGCACCAGCCCTCCGCTGTCCATGTATCCCTTGGCTTTGATGCCCAGCGGCGTCCCCTTCCTTACGGCTTCGCGGAGCATATCTCCCGTCGACAGCCTCGTGTATCCAAGCTCGGACCCGAGTCTTTCTCCCTGCGTGCCTTTTCCTGAGCCCGGGGGGCCCAACAGAACGATCTTCGATTTCATGCCCCGTGCAATAGCTCTTCGGATAAATCGTTTTGCGCCTGGTTCGCGCACATTTTATAAGTCAGAAGCGGAGATATGGTCTCTGGTGCGAAAATGGACCGAAGGATATTGGACAAGATCGAGAAAGTCGTAGGCAAGGACGGTTATTCCACGGATTCCGCAGTCCTTTACATCTACGGATTCGATGCTTCGATCTACCACCACACTCCAGATGTGGTAATACAGCCCAGAACGACCGAGCAGGTCTCTGAGATAATGAAGATTGCCAGCGAGGAGAAGATCCCTGTCACTCCAAGGGGAGGCGGCACGGGGCTCTGCGGCTCGGCCGTCCCGCTTAAAGGCGGTATCGTTCTGGCCATGCAGAAGATGAACAAGATCAAGAAAGTCAGCGTGGCGGACCTATGGGTCGACGTGGAGGCAGGGGTCGTTTACGACGACCTTAACAAGGAACTGTCGAAGTACGGGTACTTCTTCCCCCCTTCCCCCGGCTCCGCGGAGGCATGCACCATCGGCGGAATGGTCGCCAACAACGCGTCCGGAATGCGCGCCGTAAAATACGGAGCGACCAGAGACTTCGTCCTCGGGCTCACGTTCGTAAAGGCCGACGGAGAGATAGTCCGTGCCGGAACGAGGACGATAAAGGATTCTTCGGGCTACCAGCTAGCACGCCTGTTGTGCGGGTCCGAGGGGCAGCTCGGAGTTATAACCGAAGTAACCCTGAAGCTAACAACCAAACCGAAGAAGTCGGCGTCCTGCATCTGTGCGTTCAACGATGTAAACTCTGCGGGGAAGTGCATAACCGACCTCATAGCCAAGCCCCTGATACCCGCATCCTGCGAGCTGATGGATTCGCTCGCCGTATTCGCTGTCAACAAGGCGCGCGGCAACCCGCTGCCCGACTGCAACTCTCTGATCATCGTCGAGGTCGACGGGGAGACGGACGAGGTGGTCGACCGCGACCTCAGGACCGTGGCCGAAGTCGCAAAGGCCAACGGTGCCGTAAGCGTCATGCCTTCCCACGACAAGGCCGAGATCGCCAAATGGACGGATGCCAGGAAGTCAGTTATGACCTCGCTTTCCGTCCTTAAACCGGGAAATGTGTCGGTTTCTCTGGCGGATGACATGGGAGTGCCTGTTTCGAGAGTGCCAGAGGCGGTCGAGGCATTCGCTCAGATCGCGAAGAAGCACAATGTGACCATCGCGACGTACGGCCACGCCTCAGACGGGAACCTGCACACCAAGATGATGCTCAATCCCTACAGCAGAGATGACTGGGAGCGCGGCATCGCGGCTGTAAGCGAGATATTCGAAAAGTGCATAGAACTCGGAGGCACAGTCTCGGGAGAGCACGGGATAGGGATCGCCAAGGCCCTGGACTTCATCAAGGAGAGGGGTAGCAACATCAAGACCTACAAGGAGATCAAGAGGGCGATGGACCCCGACAACATCCTCAATCCCGGGAAGACCTTCGATTACGAAGGAGACCCGCTGAGCGGCCTCAGGTATCCCTGCAAAGAGTGCCAGTGAAACAAAGCGGGGAAGCCCGCGACATTCTTTTTTCAGAATATGAGGAACACCAGCGCGGCCTCGGCAACGGCCGCGGCCATCATGGCCACCCATACCGGTGCGCTCCAGGCCACTATCTTCGAGCCGTCCAGGGGAGGGAAGGGTATCATGTTGAACACCGCAAGAATCGCGTTGAGCCAGGCTATCATGCTGAAAAGCGTCAGGGCGAAACCGCCGGCGAAGTGGCAGCATACTATTGCAACCGCCGCAATGCATATGTTGACCATCGGTCCGGCCGCACTGATCTTTCCGTTCTCGCTCTCGCTCACGCGGCCGTTGATGTAAACTGCCCCCGGGGCCGCTATCAGGAAGCCCAGGAACGATATGGCGACGGAGAACAACAGTCCGGAAACCGACATCCTATACTCGGACCAAGCACCGTACTTCTGAGCCAGGAACTTATGTGCCAGCTCATGGGGTATGAAGCTCACTGTCACAAGGACCAGGCACAATGCGAACAATATGGCAAAGCTGATCAAGGCATCGCTGTCCCCCCAGCTTCCCGACATCATCGCTAATGTGAACGCCACGGACAGTACCAGCATGGAGATGAGTATCTCGCGGACCTCGCGGCGGCTGAACCTGGACTTTCCGAATCCCGGAGTGATGTCGGTCGCACCGAATATGCCTGCCATGCCATGCCGATTCGTATTATTGTTTATAAAGATGAAGTCCGCTTAAGGCACAGAGGAAAATGCAGTGCTACCGATCTATGCAAAAGGGGAGAAGGTAGGCCTGTGACCATCAATGAGCGTTTCCGGAGGGGGCCGGGAGGAAGGTCACCGCCGGCGCCCGCGGTTCAGAGGGCAGCTACCAAGAACATAGCCAACGGAAAGGAGGTCTGCCGCTGGTGCGACGGATGCGGAACGATCCTGCTGGGGAGCAAATGTTCGCGTTGCGGTTCTTCGGGAAGGGAGTTCGAAATAAACAGCCCCGGCGACATCCGTCCATGCTTCGGTGAATCACGGGAGGTGGTCGCGGGCCTTTTCAGAGAAGCCTTCGGAACTTCCGGGCCCATCGACGGCAAGGCGGTCTTCCTCAACAAGGTGCCCGGCGAGGACAGGACCGACGAGATCGTGGCCCACGGGGCAGTCCTGGGAATAGTCAGGTTCGACATGCGCCTGAACCGGCTGGTGCTCGAACTCAGACAGCCCGGCGCGGACATATTCGCAGACGTGGCCACCGAGAATGTGGTGACATTCGCAGGGCTTTCCGGCCACCTGAAAGGCAAGAACATACCCGGCTCCAATATCAACGAGGTTCTGGGCAATTTCCGGGAAGGCGACACGATCATCGTGAGGAAGGGCGCCAAGGTAGGGCCCGGTATAGCGTTGGTATCCAGCGAAAACATCGAATATGCGGAAAAGGCGGTCAAAATACGTGACCTAGCTCCCGATCCCGAAAGACCCAGGTCTCCAGATTCGGATATAAGGGAGTTCACAGATGCCAATTCCTCCCATATGGAGGCACTCACGTCCGCCGCGGTATCGGAGATAAGGGAATCCATAAAAGGAAGCAAGCTTCCGGTCACGGTCTCGTTTTCGGGAGGGAAGGACTCCCTGGTCGCCTGCTCGCTGACAGAGAAGGCGCTGAAGAGGAAACCTATCCTGCTTTTCATAAACACGGGGATCGAGTTCCCCGACACGGTCGATTATGTCAGAAAGTTCGCATCCGAGGGAGGGTACGACCTCCGCATTGCGGAAGCGGGCACGGCCTTCATCGACAACGTGGACTCCTTCGGCCCTCCGGCCAAGGACTTCAGATGGTGCTGCAAGGTGTGCAAGCTGGGCCCGATCACAGAGCTGATAGGGAAGGACTTCCCGCAAGGCACCTTGACCGTTGAAGGAAACAGGGCTCTGGAATCCTTCTCACGTTCCCGCACCCCCCTGGTGTCCAAGAATCCATTCGTGCCCAATCAGACCAACATCAATCCCATACGCTCGTGGCGTTCGGCGGAGATATGGTGCTACATATGGGGCGAGGGCCTGAGTTACAATCCCCTTTATGCCAGGGACTTCGAGAGGATCGGATGTTACCTATGCGCTTCATGTCTGTCCAGCGAATGGAGGAACACGGGCAGGATATATCCGGATCTGTACGACGAATGGGAGGGATTCCTCCACAGATATGCCGAGGAGAGGGGCCTCCCCCCGGAATATGTGGACATGAGTTTCTGGAGATGGAAGGCCCTCCCCCCCAAGATGGTGCTTCTTGCTGACCAGCTGGACATAAGTCTCAGGGCGGGATCGGCCTCGGGCATATCCATGAAGGTTCTCAAGGGAGCGTCGGTATGCGAGGCGGGAGGCTTCTCCGCGGAAGCCGTGGTCACCCTTCCCAGGAACCGCGACTTCTCGTACGTGGCGGATGCTCTTCGGACCGTCGGGGATGTGAAGTACTCGCCGGAGTTCGAGATTGCAGTAGTAAGGTCGCAGAAGGGCACCGCAAAGATCTTCGGCGGAGGACAGGTATCCGTAACAGCTGCGTCGCAGAAGAACGCCGAATACATGCTGGAAAAAACCGTTAAGGCGATGGTGAGGGCCATGATGTGCACTTCCTGCGGAATCTGTGTCAAGAACTGCCACAAGAACGCGATAACCATTGCGGGAGGGATGCGTGTAAATCCCGACAGGTGCACGTCATGCGGTAACTGCGAGAGCTCATGCATGGTCATCCATTACTACGACCGTCTGGTCGGGAAAGAAGATTCCCGCACGAAGCCTGCGCCCGGTCCTTCAGGACGTGCCAAGGGTTATAAGCGACGATAATATCGCAGTGGCATGGAGCTGACCTTCGGGCTGGCGGCGGCAATAGGCATAGGTCCCGCCCTGGTAATGATGTACGCCGTTCTCAGGAAGTACACATACCCGGCGGTCAAAAATCCGTTCTTCAGCGATCCCACATTCTTCATGCTTTTCGTGGTCGGCATGATCGCAGGGACGGTTCTCTTCTCCGTATACACCTATTTCTGGGGCAGCGAGATCGTAAACGCAATACTGTTCGCGATCCTTGAATGCCTTATATTGCTCGTTGTACTGAACCTCAAGAGATTCCACCGCAAGTCCGACACGGTATTCTACGGGTACGGGGTGGGTCTCGGGCTTGGAGCGACCATGTCCATGGGCATGTCCTACTACCTGCTGCAGCTGGCCGGTTCGGTCGATGCATCTGCCGTCGCGACGCTTTTGGTGATGGCGGTAGCCAAGATAATGGTCCTGGGGGCCGCGGGACTCACTGTAGGCGAGGCCGTGGCGAAGACGAGGATACTGGAATACACGGCCCAGGCGGTGCTGGTCAACATGGTGTTCCAGCTGGTCCTTGTCCCATGGTTCATGTACCCCGGCGAATTCGGAGCATATATGGCGCTTGCGATGAGCACCGTCATAGCGGCAGTATACTTCTTCAAGATGGCTTTCGTGAGCCTTCCCAATGTGGTCCGCGAGGTGCTGAGGCAGGAAGGTAAAAAAAGGGACGACATCCCCAAGTGATCATGCCTTGTATCTTCCGGGCTCCGCCTCGAAAACTATGCAGAGCTCGATCATGCCTTTGAGGATCCTTTCAGGGTCCCGGGCCTCGATCTTACGGACGTCGTCTATATCGAAAGTGCCGTAAATTTTTGTAAGCCCATGTGCCAGCATCTCCATTTTCTCCTCCGGGTCCGAACATCCCTCGTACTTGTATTCGAGGGTCGACAAAGGGTCCGCTTCTTCGATGCGCCTCCTGACCTCGGGGTCTTCGGGCGGTGCTTCGAAACCCGTGAGGCGTGCGAGGGCGTCTCTTGCGGCCTTCGGGTCAGAATCGGAATACAGAACTCTGGCACTTTCATTCTGGATTGTTTTTCCGCAGTAAGGGCACTCGGAGGTCTCTGACGAAAGGTCAATGACCCTCAGGCTTCCGCAGGAGCACGGCGTAACCGCGTACTTCTTCATCTGTACTCCGTGAACACCAGCGCCGCTATGCAGCAGCCATAGTTGTCGGTGGGGATCTTCAGTTCCTGGGTCGCGAAAAAGATCTCTCCCAGTTCGGTGTCTCTTATGCGCCCCATCTCCTTCATTTTCCATCTGAGGTCCTCCCGCAGGGAATCCTCGGACCCGTGAAGATGTCCCTCCGCCACATATCCCCCCTTACCGTCCAGGCGCAGGGCGTATGCGATTCCGGCAGATATGGTCTCGCCCTCGCACCCCCTCATCTGTGCCAGCACACAGTGTGTAACTGCGCCCATCGGCATCTCCTTCCTCTCTGCAGGAACCGCGCCGATCGGAATGACGGAAGAGACGGAAACAAGGTTCTGCTCCCCTATGCCCGCTGTTATGAGAGCGCGGTCGAACGCGTTCAGGGCCGAAACGGAGCTCACGGCCGAGCTGGAAGTGACGAAGAATTCGGACGGTATCAGATACATGTTCCGCACCAAACGTGAATCCGGATATAACGCTTACCCGTAGATGTGCTGATCTTCGGGCAGTGCCTTCGGAGCATCGGACTCGCTCTGCGCCCGGATGCGCCTGTCCAGCTCCTCCGCCTCCTGGAACAGCGGAGAGGTATCCATTCCCTTCAGCTCCGGGATCACCTTGGCCAGCCTGTCGAGCACGCCCGCCGCAGACCTGGGGTCCGGAAGCTTCGGTTCGGCCGGACACAACAGCGTCACGATGTCCATACCGCGTTCCTTTCCCTCAAAGAGCATCACTCCCGTGAGACCTTTGATCATGCCCGTGTCCAAGGGTTCGACACCGAAGGAGCCGATCATCTCTCTCGCCGCCGGGGTGCTGCCGCAAGCGTAAATGACATCGTCCTTGCAGTAGCGCGGTATGCCCTCGAGGCATACGATCTTCTTCACGCCGTAGTCAGCGAACATATCCAGCAGCTCGTTGGTAAGAGTATAGCACTGGGTCACGGTAGGCGCTATCTCCGATGTGACGACCATCAGGTCGCTGCAGTTTCCGCCGTCGTCCTTCCTGCACAGCCCATGGATGCGCACCGGCGGGTACGGTTCGCCGTCGATGAGGATGCAATAGGGGCTCAGCTCGTCCGAAGACATCCCTCTGAGTATGGGCATCTTCAGCTCCCTGACTATGTAGCTGGTGACGATCGAGCCGACCAGGCCCACCGTGGGGAAGCCGACGATCGCTATGGCGTCATTGAGCCTGCCGCCGTCGTACGTGAAAACCTTGATGCCGGACATGGAACGTAATTAACGCCATTCTATTAATCTGTTCCACGCTTACGGGGGGCAATGAAAGGAATATCGCAATCGAAGACGGACGGAGGGATCCCGGTCATAACCGACAGGATCCCGGGATGCCGCAGCGCAGGATACCTGGTGGCTGTACGGACGGGGTCCAGGGACGAAGATAAGGACGTCATGGGGATATCCCATCTCCTCGAGCATGTGGTCTTCAGGAGCACGGAGAGCCGTTCCTCGTACCAGATGGCCAAGGAGATGGAAGGCGCCGGAGGGATGCTGAACGCATTCACCGGAAAAGAGGTCACCGGATACTACGGCATCACGATAAGCGAGACCGCAGATGTGGCCAAGGAGATGGTCTCGGACATAGTGGCCAATCCGCTCATCGGGCACGAGGACACCGAATTGGAGAAGAAGATAGTCCTTCAGGAACTCAGCATGGTGAAAAACGACCCGGGGTCCTATATCTTCGATATTTTCGACGAAACGATATGGAGGGGCCACAAGCTGTCACAAGGCGAAGGGGGCAGGGAGAAGATCGTCGAGAGGCTGACATCCGAGGACCTGCGCGAATATTACGGGGACAGATACGGCAGGCCGAACCTGGTGGTATTCGCGGTTGGCGATGTCAACGAGAAGGATGCGGTAAAATGGGCTTCCCGAAAGTTCGACGGTATGGAGGCAGCCACCGCACCGAAGCGGACGGCGCCCCCCGTCCCGAAGCCCAAGTACAAGTTCGTCTCCAACAGGGCTGACCACTACCAGGTTGCTCTGGGATTCCCTTCCTGCAGTCCGCCCGGCGACTCCCGCTATTCTCTGCGGATGCTCTCGGCGGTCCTCGGTGCCGGCACATCATCAAGGCTTTTTCAGGAGGTCAGGGAGAAGAACGCCCTCGTCTACTCCGTCTTCTCGACGGTCGTCCAGAGCACGGACGCTTCCTACATGGGCATATACATGTCGTCCACCGCCGAGAACGTCGAAAAGTCCGTGGATGCGACAGCCGACGTGCTCCGCAAATTCCTCAAGGAGGGGCTCGAGGAAGGCGAGCTCGAGCGTACCAAGAGGCTCGTCAAAGGTGAGCTGATAAGGTCCCAGGAGTCCACATCCCGGAGGATGACCAGCGTCGCAAAGGAGTATATGCTCTCGGGCGGCCTGTATTCCCTGGAGGACGCCATATCCAAAATGGAGGCTGTGACCGAAGAGGACGTCATGAAGGCGGCCGAAGAGACCATCCGCCCCACGACGCTGAACGCAGTGGTATTGGGAAAGGGCAACAAAGAGATCAGGGAGATGGAGTTCTGCGGGCTGGATATCTGATCAGCCCTTCCTGAACTCCGAGATCAGGTGCAGTACGGCGTTGACGGCGCCAGGTATCGCGGCCTCCACGTCCGGGGTCATGCTCTCGCTGACAGTCTGTATGTCGCAGGCCTCTACGGCAACGTACTTCACGGCCTCGGGCATCATGTCCGGCTCCATCTGTCTCCCGATGGCTATGGCCGTGGCAAGGTTCACGTCGTGTGCCGAGGCCGGGGCCACAGTATGATCGAAGTGCTCCGGGTCGAAGATCATTATGGTGCCGGGAGGTACGTTCCCGGTGAGTATGCTGTCGACTATCACGGCGAAGCGGAAGCCTCTGATGACCGGCAGTATGTCCAGGCCTCCAATGGCCTCCTGCCTGGTCTCGATGTCGGAAATACCAAGGTCACCCACGCGCTCGGCTATCTTCAGTCCAACGGCATCGTCGCTCATGATGGGGCTTCCGAGGCCGACCACCATCGTGGAATCTTTGAGTTTCTCAGACATCGTCCCCTCTAAGGAGTATGGCGTTATTACGGTTCCGCAGCTTGCACAAGGGTTAATACCGCCGAATAACTGACGCATCCGTGGACATCAGGACCGAGACGTATCAGGTCATAAACGGCAAGACAGTCACCAACAGGCAGCTGGAGGTCCTCTCCTCGGTGGGAAGGTCCGGAAGCATGACATCTGCGGCCGCCGAACTGGGTATCTCCGTGCCGGTAGTGCACAAGTACATCTCTCAGATAGGGGCCGCCGCAGGCATCCCCGTGACGGTATCCACGCCCGCCGGGACCAGGCTCACCGCCGCCGGCAGGGACATCCTCGAAAAACACCAGGCGACCACACTCCGGTGCCGCGACGATAGGCGATTCACGATATGCTGCAGTCCGGTCACCGAGGACCTGATGATGTCCGTCATGTCCGCCCTCAAGCTGGCAGAAGCCGAGCTCATAATATCGGACGACGAGAACAACCTCAGGATGATGAAGGAGCACACGGCGGACTACGCTGTGCTGGACGATCCCATGTATCTCTTCGACGCGGAGGAGTTCGAGTGGACCGAGGTCGGCTTCATGGGTATGGTGATGGTGGACAACGGCCCATCTTTCATCCGTTACCGTTACGGCGCCCAGAGGGTGGCGTATATGTATCTGGACTCCGAGGACAGGGAATATACGATCGATTCCGTCACATACTCTCTGCCCGAGCTGCTGGGGTCCAACAAGAGTTTCTTCATCGACGAGTTCCTGCTTGTCAGAAAAGGGCTCAGGCTCAAGAGCGCGGTGGACCCCAAGATGCTCAGGCACACTATCAATGCCATCTACCGCACGGAGAACCGTACCATCGCAAAGCTCAACAAGGCCCTTCTGTCCAGGCATATAGAGTGACGGTTTAACAAAAAGGATAATACTGTTTGGTCACGGACATCGGTTATTATATACAACCAAGATAGTGCGATTCCAAGGTAGTACTCATGGTAACACCAAATGTAGACTTTGCAAAAGAGATCGCGGCCGCCGGCGGCGCCGAGGTCAAGATGTGCTTCCAGTGCGGTACGTGCACTGCCAGCTGCCCCTCCGGAAGACAGACCTCCTACAGGGTCAGAAAGCTCATGAGGCAGGCTCAGCTCGGACTGAAAGAACAGATCTTCGAGGGCGAGGACCTTTGGGACTGCACCACATGCTATGCATGCGAGGAGAGGTGCCCCCGTACCGTCCCCATCGTCGACATAATAATCACCCTCAGGAACATGGCGGTGGCTGAAGGACACATGTTCGAGAACCACAAGAAGACCGCCCAGTCCCTTTACGCCATCGGACACACCGTCAGCATCAACGACAAGGTGAAGGAGCAGAGGAAGGCCCTCGGACTGTCCGCTGAGCCCCCCACAGTGATCGCCAACCCCGAGGCAATGGCCCAGCTCAAGAAGGTACTGGCTGCAGCAGGCTTCGAAAAGATAGTGGAGTGATACAAATGGCAAAATACGCTTTCTTCCTGGGATGCATCGCGCCTCTCAGATACCCCGGAATCGAGAAATCCACCAGAGTTGTGTGCGAAAACCTCGGAATCGAGCTCGTTGACCTTACAGATGCAAGCTGCTGCCCGGCGCCCGGTGTCATCAGGGCCTTCAGCAGAAAGGCCTGGCTCGCAGCCGCCGCAAGGAACCTTGCGCTGGCCGAGAAGATGGAGCTCGACATCGTCACTATATGCAACGGATGCTTCGGATCCCTGTTCGATGCCGCCCATGAGCTCAACCACAACCCCGAGCTGCTCGCCGAGGTCAACGCGATCCTCGCCGAGATAGGCATGGAGTACAAGGGCACCACCAAGGTCCGCCACTTCGCAGAGGTCCTCTACAACGAGGTCGGCGTCGAGAAGCTCAAGGAGAGCATCAAGAAGCCCCTCGACTACAAGGTAGCTACCTTCTACGGATGCCACTTCCTGAAGCCCAGCAAGTACAAGGCGATCGACGACCCCGAGGACGCCCACGTCCTCGACGACCTCGTTGAGGCCACCGGAGCCCAGAGCATGCCCAGAAGGCAGAAGATGATGTGCTGCGGAGCCGGAGGAGGAGTAAGGTCTGCGCTCGGCGACGTAGCCATGAAGCTCACGAAGCAGAACCTCGAGAACATGGTCGAGGGCGGCGCGGAGTACATCGTGGACATCTGCCCGTTCTGCCACCTGCAGTTCGACACCGGAGAGGGAGAGCTCGGATTCAGCCTCCCCGTGCTCCACCTGTCCCAGCTCTACGGCATCGCCATGGGCATGGACGCAAAGGAGCTCGGTCTCGAGGCGCACAAGGTGCCCGTAACGCTCTGAAACTTTTCAGGGGGCGACCTGCCCCCTTTTTCCTTTATCTTTTCTCTGCTTCGGCGGCGGTCCATTCCGGGCAATGTTAATATATGAGCGGTATCAACCATTTTGTAAATATTTTGTACATTAAGGATAATAAAAATATGCTGGCTATGTATTATTATCTGGTCTTTACAGATAAATATGCCCCACATAGATTTTAATAGGAATATCGAATCACACCTCTTATCACAATCCTTGGAGAATTCTAATGGCAGCAGGTAAGAAAGGAAGTTCAAGCCGCAAGGTGAAGGACAAGTGGAAGGCGAAGGAATGGTATAAGGTACGTGCTCCCCGCATGTTCAACGAGGTCGAGATCGGAGACACTCCGTCCGCAGACCCCGAGTTCCTCATCGGAAGGACGTCCGAGGTCACGGTACAGGACCTGACCGGAGACTTCTCTAAGATGCACATAAAGCTGAAGTTCAAGGTCACAGAGGTCGACGGATACGATGCCAAGACGGTCTTCATGGGCCAGGACCTCACCGTGGACTACGTCAGGAGACTGACCCGCAGGAAGAAGACCAAGACCGACCACGTCGTCGACATCGTCACCAAGGACGGCTTTGGAATGAGGATAAAGACCATGAGCATCGCCGAGAAGCGCATCCAGACCTCCCAGGAAGAGGCCATGAGGCGCATAATCGGAGAGACCGTGGTCCAGATGGGAAAAGAGATGACCATCGCCGATATCATCAAATCCGTGATCTCCGGAGACATGGCGAAGAACGTCGCCAAGGCGTGCCGCGTAGTGATCCCCGTGAAGAGGATCGAGATACGCAAGTCCGAAGTCACCTCCCGCGGGAACGAGGAGCCCGAATCCATAATCGAGGCCCAGCCCGAAGAGGAAGAGGAGGCCGAGGAGTCGCCCGTCGAGGAAGCGGCGGAAGAGCCAGAGGCAGCCGAAGCTGAATGAAGGCCCCTCCAACGGGGCCTACAAAACTACTTATACACTCATCCGATTGACGGACAAACCAATTAATGCCGAGGTGGCTCAGCCTGGTGGAGCGTCGGACTCATAGGGTTCTGGTCAACAGACCTCTTCCAGGGAAATCCGAAGGTCATGGGTTCGAACCCCATCCTCGGCACCCCCTTTATATTCGTTTCAAAAATTACATGCACCATGGCCCCGTACAGGCTGGGTCGTATTAACGATCTTGGTGGTTTTTGTCGAAGGTACAAAGAACTTTTGCATCTCATACAAAGCCCATTCCGGCATCGAGAGATGCCAGGTAACTTGCGGTCTCCTGAAAGTTGAAAGGTCCCTTTCAGCGTTTGTAGGGTTCGGGACCCTGCGGGCGCCGTAACAGGAAGGGCCCATCGTCAACGCCTGCGCCGGGGCACATCAGGCGAAAGGGCCCCCTGCCGTCCGATGCTCGGTACCGACCTTCAGGGCGAGACGATCACGGTCTTCTCGACCATGTACCCGTCCAATGAATTCGGGCCGTTCTCACGGCCGATGCCGCTGCCCGCCACGCCTCCGAAAGGGACCTCGGGAGGTATCCTCGAGTGCCTGTTGACCCACAGTATGCCGGACCTAACGCTGTCTATAGCCTTGGACGCGTTCCTCATGTCGTTGGTCCATATCGATGCGCCAAGTCCGAACCTGGTGGAGTTCGCCATACCAATGGCTTCATCAAGGTCGCCGAACCTGACGATCGGGAGCACGGGGCCGAAGACCTCCTCGGTCAGGAGCCTCGAATCAGGTTCCAGGCCCGTTATGAGGGTGGGGGCGTAGAAGTTCCCCGGGCCATCCGGCCTCAGGCCCCCGGTCAATACCTTCGCGGAACCGATGCTGTCCTCGACCATCTCTTCTATCCTCTGCAGCCCCCCGATGCTGTTAAGCGGGCCGATGTCCGTCCCTTCGGCGGCCCCGTCCCCCACCCTGAGACGTTCCGTCGCGGCCTTAAGTCTCTCTATGAACCCGTCCGCCACGCTGTCCGCCACGAAGAGCCTCTTGACCGCAGTGCATATCTGGCCGCAGTTGTAGAATCTGCCCGTCACCGCCCCTGCCACCGCCCGGTCGAGGTCTGCATCGCCGCAGACTATCATCGGGTCGCTGCCTCCGAGTTCCAATGTGAGCCGGACTCTCCCTGCGTCGACCATCTTTGAGATTTTCCCCCCGGTGTCTACAGACCCGGTGAACGACAGATGCCTGACATCTCTGTTCCTCACTATGGCGGCGCCCGTAGTCTCGCCACCGCCGGTCGCCACCGCGAGGACGTCGTCCGGAAGGCCCGATGAATGCAGTATCCTGGCGATCTCTATGTTCGTGAACGGGGTCGTCTCTGCGGGTTTGACGACGATGGAGTTTCCGGTCACAACTGCAGGCGCGACCTTCCATGCCATTATCAGTGCCGGCATGTTCCACGGTATTATCGCGCCGCAAACGCCCAGGGGGGACTTGCTCGTGAAAGCGTACCCGTAATCGGATTTCGGCACCGTGCTTCCGCCCACCGTTCCGGCTATCGATGCATAGTATTCGAATACGGAGGCGGCGCCCAAGACCTCGTTTCTGGCCTCGGCGAGCGGCTTCCCCTGTTCAGCGGTGAGGATCGACGCCAACCTGTGCACGTCCGCCCGAATCGTCTCCGCAGCCCTGTATAGCACCATTCCCCTGGAGGCCGGCCTCCTGGCGGACCATCCGGGGAACCCGGCGCCCAGCCGGTCTATCGTGCCCGCGACCTCCTCCTCCGTGAACTCCCTGACCTCTCCGATTTTTTGGTTATTTGCGGGATTGTAGACGTCCATCTTCGTGTTCACCTCTTTTCGAGCCTTTTCAGTATCTCTTTTCCGAACAACTCGGTGCCGGAGTTCCCACCAAGGTCCGGAGTTCCAGCCCCCGATGATACAGCCCCGGATATTGCCATCTCGATCTCCTGTTCGCATCCGATGCCTGCGACATGCTCCAGCAGCATTCCCGCGCTTCGTATTGCCGCGACCGGGTTCGCGATCCCCCTGCCTGCAATATCGGGGGCGCTGCCGTGCACAGGCTCGAAGAGAGAGTTGTCTGCGCCTATGTTGGCGCTCGGGAGCATCCCCAGGCCGCCGGCCACATGGCCGAGGGCGTCGCTCAATATGTCTCCGAACATGTTTGTGGTCACTATCACGTCGTATCTGCCCGGATTCTGCAGGGCGTCGAACGTCAGCGAATCGATGTAAGCCGTCCTGTACGGGATGCCCATGCTCTCCGCCACTTTCATGCACGTGTCCCTGAACAAGACGTCCGATTTCATCACGTTGGCCTTGTTGCCTATGGTAAGCGTTCCGCCCTCGAAATCCCTCTTGAGGATGTCGCACGCGCAGACGGCAATGCGCTCGCTGGCCTCCCTGGTCACAACCCTCAGGGTGGTGGACCTTTCGCTTCCGATATCCTCGATACCGGAATACAGGCCCTCCGAGTTCTCGCGGACGACGGTTATCTTGAAACCGTTCCCGCGCACCGGTCTTATGTTGGCGTAAAGGCCGAGATCGTGCCTGATCTTCAGCATCACGCTCTTGTAGTTCGGGTCGGGAGGGGTGGTTATGGCGCCGAATATGACGGCGTCCGCCTCCCTCATCGTCTCGATGTCGCCCTCGTCGCATCCTCTGCCCGTCTTCTCCCACTTCCCGTACCCCACCTCGACTTCGAGGTACTCGGCGTCCGGGACGTAGTGCTCCAGGACCTTTACGGCCACAGGTATGACCTCCTTGCCGATGCCGTCCCCCTCTACTACCGCAATCTTCACGGGGCCGCACCCCCGACATCCCTTTCCGAGGGGCCCGGCCCCTCTGCCGACCTCAAAGGTCCCTCCTCCTGAGCTCTATGATCCCGCCGGCGTCTATGATCTCCATCATCCTGTCCGAGAGCCTGAGGGACCTGTACCTCTTGCCCCCCGTCTCCACACAGGAATCCTCCAGCGAAACATCGATGTCGTCCCCGTCCTCGCATACCACCGGTCCCTCGACCTCGAACAGAGGCAAGCCCCTGTTTATGGCATTCCTGAAGAATATCCTGGCGAAACTGGTGGCTACCACCCCCACCACGCCCGCCTCCTTCAGGGCTATGGCCGCCTGCTCCCTCGAAGAGCCGCATCCGAAGTTCTTCCCGGCGACAATGACGCTGCCCCGTAGACGTGACGACATTCCAGGGTCCAGGTCTTCGAAGGCATGCTGCGCCCAGAGCCTTTTGTCCTTCGTCCTCAGGTACCTTCCGGCTATTATGAGGTCAGTATCGATATCGTCGCCGGCCTTCACGACCTTGCCTATCACGGCCTTACCCCCGGTGATGCGATCTCGCCTCTGAGCGCGGAGAACGCGGCCGTTGTCGGAGATGACAGATAATATTCCGCTCCTACGCCCATGCGGTTCTTGAAATTCCTGTTAGCCGTGGAGAGTCCGACCTCCCCCTCTCCGAGCACTCCCTGGTGGGCACCGAGGCACGGCCCGCAACCCGGCGTGCCTATGGTGGCCCCGGACTCCACTATGTCCCTGAGAACGCCGGTCTCCATCGCCCTGAGCAGAACGGCCCTGGAGGCCGGGACGACCACTGTCCTGACCTTCACCTTCTTTCCTCTGACCACGTCCGCGAACCGTTTAAGGTCCTCGTACCTGCCGTTGGTGCACGTGCCGACGAAGACCTGGTCCAGGGGGATCCCCTCCAGGTCCGACACGGGCTTCACATTGTCGACCCTGTGCGGTACCGCCAGTACCGGCTCCACGTCATCCAGGTCCAAAGTCTCCTCTCTCACGTAGTCGCAGTCCTCCGTCTTCTGCGGTTCGGCATCCATGCCGTATTCCCTCAGATATCTGCATGTCTCTGCGTCCGAGTAGAAGAGTCCTGCCTTGGCACCAGCCTCGATGGCCATGTTGGATATCGTCAGCCTGCCTTCCATGCCGAGATCGTTCTCGCCCGTGAACTCTATGGCCTTGTAGGTCGCGCCGTCCGCCCCAAGCATCCCCACATATCTGAGCGCCACGTCCTTCGGCTCCGAGAATCGTGGAAGCCTCCCCTCCAATCGGATGTTGATGGTCTCCGGCACCTTCAGCCATGTCCCCCCGGTGGCCCAGATCGACGCCATGTCCGATGCCCCCACTCCGGTGGAGAACGCCCCGAACGCCCCCATGGTGCAGGTGTGGGAATCGGCCCCTATGACGATCTCTCCGGGCAGGACCCTGCCCTCGCTCATGACCTGATGGCAGACGCCGGACCCTATGTCGTGGAAATCGATGCCTCTTTCGAAGGCGAACCTCCTGAGCTCCGCCTGCAGGTCCGCCGTGGTCGAATTGTTCGCCGGGACTATGTGGTCGTAGATTATCGTTATCCTCTCCGGATTACAGATCTTCTTCGCCTCCATCTCGCGGAACGCCGTCAACGCCTGTATTCCCGTGCCGTCGTGGGCGATCGCCCGGTCGACCTTCACGTCGACGAAGCTGCCTTCCTCTCCTTTGAGGATCCTCTCCGACAGCGTGCTCAATCGCACGTCCCCCTGACTTTCTCCACGATCTCCATCAGGACCTTGTGCGTGATCGCGCACTTGCCCTCGCTTCTAACCTTCACATCATGCAGCACCATGTCCATCTGGGCTTCCGTAAGCTGGTACCCGAGGGCCTTGACGACGTGTTCGAGGGCCTTTCTGCCCGTGTGCTTGCCGAGGATGAACTTCTGCTCCCCTCCCACCATATTCGGGGGGAAGTACTCGTAGGTGGAGCTGTCCACTATCAGGGCGGCAATGTGTATGCCGCTCTCATGCGAGAAAGCGTTGTCGCCTACGACCGGCTTCGTCTTCGAGACCTGGACCCCTGAATAGCGTGAGACCATCCGGGACAGCTCGGTGAGGTGCGTGAGGTCGTATCTGTCCACGCCCCCCTTCATCCTCAGCGCCACGAGCAGCTCTTCGAGGCTGGCGTTCCCCGCCCTCTCGCCTATGCCGTTGACGGTGGTATGGAGCTGGAACGCCCCGCATTCCGCCGCTGTGAACGCGTTCGCCGTGGCCATTCCCATATCGTTGTGCAGGTGGACGCACAGCTTGTTGCCGAGGCCGTCCGTCAGATACCTGACGCCATCCGCGATCTCCAGCGGGGTCAGGCATCCCACCGTGTCTGCAATGCTGCTGTATGCCGCACCGTGCTCGCAGCCTTGTCTGAACATCTCCTTCAGGAACGACAGGTCCGTCCTCGAGCCGTCCTCCGCGGAGAATCTGACCTGTACGCCGTGGTCGATCGCATAGTCGACCATGTCGAGTGCCTGAGCGAGGACCTCTTCGCGGCTTTTCTTGTACTTGACCCTTATGTGCAGGTCGGACGTGGCGATGAATATGCTCACAAGGTCGACGTCGCAATCTATAGCCGCATCGACGTCCGATCTTACCGCCCTGGAAAGACAGCAGATCCTGGCATCGAACCCGGCTTTCGTTATCTTTTTTATGCTTTTCTTCTCGTCTTCGCTGACGCTCGGGAAACCGGCCTCTATGACCTCGACGCCGACGGCGTCAAGGCTGCGTGCGATGTCGAGCTTCTCATCGCAGGTGAAGGAGACCCCAGGGGTCTGCTCGCCGTCTCTGAGTGTAACGTCACATATTTCAATATCTAATTTCTTCATGGATCTCACCTTCCGGACATTTTGTCTCTATCACTATCGTCCTGGGGCCCGTCACAGGCCCCCTGATAACCTCGATGGCCTCTTCGACCCCCATCTTCTCGGGATTGGCCCAAGGGATGTACCTCTCCACATCGAAGCACTTCTCCCCACCGGTCATGGCCAGCTTTTTGTTCTTCAGTATGATGGTCAGAAGCGGGGTGCCTCTCTCGTAGACGTCTATCAGCGAATTTATCCCCGAATGGAGGAGAGCGTAGTCACCGGTGACCGCTATTCCAGTTGACTTCGCGGCGACGGCGATGGAAGATCCCAGGCCATAGTTGGCAACACCTATGCTGTAGGGCTTCCTCTTTGCAAGTAAAACGCACCCTGTGTCGATTATGACGTCTATTCCCTCGTCGGAGATGAACTGCAGAAGGGGTTTGTAAGGGCAGTTCCTGCACAGGCTCAATATGCGGCCGGTGTTCCCGATGGTCGCCGGGACGTCCGCCTCTCCCCTGAAAATCCTGTCTGCGCGCTCGGCGCCCTCTTCCATGCTCAGCTCCCTTTCGGCGAGACTGCCGTACCTGCGTTCCGAGGGTATCGGGAAAGGCTCTTCCCGGGTCGTGCTGTTGAGGGCTATGTCGGTGGCCCTCAGAATCGCCACCCTGGAATACCGCTCGGACTCCGCGAACGCCGTCTCGAGGCTACGACACACGGCGGCCGTGTCGAGTTCCACCAGCGGGACGGACGCCACCTCGGCGTACGGCCTGGTGTCCTGGCGTACCTGGGTTCCCTGGGCCCCGGTGTCATCGCCGGATATGATCACGACGCCACCGACCAGACCCTGGGTGGAGGCCATTACCAGAGGGTCCGCGAGCGCGTTCATCCCTACGTTCTTCACAATGACCGTGGACCTCTTCTTCAGGAGGGAGTCGCCCAGCGCGTACTCCAGGGCGGTCTTCTCGTTTATCGTGTTCATGGACCCTGCCGCTTTCGCAAGGTCCGTAACAGGGAAACCGTGGACGGCGTAGGACGTGTCGCTCGTCGATCTCACGCATTCCGCAAGCAGTTCCCATACGGTCCGGCCCTCCTCTGCGACAGCATCGGAGCCAGCATTCGAAAGTTCTCCCTTCGATCTCTTGTTCGTTATGCCCACCTACCTTTGCGGTCGGTACCGCACGGAATCGTATCCTATTCTCACGTTTAAGTTCTCTTAACATACGTACCTGCTGGGCGGCGGGTGCGTCAACGAAACCGCAGCCGATGACGGAAACGGGTCTCCGTTATGTCATCTGCTGTGTCTGGCATAACGAGGCTGTCGGCCCAGGACAGCCGCAGGGCGCTCCGAAAAAGTCCTGGCAGAATCCGTCCGCGCTGGCCGGTATATCATTCTTTACGTGTCCCCTGCGCCCCGGTCCCCGGTCGTGCGGTAGACGGGCGATCATTCAACATATGCTGCTCCGGTGCTCTGGACATTTCCCGGCATCTCTCCATCTGCCACATGCTGCGATGGTGTTTTCTCTAACCTTTTATACGGCACAGGCATTGAAGAACGCATGAGGATCATCATTTACACCGGCAAAGGCGGGGTCGGAAAGACCTCTGTCTCTGCGGCGACCGCCCGCAGGCTGGCCCAGAAGGGCTACAGGACGGTGATAATGAGCACCGATTCGGCCCATTCCCTCGGCGACTCCCTGGGGGTCGAGCTCCCCCCTTACATCCGGAACATAGAGAAAAACTTGGACGCCCTGGAGGTTGACATCATCCACGAGATGAGCACCAAGTGGTCCGACATCAGCGATTACATATCGGCGTTCATGCTATCGCAGGGGATGGGTGACATCACCGCGGAGGAGATGGCCATAATACCGGGCATGGAGATGGTTGCCGCCCTCTTCTACGTGTTGCAGTTCAAGGAAGAGGACTCTTACGATGTGGTCATAATCGACACTGCGCCCACCGGAGAGACCCTGAGGCTTCTGAGCTTCCCGGATATCTCGAACTGGTACATCGACAGGATGTACTCCATGCTTAAGAGGGTGGTCTCCATAGCAAGAGTTACGGTCTCCAAGGTCATAGACCTCCCTCTTCCGAACAAGGAAGTCATGGACAGCATCGAGGACATCAAGAACAGGATGTCGAAGGTAAAGTATCTCCTGGAGGACCCCAAGGTGACCACCATACGCCTGGTTCTGAACCCGGAACGCATGGTGATAAACGAAACTATGCGCGCCTACACGTACATATGTCTGTACAACAAGACGGTGGAGTGTCTGATCGTCAACAAGGTATATCCCAAAGAAGGGCTGGAGGAAGGCTACTTCAAAGAAAGGCTGGCAGAGCAGGAGAGGTACATGGACGAGATACATCATGCCTTTGATCCGCTGAAGATGATGTATGCCTACCAGATGCCCACCGAGCTGCGGGGCCCGTCAGGCCTGGACCACATGGCGGATATGGTGTTCGCGGATTCCGATCCTTCTGAGATATATGCAACAGAGAGCCCCATGCGCTTCGAGACGTCGGGAGGTACGGACAACCTGATAATCAAGATGCCTTTCGTCAAGAAGGACAAGGTGGAGCTCTTCAAAGGAGATGGCGACTCTCTGATCATACATGTGGGAAGTCAGAAGAGGACCATCACATTGCCTCTCACCCTCAAGAACGCCGAAGTGGTCGGCGCGGAACTCAAGGGCGGAGAGCTTACAGTTAAACTAAAACGGCAGAACGCCGATAGCAAGGGAAGGTGACACCATGGGCGAGGACGGAAAAGAAGACAGAGGCAGCTCCATGTCGGAAATGGAGGACTTCTTCAACGAGAACAGGGAGTTCATCGAGGCTCTGATCGAGAAGGAAAGGAAGGCGGCGGAGGACGCTTTCGAAAAGAAAAAGGACAGCGCCCGCCAGCACGCGGACAAGGCCAAGAAGAACGCAGAAGATGCCGTCAGGCAAATTTACAAAATAGCCATGGACCCGGAGATACAGGGCCACTTCATGACCGCGGGATTCGAGATCATGATGGGCATCAACGCCGCCATCAGGTCCATGCCGGTGCCCGACTTCATCAAAGAGGAGACGGAAGCAAAGGCGGAGAAGGCCGAACCGGAGGAGGCCAAGCCCAAGAGGCGGCCGAAGGCGCAATCGAAGGCCATAGCCATCGATGCCCCGGAAGAGGTCCCCAAGACCGTGACCCGGAGAAAAAAGAAGCCTGCGAGCGAAGAGCAAGATGGATCTTGAATCGGGTCGCGTCGCGGTAAGGGCCGCGAGGATGGCCGCGGAGGCCGAGACCGAAGGAAGGTCTGAAAATCCGGAGTTCCAAGAGGGGTTCGGCCGACGTTCCGGTACCTTCGTGACCATATCGGAACATCCCTCCGGAGAATTGAGGGGATGCATAGGATATCCGGAGCCCGTGCTCCCGCTGGGCGAGGCAATAGTGTCGGCGGCCCGCTCGGCATGCCACGACCCCCGCTTCCCCCCTCTCACGTCAAGGGAAGCATCGGAATGTGTCTTCGAAGTGACGATACTGACGCCTCCGGAGCCCATCAGATTCTCTTCGACCGAAGAACTTCTCAACAATATCGAGATCGGGCGCGACGGCCTGATAATATCTTATATGGGCAGACGCGGCCTGCTCCTGCCCCAGGTCCCGGAGGAATGGGGTTGGAACAGAGAGGAGTATTTATCCCACCTGTCGATGAAGGCGGGTCTGCCTATGGACGCATGGAAGAGGAAAGGCGTCTCCATAGACAGGTTCGAAGGCGAGATATTCGCAGAGACCTCGCCGAAGGGCGAAATAATCAGGAAATGATGCCATGGGACCGGATCTAGTCATTGCGGGCAGGGCGTTCGTCGGCGGAGAGCTGAAGGACACCGAGATAGGGATCACCGACGGTAAGATCGTATTCATAGGGCCCAAGGCCGACAGGGGCGGCGACCGCATAGATATAGGGACCAGCCGCATAGTTCTTCCCGGCGGGGTCGACCCACATGTGCATTTCAGAGACCCGGGGATGACCCAGAAGGAGGATTTCGGCACAGGTTCCATCTCAGCAGTCTGCGGAGGGGTCACCTGCGTGCTGGATATGCCCAACACAAAGCCGCCTGCGTTGGACGCCGATTCCGTAAGAGACAAGAAGGCCCGCCTAAGGGGCCGTTCGTACTGCGACTACGGCCTTTTCGGTGCGATATCCAAAAACCGTTCCCCGTCCAAGATGGCCCCGCTGGTTGCAGGGTTCAAACTTTTCATGGGCTCGACCACGGGCGAAATACTCACCAATGACGATACGGCGATATACAAGGCCATGAAGGATATTGAGGCTTCGGGAAAGGTCCTCAGCGTGCACGCCGAAGACGACAGCCTGCTTCTGCACGAGTACGAGCGCGACTGCACAGATCACCTGAGGAACCGCCCTGCGACGGCCGAAGTGAACGCCATAAGACGACTTTCTCCCTACAAGGGTATGAAGATCAACATATGCCATGTGACAACATCCGAGTCTCTGGCACTTGCGTCTTCACTGGGATTCACAACCGAAGTTACCCTTCACCACATGGTTTTCGATGCCGGGACAGGCCGCGGTGCCAAGTTCAAGGTAAACCCTCCGCTCAGGGACAGGAAGACGATGGAATCCCTTTACAGGTCTTTCGGGGAAGGTTCGGTGACGATGATCGGCAGCGACCACGCGCCCCACACGGCAGATGAAAAGAGCCAGGAGTTCGATTCGGCACCAAGCGGGATACCCGGTGTAGAGACCACGATGCCCATATTGCTGAACATGGTCAGGTCGGGGACCATACCGATGCAGCTCGTGGCAGAGATGTGCTCCGCGGCACCCGCAAGGGCATTCGGCATGAACAAGGGGTCGATCGAAGTCGGAAAAGATGCCGACCTTTCGATTTTCGATCTTCGAAAAACAGAGCAGATCGGTGCTTCCAGGCTCCACAGCAAGGCAGGGTACACGCCCTACGAGGGATGGGGCGCCGTTTTCCCCGATATGGTGCTTGTGAGAGGAGAGGTGCAGCTGCAGGACGGGGAGTTCTGCGGAGAAACAATGGGAGAGGATATCATTGGTTGATTTCAACGTTGATTATTCGGAAGTCAGGGGCAAGTTCATCGAATGTCCGCCGCAGTGCGGAATGTGCTGTCTCTGCCAGCCGGAGGTCCTTTCGGAAGAGAGGGATTTCTTCAAGAAGAACCATCCCGAAAAAATCGTGAAAACAAGGCCCCCCGATTCTTATCTGGCACTGGCACTTAAGAAGGGACACGGGTCCTGCGTTTTCCTGAACGGAAGGAAGTGCGACGTGTACCAGCACCGCCCGGCCTATTGCAGGCAGTTCCCCCTGCACATATATGCGGGGGAGAAGGTCTCCGTGGAGCTCGATCTCTCCTGCAGGGGAGCTTGGACCGGCAAAGGCGCCGATGCCGAGACGGAGGCGAAAACAGCGGTCGAAGCGGCATCGGGAAGGATATATCCGGCATTCCGGGAATCCAAGAAGGTCTACGAAGAGTTCTACAGGAACTGCATCGAAGCCGGGGTGATGGGCGACCCGTCCGCAATACGGACGTCGGTCTCCGTATCGTTGTCCAAGTTCACGGACCCTTACTGCCTGGGACGCATATTGGACATGTCCCAGACAGAAGACGTGATGTCGATCTCGGAAGTCGTTCCGGACACAAGCCCCGACATAGGCGATCTGGACGAGGCGGCCCGCTCTGCCGCGATGGAGTCCATGTCTTCCGATGACCCTCTCAGCGTACCGATCTACTGCGACGAGAAATGGAACTGGAACATGTTCATGGCGGACGGGGACAGCCTGGAGTGGATGGTGATGGACGACGACGGCGACCTGGTCCACAAAGCCTTCGCGTCAGCATCCAAGATACCCCTCAAGCCGTTGGAGGGCAGCGGAAGAGACGTACTGGCACAATACATTTCCCTGCTCAACAGGAGAGAGAGCTTCATGGGCAGCGTTTACAGCAACATAGATTCCGCCGGATACGAGGACTCCATGTCCAATGCTTACTATGGTACCGTTGCAGTATCGGTGATCGACCTTCTCTGGAGGGCCTCGATGCTCGACCACTTCATGGGCACAGGGATGGGTGCGGACGGGATCAGGGAAGCGATAATATTCTATGATATGGACCGCTTGGACGCACCCGCAATAGGGGCGTTCATCTGATAAAGGGCATGACCCACCTACAAACCTTCAAATAGTAAACCCTTTATGGACATCTGGTGGCTTTAGATGATGAAACCATTGTCTATCCTGGGAAAAGCGGTGAACAACAATGTCATCGTCGTCCTCAGGGGTAAGAGGGAGTACAGAGGCGTGCTCGACGGATACGATCAGTTCATGAACGTAGTGCTGAAGAACGCCGACGAGCTCGTCGAGGGCCAGCCTGTCGCCAAGCACAGAATGGCAATAGTGCGCGGAGACAACATAATTTACATTTCGCCATAAGGAGTGATACAATGGGAACTGGAACATCGGCAAAGGGGAGACACAACAGCAACAGGACTCACATCCCATGCCGCAGGTGCGGAAAACGCTCGTACCATGTGAGGAAGGGCGCATGCGCTTCCTGCGGGTATGGTAAAACCGCCAAGCTCAGGAGCTACACCTGGGCCAAGTGCCACGATTAAGTGAGAAGTATGACAGGGCCGAAACACAGTTGCGGTGTTGTGGGAATCAGTGCCGAAAACAACGTTGTGCCTGCCCTGCAAAAAACTCTCATGATAATCCAGCACCGCGGACAGGAGAGTGCTGGAGTATCCGTATACAATTCTGAGGGGACCATAGACACGGTCAAGGACAGCGGACTCGTCCAGACCGCCCTCCCCAAATACATGCTCAGCAAGCTACACGGGACCGTCGGGATAGGTCATGTGAGATATCCGACGACGGGGACTAAGATCGACGGCAACGCGCAACCCCTGACGGCCACCACGAGATACGGCCCCCTGGCCATCGCCCACAACGGCGACATTACCAATTTCGACGTCCTCAAGGAGATGTATCTCGCGTCGGGATGGTCTTTCTTCACGGACTCGGACAGCGAGCTCGTCACCAAGATTTTCAGCAAATTTTCCGCACAGCACTCAGATCCGATAAGGGCCCTCAAGGCCACATGCGGCGAGCTGGACGGGGCATTTTCGTTAGTTATGCTCGTGGACAACAGGCTTTTCGGAATAAGGGACCCGAGAGGCATGAGGCCCCTGTGCATCGGCAGGATAAGGGATGGGTACATGCTCGTTTCCGAGTCTGCTGCGATCGATGCGTTGAACGGGGAGCTCATCAGGGACGTGATGCCCGGCGAGATCGTCGAGATAACCCCCACCGAGATCATCAGCTACCCGTACAACACATCGAGCCCCAAGGCCCATTGCATGTTCGAATGGGTGTACTTCGCCAGACCAGACTCGGTAATGGACGGTCGCGAGGTATATGAGGTGAGGAGGAAGATCGGCGAGGTCTTAGCGAGGGAAAGCCCGGCCGACGTGGACCTCATCATGCCGATACCCGATTCCGGGCGCGCGCACGCGATAGGATTTTCGGTCGAGTCAAGAATCCCCTACGAAGAGGGATTTATGAAGAACCGTTTTGCGGAAAGGACGTTCATCCTGCCTGACCAGAGGCAGAGGGAGGCGGCCGTATCCACGAAGATGAACCCTATAAAGAGCACGGTCAAAGGCAAGAGGATCCTGATCGTGGACGACAGCATCGTGCGCGGCACGACGCTGAAGAAGCTCATCAGCATGCTTAGGGGCGCCGGAGCTACGGAGGTGCACGTGCGCATCGGATGTCCGCCGGTAATAGCTCCATGCTACTACGGAGTGGACATGAAGACACGCGACCAGTTCATAGCGACGGACCATTCCGTCGACCAGATCTGCCAGATAATAGGCGCCGACAGCCTGGCGTACATCAGTGTGAAGGGACTCATAGAGGCGGTCGGCATTCCGGAAGCCGATCTTTGCCTGGCATGCGTATGCGGCAAGTATCCTACAACAATCCCGGGAGAAGTCCACAGGTACCAGTCCACCCTCGTAGAGGGCTTCATCGGCAAATCCGAATGAATGCCATTAGGAAACCTTTAATAGGAACAATTAATGACTGAGTCTTACCGGGCAGGTAGATCAGTTGGAAGATCGCTACATTGGCATTGTAGAGGTCGCGAGTTCGAATCTCGCCCTGTCCACTCTTTGTTAACATTCGGTCGCCGAACAGGGCCGTTCAAATTGTTCGAACCGCTCTTCGCCTTAATTTACGCTGTGTAAACATTTATTACAGCACAATCCATCGTCGATCCGAACTATGGATTTGAAATTCAAGAGGGCACGCAGCAAAGAGAACAAGGAGAAGAGGTTCTCGGACATACTCGACGTTTCCGCGGAGCTGTATGACAAACTGCATTATTCCGGCCTCACATTTGAAGAAATATCGAAGAAATTGAATATCACCCGTCCCGCGATATACAAATACTTCAGAACGAAAGACGAGATTCTGGTGGAGATACTTCTCAGAGACCTCGACAACCTGTGCAACGACCTAGCGGACAGTTTCGACTCCTCAAAAAAGTATATGAAAGAGGAGATAGCGACCACATGGACGGACGTCATGATGAAGAACAAGAGGATCATGGACGTCATGTCCCTCCATTCCTCATCTATCGAGAAGAAGATATCAGCCGAATACAACAGCGGACCGGAAAGCGTGATAAAAGGATATATCCAGACGCTTAAGGAATTGATCAAGGGCCTCGTTCCCGGCATAGATGATGACACGGCGAAGGATTTCATACTGTATCAGATCTCGTTCGCAGTGGGCCTGTATCCATTCATGAAGATCAAAATGAATGATTCCGACCCGAACAAAGAGCTGTTCAGATTCAACAGGATATATAGCGAGAACATTCTCATCAAGTTGAAATCAATGGAAGGAAGGTAAAAAATCGCCGTCGTTCAGGCGGCAAAGAAAAAATTCGGAATCGAAAGTGTTACGCTTTTTCCTTCTTCTCTGCTTTTTCCTTTTCTTTCTTTTCTTTCTTCTTTGCGCTGTTCTGTTTAATCTCTTCGATCTTTCCCTTGAAGCTCATTTTCGTACCCCCTTGCATGTTCTGCAGGTTAAGTTACACATAGTAATTTATGTATAAATAGGTTACTCAACGTAAATTAAAATATAAATCGAAGACAATCAATAAAAATATGAAAACAATGGATCGTTGACGGACCGGACGTCGTCCTATGGGAAATTAGAAAAGGTGGCCGCAGATGAGTGCGAACGGCCCTTGTTTGAACGAAAGACAGAGGGATTCAATTCCTCTCCGCCCGTAATGTGGGAGAAGACATCACTTTGAAGAACGAGGGATTCACCTGATCTTCTTCTCAAGTTTGGCAAGCTTCTTCTTTGCGCTGTTGTCTCCTGAATTTACCTGCCGAGTGAGCTCCTCTGCTTTCTCCTTCTTTACCTTGTTCTGCTTCGATAACTGTTTTTTACTCATTGCCATGCAATAGTCACTGACCCGCCATGCACCATGCCCTATTTGATTCTGGCTTTCGAATAATGTTATATTCAGACCATATCGGAAAAATGGGAGATTCCGCACCTCATAATTCACGTATCGCGTTCTTCATGGACCTGACATATTCGCCGACGTGGGCAACAGAGTCCGGGCCTTCTTCGGCAACGATCTTTACTATTGCGCTTCCGACGATGACGCCGTCGCTCAGGGCAGCCATTTTCGCCGCCTGATCCGGGCCCGATATGCCGAATCCCACCGCGCAGGGGATGTCCGTGCTTTTTCTCACCAACTCGACCATCGATGCGATGTCGGTCTTGATCTCGGCCCTCGCTCCCGTGACTCCAAGGGAGGAGACGATGTACACGAAACCTTCGGCTTCTCCGGCGATCATCGAAATGCGGTCTTCCGATGTGGGTGCGATCAACGAAATGAGGTCCAGGCCGTGCCTGCGGCATGCAGGGGCGAACTCGTCCTTTTCTTCGAACGGCACATCGGGCAATATCAGCCCGTCTATGCCGATGTCCCTGCATATCGATACGAACCTCTCGGTACCGTACGAGAACACAACGTTCGCATAGGTCATGAACACCATAGGCACCCCGATGTCCCTGCGCATCTCGCGTACCATATCGAAGATCTTGTCTGTGGTGACCCCGTTCTTCAATGCGCGTGCGTTGGCGGCCTGGATCACCGCCCCCTCTGCCGTCGGGTCCGAGAAGGGTATGCCCAGTTCGACGAGGTCCGCACCGTTCCTGACCATCTCCTTCACGGCTTTTTTGGTCGTCTCGAGGTCCGGGTCCCCGCAGGTGATGAACGCGATGAAGGCCTTGCCGTCGGCGAACGCATCTCCGATCCTGCTCATTCTCCCACGTCCTCCCCTCTGTATCTCGCGATCGCCGCACAATCTTTGTCCCCGCGGCCGGAAAGCGTGACCACCAGCAGGTCGTCGTTTTTCATTTCGGGAGCCATCTTCATCGCGTATGCCAAAGCGTGCGCCGATTCTATCGCGGGGATTATGCCTTCCTTCTTAGAAAGATACTCGAACGCGTCGACAGCTTCTTCGTCCGTGACGGGAACATACTCGGCCCGGCGGATATCATGCAGCCACGAATGTTCAGGCCCTATTCCGGGATAGTCGAGCCCAGCCGAAATCGAATACACTGGGGCGATCTGCCCGTATCCGTCCTGACAGAAATAGGATTTCATCCCGTGGAATATGCCGGGGCGTCCGGTGTTGATGGTTGCGGCGGTCTCGAAGGAATCGATCCCGCGACCTGCCGCTTCGCATCCTATCAGACGGACCTTCTCATCGTTTATGAATTCATAGAACGAACCAATCGCATTTGAGCCGCCTCCGACACATGCGATGACGGCGTCGGGAAGCCTTCCCTCTTTTTCCAGGATCTGCTGTTTTATCTCTCTGCCTATGACGCTTTGGAAATCCCTGACCATCGTCGGGAACGGATGGGGCCCCATGACGGACCCTATGCAGTAATGGGTGTCCCCTATGCGGGAGGTCCATTCACGCATGGTCTCGGAAACGGCATCTTTCAGAGTTCCCGTACCCGATTTCACAGGTATCACTTCGGCTCCGAGGAGCTCCATCTTGTAGACATTCAGAGCCTGTCGTTCCATGTCGTTGGTTCCCATGAACACCACGCATTCCATTCCCAGCAGTGCGGCGGCCGTCGCGGTCGCCGTCCCGTGCTGTCCGGCCCCCGTCTCGGCGATCAGACGGGTCTTGCCCATCTTCTTGGCCAGAAGCGCCTGCCCCAGCACATTGTTGATCTTGTGTGCGCCGGTGTGGTTCAAGTCTTCGCGTTTCAGATAGATCTTCGCTCCGCCGAGGTCATCGGACATCCGTTCTGCGAAGTACAGCCTGCTGGGCCTTCCGGCGTATTCGCAGAGGAGCGCATTCAGCTCGGAGACGAATGCCGGGTCCGTCTTGTATTGTTCGTACGCCTTCTCAAGCTCGATAACTGCGTTCATCAGCGTCTCGGGTATGTACTGCCCCCCGTGTTCTCCGAATCTTCCTTTTTTTGTCATATGAGCATCTTCTCTGTCTGTTCTTCTCACGGATCCGATGAACCGTTCCATCTTCCGACGGTCTTTCTTACCTTCCGTCTCCACTCCGGAACTGGTGTCGACGGCATACGGGCGGAACATTCTCACGATTTCCGACACGTTGTCAGGGTCCAATCCTCCTGCGAAGAAGAACGGGCGGCGGCACTTGCCGACGAGCGTCCCGTCGAACCGCTCTCCCGTACCGCCGGCCCCGTTGTCCAGCAATATGAAGTCCGCAGGAGACGCTATCGCTCTTTCGAAATCGCTTCTGCTGCTTATTCCGAACGCCTTCACCACCGGTACGCCGGTCTTTTTGCGTATGTCTTCAACGAAGGCATCGTCCTCGCCTCCATGGAGCTGTATCATCCCGACGGTCTTATTTTTCACCAGGCCGACGATGTATTCTTCAGGCTGGTCGACGAAAACTCCCACGGTGGCAACCTTGCGGTCCATCAGGTGACGCAGGCGGGCGGCCGTTTCACCCGTCACACATCTGTGGCTCTTTTCGGAGAACACGAACCCTGCGTAATCCGGGAGCAGGGCGTTGACGCACTCGACGTCCTCCGGCGTCCGGATGCCGCAAATCTTGATCTTCGTCATATGGTCCCTCTGAGTTCGTCGAGTCTTTTCTTCTTGTCATGGGAACGCATCAGCGTTTCTCCGATAAGCACCCCGTCCACCTTGGACATGCGGAGGATGTCGATGTCGTTCGGACAGTTTATTCCGCTTTCGGCGATGAAAAGCACGTCCGGCGGCACCATCTCCCTAAGTCTTCTGCTGTTATCGAGGTCCACGGTGAAATCGTTCAGATTCCTGTTGTTCACGCCTATCATCCTCGCGCCCGCGTCCAGGGCCGACGATATCTCCTGCTCGTCGTGCGCTTCCACCAGTGCGGACATGCCCAGGTCGTCGCAAATCCCAATACATCTTTCGAGTTCCGCGTTCTCGGTGATCGAGCATATCAGAAGCACCGCCGAGGCGCCCAGGGTCTTCGCTTCATAGATCATGTACTCGTCGACTGTGAAGTCCTTCCTCAGACACGGCACGGAAACGGCGGCGGCTATCTTCTTCAGATGCTCGTTGTCTCCTAAGAACCACTTGGGCTCGGTCAGTACGGATATGCATGACGCACCTGCGGATTCGTATTCTCTGGCTATCTTCTCGAAAGGGTATTCCGTAACAATACTGCCTTTAGACGGCGAAGCCTGTTTGCATTCGCAGATGAACGATATGCCGTATCCCGTCAGTGCCTTCTCGAAGGGGAATCCGGTATCGCATTCCATCGAGGACACCGAATCCCGCATTTCCCAGAATGAAAAACGGCCCTTCGATTCTGCGACGCGGACCCTTGCATGATCGGCAATGGTATGCAGGATATCCGTCATTTCCGCTCACCTGTTCGAGGCGTTTATGAATTCGTCCAATTTAGATGTGGCCGCGCCGTCGTCTATAATATCTGCCGCGAGATCCATCCCTTGGCCGATGTCCACAGCTTTCCCGGCGATATACAACGCCGAGCCTGCATTCATCAGAACGGCGTTGCGACGGGCCCCCTTCTCTCCGTTCAGTATCGAACGGGTGACGGCCGCGTTCTGGGCAGGCGTGCCTCCGGCGAGGTCTTCCCGTTTTCCCATCGGAATGCCGAATTCATCGGGCGACATCTCGAAAGACCTGTAATATCCGCTTTTTATCTCGCATACCGTGGTCGGGGCGCCGACGGATATCTCGTCCAGCTTGTCTTGTCCGTACACCACCATCCCATGTTCAACACCGAGTTTCATCAGAACCTTGGCCAAAGGTTCAACCAGCGATTCGCTGTACACCCCCAGCAGCTGCATGGACGGAGATGCCGGATTGGTCAGAGGACCGAGGATGTTGAATACGGTACGGAATCCCAGCTCCTTCCTTATCGAACCGACATACCTCATCGATGTGTGATATTTCTGTGCGAAGATGAAACAAATCCCGATATCTTCGAGAAGTTCGACGCATTTCTGCGGCGCGAGGTCGATATTCACGCCCAGTGCTTCCAGGCAATCGGCCGTTCCGCATCTGGACGAGGCCGCCCGGTTGCCGTGTTTTGCGATCTTGACGCCTGCGGCCGCGACGACCAATGCAGACGTCGTAGAGACGTTGAAGCTCTGGGAACCGTCGCCGCCCGTTCCGACGATATCCATTACCTTCATGTCATGCACGATCTTCTCGGAATGCTCCCTCATGGCGGCGGCGCAGCCCGTTATCTCGTCTATCGTCTCCGCGTTCGTGTTCTTAGTGCTCAACGCGGCGAGGAACGCGGCATTCTGGATCGGGGTCGTCTGCCCGGTCATGATCTCGTCCATCACGCGATATGCCTCGTCGTAAGTGAGGTCCTCCTTGTTGACCGTCTTGATTATGGCTTCTTTGATCGCCGTATCACCTCCGCGCCAGTTTCAGGAAGTTGCGCAAGATCCTCTCCCCGTCGGGCGTCATGACGGACTCCGGATGGAATTGGACCCCGTAGACGTCATAGCTCCTGTGGCATACTGCCATGACCTCCCCGTCCTCGCTCTTGGCTATCGTCTTCAGGCACCCGGGGAGGGTTTCCTGTACGACGGCCAGAGAATGATAGCGCGCCGCTGGCATCCTTTCCGGACATCCCCTGAATATCGGGCTTTCCGTGAACAGTGTCACCACGGACCGCTTGCCGTGCATCAGTGTCTTCGCATACGACACGGTCGCGCCGTATGCTTCGCATATCGCCTGATGTCCCAGACAGACCCCCAGTATGGGGACGGTCTTTCCGAACGCCTTCACCGCTTCCACGCATATGCCCGCATCCTCGGGCCTTCCCGGTCCGGGCGACAGCACGATGGCATCCGGGCCCATCTGTTCCATCTCTTCAAGCGTTACTTTGTCGTTCCTTACGACCTCTATGTCAGGGTCGATGGAACCAATCAGCTGATACAGGTTGTAGGAAAAGCTGTCATAGTTGTCGACAAGCAATATCATTGGCGTCCCTCCGATATCCTCAGCGCTTTCACGACCGCCGCCGCCTTGTCTATGCATTCCTGATGCTCCTTCTCGGGAACCGAATCGGCCACTATCCCCGCGCCGGTCCTAACGAACACCTTCCCGTTCTTCTTGTACGCTATTCTTATCGCGATGCAAGTGTCCAGATTCCCGGTGAAATCGATGTATCCTATCGCTCCGCCGTATATCCCGCGCTTGTTGTTCTCAATGTCGTTTATCAGCTGACATGCCCTTATCTTGGGAGCTCCGGAAAGGGTTCCCGCAGGCAATACGGCATCCAGCACGTCAAGCGCGTCGAACCCCTCGCGTATCCGTCCGCTCACCGTGGAACCGATGTGCATCACATGGGAAAAACGTTCCACGGAGTGATACTTCTCTACTTTCACAGTGCCGAATCTGCTGATCTTTCCGATGTCGTTCCTTCCCAGGTCCACCAGCATGTCGTGCTCCGCAAGCTCCTTGGCATCCGACAGGAGGTCCGCCTCCAGGGCCCTGTCTTCCTCTTCCGTCCTCCCTCTGGGGCGCGTGCCGGCCAAGGGGAACGTGTGCAGCGTCCCGTCCTCGAGCTTCACCAGTGTCTCGGGGGATGCGCCGGCCACCTCCATGTCGGAGCCCGAAAAGTAGAACATGTACGGAGACGGGTTGAGTTCTCTAAGCGAGCAGTATGTGTTGAGCAGGCTCCCTTCGTATTCGGTCTCCAGACGGTTCGAGAGGACGATCTGGAAAACATCCCCTTCCCTGATGTGGTGTTTCGCCTTCTCGACCATGGCGCAATATCTTTCCTTGTCGAAAAGAGGTTTCAATTCCGTCAGCATCTTTCCCGGCTCGTCCTTCTTCGGTTTGCCGTTGTCGACGAGGTCCACCATCTGCCGCAGGTCCAAAACGGCCTTGTTGTAGTTGGTATCCACATCGGAAAGGTCCATGTTCACGATGAACACGATCTTTTTCTCGAGGTTGTCGAAGGCTATGACCTTGTCGAAAAGCATTATGTCGACGTCTTTGAAACCCTCGGTATCTTCGGCGTCCAGATTCAGGATCGGCTCGGAATATTTCAGATAATCATAAGAGAAGTATCCGACGAATCCACCCGAAAAGGGAGGAAGGCGGCTCATACGTGGGCTCTTGTACCTGTCCAAAACCTGTCTTATATATTTTCCCGGGTCGTCGGTCTCGAAAGACAGCGAATCCACCTTCATGTTTCCGTTCAAGCAGGTTATCGATAATTTCGGATCATACCCCAGGAAAGTGTATCTCCCCCATTTTGCATCATTTTCCACCGACTCCAGTATGTAGCAGTGGCCCGAGACGTTCTTGAGGATGCGAAGGACGTCCATGGGTGTCTTCCCGCCGGAGGGGACCTCCGTGCTCACGGGAGCCGTCCTATATTCTCCTTCGACGGCCAGTTTCTCTATCTCTTCAATGCGGGGGAATATCATTTTTCATGCCTTCTCAGCGTCCGACGATGTAAATGCAGGCCTATCATGCCTTCAGTAATAACCATAAATCTACATTAGATATATATTTAACTACATTGATGTATGTTTTAGTTCATCAATAGCCGGATCGTATTTTCAATCTCACGTCGGAATTCGCCTCATCCGCCGACGGAAAACCGCAATGCCGATTCCATTCGCATCCGGATATGCGGCGGCAGGACGTGTAATCGCGGTTAAAGGAGGCGTACACGGCCTCTTACGCTCTCAAAGCTTATAACTGCCAGATATCATGACTGTTCATGGAAGCCGATGCAATAATAGCATCACTCAAGGAACACTCCCCGGAGATCGTACTTGTCATCGGAGGTTTGATCGCGATATTCATAGTGTACCTGTACCTCAAGGACGATGGTTCGACGAAGTACAAGTTCATGGTCTTCCTTGGATTGGTTGCCGGCGTGGCCATGATATATATCGCGGCGGTGACCTGGTCAGGTCTGGCGCTGGCCACGGCGATAATCGTCGCCGTGGCAGGTTTCTCTCTCGTGATAAGGCCCTTCCGCGAAGTGCATTTCTCAGCGATCATGGCACTTTTCGTGATGGTTATCGTGTACATACTCATCGGAGATCTGGACGGATCAACGGTCTACGGCATCGACGTATCCTTCCTTGCTTCGGGATACGTGAGGATCGCGATAGCCCTGATAGCCGGCGCCATTGTGTACATGATCACCAATTTCATCGAAGAGCTCATCAAGCTTTTTGGGAAGATCCTCAACTGGTGGCCCTTCCTTCTGATGATCGGGCTCCTCTGTATGGCGGAGGGGATCATAGTCTACCTAGGATACGGGTCGGTATACGAGATCTATCTGGACTATACCTCCTGAGGAGCTTCCGGATATTATCTTTATGTAAACCTTTAAATCAGTAAAGGCGTTGTTGGGTGAGTGGGCCCGTGGCTTAGCCAGGATATAGCGCTGGCCTTCTAAGCCAGACGCCTCGGGTTCGAAAGTTTCATAAAAAGGAACCGAAATTCCCGACGGGCCCGCCAAAGGATGCCGCCCTCGGGGCAGGTGTCCAGGAAGGAAAATAACATGAAGAGAAGTTCACGCGCCTGGAAGAAACGCGGCAATCAGCGTTGGAAATGGCGCAAGAAGAAGATGAGAAGGAGAAAGAGAGCAGCTAAGATGCGCAAGCAGTGATCACAGTCATTCTGACAAGGGAGTATAGGCTAACCTGGCAGACTGGCGGGCTCCAGTTATAGAGCGTGATTGAATTGAGGTTGCTGAAGTTATGATGAATAACTGGAGCGATGACTCGATAATTTCGCGGGGGGTAGCTCCCCCCGTGGTGGAAACCCGCTGACGGGGGTTCAAATCCCTCTGCTCCCACCTTGCGTATCTTGGCGGCATCTCTGCCCCCCTGAAAAGGGGCATAACAACTTTCTCCTTCTTTTTTCTATTATTAATTCTGTACGTTCACTGTTGTGATTTTTCGATGTAATACCATCTTCGTCATATCTCGATGTTCTATCGGATCGATCTGCCTCGGCAAGGTATTCTCGATTCAGCGACGTGGCGGCCGAACGCGTTCGATGGCAAGTCCGTACGGGCATATCGGGCCGACCGTGAGCGTACAGGCGGTTTCTCAAAAGAACGGGACCGCGTATGATGACTGCGATGTCGACGGGTGTCGGGCCGGCCGCCCCAAGCAAGCGTTGAACACTCGTTAAATCTTATTTAATATTCAACACCCGTTTATTCTTCCAAAAGCAAAAACGTCCGGGAGCAAAAGAAAATTGATATGATCGCAAAAGAGCAATACGACAGGGATATAGCCGAGATCATATCGATGCGGCACCATAATGGCGGAGATCTTTGGGCCACTTCAGATATCAAATTGAATGTCGGCAGCCCATTTTCCACGCTTAACTGTGCATAATTGCTGTCAGAGCTCAATATTAGCAGCAGCGGTCCGATACTGACCGAAACGGCCGATCTGATCTTCAGCAACCAGAAGGATGACGGAAGGTTCAGACTCTCCCCCCAAGGGGCGATCTACCCATGCCATACCATCATCGCAGTGAGGGCGCTCTGCCATCTGGGATATGCCGATGACGGCAGGCTTGTAAAATCCTTTGAACATCTTTTGAACACCCGGCACAGCGATCACGGCTGGAGATGTAAAAAATTCAGTTTCGGTAGAGGCCCGGAAACAGAATTCTCCAATCCCGGCCCTACGTTGTTCGCATTGGACGCCTTCAGGTACACGAAATATCTGAACAGAGAAAGATCCTTGGACGGGACGGTTGAATTTCTGCTCGATCACTGGAGGACCAGGATACCTTTAGGGCCTTGCCATTATGGCATCGGCACTTTGTTCATGCAGGTCCAATATCCCCTTAATCAATACAATCTGTTCTACTACGTCTACGTTCTATCTTTTTATGAAAAAGCGAAAAAAAGATGACAGGTTCATAGAGGCGTTCGAAGCATTGAGGTCCAAGCTGGTCGATGGAAAAATAGTGATCGAAAGACAAAATCCAAAGTTTAGCAAGTTAAGCTTCTGTAAAAAGGGGGAACCCTGTGAATTAGCAACTATGCGATTCCAGGAGATATTGGAGAATGTCGATAGCTTGTAAAATGCAGATCCGGGCCGCTCGCTCATATTCGGGCCTTTACTCGGCCTGAAAAATTATTTTTACGGTCGGACCACGGCACGTGTCCGCTGGTCCCGCATGTCTTCGAGTCCTATGTTACCCGAAATTCCCGGAATGGTACTACTTCACGCCTGAACGGATAACGGTAGCCGCTCCGGGCCCTCGACCCCGAGCAGCTCCAGTATCTCCCTGACGCGTTCGGTCCTCTCCGTGCGTATCTTCAGGCCACTGTCATCGATGATCTTGTACGTCCCGGTCGCAAGGATCTCGTTGTTCACGGTCAGGCCCTTCAACTTGCTCTTGGAGACGACCGTCTGCATCCCGACGCGGATCATCAGCGCTGATTTCAATTCCTGTTCGTCGTCGTGGCGCTTCCGTCTCAGTTCTTGAAACTGTGTATCGGCGCGGGTATTCTCCCGCCCCTGTTCACGAACCCTCCGCAGCCGAACCTGCTGACGGGCATGATCGGCGCAGAGCCCAGTAGACCTCCGAACTCCGCGTGGTCGCCCGGCCTTTTGCCAATCACGGGTATGAGCCTGCATGCGGTCGTCTTCTGGTTGACCATCCCGATCGCCATCTCGTCCGCTATGATTCCTGCGATCGTCTCCGCGGACGTGTCTCCCGGTATCGCTACCATGTCCAGTCCCACCGAGCATACGCACGTCATGGCCTCCAGCTTCTCGATGCACAGGGCGCCGCATTCCGCGGCGCGGACCATCGAGCTGTCTTCGGACACGGGAATGAACGCACCGCTCAGCCCTCCGACGTACGAGGATGCCATCACTCCCCCTTTCTTGACCTGGTCGTTGAGTATGGCCAGCGCCGCGGTTGTACCGGGGGCGCCGGTCCTTTCGATGCCCATCTCTTCGATTATATCGGCGATGGAATCGCCTATCTCAGGAGTTGGGGCCAGAGAAAGGTCCACTATTCCGAACGGGACCCCCAGCCTTGCGGAGGCCTCCTTCGCTACGAGCTGCCCTGCCCTGGTGACTTTGAAAGCGGTCTTTTTGATCGTCTCGCAGAGTACTTCGAAGCTCTCCCCTTTGACCTTGGATACAGATGTCTTCACCACTCCGGGCCCCGACACTCCCACGTTGATGACGGTCTCCGGTTCGGTGACCCCGTGGAATGCGCCTGCCATGAACGGGTTGTCGTCGGGCGGGTTGCAGAATACCACGAGCTTCGCGCATCCGATCGAGTCCTCATCCTTGGTGAGTTCCGCCGTTTCACGGATTATGTCGCCCATAATCCTCACGGCGTCCATGTTGATGCCGGTCCTGGTGGAGCCCACCGAGACGGAGCCGCATACCCTTCCCGTCGACGACAACGCCTCCGGTATCGAACGGATGAGTAGTCTGTCAGCATCAGTCATGCCCTTCTGCACGAGAGCGGAATAGCCTCCGATGAAATTGATGCCCACATGCTCGGCCGCCTTGTCCAGCGCCTTCGCGATCCTCACGAAATCTTCCGGGGTCCTGCAGGCGCACGCCCCGACGACGGATATGGGTGTCACCGAGACCCTTTTGTTCGTTATCGGAATGCCGTACTCGAGGCCGATCTCGTCGCCGACCGATACTAGGTTTTTGGCCTTCTCGGTTATTTTCCGGTATATCTTCTCGCAGAGCCTGTCGAGGTCCGGGTCGCAGCAGTCCATAAGGCTGATGCCCATCGTTATCGTCCTGACGTCCAGACTTTCGTCCTTGATCATCGAGTTGGTTTCAAAGACCTCTTCGAAATCGACCATCGGATCAGATCCTGTGCATCATGTTGAAGATGTCTTCGTGCTGGGCCTGGATCAGGCAGCCGACCTTTTCGCCCACTGTCCTTAGGCCTTCGGTGAGTTCAGCGAACGTCTTTTCGTACTTGTCCGTATCTACGATCATCATCATGTTGATGTAATCGCCCACAGTGGTCTGTTTGATGTCCAGTATGTTGATGTTGTTGTCAGCGAAGAAATTGCACACGGCGGCGATTATTCCGACATGGTCCTTCCCCACCAGCGTGACTATGGTCTTGCTCATTTTACAGCCTTCCTTTCTTTGATCATTATCGCGTATTCCATCGAGTCCACCAACGCCATCAGCGAGGCCTCGATGACGTTCTGTGAGACGCCGACCGTCGTCCAGCTCTCGGTCCCGTCCGTGGAGCGTATCAACACCCTTACCGCCGCCGCGGTGGCGGCCTTCTCGTCAAGCACCCTGACCTTGTAGTCGGAGAGGCGTATGCCGTTAAGCACGGGATAGAACTTCGACAGTGCCTTCCTGAGCGCGTTGTCCATTGCGTTGACCGGACCGTCGCCGTCGGACGCGGTATGCTCGATCTCCCCGTCGCTGTTCCTGACCTTGATGCTGGCCTCGGATATCAGTTTGTTATTCTCAACTTCGTCTATGAACAGCCGGAAGCCTGCGATGGTGAAGTACGGTTTGAACTCCCCTCTGATCCTTTTGACGAGCAGCTCGAAGCTGGCATCCGCGCCTTCGAACTGGTATCCTCTGGACTCCAGTTCCTTGACGGTCTCGGTTATGCGGCCGCTGTCGCTGCTGTCGGTCCCGATCCCCAGCTCGTTCAGTTTCTCTATGATGCTGGCCTTTCCGGACATGTCGGAGATGAGTACCCTGCGCTTGTTCCCCACGGTCTCCGGCCTTATGTGCTCATATGTCCTGGTGTCCTTCATCATCGCCGAAACGTGCATTCCGGCCTTGTGGGCGAACGCCTTTTCCCCGACATAAGGCAGCGCGGGAGAAGGCGCCGTGTTGGCAACCTCCCCGACGAACTTCGAAAGCTCGGTAAGCTTCGTGAGGTCCCTGACGTTCGTATTGCGGCCCATCTTGAGCATGAGGTTCGGTATTATCGAACAGAGGTTGGCGTTCCCGGTCCTCTCGCCTATGCCGTTTATGCATCCCTGGACCATGGACGCGCCTGCCTTGACTGCAGACAGGGAGCATGCCACCGCCAGTTCCGAATCGTTGTGGCAGTGGATGCCCACTGCCGCGTCGAACCTGCCGCATACAGCTTTCACGGCATCGGCTACGCGGTCCGGGAGGGTGCCTCCGTTCGTGTCGCAGAGCACCAGCCATTCGGCTCCCGCGTCGGCGGCCGCGCCGAGGGACTGGAGGGCATATTCGGGGTCTGAATAGAAACCGTCGAAGAAGTGCTCCGCGTCGAACATCACGCGCATTCCGGATTCTCTGAGGAACCTGACGCTGTCCCCGATCATCGCCAGGTTTTCCTCTTTGGTGGTGTTCAGCGCATGAATCACCTGGAAGTCCCACGTCTTACCGAAGATGCACGCCCACTCCGCCCCCGAAGAGACCAGCGATTTTAGGTTCGCATCCTCTTCGGCCCTTATGTCGCGCCTGCGCGTGCTCCCGAAGGCCGTGACCTTGGCGTTCTTCAGGCCCATATTCTTCGCCGCGGCGAAGAATTCATCGGTCATGGGGTTGGACCCGGGCCATCCGCATTCGACGTAGTCAATGCCGAACCCGTCGAGCTCGCGCAATATGTCTACCCGGTCCTGGACCGAGAAAGATATCCCCTCGCTCTGGGCGCCGTCCCTGAGCGTGGTGTCGTAGATGATCACTGACATTTCATTCCTCTCTGTCGTCGAGCACAGATATCAGGTCGCTGAGTATCGCCGATGCGGTCTCCAGACGCCCGGCCCCGCGGCCGGTGATCGTTATGGGGCCGGCCAGGTCGCTGAGTATCTGCGCCGCGTTCAACGTCCCCGTGACAGCCAGCGGGTGACCTCTGGGAACAAGCCTGGGAGCCACTTCCAGCTTGGTGTCCGTCACTTCCCCTATCAGGCGGACGACCATGTTGCGGGACTTGGCAAGCGCGATGGCTTCTTCCGTTATTCCGGTGATCCCGGTTATCGAAACATCCGAGAACGTAACGTTGCGTCCGAAGACGGAGTTCGCCAGGATCACCACCTTGCATGCGCTGTCGTACCCTCCGACGTCCCCCGTAGGGTCCGCTTCGGCGTAGCCGAGCTGCTGGGCTTCCTTGAGGGCCTGCTCGAAGGGCTGTCCGCTGTCCATTTTGCTGAGTATGTAGTTGCAGGTTCCGTTAAGGATTCCGCGGATCGACTGGATCTTCTCTCCGACGAGGTTGTCGTGGCAGAGGTTGATTATGGGCATCGCACCGCCCACCGAGCCCTCGAACTTCAGTTTGCATCTGTTCCTTCTCGCAAGTGCGATGAGGTCTCCGAACTTGATCGCGAGCGGGCCCTTGTTAGTGGTGATCACGTCCTTGCCGCACTCCAGCGCGTGGACTATGTTCTTCAGGCCCTGTCCCCCCGTCTCATAGTTCGTCGGGCTGACCTCTACGAGTATATCGTAATCCACGGAGTCCAGGACCTCGAGCGCGTCCGTGTACGTCCTGCTCCCCACGCGTTTGGTCTCCGCCTTCCTGGATACCAGGTCCATAGGTGCAAGCCCCTCGGGGTCGGTCACGTAGGTCTTGGAGTCCATGACTCCGACGATCTTTACGTTATCGCCGTAGCGTTTCTTGAAGAATATCTCCCGAGAATCGAGGACCTCCGCTAAGCCCTGCCCTACCGTGCCGAAGCCGGCGATGAATATGCGCATATCAGAGCCCCCTGATGTATGTTATTGCGCCTTCCCTGCATGCGGACCTGAGGAATCTGTCCAGAGTGTCAAGGTCATTCTCCTCGCGGACCTTGACCGATATCATCGCGGTGCGCTTTTCATCATGGTTCTTCGAAGAGTACTGGATGTCCACCGAGTCCACCGTGACGGCCTGGGACGCCTCTTCCATCAGCCGCTCGATGTACGATGCCGTGATGCGCCCTATGAGAAGATACTCCATCGAGAAAGTGCTGTAGACGGAGCCGATGCTGGATATTATGATGTCCCTCGATTTCCATATGTCCTCCAGCCTCCTGAGCTGTGTTGCGTCCTCGACCTCGAAAGTGACGTTGAGCGAAATCCTGTGGTTCACGATCTGCTCGCGGTCGTGGACGACGCCCATGATGTTCCCGTCGACCATAGATATCGGTTCGAGGGAACCCACGAGCTGACCGGGGAGGTCTTTAACGTACAGTTCTGCGTTCACTATCATTTTTACTCGGCTGAATATCTGCCCAACGTTAATTATATTATCGTAGCTCGCGCGCGGAAAATATGGCTCATCGCACTTTCTCCGAGGGCGTGAATTTCGCAAAAATGTGGTAAAATTCGGTCGAATGCAAATGTACCAGATAATTTTTCAACGAAAGAAGTGGGATACAAAAGCAGGTCCGCAGCCACAAACATGCTGGCGTCTTCGCGTGAATAAAGTGCCCGAGTCTGCATTCATGGCGCAATTCCAAGGGCGATTAAGAATGATTATTTCCGGAATGCTGACCCAGAAGACGGAATCTTATCATGTTCCGACCCGAGATCTCTGAGGAGGCCCATTCGCTGAATAAGCCGGACGTTGAACGAATCATGTCGTATCGACGTCATTGTTCCCTCTGGAACGTTGCATCTTGCGGTTTTGCCGTCCATTAAGAGGGAACATGCCGATTTATCTTTATCCACTATATGGGTCGAGGGCGGATTTGAAATACATCGTTCCTTGATTTAATTCCTATTAATACGATATGCAAACAATAGAATAATATACTGTATAGGTATTCCTAGTTAATCAATAGGAATAATGGTAAATGGAGATGATAGGATGAACGGGAAGATTTATTTGGACAATGCGGCGACCACGGATATGGACCCTGATGTGCTGGAAGCGATGCTCCCATACTTTAAGGCGCAATACGGGAACCCTTCAAGCATACACGGGCTGGCAAAGTATGCAAGGGACGCGCGGGAACATGCCAGGGCATCGGTGGCAGAACTTATCAACGCCGAGCCGAAGGAGATATATTTCACGTCCGGAGGAACGGAGTCCGACAACTGGGCGCTGAAATCCGTAGCGTTCGGCAATCGTCCTAGAGGTAGTCACATCATAGTATCGAAGATAGAGCATCATGCGGTGATGAACACCTGCGAATTCCTGGAGAAGAACGGTTTCGAGGTCACATATCTCGATGTGGACGAGTTCGGAACGGTGGACCCTGAAGACGTCAGGAAGGCCATCAGGCCCGAGACGACCCTGATATCGGTAATGTATGCGAACAACGAGATAGGCACCATCGAACCGATATCCGAGATAGGCAAGATAGCAAGGGAGCACGGCATCCTGTTCCATACGGATGCGGTGCAGGCTTTCGGCCATGTGTCTATAGATGTGAAGAGGGAGAACATAGACATGCTGAGTGCCAGCGCACATAAGATGTACGGTCCCAAAGGAGTAGGTGTGCTGTATGTCAGGGAAGGTGTGAAGCTGGAGCCTCTGATGCACGGAGGCGCTCAGGAAAGAGGGGTCCGGGCAGGTACGGAGAACGTCCCCGGGATAGTCGGCATGGGGAAGGCCGCCGAGATCGCCAAGAGGGACATGGACGAACGTATGGCCAAGGAGTCCGAGCTCAGAGACCACATGATAGGCCGCATCCTCGGAGAGGTGCCTTTCACAAAGCTGAACGGACACAGTACCCAGAGGCTCTCCGGGAACGTGAACATAGCTTTCAGCTTCATCGAGGGAGAGAGCGTGCTCATGCTCCTGAACCATAAGGGCGTGTTCGTGTCCACCGGTTCCGCATGCGCATCTGGGTCATTGGACCCATCGCATGTTCTTCTGGCCATAGGGCTGGAGCACGAAGCGGCCCACGGCTCGATAAGGTTCACACTGTCGTACAAGACTACAAGGGCCGAGGTCGACGAGGCGGTGGACGCGGTCAAGGAGGCGGTAGAGAGGCTCAGGGCGATGTCTCCCCTGTATGCAGACCATTTGAAGAGGATGAACAAAACGGAGGTATGAAAAGATGTACGACGGAGTATACAGCGATGAGGTGATGGACCACTTCACAAACCCGAGGAACGTGGGAGAGATAGAGAATGCCAGCGGAGTGGGGACCGTAGGCAACGCCAAGTGCGGGGACATAATGAGGATATTCCTCGACATAGACGACGACCATATCATCCGCGACGTGAAATTCAAGACCTTCGGGTGCGGGGCAGCGGTCGCCAGCAGCAGCATGGCGACAGAGATGGTGAAGGGCAAGACCATAGAGGAGGCGCTCCAGATCACCAACAAGGCCGTGACCATGGCACTGGGCGGGCTGCCGCAGGTGAAACTGCACTGTTCGCTCCTTGCCGAGCAGGCGATACATGCGGCCCTGTGGGATTACGCGGAGAAGAACGGTGTCGTGATAGAAGGGCTCAAAAAGCCAAAGTCAGACATAGGCGACCACGAAGACCACTGAAAAGAGCCAGATTTCAAAATTTCGCATAAAGATATTGAATGTTTCAAATCGAAGAAGGACAAAAAATGAGTAAAATCTACAATAACGTGGGAGAACTGGTGGGAAGGACCCCGCTGGTAAGATTCAGCAGGATGGAGAAGTTGCACGGTACCAAAGGCAGGCTCATAGTGAAAATGGAGATGTTCAATCCATCCGGATCCGTGAAGGACAGGATATCTCTTGCCATGGTCGAGGAGGCAGAGAGAAGAGGTGTCCTGAAGGAAGGGTCCGTCATCATAGAGCCGACCTCCGGCAACACGGGGATAGGCCTTGCGATGATCGGGGCTGCCAAGGGGTACAGGGTCATTCTGACCATGCCCGAGACCATGTCGGTCGAAAGGCGGAACATCCTCAGGGCATACGGTGCCGAACTTGTGCTCACGGAGGGCAGCAAAGGCATGAAAGGCGCTATATCCAGGGCGGACGAGCTCGTCAAGGAGATAGATGGAAGCGTGATCCCGGGGCAGTTCGTCAACATCGTAAACCCGGAGATACACCGCAGGACCACCGGTCCCGAGATATGGGATGACTCAGGCGGTAATATCGACGTGCTGGTTGCGGGGATAGGCACCGGCGGCACGATAACGGGGGCAGGGGAATATCTGCGCTCCAAGAATCCGCACCTGAAGATCGTAGCGGTAGAGCCAGCAAGTTCTCCGGTCCTTTCAGAGGGCCGTGCCGGCCCTCACAAGATACAGGGCATAGGCGCGGGGTTCGTCCCGGACGTTCTGAACACCGGGATCTACGACGAGATCGTGGCCGTGACCGATGAGGATGCGTTCGCGACCGGAAGGGAGATAGCCAAGGCCGAAGGGGCCCTTGTGGGGATCTCCACCGGCGCGGCGATATGGGCGGCCATCAAGGTGGCCTCCAGGAGCGAGTTCGAAGGAAAGAACGTGGTAGTGATCTCTGCAGACAGCGGGGACAGATACCTGTCGACGCCGATGTTCGGGCAATAAGCGCGGTCGGATAATAAAAAATATGAAAAAAGGAGGTATGAAATGATAAAAAATAACAATGTGCCAGAAGGACCTATTAATAAAAGCGGATACAGATTTGAAACACTGCAGCTCCATGTGGGCCAGGAACAGCCGGACCCGACGACGGATTCACGTGCGGTCCCGATATATCTCACGACATCGTACGTTTTCAGGGACACCGCCCACGCGGAAGCAAGGTTCAATCTGTCAGATCCGGGCAACATATACGGGAGGCTCACAAATCCTACGCAATCCGTGTTCGAGAGCAGGATGGCGGCCCTCGAGGGAGGGTCCGCGGCCTTGGCATTGGCCACCGGCGCGGCGGCCATAACTTACACGGTCCAGACTCTGGCCGGGAGCGGTGACAACATAGTGTCATCAAAGCAGATATACGGAGGGACATACAACCTTCTGGAACATACGCTCAGAAGATACGGAATCAACACGACCTTCGTAGATTACAACGATGTAGAGGGCTTCGAACGGGCGATAGACGAGAACACCAAGGCGATTTTTACGGAGACGATAGGAAATCCCAACGCGTCCATCCCGGACATCGAGAAACTCTCTGAGATCGCCCATAGGCACAAGATACCGCTGGTGGTCGACAACACGTTCGCAACCCCCTATCTCTTCAGGCCCCTGGAACACGGAGCAGACATCGTAGTTGAAAGCGCGACCAAGTTCATCGGCGGCCACGGCACGGTCCTCGGCGGGGTCATAATCGAGGCCGGAAGGTTCGACTGGAAGGAAAGCGGGAAATTCCAGTCCATCTCAGGGCCGGACCCCAGTTATCACGGCATCAGCTTCTCTGATGCGCTGGGCCCTGCGGCTTTCGTGACGAAGATCAGGGCGACCCTGCTTCGTGACACGGGCGCCACGATATCTCCGTTCACCGCCTTCGCTCTTTTACAGGGCCTCGAGACCCTGTCGCTGAGGGTCGAGCGCCATGTGGAGAACACGAAGAAGGTCGTAGAATTCCTCGACGGACATGCCAAGGTGGAGAAGGTGAACCATCCCTCTCTGGCGGACCACCCGGACAGGGCGCTTTACGACAGATATTTCCCTGAAGGCGGGGCATCCATATTCACCTTCGACATCAAGGGAGGGAAGGAGGAGGCCAGGAGGTTCGTTGACGGCCTTTCTCTGTTCTCCCTGCTGGCAAACGTCGCCGACGTGAAATCCCTGGTGATACATCCTGCCAGCACCACGCACTCGCAGCTCAGCGAAGACGAGCTCGAGGAACAGGAGATCCATCCAAACACGGTCCGTCTTTCGATCGGTACGGAACACATCGATGACATCATTGCGGACCTGTCCCAGGCACTGGACCTTGTATGACCTCCTGCTCCGGCATGCCTCCGCCGGGAAACCCCTTTAAACTTTTTCAAATAATCTCCATAGGGATAATAAGGATGTCAGAAATATCATGAGCATGCAGATTTCTACGAAAGGGCGTTACGCCATGAGGCTGATGCTGGATATAGCCAGATACGGCAGGGGCGAGACGGTCAAGATAAAAGACATAGCCGACAGGCAGGATATCTCCCCGAAGTACCTGGAGCAGATAATCTCGGAACTCAATCGTGCGGGGCTCGTCAGGAGCACCAGGGGGCCCCAGGGAGGATATGCCCTTGCAAGGCCACCCGAAGAATACACGGTAGGTTCGATACTCAGGGTCATGGAAGGGGACCTTTCCGTGGTTCAATGCGTCAAGGACGGCGAAAGTTTCTGCGACAGATTCGACACATGCACCACCGTCAGGCTATGGACGAAGGTGAGCGATGCAATATCGTCGGTTGTGGACAACATAACGTTGGCGGACCTAATGAGGTGGGAGGGAGAGGGGAAGATCGTCTCCATTGACGGTACCGAAAACAAAGAGCCAGCATCATCGTCGGATGCACATCGTGCACCTCAATGAAAATAAAGGTAAAAATGGCGCCGAGAGGGAGATTCGAACTCCCGAGGCGAAATCGCCACGAGCTTTCCAGGCTCGCGCCTTACCGGGCTGGGCCATCTCGGCTATCGACACAACATTTTGTCCTCGCATTAATATCTTTCTAAGGAATCAGATGTCATTCCAGTCGACATCCCTGCGCGAATCCCGTAAGTGGCGCCTTATGTTCCTGAACTGGGAAAGAGCCATTTCGCTGAACACGGCTTCGCATGAGCACTCATTTTCGCCTGCGGAAGACATCGTCTCCCCGAAAGGGTCCAAGATTCTGGAGCCGCCGTACATCGTGGCACCCGCCATCTCTCCGCAGTTGTTCGCGAAAACAGTGTATGAAACATTCTCCAGCGCTCTCGCCGGAAGCACTCTCTCGAGAAAGGGTTTGGACTGCCTGGCCGAGGCGGATATGCATATGTTCACCCCCGATCCTGCAAGCGAACACGACCTGAGCACCTCCGGGAAGAATATGTCGTAACAGATGCAGAGCCCGAACTTCACTCCCCAATATTCTGCCACTGCCGGTCTGTCGCCTGCCGTAAAACCTTCCTCCGAATATACCCCGAAATGTGCCAGGTGTATCTTTTTATAAACAAATTTTTTCTCGGGGGTAATGAAATAAAGAGAATTATACACATTTTTGCCATCATAGCTAGGGCCTCCGAAAACTGCGGCTTTTCCAAATTCCTGGCACATTTTCTCTATTCTTTCGACAGCACGTTCCGTCTCCTTCTCGAGATCGGAACAATCCGTGCCGTAACCCGTCAGGAACATTTCCGGAAATACTATGACGTCCGGGCCCTCCGAATGCAATTCCTCGGATATTCGCACGGAATTCTTCTCCGGATTACCAGGGAAGGCGCGGCATTGGCACACTTTGAGGTCGAGGTCCACGGCAAATGAACGCCTGTTTTACCATAAAAAACCGATATCCGATACGTTTAAAAGTGATTTAAGTATTCATGAGATATGCAGGATAACCGGGGAACAGCAATACCCAAGTCCGTAAAGATAGGTTTTGACAACCAGAAATATCTGGAACTTCAGTCTGCGCAGATCAAGGAGCGGCTCTCCAAGTTCGGCGGGAAATTGTATTTGGAGTTCGGCGGAAAGCTGTTCGACGACTTCCATGCTTCTCGCGTCCTTCCGGGCTTTCTTCCCGACAGCAAGGTCAACATGCTTGCCGGAATCAGGGACGTTGCCGAGATAGTCATCGCAATAAGCGCCTACGACATAGAGAAGAACAAGCTGAGGAGCGACATAGGCATAACATACGACCTGGAGGTCCTGCGGCTCATCGACTCGTTCCGGGACCGCGGCCTTTATGTGGGTTGCGTGGTCGTTACGCACTACAGCGGCCAGAAGTCTGCGGATGCCTTCTGCGAAAGGCTCAGGTCCCTGAACATACGGGTCTACAGGCACTACCTGATCGAAGGCTACCCCTCGGATATCGGCCTCGTCGTAAGCGAGGACGGCTATGGGAAGAACGACTATGTGGAGACAACCAGGTCCCTGGTGGTCGTCACTGCGCCCGGACCCGGTAGTGGCAAGATGGCTGTCTGCCTCTCGCAGATCTACCACGACAGCAGAAGGGGGATCAGGTCAGGCTATGCAAAGTTCGAGACATTCCCCATATGGAACCTCCCCCTGAAGCACCCCGTGAACCTGGCATATGAGGCGGCCACGGCGGACCTGGACGATGTTAACATGATAGATCCTTTCCATCTCGATGCGTATGGGAAGACGGCGGTGAACTACAACCGCGACATAGAGATATTCCCCGTCCTGAAGTCCATTTTCGAAGGCATATACGGCGGGTCGCCGTACAGGTCGCCTACGGATATGGGGGTAAATATGGCCGGCTACTGCATAACCGACGAGGACAACGTGACCCAGTCCGCGAAAGACGAGATAATCCGCCGCTATTATTGGACCCTCTGCGACCGCAAGCGCGCCGCCGCATCCGAAAACAGTGTCAGGAAGATAGAGCTGCTGATGAAGCAGGCGGGGGTAGGGTCGGAAGATCGCATGGTCGCCTCCGCAGTACATTCTCATTCCAGGGTGCAGGAGATGCCCGTAGCGGCCATCTCGCTGCCCGACGGCACGATCATCACGGGAAAGACCTCCACGCTCCTCGCCGCCACGTCGGCGATGATGCTCAATGCCCTAAAGAACCTGGCGGGGATCAACGATTCGATGCATCTGATATCGCCGTCCGTGATAGAGCCTGTACAAGGCCTAAAGACCAAGTACCTCGGGGACAGGGGCGCCAGTCTTCATGCGTCGGAGATGCTGATCGCACTTTCGGTGTGCGCGACGACCAACCCGGTCGCCACGGCGGTGCTTGAGCGCCTTCCCGACCTCAGGGGGTGCGAGGCTCATTCTTCAGTGATACTTCCGGACGACGACGAAGAGCTCCTGAGAAAGCTGGGAATACATGTGACCTGCGACCCCAAATATGGGAGCGAAAGGCTTTTCCAGGGCAGATGATGGAACAATTCTTTATGTCCGCTCGTACATACGCGAACCATGGTGGGAAGGATCCCCAAGGTAACAAGCGATGACGTGCAGAATCTGAGAGGCTTCATCCGGGACTGTGTCGAGAAGACGGGATGTTCCGGTATCGTCATCGGTCTCAGCGGAGGTATAGATTCGGCTGTAGTGACCAAGCTGGCCGCTGACACGATCGACCCGGCGAAAATCCTGAACGTCTTCATGCCTTCCCGTGTGACCCCTGCGGCGGACTATAAGACCACCAAGGAACTTAGCCAGATCTGGGGTACCGAGTACAAGATCGTGGACGTACAGCCAGCAGTGGATGCGCTGACATCGGTTCTTCTTTCGGATGTCCAAGCGCCGCTCGAGAAGGGAAACATATCGGCGAGATGCCGGATGATAGTGCTTTACAACCTTGCCAAGAAGCGCAATTATCTCGTCGCCGGGACCTCCAACCAGAGCGAGCTCATGACGGGATATTTCACAAAGTTCGGAGACGGGGCATGCGATATGACACCGCTTGCCGGCACGTACAAGACCGAGGTCAAGCAGATCGCGGCCATGATCGGCATACCCCAAGATATAATCGACAGGCCCCCGTCGGCCGGATTCTGGGAAGGTCAGACAGACGAATCCGAGATGGGCATTTCATACGACTATCTCGACGCCATACTGTACGACATGGACATGGATTTCGACGACGACGAGATTGCCGAGGACTTAGGCATCCCGACGGAGAAGGTCAGGGAGATCCGCCGCCTCGTGGCATCAATGGAGCACAAGCGCATCCCGCCGATGCGCCCGTAAAAATGGCTGTCCGTCCGGAGCTCTGAAGGCTCTCCACTCACAAATTATATTAATGACTTAGTAATCAAGGCACTTAACAGCTCCTGTAGTGTAGCGGCCAATCATGAAGCCCTCTCGAGGCTTCGACTCGGGTTCAAATCCCGACGGGAGCACTAATCGCTTATTCCATTAAAATTGAGCTGCAGCCCTTTATTTGACCTGCGTTTTTATTATT
>ENA-UOOH01000123-UOOH01000123.1-fermentation-metagenome-genome-assembly--contig:-NODE-123-length-91394-cov-10.044855_pt1 | contig 91394 bp, 93 predicted proteins | sample MGYA00245778_ERZ724025 | MGnify/ENA primary metagenome ERZ724025 (study PRJEB28704, sample SAMN03018313) | fermentation metagenome | biome: anthropogenic terrestrial biome; feature: soil; material... | reverse complement strand
TGACCGTTAGTATTCATAACAATGACACGCAAAAGAGCACTTTTTCAGCAGTCTCTGACGGGGTTGTTGACAACATTATGTTGCCAACAACCCCGTCCCCTTGACACCCCCCTAGAGGATTTTCCGCGTCTTCAGGCGAATTATTATGTAACAGGTCAATTCTGGGGGTGAATAAGATAGCTATACGATATATTGTGGGAAGATCCGGCAGCGGTAAAAGCGAACGAGTGCGGCAGGAAATAAAGCAGAGCCTCGGGGAGGGCGGGCAAGATCACCTGATCCTGCTGGTTCCCGAACAGTTTACTCTGCAATCGGAACGCGATCTGATTACAAAATTAAATCTGCCCGGGATTATAAGGGTAGAAGTTTTGAGTTTTACCAGGCTGGCCACCAGAGTTTTCAATGAGGTCGGGGGATTGACCAGAACCTTGCTTAATGAACAGGGTAAAAATATGGTCTTAAGAAAGATGATCGATGAGGTTGCCCGGGGGTTAACCATATATAAAAAGGCTGCCGCTCAAGAAGGCTTTGTTCCGAAACTGGGCGAATTGCTGTCCGAATTGAAAGGGCGGGATATATCTCCCGCGCAGCTCCGGGCCAGCATGGATGGAGAAGATGAGCTTATCATCAAACAAAAGATAGGTGATATTGCCCTCATTTATGACCACTTTAACCAATATCTGCGGGAACGCTATCTGGATACCGATGACTACCTCAACCTCCTGATCGAGAAAATTGAATCAGCCCGATTTCTGAACAATACCAGGATATGGCTGGATGGCTTCTCCACATTTTCTCCGCAGAGCCTCAAAATTATTGATAAACTTATGTTTATGACCCGGGAAATCACTATCAGCCTGACTCTGGATTACAAGAACCAGTCCCGGGATAGAGATTTGTTCAGTCTATCCCGGCGCAGCTTCCGTAAGATACAGGCCATGGCGCGGGAACGCGGTTTACCTGAGGAAATAATTAACCTGGATAACCAGAATACGGCTGGAATTAAGAACCCTGCCATCATGCACCTGGAAAGAGAACTTTATGCTTATCCAGGCCGGCGTTACCGTGAAGAGGTTGAGGGCATAGAACTGTTCGCCGCTGCCAACACCAACAGCGAGTTGGAATATGCTGCTGCCCAGATCGTGGAGCTGGTGCGGGATCGAGGCTGGAGATGGCAAGATATCGCAGTTGTCTGCAATGATATGAGCAATTACGGCCCCCTGATTAAAAGAGTTTTCAATGAATATAAAATTCCCGCCTTTATGGATCAGAAAAGGGATATCATGAACAACCCCATTATTAAGCTGATTTTATCGTCCGGGGAAGTAATCAGACGGGGATACCGCTATGAGGATGTCTTCTCGTTCCTCAAGACCGGTTTTAGCGGCCTGGAAAACGATCAGGTGGAGAGACTGGAGAATTTTGTACTCCAGTACGGCATCAAGGGTCAGCGCTGGCAACAGGAATTTTTCCTGGATAATCACGAGTCCAGCGTCGAATTAAATAAATATAGAGAAGCGCTGGTAATTCCGCTGCAAAAGCTGGAAAAAAAGGTGAGTGGCAAAAACACCATCGCCGCTATTTGCAGGGCGCACTATGAGTACCTGATCGACATAGGAGTTCAGGCCCGCTTAGAAACATGGATAGAAAAGATGAACGACCAGGGCCGATTTGATGTGGTACGTGAGAATACACAGATATGGAATATAGTCCTGGATATTTTTGATCAGATGGTGGAGATACTGGGGGAGCAACAAGTTACCCTCAAAGAGTACCTGCGCATCCTGGAGGCAGGTTTTATATCCCTGGAAGTGGGAATAATACCCACTACTATTGATCAAGTTCTGGTGGGGAATATTCAGAGATCCAAGAGTCATGACATTAAAGGACTGTTGGTATTAGGCGTCAATGATGGAGTTATACCCTCTGGTCCGGAGGAAGAAGGAATATTATCTGAGTTCGAGAAAGAGTTGCTCCTGGAAAGGGGTGTGGATCTGGGGTTTGAGAGAAACAAAAAATTCACTGAAGAAAGATTTTTAATCTATACTGCCTTGAGCAAACCTCAGCATTATCTGGGCTTATCTTATGCAATGGCAGATGGAGCAGGCAAAGCCCTGCGTCCTTCCCTCTTAATCGACCGCTTCCAGCGCTTATATCCCGAACTATCGACCAACAGTGATGTGGTTAAACATCGCAGCGTTGAACTGCACCAGATATCTACGCCTGCCAGTACTTTCAAATACCTGGTTGAAAACATGCGCCTGCACCTGGATTCCAAGCCTATTGAGGATTTCTGGGGGGATGTTTACAGTTGGTACCATGGACAGCACGATTGGCAGGAGAGCTTGGCATTAATGCGGGAGGGCTTATTCCATCGCAACCAGGTTGGGATTATTGGGGCTGACAATGCCAACCGGCTCTATTCATTACCTCTATACTCAACGGTATCCCGGGTTGAGCAATTTATTAACTGTCCCTTTGCCCATTTTATTCGCTACGGCTTAAAGCCGCAGGATAGAAAGGTTTATACGGTGGAAGCCCCCGATATAGGCGAACTTTTCCATAACTGTCTGTTTTCTTTTGCCCTGCAGCTCCGCCAGGAGAATAAAAAGTGGATGGAATTGGAACGAAGTGAGTCGGACCGCATTATGGATGACATTATGGATGAACTGGTACCCGCCCATAATCATGGGATATTTGCCAGCAATCATCGTTATCAATACCTGGTACAGCGCCTGAAGAGAATCAGCCGCCGGGCGGTATGGGTTTTGACCCAGCATCTGCAGCGGGGCGAGTTTGAACCACTGCAATATGAAGTTAGTTTTGGTCCAGGATGTCCTTTTCCCGCTATCGAAATTGAACTGGGAGACGGTCAGAAATTATATCTGGTGGGCAGAATTGATCGGGTTGACCTGCTGGAAGAGGAAGACGGAACTTACGTCAAAATAATTGACTACAAGTCCGGCAATCAGGATTTCAAGCTGTCCGATGTTTATCATGGATTATCCTTGCAGCTCATTATCTATCTGCAGGCGGTTTTGGCCAGTTCTGCCGGGTTGCAGAGAGGAGAACTCAAGCCGGCGGGGATATTTTACTTCAAGATAGATGACCCGTTGATCAATACCGAATCGAGCCTAATAGAGAACATTGAACAGGAGATAGCTAAAAAGCTTAAGATGAAAGGCCTGGTGCTTGAGGATGCCCATTTAATCACCCGGCTGGATAAAGAGATTGCTGGGAATTCCGACATTATTCCAGTTGCACTGACGGTGAATGGAGGGTTTTATAAAAGCTCTTCAGTTCTTACCAATGAAAACTTTACCGCCCTTATAATGCATGTGGAGGAATTATTGGGTAAGATTGGCCGAGAGATTACCAGCGGTCAGGCAAAAATAGAACCGATTAAAAGCGGTAATCATACCGCCTGTACATTTTGTTCGTACCTGTCTATCTGCCAGTTTGACAGATTGCTGGAGGATAACAATTATAGGAATATCAAGCCCTTAACGAATGACGAAGTCATAACCCGGATAGAAAGGAAAAAGGAGGTGCCTGCAGATGCGTAAATGGACTGAAGAACAGCAGGAGGCCATCCGGGACAGAAATAAAAACCTGCTGGTAGCAGCAGCCGCAGGTTCGGGCAAGACGGCAGTACTGGTCGAACGTATTATCCAGCTCATTCTGCAGGATAAGGTTAATATTGATCAGATGTTAATAGTAACCTTTACCCAGGCAGCCGCTGGAGAAATGCGGGAGAGAATCAGTTCAACTCTTCTGGCCCAATTGGAAGACAATAGTGAAAATGAAGAATACCTTAGATCCCAGATAAATCTGCTCAACCGGGCCTCTATAAGTACCCTGCATGCCTTTTGTATGGATATAGTCAGAAGATACTTTCATATGATCAATATTAATCCCCGGTTTCGAGTCGGGGATGATACCGAAACTGCCATTATAAAGGCTGAAGTCATGGAGGAGCTGTTTGAACAGGAATACGAGAGAAACTCAGCTGATTTCTTGAACCTGGTAGAAATGTTCGGAGGGGGGAAAGATGATACTCCTTTACAGAAGCTGGTATTACGCACTTATGAATTTATACAGAGTAAACCGGAACCACTGGCCTGGCTGCAGGAGAGGGCCGATGATTTTAACCTGGATGGAGATGAATTCAGTAAATGTCCCTGGATCCAAAGCATTACCAGCCAGTTGGAGATCGAGCTGGCTGGAGTTCAAGATATATTCAGTGAAGCACTGGAGATTGCCCGACTCCCCCAGGGGCCAAACGCTTACCAGGTTGCCCTCCGGAGCGATCTTGATATTGTAAAAGAGCTGATATCAGCTCTTAATAATGGAATACTTGAATTCTATGAGCAATTGACCCAGGTTAAACACCAGAGACTGCCCCGGGCGGATAGCGATACAGATGCTGATCTGAAGGATGAAGTCAAGGAACTGCGGGACCAGGGTAAAAAGGTAATCAAAGATATGCTGACCAAGATACTGTTTCAAAGCCCGGAAGAGTTCCGCTGTGACTTGAATGAACTGCATTCAAGCATGGTCTATTTATATGAATTGGTCCATGCCTTTGAGCAAAGCTATCGCGAACAGAAAACCGACAAGGGTATAGTTGACTTCAATGATTTGGAACATTATGCACTGGCAATCCTGGCCGATCAGGAGATAGCCGCGGAATACCGGCGCCAGTATGAATATATATTTGTGGATGAATACCAGGACAGCAACCTGGTTCAGGAGACCATTTTGAATCTAATCAAGAGGCCCGACAATATATTCCTGGTGGGGGATGTCAAGCAGAGCATCTATCGCTTTCGTCTGGCTGACCCATCTTTGTTTTTGGATAAATTTGAAGCTTATCAAAGCCAGGACGGGTCGCCAGAGCGGCGTATAGATTTGAGCAAGAACTTTCGCAGTCGGCCAGCCATCATTGCTGGCGTCAACGATATTTTCTATCAGATAATGTCCCGAGCTTTGGGCGAAATCGATTATAATGAAGAGGTTTATTTGCACTCGGGGGTGGATATTCCTGCCGATACCAGTGAGGAGTTAGATGCGTCGAAGCTGGAGTTAATACTGATAGATAAAGAATCCCACTCTTCGCAGCCTCAAGAGCAGACTGACGATGAGACGGAAGAGACACCGGGCGCTGTAGAAGTTGAAGCCCTCATCGCTGCAGCTAAAATAGATGAATTATACGGTCAGTCTTTTTATGATTCCCAAAAGGGTTGCCTGCGGCCTTTGGAATACAGGGATATGGTAATCCTTTTACGGGCCACCCGTCAGCAGGCAGATATATATTATGAAACTTTAATGGCGGCCGGCATACCAGTCTATGCAGATGTAGACAGGGGTTATTTTCAGACCACTGAGATCAATATTTTCATGAATCTCTTAAACCTGATCGATAATAAAAGACAGGATATACCTCTCCTCAGTGTTTTGCGATCCCCGCTGGGGGGATTTTCCACCGAGGATTTGATAGCTATTAGAGCAGGTAGTAAGGCTTCTTCCTACTATGAGGCGGTAGAATACTATATTACCCATCATCAAGACGAGCTGCAGCTACGACTGCAGGTATTCATTGATCGTCTCAACTCCTGGAAAGAGGAAGCTAGATTTATGAATATGGATGAGTTTATCTGGCAGCTGTTGCTGGAAACCGGCTATTATCACTATGTGGGCGCCATGCCCGGAGGCCGGCAGCGTCAGGCCAATCTAAGAATTCTACTGGATAGAGCTAACCAGTATCAGGCTACTTCTCTAAAAGGCCTGTTCCATTTCATCAAATTTGTCGATAAACTTCAGGCTGGCAGCGGCGATATGGGGATGGCAAAAATCCTGGGAGAAACTGAAAATGTAGTACGTATCATGAGCATTCACAAAAGTAAAGGCCTGGAGTTTCCTGTCGTGATACTAGCCGGTTTGGGCCGAGGGTTTAACCTCAGTGATACCACCGCCCAAGTATTATTTCACAAAGATTTGGGGATCGGTCCCCGTTATGTGAACCCTGAGATTAGAGTAACCCGGGATACCATAGCCCGCATTGCTCTGAAAAACTCGATTAAGATGGAGAGCCTGGCTGAAGAAATGCGCATACTCTATGTGGCCTGTACCCGCCCCCGGGATAAACTGATTTTAATAGGCTCTGTAAATCATCTGAGCCGCCGGGTCAGGAAATGGAGTAAAAGTGTCACCCCCTTTCAGCTGGCCAGGGGGAGATGCCACCTGGATTGGATTGGTCCCGTAGTAATGCGCCATCCCGACGGTGAAAAATTACAGGAGTTAAGCTTAATGCTTTTCAAAGATCGGGAGCAAAAGGAATTAAATTACAAGTGGACGGTCACGATAATCAAGCATTCCGATGACACCTGGGCCTTGCAACAAAAAAAGGTAGTTACTGATTTTAACACGATGTTGCAGGAACAACTGCTAGCACCGAATTCCGCCGAACAGGAAAAAATCTGGTCGAGATTGAACTGGCAATATTCTTTTCCTAAGGCGGTTAACATCCCATCGAAAATATCTGTAAGTCAGGTCCAGAATTTGCAGGCCGGAGATTTGGAAAATCTAGCGCTGAGTATGTTCCCTATGACCGCCCAGCCGCAGTTTATGAAAACTGCCCCGGCCGGAGGCGCAACGATGTCCTTTAGTGGTGCTGCTAAAGGAACTATATTGCACTTTGTCATGCAACATCTAGATTTGAAAAGGGTCCATACCGAGGCGCAAATTGATGAGCAGGTGGGCGAACTGGTAAATAAAGAACTGCTGCGGGAAGAAGAAGCCGGGGTAGTTGATGTAGAAGGAATTATGAAATTCTTCCGTTCGCCATTGGGGCAACGAGTATTACAGGCCAATGGAGTATATCGAGAGGTTCCCTTTAACCTCCTATATCCAGCCGCCTCTATTTTTCATGGTTTGGACAACTGTGACGAACAACTCTTGCTGCAGGGAGTTATTGATCTATATTTTCAAGAAGATGATGAGTTGGTCCTGGTGGATTACAAAACTGATCGAATAACAGATCGCAACCGGGCCGAGCTCATAGATAAATATAAGGTGCAGGTTGATCTCTATAAGACCGCCCTGGAGAAAATATTGGGCCAACGGGTCAAAGCCAGCTACCTTTACCTGTTCGATTGTGATGAAGAGGTGCTCTTAAACGGCTAAGATATAGTGGTAAAATAGTACCATACTTGATCAAAACATCATGTTTGCCTCTAGCGGTGGAAAGGTTAAGTTAATAAGAAGGGGGCTTGATGAGTATGAAAATACTTCATACCGGTGATTTGCATATTGGCATGAAATTTAACAGGTACCCTGACGGCATAAAAGAAAAGCTGGTTAAGGCTCGCATTGACGTCTTGGCGAAACTTGTTGATACGGCCAATGAAGCAGGGTGCAATATTTTTGTAGTAGCCGGGGATTTATTCGAAAATACAAGAATAAGCAAAAGTTTAATCGCTGAAGTATTGCTTATTTTGGGACATTTTGAAGGTGAGTGTGTTTTAGTACTTCCGGGCAATCACGATTATGATGACGGAATAAATGACTTATGGAAAAGATTTAGGGAAGATAGGGGCGACAAACTTATTCTTCTTAATGAAAACAAGGTCTGCCATCTACAGCCCTATGACCTGAACGTGGACATCTTTCCCGCCTATTGCAACCAGAAGCATTCCGATACCAATAATATCGGTTGGATAGAACAGACGGGAATAATTGACCCTGACCGCATAAACATCGGTATCGCCCACGGTGCCCTGGAAGGCACCTCAGCCGACATAGAAGGCATTTATTACTTTATGAGCAGAAAACAACTGGAGGATATCCCCCTGGATCTATGGCTGTTAGGACACAGTCATGTCCGCTATCCCGATGTTGATACCGTAAGCGGTTCTAGAATCTTCAACTGTGGTACCCCTGAACCCGACGGCATGAACTATTCTCGTCAAGGAAATGCCTGGCTGCTGGAGATTCGAGAGGATAAGACGGTTAGGGCTCAAAGCGTGCACCCGGGGCAGTATAAGTTCTATGATCTGGAATGGAGAATCAATACTGAGGATGATTTCACCGGGCTTACTAATAATCTTATAGATGAGGACGCCGGGAATAAATTGGTGCGGTTAAACCTTAGCGGCAGTGTTGATGAGGAATTATTGGAAAAAAGGCAGAGTTTTTACCGAGCGTGGGAAGATGGGTTATTCTATTTTAGCTATGACGATTCAGAGTTGAGACGGAAAGCCAGTAGAGCCATAATAGAACGTGAATTCACCCATGGTTCTTTTCCCTACCGACTATTACAAAAGTTAGCCGATGATCCGGAGGCTTTGCAGACTGCCTATGAAATGATAAGGCAGGTGAAATAATTGTACATCAAGCAATTAACCAGCACTCAATTTGCCGGCTTAAAGGACCTGAACCTCAAGTTTGACAAGGGGCTTAATGTAATTTTAGGTGACAACGAAAGCGGCAAAAGCACCATAATAAACGCCTTGTTTTCTGTCTTATTTACTAGCAGCAGCCTGAAAAAGAATAGAAGTGATGACAAGGAATTCCTGACTCAATATATGCCCCACCCATCCGGCGATTTCATAGAGGGGACAGTGCTTTTTTCCATTAACGATCTGGAATATAAACTCTCCAGGCAATGGGGAAATAATAACAGCACTTTTGTAAAGAAACCAGACGGAAGTATTATTACTGTCGAAGCTGATATTGATGACCTGATGAAAGATATTTTCAAACTGGGGCCGAAAACCTATCAGAACATCGTGTTTGCCCGCCAGAGCCAATTAAAAGAAATGCTGTACAAGCTTCGTGACCGGGAGACTATGAACTCCGTCAATTCCTTATTAAGAGAAGCCATAATGAACTTGGACGGAGTATCTGTAGATGAATTGCGGGCGGATATTGACAGGGAACTCGAAGAACTATTGAAGAGATGGGATTATGATAATAAACGCCCCCAGAACAACAAAATATTTAAGACCGGGGTGGGAAAAGTGTTGGCTAGTTACTATAAAAAGGAAAAGCTGCGCCAGGAGATGCAGCGGGTATTTAATATTGAGCAGGAACTGCACAATATAGGCCAACAACTACACGAATGTGAAAGCAAAAATAATATCATAAACCTGGAGCTTAAAGAAATGGAACCCCTGGAAGAAGACATCATTAAAAGAGCTATCATAGAACCCCGGTTGAATGCATTAAGGAAGCATAGCAGTGAATTGAAAGCCATAGCCAACCAATGGCCGGCATTGGAAACTGAGTATCGAAACCAGGCCGGTATTTTGCCGGATTTGTTAAAGCAATTAGAGCAAACCAAAGCTGAAGAAAATGCCCAACGGAGTCAAAAAGAAAAGGAAACCCTTACCCAGACATTAAAAGCCGTGGAAGATAACCAGCACTTGCTTGGCAAATTAAACGCAACCAGGCAAAGCATGGCCATAATTTCTGGCCAGGATATAAAGAAATTAGAAGTTTTGAATCAAAGCATAAATTCCGCCTCTACGGCAATGAAAGCCGGCCAGATGATGGCTAGCGTTCAGAAGCAAGCAGACCTGGAGGTATGGATCACCAGGGATTTGGAAAATGAAACTCGGTTAATTGAGAATCAAATAAACGCCAATGGATACTTGAAGATCAGATTAGGTGAAATGGCTGAAATTGAAGTAAAATCCGGCGAGTTTGACTTTGAGCAAATCAAGGCTGACTATACCAGAAGCCAAACCGCATTTGTGGAACTATTGGAAACCCTCAAGGTTAAGGACCTGGATGAAGCCAGGAGCATAAAAAATCGGCTGGACGAAATCAATCGGCAAATAACGTCCGCCGAACAACTGACCGCCAAATTGCTGGGGGGGCAGAAAGATGAGGAGATGAAGACTAGATTGCAGGAACTGGGTACTATAGATTCGACCCGGCCCCTGCCTATTATACAACAAGAGAGAGAAGAACTTGAGAACAGAATCATTAAAATCAAAGCCGGCTTAATAACCTCCAACGATAAGTTACAAGAATGGCAAGAAAAATACACTAACCAGGCCCAATTGTTGGATGCTATTGTCGATCAGGAAGTAGAAAAGAGGGGGCTGGAGGAACAACTGGGTAAATTGCAGCCTTTGCCACAAGGTATTATTAATGCCGGGGAATTCAGGTCACATCTAAAAAGCTTGCGAGATAAATTGAAGCATGGTGAGGTAGAACTTCGCCAACACTGGAAAGACCGTGATGCAAAAGAAAGAGAGCTTCCCGAGGAATCATATGAAGAACTAAAGCTGCAATATGAGATAGCGGAGAAGGAATTCGGCAAAAACCAATTGCGGGTAGGCAAGCTATTAAAGATAAGGGAGGCATTGGCAGAAACTTTAGCAGAAATGGGTTCGGACTCGCTTCAACCTCTGATAGACTCCTTCAGTAGATATTTGTCGTCCACAACCCTTGGTAACTATAAGGTGGGTTTGATTGAAGAGGATTTCGACCTGGGTCTGATCCGGTATGATGAGGTCAGGATACCGGTAAACCTCCTATCATCGGGGACATATGACAGTGCCGCTCTGGCGTTGAGGTTTGCCCTGCTGGAGCACATTTTCCAGGCGGGCCAAGGTTGGGTAGTTCTGGATGATTGCCTGGTTGATCTCGATTCTGATCGCAGGGGAGAAACGGTGAGAATTATAAGAGAATATGCAAATGAAAATCAGGTGATATTTACTACCTGCAGTTTGGACACAGCGCAGTTATTAGGGGGAAATACAATCAGGGTATCAGGGGGGATGACGAAGTCACTCCCTCCCAATGATCGTTTATAAGCGGGAAATGAATCTTAAAAGTTGTACCCTGGGGTCCGGTATCGATTTCTATCCTGGCTCCATGTCTGGCAGCGATTGATCTGCAAACTGATAATCCAAGACCGGTTCCGCGTTCCTTGGTAGTGAAAAAAGGAGTGCCGATTTTTTCCAAGTGCTCAGGAGCAATGCCGGAGCCCTGGTCTCTAATATACAGTGTAACTCCAGATTCGTCCTGCCAGGTACCGATTGTTAAAGTACCTCCCGGAAGCATAGATTCCAACCCGTTGTGGGCTAGATTCAAAACCATCTGGCGAATTTCATGCTCATCTAGCATGAGTTGAGGGGGACTACCCATATCAATGACCAAATTTAGATCTTTCATAATGGCCTGGGAATGAATCATGGGATGAAGGGCTGAAATAATCCGGGTTATGCATTGCGGTCTTAAATCGATAACCTTGCCCCGCGCCACACTCAAGAACTCCGTAATAATAGCATTAGCTCGATCTAGTTCTTCAATCATAATATTATAGTAGAGGCAATTTTCTGAAGAAGCAGGCTCTTTCATCTGCAGCATCTGTAAAAAGCCGCGCACGGTTGTCATAGGATTGCGGACTTCATGACCGACCGTGGCAGCCATTTCCCCGATAAGGTTTAAGCGGTCTAAGCGGGTAAGCTCCTGCTCATAACTTTTCTGAGCGGAAACGTCTTTAATAATGAACAACCAACAGGCTTCATCATTATAAGTAATGTTGAAACCTGAAAACAGAACGTAAATTGTTTGGCCTGATTTCGCATGGTAATGATACTCAATGTTTCTAATTTCGCCCTGGGTTTGTAAGGCTTCATATATTCTGCAAATGGTATTATCCTCTGATGAAATGATACCCAGATCATAGACGGATTGGCCCACAACCTGCTCCTTTGAATAACCCAAAGTATCTAGGAAACATTGGTTTACCCAAATGAGGTGCTCCCTGCTGATGATCGCAATCATATCTGAGCTATGGTGAAATATACGAGCAGTCATCTCACTGGCACCAGGAATAATTCTCGTCACTTATAACTCCCCCATGGTTAATAATCATTCGCATTGTCCTCAAAAAGAAATTAGGCAATACCATGCCACATACTAATGATTATTTACTGCCCCAAAGGTAAATAATCGTACTAATTGAATCAAGCCATATTAAAACCTAACATTTATATAGAAGTTTAGCATAAAAATAGAAAAATAGGCATGATCATCCAGAATATAGAAAGGGAGTGCGATTAAATATTTTAATCGAAAAAGTTATATCCAACTTACAAGCAGGATTTTCATGCAAAAGATGGAACTATTAAGCGGGGTTATTAGTTGGGTTGGCCGCAAATTTTGAACTATAGGTGAAAAAGGAAGGATAATATGCATTTGTCAATCCAGTCGCTGTCGAGCGGAATCTAAACATACATAACATTGCACACAGAGGAGTTTAATCAGTGAAAAAGATATTAACAACATTTATAGCTATTATCATAGTAATTTCTAATATCCTTCCAGTTTATGCTGAGGAGATCTCGCAGACCTCATATCCCCTGTATCCCATCATAGAATCCGAAGCAGCTGTCCTGATGGATGCCAGAACCGGGCAGGTGCTATTTGCCAAAAATATGGATGAACAGCTGTACCCGGCATCTATAACTAAAATTATGACTGTCCTGCTGGGCATTGAAAACGGTAATTTGAATGACATAATAACCATGTCCCGCGAAGCAGTTTTCAGTATTGAAAGAGGTTCATCCCACATTGCCCTGGACGTAGGAGAGCAAATCACCCTGGAACAAGCCTTGATGGCGGCTATACTGCCGTCTGCCAATGAAGCCTGCAATGGTATTGCCGAACATGTCAGCGGCAGCATCCCGGAATTTATAAAACTAATGAATGAACGGGCGAATGAGGCGGGTGCGCTGCATACCAACTTTACTAACGCCAATGGTCTGTATAAGGATGACCATGTCACCACCGCCTATGATATGGCCATGATAACCCAAACGGCCTTAAAAAACGATCAGTTCTGCAGAATATTTGGAACCTCAAAATATGAAATTCCTCCTACCAACATGCAATCCAAACCCCGCTATTTATGGGCCCAACATAAAATGTTCCCATGTGGCAGGTATGAATACGAGGGGGTTATAGGAGGCAAGACCGGTTATACCCAGGAATCCCAGAGAACGCTGGTTACCGCCGCTCAGAGGGGCGACCGGGAACTTATTGCAGTGGTTTTAAAAAGCCAAAACATCGCAGTATATACTGACACCAAAGCCTTGCTGGATTACGGCTTCAATGAATTTACCCAAGCGCAGATAATGCTTCCGGCTGTCACCCGGGACAACCTTGCCAATCCCCCGGATAATTTACAAAAGCTCCAAAAGATAATCAACCAGATCAAAGCTGAGAACTATACCCGACTATTACATAAAAATATTGATGTTAACGATATAGTGATTGACTATGTCGCTGTCAATAATCCCGATGATGAAAATGTCCAACTAAATATAAACATGCGTTTGAAAGACAACAGTGATTTAATGTACGGCAATCTGGGCACTATATCCGTCGATTGCCCCCAAAATAACGAGAATACAATCCTTGGCAAAATTTTAAATATTGTGTTAATAATTATGAAAATCATAGCGGCCGCAGTCATATTTCTTTTTGCATTGCGGTGGTTTATTAAAATCAAAAGGAAAATGTCACGGGGACGGTTCTCCTGTCACCAAATTATCAGCAACATATTTCGCCGGATTTCTCAAATGATTAAATAATGATTGTATAATCAATAAAAACGCATTTTATTGATCGGAAGGATGAAATGTTGTGACTGAATATGTTAGAGATAAAGAAAGACTAACTGGAAGTGAAGAACGTTACCGGAGTATTTTTGATAACAGTATGGATGGTATTATATTAAACTTATCCGATGGTACCATACTATCAGCCAATCCGGCTGCTTGTCGTATGTTTGGCAGAAGTGAAGCTGAGTTGCAGGCAGTGGGCAGGAATGGAATAGTAGATCTGGATGATCTCCGGGTTATGGCCGCCGTTCAAGAAAGAGAAAAGGGCGGTAACTACTATAGCGAGATGACCATGGTACGAAAAGACGGCACTAAATTTCCCGGCGAAGTTACCTCTAAACTCTTTAAAGACAGTGATGGTCGTATTCTATCTACCGTTATTATCCGAGATATAACCCAGCGAGAGAAAGCCGAAGCATCTCTGCGTTTGTCTGAACAGAAGTTTTCTAAAGCCTTTCACAACAATCAAGCAGCCATGGCCGTTACTAGGTTAAAGGATAATAGGTTTGTTGACGTAAATAGGAAAATATCAGAATTATTGGGTTATAGCCATGAAGAGCTTGTAGGTGAATATGCTTTGGATTATTGGGGAGACCTGCAAGAGAAAGAGGACATGATGCAACAGCTTTCAAAACAGGGATATTTCGAGAATTTTGAAACTAAAATTCGGAAAAGATCTGGAGAGATTGTTTTTGCATTGATGGCAGTCAATATTTTAGATTTAGAGGGAGAGAAGTATTTACTTGCTTCCTTGATTGACATAACTGAATATAAAAAGGCCGAAGAGGCCTTGCGTTTATCCCAAGAACAGTTTTATAAAGCTTTTGACACTAACCCGCTGGTTATGGCGATTGTATCAGTAAAAGATGGATTATTTCGTGAGATTAATGAAGTATTTGGCAAGAAAACTGACTATGGAGCAGAGCTGATGAAAACCGGGGTCACCGATTCCAAAATGTGGGCAGATTTAAGTGAGCGGGATAAATTCATAGAGATAATTCATAGGGAAGGCCGTGTCAAAAATTTCGAAGCCCGTATGCTGAGGAAGTCAGGTGAAATTTTGACAGTGCTATTGTCAGGTGTTGCCATCAACTGGCAGGGGGAGGATTGTATCCTAACGATTTCTTACGATATTACCGATTTAAGACGGTACCAGAGTGAAATGGGCCGTTTAGACCGCTTGAATCTAATCGGCGAAATGGCTGCCAGTATTGTCAATCAAGTTAGAAATCCCATGACCAAGGTCAAAGCCTTCCTGCAGTTATTTAAGAGCCAGGACAGGTATATAGAAGACAGGGAATATATTGATTTAATGATAGGGGAAATGGATAGGGCTAAAGCCGTCATAACGGAGTTTCTATCCCTGGCAAAGAACAAGCCTATTGAACTAAAACGGCAAAATCTAAACGAGAAGATTAAGACTCTCTTACCGGTGCTGCTGGCTCAGGCCATGAAAGGCGATATAAATCTTAAACTGGAACTAGATGATATCCCCGACGTGACAATGGATAAAGACGAGATTCGTCAGTTGATTCTTAACCTGGTGGTTAATGGGATTGATGCCATGTCCGCGGGTGGGGATTTGACTATTAAGACATTTAAAAACAGTGATGGGATAAATCTGGTTATACAAGACCAGGGTCATGGCATGATAACCGAAGTTCTGGAGAGAATAGGTACTCCCTTTTTTACCACCAAACCTTACGGTGTCGGGCTGGGATTGCCGGTATGTTATAGCATTGCCAATAGACACAATGCCAGGATAGAGGTGGAGACCGGTCCGACCGGTACCATTTTCAAGGTGATTTTTCCCAGGTAGGTGTGGACGGTTCTCCTGCCACCTAAATCAATTCCTTTTCAATTATTTGCCGGCTCGGTCCAATTATCCGAGCGAGCTGCCTTATTGAAAAAACCATTGCGCAGATATTGTCATCTGCACATTTTTCACTTCTAAATCTTTCCTGGAATTAAATAGCCGCGTCCTTTACATTAATCACTTCAAAAATGAAGGTGTCAATAGAACCGCCCTATGTCACCTTTTCCTGATTTTTAGATTATTCTTTTTGGGGTAGCTCCGGTTGGTAAAACCAAAATGGACAACATGGACCTATAGGGCCAACTGCAACAAATGCGAAAACGGCAGCCAGGGATGAACATACCATAGTTCTACATTTGGTTAGCATTCCGTCACCTCCTTCCCATGAAAAAGTTTTTCTACTTTATCGAAAAGCCGATCCCATAAATAAATGTATGATCGACCCCACGGCAAAAGGGTAAAGTTCTGCCACAGCAAGCCCAACAAAAGCGCTATGGAAACCAGTTTCCCTTCTGAAATGTAACCGGTATATATGCTGGCCAGCAGCACTAAAAACACCATGAAATAAGACTTTTGCTTACGTTTCCTGATAATTTGTTTATCTGAAATAGGATTAATAGGATTGTCAACCGGGACCCGGGAGTGAATTATCAATACGGTAAATGCAGCAATAAATGCAATATAGAATGATAAGTATGAGAAAGGAATGTTTCCAGATATGTATCCAAGTCCAACAAAGGTTACTAGACTGGTAAGTGTACACCGATAAAAAGTCTGACAGTGGGGGCCACCCGAATATCTTCGGTATACTGCAGCGGATAATGCTACAGATAGGACTTCTTTAGCTATTCCTAATAACAATGCTGTGAGGGCTATAATTATTATCTGCCATAAAGCCCCCAGGGCTATTTCCAAACCATAGCGTATTTCATCTTCAAAGAACGAGCCATTGCTGTTTTCAGCCAGTAAATGAGCCAGCTTTCTGGCCATCAAATTCATTAAAAGCCCCCTTTGACTGATTAGTGGGGAAGAATACTGCAAATTCTATCATATGATCATCAGTATTGCTTACCTTGAGGCTCCCTCCATATTTTTGGGCCAATTGCCGGCAAATATATAGACCTAATCCGGAATGGCCTTCACCCTTGGTGCTAAAACCTTTGCGCATTATGTTTTGTTTGACCTGGTCACTAAGGTAACCATAATTAGAAACCGTGAAGATGAGGTTATCATCATCGGATGCAATATTAACGTTTACTGTCCTTTGGCTGGCATCCAAAGGCCTTACGGCATCAAAAGCATTATTAATTAAATTGCCCAGAATATTATTTAATTCATAGGGGGGTATTTTAAGATTATCGAGTTTTTTGCCTACAGTAACGTTAAAGTTAATACCATTTGCCCGGGCTATTCCTGATTTAATGTAAAACATGGCTGTTAATCCAGGAGTGCCCATATATACCAACTGATTGGAGAGGACACCATCTCCAATTAGCTCATCTAAATATACCTTTATTTCCTTATTATAACCTAATTGGTTAAAACCGTAAATAGTTTGTAAATGATTTATTAGATCATGCCTGTCACTGCGCAAGGTTGTGTATAACTCGTCCAATGTATTAATATATAAAGTTTGCATTTGGTACTCACTTTCTTTTTGGGTTAATTCAACCAATTGTAAGATTAACAATACTATAGCTGCAAAACCCATAATTAAAACGGTGGTAGAAAAAATTGCGATGGTTGATAGAGGTAGAGTTTCGAACAAGGTAAATTCCTGGTTCATAACTGACATACTAAAAACAAGTTGTACCACTGTGACCAGCAAGAGTATGAAGACCAGCCCTGCTATAGTTTGCAAGCGCTTGTTTTTAAGGGGTATGGAAGGTTCCAGAGTTGCTTCTTTAAAGTTAAACAAATGAAATTTAAATCTAATACAAAGATATAATATGATTGATGTCAGAAAAATTTGGGGCAGGGGAGTGAGCAAAAAATAGAGAGTATTACCAGCGGCTCCAGGATTAATTCCCAGCCCGTATAGTAAAATTACTGAAAATATTACTTCTCCCAGAAATAATACTATGGTTCCTAAAACAGTGGCAACAAGAGATTTAATCAGGACCAGGCGGGATATTAGCATCACCAAAATTAGTAAAAGAGGCATTTGCAGAGCAAAACATATATCTAATGGCAACATTAGGAAACATCTGATTATTATAGCATATATAGCATAGCACAATCCGACTATGCCAATTTGACCTATTCTGGGTTTGATATTTACTAATAATAAGCCCAGCCACGACATTAACGAGCCACCTATAAAGCTGTGCACAAATATTATCCAGGTCGGTACCAAACCAATCATCACCAACTATGCGTAAATTAGAATTAATAAACAAAATTCTCCATTGTTACTGACTAATCCTTCTTTCCCCTGTCCTTCCTATTATTATTAAGAACATCTGTCCAAGTTTGTTAGGGGGCTAAATAGGAATGATATCAGATAATTGCCACGATCTTAACGCTATTCAGAAATTAAATGTTACGAATATGTAAACCCTAGTATAGTGTACTGGGATCAATTGTTGCAAAATTAAGGGTCAGCCCGTTATTTATAGGGAATACTATTTTGTATGTGATTAATAGAACTCAAAGGTGTATTTGTGTTTTGAAAGGAGATTTATGATTATTCTATACGCAATTGTTTTAATCAGTCTAGCTTTTGTTTTTTATACTCTTGGAGTCTGGAGTGAAAAATTTCAAGGGAAGCTTTTAACATGGCACTCAGTTGTGTTCTGGATAGGATTTGCTTTTGATACTGCTGGAACAATTGCTATGAGCAAATTAACTGGAACCCAATTTCAGTTCAACTTACATGGGATTACGGGGGTAATCGCAATTTTAGTAATGCTATCCCATGCTACATGGGCCACAATAGTTTTGTTAAAAAATAATGAATCTTCCAGGAATAACTTTCGGAAATTCAGCATTCATGTTTGGGTAATATGGCTCATTCCATATATATCAGGAATGATTATTGGTACGAGATAAGTCACTATCGCCTATTGCGCAAGGTGCCATTTTAATAGATTATTGGGATATCAAGTGGATTTACTTTTATGTCTTGCCACCTGTTTGGTACCTGTTCCGGTAATACCAGAAAACACAAAACCACGCAAACCTGCGTGGTTAATTGCTTTATATGGTGGGCCATGAAGGAATCGAACCTTCAACCTTGTGATTAAGAGTCACCTGCTCTGCCAATTGAGCTAATGGCCCGCGACGGTGTATTTGCAACAATTAAGATTATAACCCCTGACTATTAATAAATCAATAAGGAACAGGAATTATCTGCTGAATGGAGAAGTATTAGGCGATAGGAGGATGATACGATGCAGGATTTGACAATATATAATAAATGCAACGAAAAGCTGTCCGCATATCTTTATAACCCACTGGCAAACGGTAAGTATATGCTGGTGATATGCCATGGCTTCAGGGGAGCCAAGGAGAATGGGGGCAAAATCTTTGCTTTTGCCGAAAAGCTCCAGAAACTAGAGATGGGTGTGCTGGCTTTTGATTTCCGAGGCAGCGGCCAGAGTGAGGGCGATTTTGCCAGTATAACGCTTTCGCGTCAGGCCGATGATCTTCAACAGATAATAGATTATGTTCATACTCAGTATTCCCTGCCAATCATTTTGCTGGGTAGGAGTTTTGGGGGCAGCACAATTCTGGCCGGGGGTTCGGGGGATCCGAGGATTGCCGGATACATTCTGTGGTCTACTCCCGTATTAATGCAGCAAACCTTCTCTGCTATCCTGCCTAACGAATACCGGCTAATGGAGCAGGGGAATACCGTGAAAATAAAAGATGAGTCCGGGGAATATGTACTTCAACCTGAGCTGGTCACGGATTTTTACCAGCATAAAATGGATGCCTATTTACGGAATATAGGGATTAGACCTGTGTTGATAATTCACGCCCGTGATGATGAGGCTGTTGATCCCAGCAATGCCCTCTACATGCAAGAAAGATTGCCGAACAGCTGTTTACACATAGTGGACAACGCCGGGCACAGGTTCCTCGATAAAATTGCAGAGCGAGAAGGCATTACAATAGACTGGTTAATGAAAACGTTCGAATTATAGCTTAGGGGATGCTTTTAGCAAAATTGTCCAGGGTGATCCAGCCGGGAACTCTCATCCGGGGGATAAGGTAGAGATTATTCTGGGAAGTAGCGTGACCGTAGGTGACAGTAACCGCTGAAGTATAGCCCGCTTCCTTAACGATTGTGGGCGTAGTTTCACTGTAGGTTCCGGTTGGGTAACAGAAAGATTTAATCGGCACTCCTATTTGCTCCTCCAGTACTCGCTTAGATCCTTGGATTTCCTCAATTTGCTTGGTGGAATTTGCTGTCTTTAAGTCGATGTGGTTCTGGGTGTGACTGCCAATTTCAATGCCTCCAGCCTGCAAGGTTTGAATCTCCTCCCAGGTCAAATAATTATCTCTGCCGGAGAAAGAGCTGCACACATAAACAGTCCCGGTGAAACCGCATTCCTGCATAATTGGCCAGGCTTGAGTGTAGAACGATGTATAGCCATCATCAAAAGTTAAAACTATAGTCTTGGCCGGAATTTGCCCGTTGACCAACATTTCCTGGGCTTGAGCCATCGTAACCGTGTGGTAACCGCTGTTGAGCAGATAATTCATTTGGGCGCGGAATTTATCTACTGGAACGTAAAGGCTGTTAGGACCAGCGCAGATTTCATGATACATTAGGATGGGAATTGCTACACCTTTAGTATTGGTTGAAGCACCCGATGAGTTTAGCCCCCCGTCTATCTGAGACCCGGGTTTCGGATGTTGGGGCGGGGTAGTTTGATTATACGTGCTGGCATTTGATCCTTGTACATCAGCTCCAGATTTACTGGCCCGATATTTTCCCAGAGCAAAGTTGAAGGATAGAATAACACTGATAATAATTACTAGAGAAACTAAGCGGGGAAGGTATTTTTTCAACATTAAGCCTTCTTCCTAAATAGTGGGATATTCTTCACAAACTCGCATAAAGAATGCAACCTCATGGTAGCTGCTCCTATTAATCGGTACGCCTGAGAGGACGGAAACCTTTCAACCTGGCTCCAGGGCCACATAATTTAGTTCCAGTTATTTCGTAACCTAGCCTATAATATCCTATTTTATTGGGCTTTACAATGATCTATAATGAGGCGCTTTTTTCATCTCCTCGGTAAAAGTGGAGCAAGAGTAACAGTCTCCATATATCGAGGGCTTCATTTTTATTTTGTTCATAAAATGCTATTATTAATACAATATTTTTGGAATTCCTTGGGAGGAAAGCATGAGAATAGGTCTGTTTGTTGATTCAGTTTCCACCGCCCTTAGTGATGGAGAAAATTATATTACCAGCGGCGGCATTGGGGTATATGCTCAGGAGCTTTTGTCTGCCCTGCTGCAAGAAGAGGATGACAATGAATACCTGCTGATACGAGGCCGTCCTGCCTCAGTGCCGTTGGTTTTCCACCCCAGGGTTAAAGAAGTATCCCCGTCCAGGCCTTTGCGATTTGTCAACAGGACAGGCTTATGGCGCGAATGGGTTCTTAGAAACGAATATATTGAATTGTTGCATGAATTGACACCCATTGCGGGGACGATTCGCTGGCACAAATACCCTTTGGTACTTACTGTTCACGATGTCATTCCTCTGTTTTACCCTGAACTCTTCACCAGGTTAAACACCCTTGCCTTCAAGGCTTTTTGTCGTCGTAATCTGGAGCATGCTGATGCTGTAATTGCGGTTTCGCAAAATACTAACCAGGATATGCAAAAGTTTTTTCCCGGTACTGGCAATAAGACTACCGTAATCCCTATTGCGGGGCAGACATTTCATTCCATCCACCCACCAGATTTGCACGTTTTGAAGGAGTTTAATATTCACAGCCCGTACATACTGTCAGTAGCAACGATTGAGCCGCGCAAGAATCATTTGGCACTACTGGACGCATATATGCTGGTAAGAGAATCGGGGTATGATCTAAAATTAGTTTTAATTGGCCCCAAAGGTTGGAAAAACGATGAAATTTATCATCACGATGCCTTAAATAAGTATAAACAGGACATAATTTTCACCGGTGTAATACCGCCTCGTCTTCTAGAAATATTTTATAGAGGGGCACTGGTTTTTATCTATCCCAGTTTTTATGAGGGATTTGGCATGCCGGCCCTGGAGGCTGCTGGCGCCGCTATTCCAGTCATAGTAGGAAGAAATTCGAGTTTAGCCGAAATAATGGGGGACTCTGCTTATTATGTAGGTGAACGCCCAGTCGGGCATGAGATTGCTGATGCCGTCATGGACATTATTGATAACCAGGAACTAAAAAATAAGCTTTGCTTAATGGGCAAAAAACAGGCAGCCAGATATTCTTGGCAAAAGACGGCTCAAAAGACATTGGAGGTATACCGGCAGGTGGCGAGGAGGGGACAAAAGTGATCGGCGTTTAAGAGAGTGTTATTACGCCCATGGCCATATATATTTAGATTTTTGAAAACGTTGACGCTATAAATTGGATGATGCGATCAGGCAGGTGAAAAGGGACCGCGTTAGACAATTTTTATAAATGGTACGCCCGAGAGGAATCGAACCTCCGCACCCGGCTCCGGAGTACGGTGCCTTGTATCCTAACCAGTCTTAGGGTGTCTGACAATATCCGAATATATCGGTTTTGTGGGGGTAGGGAATCTTTTCCTATCCTTATTTTTCTCAATGTTTTCGAGTTCGGTTGGGGTACAAGTTGGGGTACACCTGTCAGCCCTTTTGTCTTTTAACTATTATTCTGATGATTTACATGATAAAAAACACATAGTCAGAACACTATCCTCACTCTTTATTAAATCTCATCAATGCCACCATGCCCACTATCGCCACCGGGGACTATTTGTTATACTTTGTCTTTTTCCGATTGCCGCTTTTCTTTTTTCTTGTTTCCTGTAGGTGCAACTTCAACTCTTCCTCCATCTGTTCTTTATTTAAATGTTGTGACAAAAGGTCTTTGCTATACTTTACCAATTCATTATATTCTGGTTCGGTTATCTTTTTTTTAGCCGTTGGTCTATTCTTCCAATTGCGGAACCTTGCCAGTACATCCCTTCGGTTTTTTTTTGCTAAACTGGCTTCATAATCATTTTCCCGCTTATCTTTCAGCACGGCAACATTCGAAGGATTAAGCCAGTCAATCTTTCCTTCAAGAAACTGTAGTGTAGCAGCAGTGTATTGATCTTTTAGCTTCAAATTTAGTGTCAATCCATGAATAATATCGTATTTAGTTACATATCTAATGTTTTTCTTAAGAAAACGATTAAGATTCATTAGTGCAACACTCTGGCACCATAGCATTACTTCATCATTATAATTTGTTTTTGGTCCTCTATTCTTACTAGGTAAAATAAAACCTTCCGAATCTTTTTTTGCCGGATGTGCCAAGAACTGTGCTTTGTCATCGTTCTCATTAAACACCACAAAGTCAATTAAGAAGGGCCCTTCATGATCAGGATAGTTGCTAAGAGCTTTCATATAGGGATCATATACATTCTGTCTGAGCAGGGCTCTGTAGCCTTTATTGGCTGCTTCTTTTTTAATTGAGCTCTCCAGAATAATCAAAAACCACCATTGCCACCCCACCCTCTGGCGCGCCTCTAAAACTGATATGCGACTTTCAGCAAACAATCTTCCGAACCCTTCGCAAAACACCACCAAACTTTCGGAAAAATCAGCTAGGGAAACCTTAGCAAATAATGCCTGGCCCATGAGGTACTTAATTGCTAAGGGATATAGCTTCTCAAATTCAGCCGAATCACCGCTTTTAATTTCTTCACACACCAAATAAGGCATGCTAAATGGCTGAGGTTCATCAGGCCATATAACACTTACAATGTCTCGGATCTGTTTTGAAACTTCAGCATATTCAATTCTGGCTACACATGGTTTGGGCTTGGGTGTGACTATGGATACCAATATTTCATTCTTTGACATCATTTCTCCCCTCAATTAACAGTGTTCACAGCGTTCACAGTGCTATTGTATCATGAAAATGCGGTATACAAAAGGATATAAACAGCATAACATCCGCAATTTATGAAAGGAGAAAGCGCGAATGAACCAACAAGGATTTTCGTTTGATAAGTTACCCGATTTAATTACACCCCGACTGCTTGTAGAAGCAGATTACCCTGGCGGAAAAAGTGCAGCTTATGCATTGTTTTCACGGCCAGACTTCCCTTCCGTAAGACACGGCAAAAAGTTTCTAGTTAGCAAGGCGGCACTCATGCAGTATTTTCGAGCAGCAAACTAAGGAGGTAAATAGGAAATTATAAACAAACTGAATACGCCCGCTAGGTGATTACATCGGCAAAAAAATGGAGGATAAATAAACATGGATTTGTATAATATTGCTTACCAATATAAAGTAAAAGCTAATGGTTTCGACGAAAAAGTTACGCTTATTAGGAATGTGGCTAGAGAAATGGGACATCCAGGCGTTGCTAAATTGGCCCCGCTAATAGGATGCACTTTTATCCAGCTTTCTCATTATGCTCAACTGGATAAATATTTCGAGGACCGAAAACGAGGGCGACATAAACGCAAACCATTAGTTAGAGTTATACCCGAAGATTTTGCTATCCCAAAGGATATACGAAGAAAATTATATCGATGGGGGAATAATGAATACGATAACTAATCAATTAGAGCCCGAAATAGGCTCTTTTTTTATGGAGAAAAACAAAGAACCCACTAGGTCACACTAGTGGGTCAAAAGGAAGTGATTAATATAACATATCCTAATATAAATTATAGCACAAACAAACCTATAGATAAAATCCTGGCAGTAATCCAAAATTCCAAACAGATCAAGCCCAACGAGTGGATGTGCCAGTGTCCCTGCCACCAGGACGACAAGGCGAGCCTGCATATAACAGAGGCCGAAGATGGAAGGGTCTTATTAAAATGCCACGCAGGGTGTGATAACCGCGATATAGTTAAAGCTTGGGGCTTGGAGATGAAGAACCTATTTACTGCCCGTGATAAAGATGAATCGAATAAACAGGAGCGGCGCATTCTTACAACATATGATTATAAGGACCTCCATGGCAAATTAATCTTCCAGACAATACGGTATGAACCAAAGGACTTTAGGCAGCGCAGGCCGGATGGCAAAGGGGACTATATATGGAACCTCCAGGGAGTTGAGCCGATACCTTACCGACTACCAGAACTCAAAAAGGCTTTGGATGACAAGAAAATGATTCTGATAGTTGAAGGGGAAAAAGACGTAGAAAACCTATGCAAATTAGGATTTACCGCTACTTGTAATCACAGTGGAGCTGGCAAATGGAAGGAATCACACAGCAAATGTTTTCCTCCTGGCAGCAAAGTGATAATCCTCCCCGATAATGACGATCCGGGGCGCAAACATGGGCAGTCTGTAGCAGAGCAGCTTGTTTCCTGCGGTTGCGACGTTGTAATCATAGAACTGCCTGGACTTCCTGATAAAGGCGATGTAAGCGATTGGCTAAAAACTTACACCAAAGATGAGTTGAAGCAGATTATTGAGGAAGCCTGGGATGGGCGGCCGGAGCGGCAAGCAGAATCGCAAAATGAGGCTGAGAAATGGGCGGAACCGATCCCTTTCCTGGAGTATAAACGATTACCATTCCCTACAGAGGTACTTCCGGACTGGGGGCATGGTTTTGTAAAGGCACTTGCCAAGGAGATGCAGGTGCCTGAAGATATGCCTGGCTTGCTATTCTTGGCGGCACTAGCAGCCGCGATATCCAGGGCCTACAAAATTGAGGCCCGTCCAGGTTGGGACGAACAACTAGTTTTATACATCCTGGTCTTGCTCGTAACAGGCAACCGCAAGAGTGGTGCTATGCGGGAGGCGACGGCCCCCCTCTATTATTTTGAGAAAAAGCTTATTGAAGAGAAACGTCCTGAGTATGAAATCCGCAAACACGAACTGGATATTTTTAAGGCGCAGATGGATGACTTGAAGAAATCTTATGTCAGGGCGCGAAATGGTGGCTCCGCTAAAGGCACAAAATCAACAGGCAAAACCGCAGCGGAAATAAAGGCCGACATAGAGGATCTAGCCAGAGAAATAGCTGGAACTTCAGAACCCGCGATGCCGACGCTTGTCACCGGCGATGTTACTGAGGAGAAGCTAATTAAGCTCGCGGCTGAGAACGATGGTGTCATATGCAACTTTTCGGCAGAAGGTGAACTATTCGCCAATGCCAGCGGCAAATACAACTCAAATAATTCGGCTTTTGACGCTTTATTGAAAGGTTATAGTGGAGACCCAATTCGGCAGGATCGAATTGGACGTGCGGCACAATACATTGATGAGCCCCGCTTTACCGTGGCGGCCAGTGTTCAACCTATTATATTGAAACAATTAGCCGCTAAGCCTGAATTCCGGCACAAAGGCTTCCTTGGGCGGTTTCTCTACGCTGTCCCCTCTTCCCCGCTGGGGTATCGCCAAGTGAACGCTGAACCGATACCTAAGGATGTCAGGGATCGATACTGGAACGGCATCCTGAGGTTGCTCGCTGAAAATTGGAGCAGTCGAGAAACAAAAATTTTAAAACTTTCCCCGGAAGCTAATGCTCGGCTGATTGAATTCGAAGAGCAGCTCGAACCGAAACTGAGACCGGAAGGGGAATTAAGCCCCATAGTTGACTGGGCTGCTAAATTAAGTGGGCAACTAGTGCGCATCGCCGGTTTATTGCACTTGGCCGAACACGTGGCAGACCAAGAAAAGCCGTTAATAGTGGAGGCTGACACCATGGCGAGAGCTTTGGCCCTTAGTGAATACTTGGTTAACCACTGCAAAATAGCTTATACGACTATGGACGCCGCAGATGATATCGAAATCTTAAAGGCAAAGCGTATCATTCGATGGATAAATGAAGGGCATATTAGCGAATTTACTCAGCGTGAATGTCATCAAGCATTGCGAGCTACGTTCTATAAAGTAGATGAATTAAAGGAAGCTCTTATGCTGCTGGAATATCACGGCTATATCCGGGCAATTCCCGATCAAAATGACCGTATACCCGGGAGAAAACAAAAATTGTTTAAAGTGAATCCTTATGCACAAAATACAATTTATACACAAAACTCGCCCTCAGCCAATGAGCTAAACGAAAAACGTGTATTTTGTGAATTTTGTGTAAAGACCACCAAATTGAAAACCGAGATTGAGCCAGTATTTTGGGAAGACATCGGTAGGTATCGGGAAGGAGGGCAGGCTTGATGCTCCACCTTCAAGTGTCCAATGATATTCGACTTGATACAAACAAATTACCGCAAAAAGCATGGAGGGTAATTGCTAGAGACTTGACTCTGCCTAATCCTTCATACTTAACTGCTGAACGTATGGGAAAGTATACGGGCAATCTAGCAAAGTACATTCGCCTATACGAAGTTAGGGACGATACCATAATTATCCCCCGGGGCTATATCTATCGGCTTCTTAGTTTATTGAAAGATACGGGGCAGGCATACGCCATTGATGATCAGAGGTTACTCCTGCCTCCAGTAGATTTCAAAAGCCTGATCAAGCTCAGGGACTACCAGACGCCGGCGGCAGATAGGCTTACTAAACGGGGCAACGGCGGCTTAGATGCACCTTGTGGGAGTGGGAAAACTCAGATCATGCTTGAAGTTACGGCTCGATTAAGGCAGCCTGCACTATGGATCACACATACTAAAGAATTACAGCAGCAACTAATAGAGCGAGCCTGCTCATGCTTCGAAGGCATGAAACCGGAAGAGATAGGGATAATCGCGGATGGCAAAGTTAGTATAGGCCCACGGCTCACTGTTGCCCTGGTACAGACTTTATCGAAGATTGACTTTGCTAAGATCAGTGATAAATTCGGAACAGTAATTGTTGACGAAGGCCACCATATAGCAGCTACGACCTTTCAAGACACTGTTAGCCGCTTCCCGGCCAGGTATCGCTTATGGTGCAGTGCAACTCCAGAACGCGAGGATGGTTTAGGCAAGATGGTTATTGCTTCAGGGGGACCGATTCGCTACACGATTGAGGATAAGGATTTACCAACCGTCAAACCCAGGTTGGAAATCATAGAATCGCATTATAATGGATACCTAAACGTTGAGGATTATGCAGGCATGATGACTGAGTTGGTTAAAAATCCGGGTAGGAACAAATTAGTAGTCGATATCATCTCCCATGAAGCACCGGGCCATTATTCCCTTGTGTTGTCTGATAGGATCGAGCACCTGGTAATTCTCAAAGGACGATTGGCCGCTGCATTACCTACAATGCGCATTGAGATACTAACCGGCCAACTCCCTAAGAAGGAACGCACTTCCATAATGGAGATGGCCAAGGCCGGACGGGTTGATGTCCTACTGGCCACACAGCTAGCCCGTGAGGGTCTTGATTTGCCGCACCTGGATCGGTTGTTCCTGGTATCACCCAAAAGGGCGAAGGGGGCCACACAGCAGGAAATTGGAAGGATTATGCGGCCATGCGCTAATAAGGAAGATGCAGTAGTATTCGATTTCTGGGACACACAGCATCCAGTATTTAAGGCGCAATTTTGGAAAAGGAGGGCTGTATACCAAAAGCTAGGCATAGTCGTTGATTTTCAATCAGGCATGCAACGAATACCCGGATGATCAGGGGCTGATTTATCTAATCTCCTGTTGAAATAGAAAAATATTAAGGTAGGTGAATTTACTTGCAGAAAATTTTAAACGAGATCGATACCCAAATTAAAACGCTGGAGGGTAACAACGACTATTCTCTACCCAGCACCGGTGAGCCTGAAATCATAATCCGGGATTACCTGACACATCAGCAGGAGCAGCGCGTTAACATCCAACGGCAGCAAGACCTCAGAGATCTGCGGGAAATGGTACAAACAGAAATTAAAGGGATAGATGCAGAGGCAGATCGTAAGGGCAAATTGATGGAGGCTGAGACCAGAACTAAGTATATTGTCGCCGAGACCGCCAAAGCCATAAAACAACTATCCAAGATGGATCTTTGCAGCCCGGAAGCCGCTAACGCATTATTGACATTAACAAAAATCAGGAGGTAATTAAAAATGAATGAAATTAAAAAAACACCCGTTGAAGAAGCCCAAGGTATAGCCGGATTTCTTATTCCCGAGCAAGTGCTACCCAACAATTTAGTTGCATATTTTGGCTTGGGGAGCTCTATTACAATGACCGTTAGCGGTCAGATGAAAAAGATTAATGACTCAATATTCTTTGAAGTTGAAGGCTGGAAGTTAGGCCGTAGATAGGGAGTTTTGTGGGGCCGAGAGCAATCCCGGTCTCCTAAATATGGGGGATTCATACCACCTGGGATTACCTGAAACTATGATAGGAGGTATTTGATAATGGCAGCAACAGGTCACGGAGAAAAAGCCACCCGGAAGCAGGACGCTCTAATTTGTGCATTACTACTAGAGCCAACAGTTGAACAAGCAGCTAAGAAAGTGGGAATAGGAACGACTACGGCGTTTAGGTGGCTACGAGATCCCACCTTTCAAGCAGACTATCGGGAAGCCCGGCGCGCGGCTGTAAGCCAGGCTATTGGCCAATTACAACAGGCCAGTACTGAGGCAGTGGCTACCCTTCGAAAGATAATGAATGACGAAGAAGCCCCAACAGCTAGCAGGGTTACGGCAGCTAGGACTGTTCTTGATACTTCATTAAAGGCAGTCGAACTAGAAGACATCTCTCAGCGAATCGAGAAACTTGAGCAATCGCTACAGAACAATGGGAGACAAAAAGCATGGGGTTAAAGGATGCTTGAACATATCATTCAATCAGATAACGAGACCTTAAGTGTGGACTGGACTAAACTCCCAAGATCAACAAAGAAACTAGTAGATTATTTTTAGGAGGATTAGGTGGTATGACTTTAACAAATCGGCTCAGGAGGATCGAATCAGCTTTACCTATTAAGGAAGAATCAATGCCAGACCTATCACGATTAAGCATTAAAGAACTAAGGCTATTGGCACAGTTACCATGCCACGATACAAACCTGGATAATTATAAAGATATACTGGCTAAAATTCATTGGGAGAATAGTTGTGAGCCTTAAATCAACAGTCAAAAGACTTGAACAACAAATGCAGCCGCCGCTTGATTGTGTTATCTATGCACCCACAAGCCTGCTAGACAATAATCAACCGCCCGGCATGATTAAAGTAACCTGCTGGTCAAAGCCGGATTGGGTAGAATATATAACACAGAAAGAACATTACCGGCGTATTAATGAAGCCAGGGTTCGGGGCCAACGGATATTTGTTCCAAGAGGGAGTGATTAACCTATGACTTTATACCAACGAATTAAAACTTTAGAGAAAAATCTAAGACAGGCAACAGGGAACCCATTTACTGATTGGACCGATGAGGAATTATCCCTATCCATCGAGCTGCTAGATAAAGAATTTCAAACTGGGCAGAAGCAGGAATGGCCGGAAGAATTGGCAAGAAAACAGGCAGCCCTTCCCTGCGCGCCCTGTGAACTGGATGAACTCAGCGATGAAGAATTAGTTGCAAAGATTGCACGTTTGGATGCGGAGTTGCAGCGATGGGGGGATAAGACCCTGTAATTGCACATAAAAACCCCTGATTTGTTGCCCTTGATCATTAAATTTACTGCATTTCAAATAACAGGTCTCCAGACCGTCAGTAGTAAGGATTTGGTGGTCTGGATGGCAGCTATCTATCACAAGTCAATTTCGAGGGCCTTATAGCGCAAAATAGAAGGTGGTTTTAATCTTTATGCCGCACTATCTTTTCGGTAAGCAAGGGCAAGCCAAACACCATCGATTAAAAGGGCTCCTATCCATATATAGGTTGCATTTGTGGTTATTAACCAACCTGGTTCTATCTCTTTATGAGCATTACCTTCTACTGAATATAAGTGAGCCCAAGTAGACCCTGACCATCTATCTCTGTCCCACTTCAAAACTCCAGAATCGTAGGTCTTTGTGGCGACTGTCTCCCACCTGAAAAACCATGCTGAGCAAAGCAATACGAATATGATTAGAGGTACGATAGTTAACTTGCGAAAAAATGATGTTGATGATTGGCTTGTTGGAAATTTTACAGGTTCTGAACAAGCATAATGAATTGTACCCCCATCATCCTCAATACTATTAATGGTATCTTGTCCTGTTAATGATTTCTCTGGTCCTCCCGTAATCGTTTTTTCATTTTCAATACTTATTGAGTTCGGATCTAATAACGGTTTGGGTTCTGGTACATCTATAGATACCCACCCAAGTTCCCCATCTAACTTTCTAAAAATATACATCAATGCATAAGTGTAGATAACGTAATATATCGACATTGCAAACAAACACAAGAAATATTCGGGTGTATTTGATTCGAACTTCAATAATGAATAGTAGGATCCAAATGACATCACGGTCAAAAAAAGCATTTCAAATATGAACAATTTCAAGGCAGAACCTTTAGTAATTTCCCAACTTCGCTTTAAGCTCTGAATTGGGCCCATGTCTTTGTCTATAGTTATATATGTTGCCAGAGTTAACCTGGCCATTATTATTGCGCCAGGTATGATCAGCAGCAAAAATCCAAGGCTCATTAAAAGTATATATATTACGAAAACCAATAAATATGTAATATAGGTCTTAAAAGAAATAACTTCTTTTAATTGAAATTTTTCATTGTCAAAAAGTATAAATGCCGATTTAATAATAACCATCTGAATGAATATAAAAATAAGAGATACTGTCTCGCTAGTATACCATGCTAACGAATTGATGTCGTTAATAATTATACTCAGCAAATATAGAAAAATGAAGGCACATGAAATTTGTAAATGATCCTGCAGCTTTTTCCATCCGAAAGACAGAGCCTCCTGAATGAAAAAACTTTTATTTTTCATTATTTTAGATTACCCCCTTCTATACTTCGGGAAAACAGGTTTATTCTAATCAGAATAATTATTCTTTGTTTTTTATATAAGACCCATACTTTCCATAATAATCCGTAGCTTCGCCTCCGCCCTTGCTTACTGTTTCAATAGCTTCGTTCCAGCCACGACTATAGGCTTGCTGTAAATCCTTATAAGTATATGTTTCCTCATCATTGGCACTTAAGGTGTTAAAACACCACTCGTACCCGGCCATCTCGCCGTCCTCGTACCCTTTTTTATAATCGGCAGATTGTTTGTCGGTGCAGCCGCCTAATAATAAAGTTATTAAGACTACAAACAATACCAATATACCCGTTGGCTTTATTCGTAGCGCCATTAGAAAATATTCTCCCCTCACCAAATGAAAACGCCTCGTATGGTAGACATTTCTATAAAAAACAATTAATTATGTTGGTGTGAATATGGGATTGATATGCAATTGCGTCATCTATATTTCTAGTATTCTCTTAATTTTTCCATATTCCTGCAATTATAATAGATCGATTTGTTCAAAACCGACCATAAAAGCACCGATTGAAACTAGGGCTCGGGTTGCTAGAAATTACAATCCAAGGCTACAGCTTGCATTGTCCAGAAATAAGCTACCTTCACGGATGTACTTGCGAACCATAGCCTGGGAACGATGACCGGTCTGCTTCATGATTGCCCTTTCACTAACACCAGCAGCGGCAGCGGATGTAGCCAATCCAGCTCGAAGGGAATGACCAGAGTATTTACTACTATCAAGGCCAGCAGCTTCGGCAGTTCTCTTAATGATCAGGGCCACGCTTTTATCTGACAGTCTACCTTCTCGGAGGTGGCCATGTCTATTCACGGAACGAAATAAGGGACCGGAGGTAATACCTGACTGCTCTATCCATGCCTGGAGAGATCTAACCGGGCAAGTGTTACAGTTGCTACCATAAGCTATCCCTACCTTTCGGCCAGAACCTTCTTGATCGGTTTTAGAATTGCGGATGATGATTGTAAGCCCTTCTCGGGAGAAGCTAGTATCTTCGATATTAATGTTGACTATCTCACTCCTGCGGAACCCTCCAGCGAATCCCACCAGGAGTAAAGCTCTATCTCTGATACCCAACAGGTTATCCGGCAAGGTATTAATCATAGCCTTAATATCATTGATGAGAATGGGATTTTTAGCCGTCTGTGCCGTTCTTATAGTTCTGCGGATACCCTGCATGAGAACTCTAACCTGCATATCAGATGTAGGAGTGGAGAATCCGGCGGCCTGGTGAGCCTGGGAGATCGAGGCTATCCGTCTTTCGAGTGTGCTCACCTTGTGGTTCTCAGCCTGGGTAGTTAGATAAGCCACAACGGTTGATACCTGAGCAGGTAAAGGGCTAACACCAGCTAAATTACAAAACCGGCAGAAGTTATCCCAGTCTTTGCGGTAAGCGGCTAAAGTATTTTTAGCTTTGGCATGGGCCATGTACTCAGCGGCTTTAGTTTCAATATTCGGTTGCACTGGTTGTAGTTGATGTTCATTTTCACCGTCTGCAACTATTACCATAGGGTTTTCATTTTCATTATTGGTTAGCTCAATGATGCTACTCATTAATTAAATCTCCCTTCTGACTTCCAATAACCATCACTTATTGGAACCTTATAATTTAAAGAATAAATACTAAAATTTGCTTGCCCTTATTAACTCTGTTTCATTATTTTTAATATTCTGTACACTTAATAAGATTTTAAAAATAAATACATGAAGGATTAAAGCTGATGATTAGAGCCTTCAGTTACAGTAGACGTTACTATAAAAAGCAAATTAAAGAATTGGAAAAGCCTTATCATAGGTGTTTTCATGTTATTGCTAATTCTAGCTAAACCAGGGGTGTTTATATTCTCCGATCGCGTCGCGTGCAAAAGAGTCGGGGGATTTTCCCCCTTCCCCTTTACTCTTAAAACAAATCCCATTATTTCGAGACATTTAAGCTCCTGTCCATACATCAAGGCGTTACCGGGCGTACAAGCTGACGTATGGATAGAGGCTTTTAGCGTACGGGTTGGCGTATGGACTACATAGTCACACCAGCAGCAGAAGCCAAGGTGGAAATTGCGTTCCATACTACTGATATAACTAAAGTTATACAGGAAAACACCGTAACCAGTTTTATCATGGCTCCGATCTGGTTTTGTCCTAAGGCACATGCAATGGTGTTAGACAAAGAACCGAAGGCCGCTATGCAAACTAAGGTAACAATAGGCTGACCAGCTCCACCGGCTCCAAATGTTTGTGACATTGCTCCACCAAAAGTAAAGATCATAATAACTCCCTCCTATCTTAAAACACAACGGATGATAGCATCTATGCAACTTACAACGGTAACCAAAACGATCATGTTTCCTATTGGCTTTTCTCCCATGGATGTAACAGCTACATATCCGCATACTCCAATGGCAGCGATAAGCATAACTTGAGAAAGCATCATTGTCCAAGGTATTTGAAAGAATCCATTCACGTGATCAAAGAACTCAAGAAATTTAGGCTCAAAGGTATTCTGAATTAAAGTATCCACCGTTTTATGCTGAAACCAATGAAGGGCGTTCATGCCAGGAGATTCATAACCGAACAGCATTTTGCATCACTTCCTTTCTGATATCCTCCAGCAGAACAACTTTAAACTCTAGGCCGGAAATATTCTTGGCTTCTATTTCGCTCTGTATGAGGCGTTTTCTCGACTCTGACACTGTTACTACCAACACAGTAGGAAAGCGGTCAGCTAGTGGTACCCACCACCAGCTAGAATATTTATCCTGGTCATAAAGGCGGTTATATAACTCCACTTTATTGAAGGCATTGGTGCCCCGGTCAAGCTCTAAGAACATGAAACGGAACTTCCCTGACATTGTATTTTTTATAGCTGCAAAAGCATCTGCTCTCAAAACTTTATAATCTTGCTCATAATTCCAAGAGTGTAATTTCTCCCATGATGATAACGTGTTTTGCAGCCAGATCCGCACCCAGTTAGCAGCAATTTGATGCTTAATCATTCCTGGTCGATCTATAGAGTAGTAGAAGTAGGGGCCGTCACTATGCCGGCCGCGTTGTAACTTTTCCGCCCTATGCAGTTTTAACAATCGTTCCTGTGCTTTTCTTTGGCCATATGCCATATGGCCAAAGAATATACAACGTACTTGGTCAGCATCTAGCACCTTCCATTCCTCAATAGTCTGGAGGATGTGTCTATCGCGGTGGCAGCCTTTTTGTTTTTGGTTTATTGGTTGGCTTGACATTCACTTCCCACCTTCTTTCTAGTTTGATCTGACTTGCCAGTTCTTTGGCTTTTTCGTGAGGTAAATACATTGCCTGCACTTCACGTTCTTTAAGTCCATACTTATAAATTGCTCTGCCGGGAATAGCCGGTAACCAAGCAGCAGCGGAGCAGGTTTCACCAAGTATGACCCGGGAGCTAGTTTCATCCGCCGCCTGGAAGCACATTCTGGCGGCAAAATTAGCGCGAGTATCACCGGGAATGACCTGAACGCTAGGCCGTTGAGTGGCAGCAATAACGGATATGCCAACAGCTCTGGCCAACCTAACAAGACGATCTATATAGTACATTGCATCCTTACTATTGGCCTCTGCTAATTCGTCAATGATCAGTACAATATAGGGCATATCATCACCTTGATATTGCTGAATTTTAACGACTCCAGCGACTTCTAATCGGTCTATACGCTTTTCCATTTCAGTATTGAGGGCTTCCAATAGGACCAATGTTTCCGCTTCTCTTCTAGCTAGGACACAAAGATTCTGTAAATAACCGAAATCAAGCCTTTTATGATCAATTATGCAGACGATGGCGCCAGAACGCAGGAGGGCATTAGCCCAAGTATGAAGGATGTTGCTCTTGCCATAATTAGTTACGCCACCGACAAGAACATGAGGGGCCTTGGGAAGGTCCAATACTTCTAATCCCTTTTGAGAAATACCAATAGGTAGAGGTAAGTCCATTTTCGGATAGTCCTCATGGGTCCAAGTATAAGATACTTCATCGTCTAATGTGCCATGGTAAACGTCCATGTGACACTTGCCGGATCTCCATAACAGCTCTATCCAGCTATTGCATGAGTCTTGCAGCGCGTCTTTGTCGCTGCGTACCTTGGCAAAACTAATACCGGGAGGGAGCTGCCACACAAGATGCCAGCCGTATTCAGTTTTACGTTTGGCGCAGATCACCGGCTTTTGTCCATCCTTCTGCTCATAGCCAAGGTTGTTGAAAGCATCCTGTATGAGCGCAGGAACCTTATTATCTAGGTATACTATTCTTTTTCCCCATCCAAGGCGGTCCAGCTCTATATCTTTTATCCAGGGTAAGTTTTTGATATTAATACCGCCACGATGCCGCAACAGGTAACCCACGGAGACTATAACTTCTGTTAGAACCGTTTCCTTCTTTCTATTCATGACCTTGCCTCCTTAGCGTACGTACGTTATAATGTATGCGTTAACACGAATAAATTATGCCTATATACGAGTAAATAGATGCAAATAAAAACCCGGTTTATTCCGGGTTATCAATCAATATAAAATATCTTTTCAACGGGTATCTTTAATAATTTGGCCATTCTAAGGGCCGTTTCAAGATTAGGCTGTACAGCTTGACATTCATATCGGTTGTACATGGCCTGTGTTATCCCTAGCAATTTAGCCATTTCAATCTGAGTATCTATGTATAAATTATGCCTGATCTCTTTCAGGCGGTTTTTAACCATATAATCACCATCCCATAAACATTATTCCATATATCGGAGATAAATCCTGCAAAATCTCTAGTTTTAATAGTACGTCAAATTTCAAGAATATTGAAGGAGGAATTTTAATGGCAAAAAAATCAAGAGGAAACAACGAGGGTAGTATTAGAGAACGTAAAAAAGGACAATGGGAGGGGCGAGTAACTATCGGGAGGAAACCTGATGGCAGACCCAATCGCATTTCATTCTACGGAACCTCTCGGCAAGAAGTTTCTAACAAGATCACAGACGCACTCAGCAAGCTACAGAATGGAACCTTTGTGGAACCTAATAAGGTAACTATTAGCCAGTGGCTTGATAAATGGATGGAAGTCTATCAAAAGGGCACCATTAGCCCTAATTTCTATGCTAGACGCAAGGATCTTATCCGGTTACACATAACCCCGAAGATAGGGAAAATACTTTTACTTAAATTAAAGCCTGCTGATATTAAAGGATTTTACAACCAGTTAGCCAAGGATGGCAGAAAGCCACGCAAGAAAAAGAATGGCGATACTATTTCCTTTAAAGAAGGAACAAGCCTTGGCCTTGCAACAGGGACTATCAGGCACATCCATAATATATTAAATCCTGCTATGAGACAGGCAGTAAGAGAGGGCCTGGTACCCAAGAATGTAGTAGCTGATGTAACACCACCCAAGCTAGTTAAGACTAGAGAAGCAAACCCATTAGATAAAACTGAAGCTGGTTTGTATTTGGCTGCACTTAAAGATAATCGACTGTATGCTGGATTCGTGGTGGAACTTACTACTGGACTAAGGCGAGGGGAGTTAATAGGGCTACATTGGAGTGATATACAAAACGGTGTTCTAAAAATTAGGCGCCAGGTAAGTCGTGTTAAACACGATGATGGAAGTAGCAGCTTAGAATATACGGACCTAAAAACACCATCATCATATCGAAGTATAGTATTACCGACAATTACAATAGCAGAACTCAAAGCACATAAGGCTAGACAAGCACAAGAAAAACTATTAGCAGGTAAAACTTATAAGGATGAAGGATTGATATTCTGCAATACTATTGGCCAGAAGCTAGACACAAGGCGTTTTTATTCTATCCATTCAGACACGCTTAAAAAGATAGGGCTTAAACATCGAGCTTTTCACGATCTAAGACATTCGGTAGCTTCTTTGCTTTTACAGGCAGGTGAATCTATAAAAACGGTGCAGGATATAATGGGTCATGCCGATGCTGATACATTAATGAATGTTTATGCGCACCTCTTCGAGGAAATGAAACAGAGTGCAGCCGATAAATTAGACAGCATATTTGCGGAGCCAGTACCGCTTGAAAAAACAGAGGGAGCAGTCGAGGAAGATATTGTTGTTATCTAGTATCGGTTAATATTTATTGGGTAGGGGTAAACAGCAGGGGTAAGGGTATCAAAAAAGCACTCTCAAGAATCCTTGAAAGTGCCTATTCTCTAATGGTACGCCCGAGAGGAATCGAACCTCCGCACCCGGCTCCGGAGGCCGGTGCTCTATCCACTGAGCTACGGGCGCATATTGCCTAATGATTATAGCAAAATATGCGGGATAGGTCAAAGAAAAGTCATCCCGATTGGTTTATTCGGTAAGAAAGGGTGTCGGGCATGACCTTTTGGGACTTATTAACATTGAAATCATCAAGCTAATCTCAATAAGCTAATCCTGACCTGTTTGCGCGATATAGCGGCAGCGATCAGAGATTCCAGCATAGAAGAAAACCGTCCCTCATTTGTGGGGGACGGGTTTTTGAACCAATTCAATAATACGCTGATAGTCCATACTGGCTCGCTCTGTATTACTGTCAGCAATGTTTAAAGAGTTCCACCCGTGGTATCACCAGTAGTATCTGTAGGTGTCTCCTCAGTAGTGACCTCGTCGACTACTTCGACAGTTTCGGTATCAGCATCATAGACAGCTTCCAGACCGAAGGCATCTGCCAAGGCCTTCAAAGGTATATAGGTTCGACCGCAGGTGATATTGGCCGGAACCAGCATATCTATCTGGGTTATAACCGGTTCCGTTATAGTTTCATCAACCGCAGCATCGTCAGTGACAGTTTCATCAGTCACACCGTCTTTAACCACTTCCTCTTCCTCGGTTGTTGCCGCTGGCAGGGTTTGGGTTATGGTAGCGATAGCGCTGTCAATCGTGAATACCATGGTGGTTCCATCTTTGGTGATGGAGACGGCGCGAGTTTCAGGATCATATACACATTCTGCTCCCAATTGGGTGGCAATTGCCTTGAGCGGGAACATGATCTTGCCCCCCTTAATGTACGGAGGTGCCTCAAACTTGACCAGGTTATTGTGGACCGTGACTGACCAGGCTTCCATAACACTGGCATCGGCATACATTTGCTCGATAAGAGCAGCTGCACTATCAAACTGGGCCAACTCTTCGCCACTATACATGGTTTTGGTGATCATATACCTTTCATTGATGATTCGTTTCATTTCTGTTTGCAGTCCAACCTTGTCGGCATCCAGGCCTGCGATTTGCAATTGTAAATCTGCCAGATCCTTTTCCTTTTGGGCTGCTGCAGCGTCATCGGCGGGGGTGCTGGCCAGTAAAGCATCATACTGGGCTTGGAGATCAACTATTTGTGTTTCCAAATCGCTTTTTTGGGCGGCGACTCCTTTTTTCGCTTGATTCATTTCCTGTTTAAATTGTTTCTGCAGGTCTGACTTCTCAGACTTCTCAGACTTGACGGTGGATTTGCTAGACCCTTTTCCATTGCCATTGTTGGATTTGTCAGAAGCTCCAAATGAGCTCAGGGACATGAAAAAGGTGAGGGTAAGGGCCAACAGGAGTACCAATACTTTTTTCATTCAACCAACCTTCTTTCGTTATTTCATCTCCACCGAAAGAAAAACTGCATACCGAAGCATGCAGTTTAATAACTGGTTTCTCTTCGGCAACCCGGCTGTCATGGCATTTGCTTTAGACCCGCGGCTTTGCGTCCCTGGCTTTCACCAAGTTTGCTATTATCGGAGATGTTTATTTATGCCAATATTATACTCCTAACCTGAGGAATTGACAAATATTTCTTTAGTGGGCAGTGATTGCTCCACAAATCAATTAAGGAGACTGTTTCCTTGTCCCAAAAGAGACTGAATGAAAATTGAAGGGTTCGGTTTCCCTGCCAATACCAAGCTGGAAAAAGGGGCCTGTTCCCTTGTCTTACTTACTTGCAGGAGGCGGGAGCGGTTGAGATTGTTCAAACCTTTCTTTTGTTTGCGATATAATCCACATCACCAATGCAAACAGGGCTATAGCGGCAGCGACCAGATAAACGGTATGGATGGCCTGCATATAAGCGGTGGAATATTCTAATACAGCTTGCTTCTTATGAAGCATCCAGCTAAAAAGAAGTACAGACGAGCTGATGCCCACGGAATAGGATAGGTTGCGGTTGGTGGCGATGAAGCCGCCGGCATAACCGGCTTTTTCTCTCGGAATAGAGCCCAAAATGGAACTGGCATTGGGGGAACCGAACATTCCCATCCCTATTCCCAACAAAACCAAACCTCCACCAATTATCAAATAACTAGAATTAACCTTCAGGGTTGATAACAACAAGAAGGAAGCGGTCAAGAGGGATAAAGAAAGCGAAATCATCTTGCTGGAGCCAAATTTATCAGAAAAATGGCCCGCTAAGGGAGCCGTTACGGCCATAATGACCGGAGTAGTTGTCATCAGCAAACCGGAACGAGCAGGGGAGTAACCCAGTATCGTTTCCAAGTAAAAAGGCAATAGGAAAAACACAGAAGTCTGAGTACAATAGACTACGACGCCCATTAAATTACCTTGGATAAAAGTTCTGTTTTGGAAAAGTTGAAAATCCAGCAAAGGGGTGGTGGTTTTCCTCTCCCAGCGACAGAAGAGAAAGAGAAGCAAGCCCGATGCTCCCAAAAGCATTATGTTCATACCCTGACTGTCGGAAAGGGCTAATATCAAAGTGGCCACAGTAATGGCAAGCAATATTGTTCCCTGAATATCATAGCTTTTTATCTCATGATTTAGATCCTGAATCGGCAGGTACTTAAAGCCAAAATAAAATCCCAGAATGCCAATAGGAACATTAATAAGAAAGATTATGGGCCACTCAAAACTGGCCAAAAGAAACCCACCCAGGCTGGGCCCAAGCATGTTGCCCAGAGCCACTATGGTACCAGTTAGGCCCAGAGCCTTGCCGCGCTCCCCGGCTGGAAATGTATTGGATACTATGCCAATGCCGGTAGCCATCATCATGCTGGCCCCTAATCCCTGGAACATACGAGTTCCAATCAGCATTGGCAAAGAAAAGGATTGACTGCAGCCCAGCGAACCCAGGGTGAAAATCAGGAATCCCCAGGTGTAAATCCGGTTGCTGCCCCGCTTATCCCCCAGGCGGCCGAAAAATATTAAAGAAGATGTAATGACCAGCAGGTAGGCTGTGACCACCCACTGAACAGCATCGATTTCTACATTGAAGTCCCTGGCGATACTGGGGTTGGCAATATTTAAAATGCTGCCATCCAGAGTGGAAATTAAAATACCGATGGCCACGACCAGAAATACCCGCCACTTTAAATCAACCTTCAAAACACTTAAATCCTTCCCCCAGCTAAATCTTTTTATTTACCCTTTCATTATACCAAAAGGGGTCAGGACATGACCAAAAAAGGGGGACGTTCTTTTTGTTTGGTTGTCGCAGACACAAGGACGGCAGACTGTTTTGAAAAGTTTTAGGACAGATGTCAGACTGTCGATTTATTTAGCTAACACATTGGTAATTACATCCCCCAGGAAGCGGGCGGCATTCTCAGCTAAGGACAAGGGAATATTTTCAGTACCAACTTCAAACAGCATTGCGGTAGGGTAGAGATCCTGATTATAATCACCTTTGCCCATAAATATCCCGCGGATAAGTCCTGGATACAGGCTATCCGCCTGAGCCTTGATAGTTTTAGCATAATTTAAATTCGTTTTCATATTGGGATTAGAACGGCCCACAACCATCATAACCCGAGAGGTCTCAACCCCGTTAATAGTCGTAATATAAGCCTGGGCCGGGGCCGAATCACGATGAATATCGAAAGCGGCATCCGGCTGTTCTTTTAGCAATTGTGCTACGGTGCGACGGGAGCGGTTGTAGGCATTAATATCATGCGGATCGTGAGGCGCGATGCTGTGACTTACGCTGACCCCGGATCTTTGCAGGGAATCCGCCAATATCGTTCCAACCGAGTATATATCTCCGGCAGAGGGTTGACTGGCCTTACCGGAGGTGGGGATATACGACTCATCAGTATGGGTATGGTAAATAACCACATGTCTGCCTGGAGCCGTTTGAGCCGGAATGCTGGGATTGAAAAAAGGAAGAGCAGCAGTAATGTCAGCAGATTTATCGGCTGTAGCATCTGCATTCTCCGTGGTACTGGTGACTATATCAGCTACTGCATTCTGACCGTCCACCTTGATAATTATATACTGGACATTATGTTCATCTATATACTGGTCATCGACATGTACTGGTAATCCAGTCTGGAGAATGGTAACTCCCAGCGTATCCTTAACTACATTATAAGACGAGACCTGTTCATTGGCCCCAGGAATTGGTTTTTTAAGTAGGGGAGTATTAATGGTATTCAATATATAGGCGCCCACCATAACTACTATAAGTACGGCAAAAAATAGCCAGACATAACGTCGACTTATTGTTTCCATAAACTAAATCCGCCTTTCCTAAATACTATAAATATTTTGTGGAATAGGCGGATTAATTATACCAAAAATAAAAGGGACGGGGTGTCAGGCTTGACTTATTGATATTAGCTCGATGATTGCTCTTCTGTTCCATGAAAAACATTCTGGTTCTAAATGCTGCCTGAATATTGCCGACTGTCAACTGGGAAAGTTGAGTTATAAACAAAAAGTATTAATAGTAAATTTTGCATAAGTAGCCGGTGGAGAAAAGTAAAGAATAGAATATAATTAAGGTAATAGCTATTTTTGGAAAATTGCATTATGGGTTATCATTAACTGAAGCCGGGCATCGTATTTTAAGGAGGAAGCACAAGATGGCGGAAATTAGAAGGGATTTAGTAAAGAATAACTGGGTAGCTATTGCTCCCGATATGGCTTTAAAACCGCATGATTTCCCAATTAAGAGACGTGGTATCGATCCCTATGGTAATAATATTTTTTGCCCTTTCTGTGAGGGCAATGAATCATCTACGCCTGCAGAAATAATTGCCTGTCGGGAAAAGAATTCCGCAGCCAACGCACCCGGTTGGTCAATTCGGGTTATACCCAATAAGTTTTCAGTCTTTCACCTAGAGGGAGAGTTAGCGAAAACACAATCAGGGATTTATAGTAATTTTAACGGTGTAGGCAGGCAGGAGGTTATTGTTGAAACTCCTGAACACGGACTTGATCTGCATAATTATGAACCGGAAAAAATTGCACAGGTATTGAATATAATTAAATTGCGCTATAATGATTTATCCATGGATGAACGGATAAAATACATACAAATTTATAAGAATCGGGGAATTTTTGCGGGAGCTTCTTTGGAACACAGCCATAGCCAAATCATGGGATTGCCGTTTGTCCCCCGGTGGAATTCAGGAGTGGTTGATTATTATCAAAAAAATGAGCAATGCCTCTTGTGCTCCATAATCGAACAGGAAAAGAAATTTGATATAAGGCTGATTTATGAAAGCGAACATTTCTTGCTCATCTGTCCCTATGCATCAAGGTTTTCCTATGAAACCTGGATCATACCTAAGCAGCATGGCGAGCAATTTGGAGCCATTAGTGAAGCTCAAATTACTGATCTGGCCACGGTTTGCAGGACCTTTATGCAGATGATGATTATAACCCTGCAAAATCCTGCTTATAATTTTGTGTTAAATACGGCACCCGTGAATTTACCATTTGAACCGGGCTTTCACTGGTATATGGAAATAACCCCGCGGTTGTTAGTGACCACCGGGGTAGATATCTCTACAGGTATATATATGAATCCGGTTGCACCTGAACTGGCTGCAGCGTTGTTTAGAAAAGAAATGACCAAATTTATTTAAAGGGGTATTTAATGTTTGATTTGCTCTACCCACGGATCTACGTGGATACTTTGCTTGATATACCATTAAAAAACCTTCGAGAACAAAATATTATCGCCTTTATATTTGATCTTGATAATACTATCACTGAATGGAACAGCAATGAATTAAGGTCAGAGGTTGAGGAATGGTTCAATCTTATAAAGGCGGAAGGCTTTAAATCCTGTATATTATCTAATAATGGTGAACAGAGGATTACGAAGGTTGCTGAACGATTGGATATACCTTTCATTCACAGGGCGGCTAAACCCCGCCGCGGTTCTTTTCATCGGGCTGTAGACATTATGGGTGTCCGCGCTGATCAGACGGCGGTGGTGGGTGACCAGATATTTACAGATGTTCTGGGGGGGAATCGGGCTGGCTTATTTACGATTCTGGTAAAGCCACTGGCTAGAAGAGAATTTGTTGGAACGAAAATTAATCGTACTCTGGAACTATTTGTTTTGCATCATCTGCTTAAGAAAGTTCCTGGACAACGGAAGTGAGGATTAAATGATAGTCAATAACCAGACAGCGTTGATGGGCATCATCGGTAATCCGCTCGAGCACAGTCTGTCACCCCTGATGCATAATTTTACCCTGGCTAAAATGGGGCTGAACTATGTATATCTGCCCCTGCAAGTCGCACCTGACTATTTGCGAGCATCTCTTGATGGCCTGAGAGCGCTCAACTTTATAGGCGTAAATGTTACTATACCCTATAAAAAAGAGGTTATTCAGTTTTTGGACGAGCTTTCCCCCGAAGCCAGTGCCTGTGAAGCGGTAAACCTGATTAAAAATGAAAATGGTCATTTAATCGGTTACAATACGGATGGAAGGGGTTTTATGGCCAGCCTGGAAGAGGAAGGAATACAATCTATTCACCGGGTTATTATGATTGGAGCCGGGGGAGCTGCATATTCACTCGCTTATGAATTGAGTTTAGCAGGGGCTGAGCAGATTGACATTCTTGATATTGAGCAGGATAAGGCTGCAGCCTTGGCTAATTTCGTCAATCAATTACCCGGGGGTAAGGCAGCGGGGATGCGGATGAATGAGAAACTGTTCATTCATTTAAGCGCACAGGCCGACCTTATTATTAATTGCACCCCGGTAGGAATGTTTCCAAATATTGAGGCAACACCAATTGGTTCGTTTGATAAAGTGCCAGGTGCTGCAGTGATATACGACCTGGTTTACAATCCTTTAGTAACTCGCTTTCTTGCCATAGCTGGGGCGAGGCAACTTAAGACTATAAACGGATCATCCATGCTGGTTCATCAAGGAGCTTTAACACTGAAGATTCTCACTGGTGTCCAACCGCCCTTGGCTTATATGAGAGAAGTGATTCTAAATAACTGTCAAAGATGCTAAAGGTTTTACCCTTATAGAAATCATAGCCGTCATGGCTCTCATGGCTCTCATAATGGCAATGGCGTTTCCTGCGCTAGCCAGGCCGCTTGATAATGTGAAGTTACAGGCTGATGCCAGACAAATGACATCCCTGCTGCGGATGGCGCGTCAGCAAGCCATAACAAGCGGTCGACCGACGACTGTAGTATTTTATCCTGATCATGCTAAATATAAGATAAAAGGACAATCACCTTATTATCTTAAATCGGGTATAACCTTCATGGGCAGCACGACATTTACGAAGAAAGAGAGTTTATTGCCAGTTTGTGGCTTTTCAGCTTCAGGAGTTCCCACCTCTGGAGGAACGGTTACCTTACAGAACAGTAGTAAGCGCATATATATAATTGTTAACCCGGTAGCAGGAAGGGTCAGGATATCAGAAAACCCGCCGGCCGGCTGGTAGCAGAGGAGGTAGACCATGATTTGGCAGCTTTTGTTTATATTTTTCGCACGCATTATTGATGTTTCACTGGGTACTATTCGTATGATTCTTATTATCAGGGGTGACAAGTGGACAGCTGCCATTATAGGTTTCTTTGAGATCCTGGTTTATACGATAGCATTGGGGATGGTAGTAGGAGCATTGACTGAACCCTTAAAACTGGGGGTATTTTGTCTGGGGTTTGCCCTGGGGGTAATTGTGGGCAGTGTTATAGAGGACCGATTAGCTTTAGGTTATCGAGGCGTTCAGGTGATCATTGACCGGGATCATTGCCATATCGTCGATGAATTGCGAACCGAGGGGTTTCCGGTTACCACCTGGGAGGCTGAAGGCAAAGCCGGGCACAAGATTGTGTTGAATATGGTTTTGAAACGCCATCTGGCTCGATTAGTAACTGAAAAGATTTATGCTATGGAGCCGGACGCTTTTGTAGTGTTTATGGAACCTAAACATTTCCAGGGAGGATATATAAGAAAGAAATAGGAGGATTTTGATGCTCAGATATTCTACCGCCGGGGAGTCACATGGCAAAGCTCTGGTTACGATTATTGAGGGTATGCCAGCGGGGATGGAGATCAGTTCAGACGAGATTAATCTGCAGCTGCAACGCAGGCAAAAAGGGTATGGCCGGGGCGGGCGTATGACAATTGAGTCGGACGAAGTTGAGATATTAGCCGGTATTAGGTCAGGGAGGACTACCGGTAGTCCTATTGCCCTTAGTATCCGTAATCGGGATTGGGAAAATTGGCAGGATATTATGGCGGCAGAAAACGCTTCCCAGGCCGCGGATCGCGCGGTAAGAAGACCACGGCCGGGTCATGCTGACCTTGCGGGAGCTATGAAATATAACCATGCTGATATGCGTAATATCTTAGAGAGAGCCAGCGCCAGGGAAACTGCTTCCCGGGTGGCTGCAGGGGCAATCTTCAGGAAATTATTAGAATGCTTCAACATATATATTTACAGCCAGGTATTATCTATTGGCGAAGTGAGAGCTGCACCTGAAATGGTCAGCCTTCAGGGATGGGCCGATTTCCTGGCCCGGGTCGAGGCTTCCAGCGTACGTTGCCTGGAGAAGGAAAAAGAAAGCCTCATGAGGGCGTTAATAGATCAAGCCCGTCAGGCCGGTGAATCTTTAGGGGGGAGCTTTGAGGTGGGCGCATTAGGTTTGCCGCCTGGGATTGGGACTTATACATGCTGGGAGGGCCGACTGGATGCCCGCTTGAGTGGCCTTTTAATGACTATTCCGGCTATAAAAGCAGTCGAAATAGGTGACGGTATAAATAACGCCAGTTCTCCAGGCTCAATGGTTCATGACGAGATACATTATCATCCTGAGAAAGGTATTTTTCGCCTCTCCAACCATGCCGGAGGAATAGAGGGGGGGATGAGCAATGGCGAAACGATATGGGCTCGTGCTTATATGAAGCCTATACCTACTCTCTATAAGCCATTGCTGAGCGTAAATACAGATAGTTGGCTGGAAGAAAAAGCTGATGTGGAACGTTCTGATATCTGTGCGGTTCCAGCGGCCAGTGTTGTAGGAGAAGCGATGCTGGCTTATGGAATTGCGGATGCGTTTTTAGATAAGTTTGGGGGAGATTTTATAGAGCAGATCAGGGATTCCTACGATTGCTATTGTAATTACTTGCGAAAGGTGTGGAGATGGGAAAAAACTTAGTCTTAATTGGTTTTATGGGGACGGGTAAAAGTTCTGTAGGTGCTAAATTAGCTCAAAGGCTGAAAACGGATTTTGTGGATATAGATCGCGAAATTGAGTTGGTAAGCGGTATGTCTATTGCTGAAATATTCAAGCGCCACGGCGAGGTCCGGTTTCGGTCTGAGGAGAGTCTGATGGTCAAGAAGCTGGGGAAGCGGGAGGATATTGTTATCGCCACCGGCGGGGGGGCTGTTTTATTAAGCGAAAACCTGGCCGCACTAAAAGAAAACAGTATATTAATCGGCCTGGATGCCAGACCTGAGGATATTTATGCTCGGGTAAACCGCAAGAAAGGAACCCGGCCGTTATTAAAGAAAGATATCAGTATACAGGAAATTGAAACACTGTTACAAGAACGGACCCCCTACTATGCTTGTGCAGATATACGAATTGATACCAGCGGTAAGAAATTGGACCAGATTACAAATGAAATTTTACAGGAGATTAAAAACAACAACCTGCTGAAATAGTCGTTAGGGTTTTAATTTTCTGCAACAATAGGAGGAAATGCTTGTGAAAATTGCCATGGCACAATTGAATCCGGTGGTAGGAGACATCAAAGGCAATTTACAGAGGATAGATGAGGTCTGGTCAAGTTGCCATGCTCGACAAACAGATCTATTAGTATTGCCCGAATTATTCCTGGTTGGTTACCCTCCCCGGGATTTGTTAGCAAGGCCTGCCTTTCTGGAGCGGGTAAACGAGGCAATACAGAAAATACAAGAGTTATCGATGCATTATAAAGAGACCGGCATTTTGTTGGGAGCGCCTTTGACCACGGGTAAACATATCGGTCACGGTCTATATAATTCGGCTCTCTTAATTTATCGTGGAGAAATACTCTTAACTCAACATAAATCCCTTCTGCCTGCTTATGATGGCTTTGACGAGACCGGATATTTTGATCCTGGGGAATCGGTTAACACGGTAACTTTCAAAGGTATCCGGCTGGGCATATCAATTTGTGAGGATGCCTGGAATGAACCGGATTTATGGAAAGGGGCAGTCATTTATGACTTTGACCCCATCGCAGAACTTGTCCACCAGGGGGTAGATTTACTAATAAACATTTCTGCTTCGCCCTATTTCCTTAACAAGGAAGATGTTAGGTGCCGCTTGATGAGCAAACAGGCTAGAAATCACAGCGTGCCGTTAATATACCTGAATCAGGTCGGTGCTAATGACAAACTGATATTCGATGGGCAGAGCATGTTGGTGGATAAATACGGTGAGATTGCAGCCATATTGCCGGCCTTTGAGGAAGATATCCGGATTATTGATACGGATCAAGATGGAGAAGTCAATTGCTGTAAGGTCGGCGATGAGATGCAATATATCCACCAGGCCCTGGTGCTGGGAATTCGCGATTATTTTAAAAAATGCGGTTTTAGCAGCGCGATTATTGGTTTATCCGGGGGCATTGATTCAGCAGTGACAGCTTGTTTGGCGGTGGAGGCTCTGGGTAAAGAGAATGTCCTGGGTGTATCCATGCCATCACAGTATTCATCAGCAGGTAGTGTAGATGACTCGCTGCTGCTAGCCCAAAATCTGGGTATAGAATGCAAGGTTATACCTATAGTCGATATATTTTCTGTTTATATGAGTTCTCTCGAGGAACACTTCCAAGGAAAGGAACCGGACGTCACCGAGGAGAATATTCAGGCCAGAATACGGGGCAATATCTTGATGGCATTATCAAATAAATATGGATCTATGGTACTGCCCACCGGTAATAAGAGCGAAATAGCAGTCGGTTATTGTACCCTCTATGGGGATATGTGCGGGGGACTCAGTGTGCTGGCGGATATTCCCAAGACGGTTGTATATGAGCTTACCTCATACATTAATCAGGACCAGGAACTGATCCCCAGATCCACTGTTGAAAAACCTCCTTCGGCAGAATTACGGCCAGGACAAGTTGATCAGGATACCCTGCCACCTTATCCTATTCTGGATGCCATATTAAATTATTATATTGAAGATAATCTTTCTGCAGACGACATCATTGCTCGTGGTTATGAACCGGCGACAGTCCGCTGGGTGCTGCAGACCGTAAATAAAAATGAGTATAAGCGCAAACAGGCTGCCCCCGGATTAAAACTTAGTACCCGAGCCTTTGGGGCGGGGCGGAGAATGCCCATAGCAGCCCGCTATGAAATCTAACCTAAGCAATTACAGACAATTTTAAAATTCCCAGGCTAAAAACAGAGCGCGTTTACTAAATTGTAACCGTAGCTCTGTTTTTTTATGTCTGCATAGCATGCCCACAATGTGTAAAATAAGGGTTAATGATGGTAAAAATAAAAATATAAAACAAATAAAGGAATTATATGCATATAGCTAGAATATTATGCAATCATGGTAAAATAACTACTAAAATGGTTTATTTATGAAGTTAATCGGAGTGGTGATTGCTCACTGTGAACAGAAAGAAACGGGTGAGGAATTGGGTAACATGAAGATGGACAAATGTATATTGGAGGAAGCGCACCAGGGGAAAACTATCGATTTTACTACGAGCATTCCCCACATCAAATTGATGAATATTAAGATTGACAGCGAAGCGGTGAAGCTCCTGTCACCACAAATGATGCGCCTCCGGAAAGTATTGCCTGTGGCCCGTAACAAACATTCTATAACGATAGCTATAACTTACCCCTTAAATCATCAAGTCATGGATGATGTGCGGATGGCTACTGGTTTAGAGGTAATACCAATATACGCCGATGAAAAAGAAATAACCACGACTATAAGCCAATTTATGGCTTTCCGTATGGATCCAGACATAGAGAAAATATTGGGTGAATTACAGCAGAGCGTAAAAAAGCTCACTACAGGCACCAAAGAATCACAAACGATAAAGGTTGATGATGATGCACCGATTATTCGCATTGTTAATTCGCTGTTGCTCAAGGCAGTGCAGGTAGGTTGCAGTGATATACACATCGAGGCTCAGCAAAAAGATGTTAGAATTCGCTTCCGGGTGGATGGAGAGCTTTACCCGGTCTTTAATTTATCAAAATTATTTTTGCCAGCCCTGGTTTCCCGTATTAAGATTATGGCCGGGATGGATATATCTGAAAAAAGACTCCCACAAGACGGACGATGTCGCACCATGATTGAGGAGCGCGAGGTTGATTTTCGCATTTCAACCCTGCCCACCTGTTATGGGGAAAAAGTAGTGATGCGAGTTTTGGATCGAGCCAATGCCCTGACAGACATTGAACGGCTGGGTTTAAGCGCCCCAAACATGAAGCGTTTGCATTCTTTATCACAACGACCGCATGGAATGATTTTAGTGACCGGGGCAACAGGTTCCGGGAAAACGACTACCCTATATGCATTGCTTAGTAAAATCAATTCAACCACCAAAAACATCATTACCCTGGAAGATCCCATCGAATATTCTCTCCCCGGCATTAATCAGGTGCAGGTCAATACCAAAGCTGGTCTTACGTTTGCAGGTGGTCTGGGAGCCATTTTGCGTCAGGATCCGGATATCATTATGGTGGGGGAGATCCGGGACCACGCGACTGCTCAGTTAGCAGTACAAGCTGCCTTGACCGGTCATCTGGTATTGTCTACCCTGCATACCAACAGTGCTGCCGGTACAGTGGCGCGTTTGGCGGAGATGGGAATTGAGGGATATCTGCTGGCAACCTCTCTGGCGGGGGTAGTATCACAAAGATTGGTCCGCCGACTTTGTGAGCATTGCCGCATTAAGTACACTCTTGACGAGAGGACAGCTGAGGTTTTAGGAATAGGCGAGGAAAAAGGGCACGAATTCTATCGCCCGGTGGGATGCAACATGTGTCGGCAACTTGGATATCAGGGGCGCATAGCTTTGCAGGAGCTCATGCTAATGGGACCACTGGTGCGAACGGCTGTCAATCGGGGAGCTAATTCAGATGAGATCCAAGCGGTTGCCCTTGAAGAAGGAATGATCTCTATCAGGCATGATGGGCTTGCCAAAGCCCGCCAAGGGTTGACTTCACTGGAAGAGATAATAAAGGCAGTCTTTTTGGAGGAATAAACAATGCCAGAGAAAACAGCTTTGGAAATCATCAGCAAAGGAGTCCAAAAGGGGGCTTCTGATGTGCATATAATTGTGAATTGTCCCCCGGTATATCGGGTTAATGGTCGGCTTCGGTCTTATTCCGAGGACGTATGTCTCGATGAGCAGGCTATCAAGAACTTAGTGGAGGACATGATGCCCAACGATATTATTAGAGAAAAGTTCTATAAATATGGGCAGGTGGATTTCGCCCTGTCAGTTCCGGGGGTGGGGCGTGCCAGGATAAACCTTTATGTCCAACGCGGTATTTGGGCGATGGCAGTACGGATAATATCCGCTGCAGTTCCCCAACTGGGGAGTTTGGGACTGCCACCCATCGTCCAGGAACTGATCATGAAGGAAAGGGGTCTAATTCTGGTAACCGGGTCAACCGGCAGCGGAAAATCAACCACGCTGGCGGGCATGCTGGATTTCATAAACCATACCAGGGAGTGTAATGTAATAACCCTGGAAGAGCCGATTGAATATCTGCACCAGCATGGAACCTGCCTTATTAATCAACGCGAAATAGGAAGCGATACGCCATCTTTTGCTCAGGGTCTCAGAGCTGCCTTGCGTCAGGATCCCGATATTATTATGGTAGGAGAAATGCGGGATCTGGAAACCATTTCTATAGCAATGACAGCTGCTGAAACAGGGCATCTGGTACTGGCGTCTCTCCATTCCGGCGGTGCCGTTCAAACGCTGGAGCGAATAATCGATGTATTTCCTCCCTACCAACAACTGCAGGTAAGACTGCAATTAGCAACTTCTTTGTTGGGAATTATTAGTCAGCAGCTTATCCCTTCCCGGGAGAGGGATTCTCGATTGCTTGCGGCCGAGATATTAGTTATGAATTCCGCCATTAGAAACATGATCCGCGCCAACAAAATTCATCAGATTTATTCCGCTATTCAGACCGGAGGATCTCAGGGGATGATAAGCATGTACAAAGCTGTTCAAATGCTGGCTCGGCAAAACAAGATATCTCCCGAAACGGCCTACAAGGTGTCGGAGGAACAAGGGGTGTATATCTAATGGGGGTGTAAGTTCTTGATATTTGAGTACCGGGTAAGGGATCGACAGGGGCGCTTGAGATCTGGAACCTTGGCTGCAGAACATAAGAACGCCGTGGTTGAAGGGCTTTTGGGACAGAACTATTATATTGTCTCCTTAAGAGAGCGCAGGGCTCATAAGGAAGTAACTTTCAATTTAGAGTTGAACAAACTGGCGCGGGTGAGTAATCTCGACCTGGCCATTATGACCCGCCAGCTATCAGTTATGCTAGCGGCCGGTCTGCCTATTTTACGCAGTCTGAAGATTCTGGAAGAGCAGACCTCCAATGCCAGGTTGAAAGAGGCGGTCCTTATAATAGCTGGCGATATCGAATCCGGTCTAGCGCTGTGGGAAGCGTTAAGCCGACACCCGCAAATATTTCCCCGGGTCTATGTAAGTATGATAAAGGCTGGCGAATTGGGAGGGGCACTTGATGCTGTACTGCACAGGCTATGCATTCATCTGGAACGGGAGCAGGAGTTTAACTCCAAGCTTAAATCGGCATCGATATACCCTGCTATTACCAGCATTTTTGCGGTGTTAGTGGTTATTCTCATAGTTACCTTTGTAATGCCCAGATTGGCAGGTATTTTTCAATCTTCAGGGGTCGCCCTCCCCTGGCCAACACGCCTGCTATTAGGGGCAGGCAGCAGCCTGAAAAGCGGAGGCCTATACATCATCGTCGGTACAGGTGTTGCGCTGTATTTAATAAAACGTTCCCGTGCAACTCACGAGGGGCGATTGTTCTTCGACAACTTACTCTTGCGGCTGCCGGTGCTGGGCAGGACGATAAAACAGATTATTATAGCTCGTTTTGCCAGTACCCTGGGTATTCTGATCAAAACAGGCATTCCCGTATTACAAGCCTTGGAAGTAGTCGGAGAGACCGTAGGCAATTCCGTCGTTGGGGAGGCCATATCCGGAGCTTGCCGCAGTATTAAGGAAGGCGATACTATCGCCGGTCCTTTGAAGAGAAGCGGGGTATTTGAGCCGATGGTAACCGATATGATAGCGGTGGGGGAGGAAACTGGTGCCCTGGACGAAATGCTGGTTCAACTGTCCAATTATTATGAGCGCGAGTTAATGCATACGCTTGATACCCTGATCACCATAATAGAACCGCTGCTAATAGTCCTGGTGGCTATTCTGGTGGGAGGGGTGGTAATAGCAATGCTCCTGCCCATGTTGGACATGGTGAATCTGGTGGGAATATAACCCTGAGACAACCATGGTGTTGATTGCAATGGAGGTGATACTATTTGTCTGTACTGAGTTAGATTTTGAGTGGAATAAGTATTAAGGGAGGCAAGATAATGTTGAGGAAAATGCGCAGCAGGATGGACAGTGGGGAAGGGCAAAAGGGCTTTACTCTGGTAGAATTAGTTATTGTTATGGCAGTTCTGGTAGTATTGGCAGCGATTGCAATACCAAGGTATAATGGGATATTAAATGAATCTAAAGTGAAATCTGATGCAGTAACGGCTGCAGGTATTATAAGCGCTGCCAGGATTCAAGAAACCAGCACCGGAACTCAAGTAGGTCTATTGGCTGACATAAGTCCAGATTACTTCGAACCCGGCAAAAAACCTACTTCCGGTGGCGACTTTTCCCTTTCGGGCGGAGGCAGCACAGCCTATGTGGTTAAATGGACACCTTCGGTAGGAGCGTATACTGATATTGAACAAACACTAACCGAAGGCAGTGTTTTTACTCCCAGTACTGGAGTATAAAAGCACTAAAATTAAGAGAATAATCGCTTAGCACAATGATGAGGTATCGATGCTTATAAAATTATGGGTAATAATTATAGCGCTAATGATTGGATCTTTCCTGAATGTGGTTATCCATCGCATTCCCAGGAAGGAATCAGTGCTGTGGCCAGGGAGTCACTGCGCCGACTGCGGACATAACCTTCAGGCCGGTGATCTGATTCCGGTATTTAGTTATATCTGGCTGGGAAGCCGGTGCCGCTATTGTGGGCAACGAATCAGCCTGCGCTATCCGCTGGTAGAACTTTTGACTGTAGTAAGCTTCCTGCTTATCTATAATAAGTGGGGATTAACTATAGCGGCTGGAGTGGGATATATATTTACCGCGCTTTTGATCATAAGTGCCTTTATCGATATCGAGGAGGGCATAATTCCTGATCGGATTACCTATCCGGGTATGATAATGGGACTTTTGCTGTCTTTCTATACCATCGGGATCAAGTCGGCTGTAATCGGTCTTATATTATTTGGGGGTATTTTACTGGGTGCTGCCCTCCTGTCACGAGGGGGTATGGGCGGCGGGGATATCAAACTGGCCGCAGTTATCGGAGCCTTCATCGGTTATGAGGGCTCCGTAATTACTCTGTTCCTTTCATCTCTAATGGGTGGCTTATGGGCGGTGCTTTTACTTCTCATGGGGAAGGCAACCCGCAAAACCGCCATTAGATTCGGCCCTTTTCTATCTGGGGCGGCTTGGTTGGTGTGGATGTATGGAAACGAGATAATTGATCTATATTCAGGTTTATTTATATAGCAATGAATGCCCTCCCATCTCTCCTTTCCTCAACGGTAGTTATTAACTTTTAATAATCTTGCCATGGCTTTGCCACCCCAAAATATTTAGAGGCTGCCGGAACTAAATGCTGCCAGCTCAAGGCAATCTACATAATCAGCATGAACTGGACTATAAATTGAGGGACTATCAATGGCTGCTTATAAAGATGCGCAGAAATATAATGAAATAGGTCAAACCCTGATTGAGATCCTGGCATCGTTGGTTCTCTTATCGCTGCTGGCAGGCAGCATTTTAGCGGTTTTCAGTCCGGTTGCCCACTGGATGACTGAAGCCCGTCAGCAAACTACGGCAGTCAATTATGCAGCCTCCATACTAGAAAGCCTGCGCTCCGAACCGGAAAAGCTAGATGAATCGAACGCTGGTAAATCGGCACAAGAATTAGGTCTCTCCTGTGCGAGTCTGAGCCCGAGTCTGACCAATGAGATAACGCGTCTGGAACCGCTGGCCGCTTATCCTAATCTGTATGATGTTATGGTGACGGTGGAATGGGCCCAGGGCGGCGAGAACATCAGTTTACAACTAAGCACTATTATCAGGAGGAGTTGGAGGTGAGTAGTATGTTCCGGGACTGGCCTAACCGCGGTACTACTCTGGTAGAGGTATTGGCGGCAATTAGCCTGGGCTCTTTAATAGTTGTGGGACTGTTATCAGTCTATTGGAGTAGCAGCAACGCTTTCGCTAAGCTGGCAGCTAATGCGGAGGCCCAGTATTCAGCGCGCAGCGCCATGCAGCAAATTGGGGAAGACATCCGCAGGGCATCGGCAGTGGAAGTACAGGGTGACGGCATTATACTGAGCCTATCCACCCCGGGCGAATCAGTAGGCTACTACAGAGCGAACAATCAACTGTACCGCGTTGTTACCACGAGCACCGGAACTGCTACGGTACCTATTGCAGAAAATGTAAGCCAGTTAAGTTTTGGTACTGGTGCCACCATGGTAACAATTAATATTGATATAACTGTAGGCGGTTTGACCTATCATCTATCCAGCACGGTTAATCCCCGCCTTACAGAAACATCGGGGTAAAGGACTCCAAAGGAGGGCACCGTTGTGTCGATACCAAAATCTGATGCGCAGTCTGAGTGCGGCAGCATTATGATCATGGCTTTAATGATATTTTTAATTATTAGCGTATTGGGGACCACGATTGTGGAGGTAGGCATCATGGAATATAGGAGCAGTCATTATGAATTTGAGGCCCAGCAGGCCCGGCAGGCCGCTGATGCCGGCGTGGACTGGGGTTTGGAATTGGTTTACGGTGAACTCAATCAGGTCGATAACCTAAATATAGAAAACCTGCCATCCCGACTGAACTGTGGTAATGCCGAGATGAACTTGGCTGTCGATGATGACAGCTGTGAGGTAGCCATCGGAGAGGTAGTCAAGGTAAATGAGTTGGGGACCCAGCCAAATGCTTGTACTTATCAATTTACTTCTATGGCCATGTTCGGTGGAGCTCGGCGGGCGGTGAAGGTGCAGGTTACCTATCAGTTCTCCGGTGGTTATGCTTTTGTAAGCCCGGAGGGAAATGCGTCTTTTGCAGCCCGGCAATATCTGGATCGCGGAAAAATTATAAGCTATGAACCCTCCCTCATAATCTAAAGAAAACGGCCTGAACAGGAAATCTTAGCATGCAGGTTCTTGGAATACCAATAATGGAAACGATCAATAGAATAATCGGGGGGATAAATGTTGTTCAACCGCTTACCGGGAATTGGATTAGACATAGGCAGCTGTAAAGTCAGAGTTGTGTGGATTCAGAGAGAAAAAGCTGGCTTACGGATTATTAAGTTTGGTAGTATGCAGACGCCGGCAGGAATGGTAGAGGCAGGGACAATCATTGATCCTGTAGGCCTTGGGACACAGATTGGGGTTCTGATAAGAAGGTTGAACCTAACCGGGAAAAGGGTGGTAACTGCAGTTGGTGGACAGCAGATATATATACGGAATTTAATTATGCCCTGTCTAAAACCAGACGAATTAAGAGCAGCCGTCTATTATCAAGCCGTCACTTTCTTACCTATACCCGTGGAAGAAGCGGCCCTGGATATATTCCCAATTCGGCAGTTTGGGGATAAGGGAGGCAGAAAAATCGAAGTCTTCTTCTTGGCGGTGCGCAGACAGCAGGTGGATGATCTTGTACTTACCTGCCAGAGCGCGGGATTAAAACCGGCGGTGGTAGAAATCGAACCACTGGCTTTATATCGAGCCTGGGGGGGAGATGACGCCATAGTGGTTGCTTTATTGGCCATTGGTTCAGCTCGTTCCTATTTTACCGTATTTAATAAAGGTATCCCGGTATTTTACCGCTCTATGGCAGCCAACCATACCGCTTTTTACAAGTCCTTTAACCAGCCCGAGAGCAACGTCATTACGGTGCGGGGGAAAATTGAAGATGGCGGTCACGGTCAGTATAACTATCTGTTTGATGAGTTAATAAATGAAGTTAAAACCGCTCGGGATTATTATGAACTGCAGACCAGGAGCGGCAATGGGGATAAATCGATAGGAAAAATTTTGCTATGCGGCGGAAGTGCCATCAGGGGGTTGAAAGCCGGGTTGGCATTGGGGTTGGGCTTGGAGGTTGAGTTAGTGGCAGCTAATACCTTGCAACGGCTTTTATTACCAGTGAATATCAGTGATGCGGAAAAACTTGAATTGCAGAACGATTTCTCGCTGGCCCTCGGTTTGGCAGCGCGGAGGTGATATTATGGAGAGTCCGTTGAAGCTGAAGATCAATCTATTGGAACCCAAGCCCCGAGTTCGAATACCTATCATTTTAGGGTTAGGCTTTTTTCTATTTGCTTTGATGGTAATTATGACCGTATGCCTCTATACATGGCAGAGTCGGGAACTAAGTAGTCAACAGACAGAAAATGAAAGGTTAAAAACTGAAATCGAAAGTTATGAACGAATGTTCTTAGTGCTTAAGCCAATTCAGGAAATAGAAGCAGCGATTAGCATCAAGAATAAAGAAGCAGCAACCCTGGCTGAAATAAAGATGTCTTATGCAGACATTATAAATGAGATAGACAAAGTCATACCACCTGAGGTAACTATGGTGGAAATAGACATAAAACCGCCCCGGGTAGTCCTGACTGGATTTAGTCCCGGACATAGTGTTGTAGCAAGATTGTTAGCAGGAATAAAAACCAGCCCACGGTTTACTGGTGTAGTGCTTTTAACGTCGGAAATGAAAGAGAACAGCAATGAGGCCCAATTTACCATGGAAATGGAATGGGAGGCTGAAAAAGGGTGAAATTATCAAAACGAGAAGTTGCCTTGCTCGTTATCCTAATACTAGTAGGGGGTGGTTATTTATTTAACTATTTTATGTTTCGACCGCTGTACGCCCAAAGAAATCATCTTACTACAGAGAATGCAAGTCTTATCAGGGAACTCGAACAGCTCCAACAAAAAATGAGCCAATATGCAGACATTGAACAGAACGAAAAAATAGTGGCAGAGTACGGAAAAATGCAGGCAAAAATACCCCCAGTTCCAATGATACCAAGCATTATAGAGTCGTTGGAATTAAGTGCCCAGGAAGAAAATATTAAAATACAATCGATTAAATATAAGGAAGATGCCAATATTAATAAATTGCCGGGCAGCCAGAAAATGGATTCAGACCCACCTCTACAAACGGTTAATTTTCAAATTATTGCCCGGGGAAGCTATTTCAACCTGTTGTCATTTCTTTTGAAAATTGAAAGTGCACCTCGGATTTACGTGATCAACAGCAGTAAAATAACGCTGGGAAAAAAAGATAAGGCCCCCGCTGCGACAGAGGATCTTACTGTCCGAGCCGGGGACCCAGTCACAGAATATCGTCTTGATACAGCAGTATCTGAATCCGAAACCTTTGATCAGAGCCACACGGTACTTTATCTGGATTTTAATGCTTATTACGACAACTCCTTGTTGTAATAAGTATTTTAAGTGGGTATTTTTGATTATTAAGTCTTGCCCTTGAAATCAAGCCGATTAATCTTTTATTATTCACTTTTAACATATAGGCTATTTAGAAATCATGCGCCTTTGATGGTTAAATGCCTGGTGAACAGGATTTTTTCTACGCCTATTTCCATGACTCCATTTTTTTCTGCGGGATGCAGGTTGGCGTTGCGCCATACCGTAATATTGCCTGCTTCATAGGGAACATACTGCGGCCTCTCATTATCATCAGGTTTACCCAGGCGAACTGTCGGGACCATCATTATCTTGGGAGCTGCTCCATCTTTCCCCGGCATAGAGAGCAATTCCCTTAAATAAACAGTGATGTGAGCACCCTTCTTCTCGATATAGTCATGTGCTGCGGGACTTATCTTAAACATATATCGACCCTCCTTTGTTGATCAAGTATTAACAAATAGACTGGTGTTTTAATTTTAACATACTCCCAAAGGGGTATACGAGAGCGAGATTTTCACAATTTTTGGTTGTATAGTTGAGGGCCAGCATTGGTCACCCCCAGCAGTAGCGGCCACGGGCTGACGTGTTTTGATTCCCTCGCATGGAGCATGCATTCCAGGGGCCTTCTCGATCAAGCCAGGGGGGGAACAAAATGTGGCCGTCAATATTCTAGCACATTTTATTGCCGCTCGGGAGTAATATTAAGGCTTACTGGGATAACTATTTAAGAGAAAAATTATATTAATTGTTTGCTAAAGCGGGCAGGAATATGTAAGTATTATGTAGAATAAGCTCATTTTATTAAGGTGTATCTCGCATTTTAAAAGTGGTACAGGGATAGAATGCGGGGATTCTACAAAAAATAGGAGGTATGGATAAATCATGAAGTGGAGAAAACTAGGGGTTCTATTGCTCGTAGCAGTATTCTTGTCGGTCTTTGTGGTTGGCTGTAAACAGGAGGCTAAGACACCAGATCAAGGCACTACTACCGAAAAGTTTAAAGTCGGTTTCATTTATGTGGGTTCACCAGGTGATGCAGGTTGGAGCTATGCTCAGGATCTGGGTCGCAAGTATCTGGAAAAAGAAATGCCGGAAGTTGAGACTTTATTTCTCGAGAAGGTACCTGAAGGAGCCGATGCCGAGAAGAGTATTGATCAGCTGGTACAGGACGGCTGCAAGGTAGTTTTCGCCACCAGTTTTGGTTTTGGTGATGCGGTCTTGGAAATAGCCAAAAAATACCCGGATGTAGTTTTCATGCACTGCTCAGGATTAAATACGGCTGAGAACGTTGGGACATATTTTGGCCGTATTTATCAAATGCGTTACCTAAGTGGTATCGTAGCTGGCAAAATGACCACTAACAACAACTTGGGTTATGTGGCAGCTTTTCCGATTCCAGAGGTAGTCCGGGGAATCAATGCATTCGCTCTGGGAGCGCAGTCGGTTAACCCCAATGTTAAAGTAAAAGTAGTATGGACCAATACCTGGTTCGATCCTGCCAAGGAAAAGGAAGCTGCCAAGGGTCTGCTGGAAGCCGGTGCTGATGTGATAGCCCAGCACCAGGACACTTATACCCCGCAGCAAGCGGCCGAAGAGGCCAAGAAATATTCTATCGGTTATAATAGCGACATGCACCAGTTTGCTCCTAATGCCAACCTGACATCGCCGGTGTGGAACTGGGGACCCTACTACGTAAAGACGGTTCAATCAGTAATGGATAAGACCTGGAAGAGTGAAGCATACTGGGGAGGGGTTGACCAGGGCATAGTAGCTCTGGCGCCGCTATCAGATAAAGTGCCTGCTGATGTTAAACAATTAGTGACCGATAAACAGGAAGCTATTAAGAACGGCTCACTATATATATTCGAAGGGCCTCTAAAGGCTCAAGACGGGACTGTAAAGATTAAAGAAGGTCAGAAGATGACTGATGCTGAGATGTTGAGTATGGATTGGTTTGTAGCAGGTGTCGACGGAAAGATCGAATCGCTTAAATAAGGATTGTTTACTACCCATAAAGGCGGCGTAAGGCCGCCTTTATGGTTGGAGGGGAATATATTTGCGAGTTCCAATTATAGAGATGACAGGTATAGGCAAGAGCTTTCCGGGGGTTATTGCCAATGAAGATATAACTTTCAAGGTTTACGGTGGCGAAATTCATGCCCTCTTAGGTGAAAATGGCGCCGGGAAATCCACCTTGATGAGTATTCTAGCAGGGCTCTATCGGCCTGACGCGGGGATAATCAAAGTCAAGGGGCAGATGGTTCAGTTTCACTCTCCGCGTCATGCACTGGCGAGCGGCGTGGGGATGATCTACCAACATTTACGACTGGTGGATAATTTGACTGTAGCTGAGAATATAGCCCTGGGAGTTTCAGGGCAAGGTTTTTTCCTGAACCGGATTGAGATTGAGGCGGCCAGTCAGAAGCTATCTGATCAGTTCGGCCTGGATGTTAACCCCCGGGCCAAAGTGAGTCAATTGTCGCTGGGTGAACAGCAGCGCGTGGAAATCTTAAAGATGCTTTATCGCGGCTGTGATATACTGATTTTGGACGAACCCACCACTGTACTAACACCCCGAGAAACTCGAGAGCTTTTTAAGGTCCTGCGTCTCATGACCCAGCAGGGGAAAGCTATTATTCTAATTACCCATAAGCTCAATGAGGTGAAGACGATCGCTGATTCAATTACTGTTTTAAGGCGAGGCAGAGTGGTTGGCAGTGCATCCAACCAGGATTTAACTGAGCAGGACTTGACCCGGATGATGGTTGCCCGGGCAATAAGCCCGGAAAAAATTAACCGCCAGAGACGACAATTGGGGAATCCAGTTTTGGAGCTCAAGAATCTGGGCGTCATTGGGGATCAAGGACATTGGGCAATACAAAATGCCAGCCTGACTATAGGTAGGGGCGAAATCGTAGCCATAGCAGGAGTGGCTGGAAATGGTCAACGTGAACTGATTGAAGCCATAGCTGGATTAAGACCGGTAAAGTCAGGGCAAATCACATTAGCAGGTGAGGACATAAGCGCACTGGATGTGCGGGCCCGACTTAGGCGGGGTATAAACATGGTTCCGGAAAACCGATTAGGGATGGGATTGGTTCCTAACTTAAGCATTATGGAAAATGGAATATTACGCAATTACCATAACAAAGATTTTTACCACGGTATCTTTTTTGATTATAAAAGGATGCGTGATTATGTAAATAAATTGGTGGAGAAATATAATGTTCAGCTGGCGGATATAAATCATCCGGTAAACTATTTGTCGGGTGGAAACCTGCAGAAACTGCTGCTGGCCCGGGAGATTAGCCAGGCTCCCCAAGTTTTGCTGGCATCATATCCGGTGAGAGGACTGGATATAGCTTCGGCTGAAGCTGTATTTACGATTCTGCAGGAGGAGAGGGAGAAGGGCACCGCTATTCTTCTGGTATTAGAGGATTTAGAAGATGTATTCCGCCTGGCTGACCGTATAGCCGTGATGTTTAACGGTCAGATTAATGCTGTGTTAGATGTACAAAATACCGACCTGGAGCAAATAGGATCTCTGATGTTGGGAATGTCGGGAGAGAAGGTGAATGGTGCTGAGAATCAGGTTAATTAAAAGAGAGCAGGAATCAGCAGTTGCCCGGATAACTGTACCTGTTTTATCGGTAATAAGTGCTCTGCTGTTTGGATGGCTGTTTTTGTTCATATATGGGGCTGAGGCGGGGGAAACATATCTTAAGATGTACCATGGAGCCTTAGGCACCAGTTATGCATTTTCAGAAACTCTGGTGAAAGCAATCCCTTTAATGTTGGCTGGTTTGGCAGTATCATTGGCTTTCCGCATGAAACTATGGAACATAGGCGCTGAGGGTCAGCTCTACATGGGGGCTTTTGCGGCCAGTGGAATAGCTCTAAGCTGGGGGAACCAACCAGCCTGGTTTTTAATAACGGTTATGCTCCTGGCTGGATTCCTGGCCGGAGGATTATGGGGATTGATCACGGGAGTACTGCGGGCAAGATGGGGAGTAAATGAAACCATTACCACCCTGTTGTTAAATTATGTAGCGATATTATGGGTGGACAGTTTGGTCTTTGGGCCCTGGAGGGACCCGCAAAGCCTGGGGTTCCCCCTGACGCCTCGCTTTTCCATGAATGCTTACTTACCCACCCTGGGAGATAGCCGGGTACACATTGGCTTGCTTATTGCTCTGCTCATAGCCATCATTTTTTATTATCTCTTGAATTATACCCGTTGGGGTTATGAAATAAAGGTAATCGGTGAAAGTCACCTCGCCGCCCGTTACGCAGGTATCAATGTGCCCCAAAATATCATGTTGGTAATGCTAATCAGTGGCGGAATTGCTGGTATAGCGGGTATGATTGAAGTGACGGGCATTACCCATCGCCTCCAATCAGGTATTTCGCCTGGTTATGGTTATACGGCTATTATTGTGGCCTGGTTGGGCAGGCTTAATCCGTTTGCAATTATAGTGGTGGCTTTCCTGATGGGAGCACTGCTGGTGGGTGGTTTTGCAGCTCAAAGTTCGGGAATTCCCTTTTCAATTGTCCTAATATTACAAGGATCAATCCTGTTTTTCTTGTTAGCCGGGGAAATATTTCTTAAATACCGGCTAAAATTGAGCAGAAGGGCGGCGGAATAATGGAGATGTCAATATTAATTGCCTTCCTGGCCGCTACCATTGTGGCTGGAACTTCTATACTGCTTGCCGCCCTGGGAGAGTTAATTGCTGAAAGATCTGGCATACTAAATCTGGGGGTGGAGGGCATGATGCTGGTAGGGGCAGTAACAGGGTTCCTCATGGCAATTAAAACCGGTAATCACTGGTATGGATTGCTGGCGGCCATGCTGGCAGGAGGATTACTGGCTGCACTCCATGCTTTTATATGTGTTACCATGAGAGGGAATCAGGTCGTCAGCGGTTTAGCCTTGACTATTTTGGGTACGGGTATCAGTGGTGTAGTTGGTAAGGCTTACCAGGGAGTTCCGCTCAGTAACCCATTTAAAGCTGTGCATATTCCCGGCCTGGCAGATATTCCAGTATTAGGCCCCATTTTGTTCAGACAGGATGCATTGGTCTACTGCAGCATCCTAATCGCCATAATAATCTGGTATGTTTTTTATCGCAGCAGATGGGGGTTAAGCATTCGGGCGGTGGGACAGAATCCTGCTGCTGCTGATGCAGTTGGAATTAGCGTTAGTCGGGTTCGCTACTGTTGTACAATCTTAGGAGGAGTGTTGGCAGGAATGGGAGGTGCCTACCTGTCTCTGGCCTATGCACCTTCATGGCAGGAGAACATGACTGCGGGGCGAGGTTGGATAGCCGTTGCGCTGGTCATTTTCGCCCTCTGGAATCCTTTGCGTGCTATCATGGGAGCCTACCTCTTTGGAGGAGTGGAAGCCTTGACCTTCCGCTTGCAGATAATAGGCATCAGTATATCCTCCTTTTACCTGGCCATGCTTCCTTATTTATTGACCATTCTGGTGTTGGCATTGGTTACTATCCGTTTGCGGCAGGAGACAGGTACTCCAGCAGCACTGGGCTTAGCGTATGACCGGGAAGAACGATGAAATACAAATATAACTGTTGGAGGTCATTAAGTGGTAGAGAAAGAGCTGCTGGCCAGAGTTTTGGAAAAGGCTATGGAAAAAGGCGGGGATTTTGCTGAGATCTATATAGAAGAAAAGCTAACCAGCAATGTTTTGTGCGAAGATGACCGGATAGAGAAGATAAATAGTGGTCGGGAAAAGGGAGCAGGCATCAGGTTAATAAAGGATGGCAAGACATTCTATGTATCTACCAATGATTTATCTGCTGCGGGCCTTCTAAAAGCCGCGGCGGTGGTCAACCACGGGATGGAAACGCATTCTCGAGAAATAGGCCCGGCAATTACTTTATCCCTTCAGGAGGCCGGGTTTCCCATGGAGTTCTTACGCCTGCCGGAGCAGGTGGATTTTGCTGAAAAAATAGAGCATGTTCTCAAAGCTAATAATATAGCTCGTAATTTAGATAAAGAAATACGCCAGGTTACAGTGGCGGTAGGGGATATGCATAAAAAGGTGCAGATTGCCAATTCGAATGGAGAGTTGATAGAGGATGAAACAGCCAGAGTTAGATTCTTGGTTAATGCTGTTGCCTCACGAGCTGGGCAGATTCAAACCGGATATGAAGTAGCCGGTGGTGTTTCGGGTTGGGAACTGCTTAATCAAGTATCACTGGAAGATATGGCTAATCAGGCGGCCATACGAGCGTTGGCGATGTTGTCAGCCCGCCCGGCACCAGCAGGCCGCATGCCGGTAGTTATGCATTCCGAGGCAGGTGGGACCATGGTTCATGAAGCTTGTGGGCATGGACTGGAGGCTGATCTGGTCCAAAAGGGACTTTCGGTCTATCAAGATAAAATGGGCCAGCAGGTAGCCAATGAAGAGGTGAGCGTAATTGATGACGCTACCTTACCGGGAAAATATGGAAGCTTTCGCTGGGATGACGAGGGTTCACCGGCACGTCGAACCCTCCTAATAGATAATGGCTTTTTACAAGGATTCCTGTACGATCGCCTGACTGCTAATAAAGATGGTGTGCAATCAAGCGGTAATGGACGCCGGGAGTCCTATCAGGATAAACCCATTCCACGTATGAGCAACACTTTCATTACCTCCGGTGGAGATGAACCGGACCGGATCATTAAAGATACTGCGCGGGGTCTATTGGTAAAAAAGATGGGTGGAGGACAGGTAAACACCACCAATGGCGATTTTGTCTTTGATGTTCAGGAGGGATATATCATAGAAAATGGGGAGATAAAGTATCCGGTGCGAGGTGCGACACTGATTGGTAATGGCCCGCGGGCTTTGATGAATATAGATAGGGTGGGCAAAGACCTTGGTTTTGGTATTGGGGTGTGTGGAAAAGACAGCCAGGGAGTGGCAGTAGGGGATGCCCAGCCAACCATTCGTATCAAGGAGCTTACTGTAGGAGGGACTTTTATGACTGAAGGTCCTCAAATCAAGCGGATAAGAAGAAAGTAGGTGTCAGGGCGTGGAAGGGATCTTGAAAAATGCTGGAGAAATAGCTTTGCATGCAGTCCATGCCAGAGGTTTGGAAGGGGAGGCATTCCTGATGTATGACCGGGAATTGAATATAGAGGTGAGCGACGGGCAGGTTGAAACTCTCCAGGAAGCTGAACAAATGGGTTTGGGTTTGCGGGTCTTCAATGGTGGTCGGATGGGGTTTGCTTATAGCAGCGACCTTTCTGAAAAGGCCATAGAGGAAATGGTCGAAAATGCAGTGCATATATCCGAATTTACTGCAGCTGACGAATTTAACCGCTTTCCGGAAGGGGATCAAGCCTACCCGGTAATTAAAACATTTGATGAAGGTATTTCTGCTGTCACAATAGCAGACAAGATAGATATTGCCCGAGAAGCAGAGAGAGCGGCCCGGGCATTTGACCCCAGAATTAAACTGGTAGAGAGAGCTGGTTACGAAGATTCTGAATATTCTACCCTGGTAATGAATAGCCGGGGTCTTTATGCATTTGGCAAAGGCAATTATTGCGGCCTGCAGATATCACTGGTCGCAGATGAGGACGATGATACCCAGAATGGCTTTGCCTTTACGATGCAAAGAGAAATAGCATCTCTCAATCCCAAGAGTGTAGGTGAGGAGGCAGCAATGAAAGCTGTCCGCAGTCTGGGGGGGAGGACTATTCCATCCGCCCGGATACAATGTATTATGGATCCATATGTAGTCACCCGTTTCATGGGTTTGTTATCTTCGTCGATAGAAGCTGACGCTGTGCAAAAAGGGAAATCAATGCTGGCAGATAAGATGGGGCGGCAAGTAGCTTCCCGGCCGATTACCCTTTTAGATGATGGGACTAATAAAGATGGAATTGCCAGTTTCCCCTTTGATGGTGAAGGGGTAGCCTCCTCAAGGAACATGATTATTGAAAATGGCGATTTAGTAGGATTTCTGTACGATACTAACTCGGGACTCAAAGCTGGTCTGAAATCTACTGGAAATGGTATAAGGGGATCTTTTAGAAGTCTACCTGGAGTTGGTATCACCAACCTCATGCTTAAACCGGGTCTCGATAGTCAAGAAAGTCTGATAGGAGATATAGGACAAGGTTTCTATATCACTGAAGTGATGGGAATGCATACTGCCAATCCTATTACAGGCGACTTTTCCGTGGGGGCGGCAGGTATCATGATAGAACAGGGTCAGCTAACATTTCCTGTGCGGGGAATAACCGTGGCCGGTAATCTGTTAAGGTTACTGCAAGATATTGAAGCAGTGGGAAATGATTTGCGCTTTTATGGCGGCAAAGCTGCTGCTTCCATAAGGCTTAACAGCATTAACATCGGCGGACACTAGAAAGGAGATAGTGTTGATGACCAGGATATTATTCATTAATGGTCCCAATCTAAATATGCTCGGGGTTAGAGAAAAGGAATATTATGGTTCAGAGACTTTGGAGGAAATTAATACGGAACTTAGTGTTATAGCATCCCAGGAGGGTGTCAACGTAGAATTTTTTCAGTCCAATCATGAGGGCGAGCTGGTGGATAGAATTCAGCAGGCGTATACGAAAATGGACTGTATTATTATAAATCCAGGAGCATATACGCACTACAGTATTGCCATCTATGATGCTCTGAGGACAGTGCAGATTCCCTTCATAGAAGTTCATATGTCCAATATATATGCGCGGGAAAGCTTTCGCAGCAAATCACTTTTTTCTGCCCTGTCAGTGGGCGGCATCTTTGGCCTCGGCTCAATGGGTTACAAACTTGCACTTAAAGCCGCGTGTCAATTATTTCCCAGGGGTTAGTGTAAAGAAGGAAGGTGTACTCTGATAAAAGAACGAATTAAAAAAGTCCGTGAATTTATGGAAGAAAAGCATCTGGATGCCTTCCTGGTGACCAAGCCGGAAAACATATACTATCTATCTGCTTTCAGCGGTGGTAGTGATGCCCGACTGGTTATAAGTGCCCACGAAAAGTATATTTTAACCGACGGAAGGTATCTGGAGCAGGTGAACAGGGAATGTGCAGATTGGAAACTGGTCAGGGAAGATGGCGCCGGACTTGACAGCTTAGCCGGTATTTGCGATAAATATAATAGCCTGGTGGTGGAGAGTAACCATCTTACCTATGAGCTATTCAAGCAATTGGCCGCCCGATTGAAACCACAATTGTTTCCCATGGCCAACGTTATTGAGAAGTTTCGGGCTGTGAAAGATGCGGTAGAGTTGGATTTACTCAGGCAGGCAGCTCGGATTGGGGATTTGGTTTTTACGTGTATTTGTCCGGAAATACAGGTGGGTGTAAGTGAGAAATATATTGCCAATCGTATTACCTGCTTACTCAAAGATTTAGGGTGTAGTAAGGAATCCTTTTCTACCATTGCGGTTGCTGGAGAGAATGCCGCCTTGCCTCATGGTCAACCAGGGGAACGACTTATTCAACCCGGGGATATGCTTACTATGGACTTCGGAGGATTCTATCAGGGCTACGCGGGGGATATGACCAGGACGGTGGCGATTGGTGAACCTTCAACCCAGCTTAGGGATATTTACCATAAGGTGCTGGAAGTACAGGAGATAGGTGTGGCAGCAGTTAAAGCTGGTTCTGACTGCCAGGCAATTGACCGACAGGTAAGGCAAGGCCTGGCTAAATATGAATTAGATAATTATTTTGTACATGGTACCGGACACGGGGTAGGGCTGGAGATTCATGAGTTGCCCAGCCTATCGGCCCATTCTGAGGCTGTACTGGAAGAGGATATGGTGGTAACAGTTGAACCAGGGGTTTACATTCCAGGTTGGGGCGGAATCCGTATAGAGGATACAGTTATTGTTAAGAACGGGGGATGTCAAGTCATCACCAGTTCCGATAAAAGCCTATTAATTTTATGATGGAGGGATAGAATGATCTCAGTCAACGATTTCAAAACCGGTGTAACCGTAGAGTTGGAAGGACAGGTCTATCAGGTAGTTGATTTCCAACATGTGAAGCCGGGTAAGGGCGCCGCCTTTGTTAGAGCCAAACTGAAGAACGTCAAATCAGGGGGAATAGTGGAGAAGACCTTTCGAGGCGGTGAGAAGTTGCATCGGGCCCATCTGGATAAGCGCGGCATGCAGTATCTTTATATGGATGGTGACGGATATGTATTTATGGACAATGACAACTATGAACAGTTGACTATAAGCCGCGATGATATGGGCGAGGGTGTGAAATGGTTAATTGAAAATATGAATATTCAGGTGGTAATGTTCCAGGATGAAATAATGGGCATTGAAATGCCCAATTTCGTGGAATTACTGGTAGTTGATACTGAACCGGGTGTTAAAGGAGACACAGCCACAGGTGCCTCCAAGGCTGCCAAGCTGGAAAGTGGTGCCAGTGTACAGGTCCCTCTTTTTGTTAATGCTGGCGACCGCCTGAGAATAGACACCCGTACCGGGGAGTATATGGAAAGAGCATAGGCGTACTAATCAAATAAAAATTCATAATAAAGACAGTTTATTTCCTCCTTTTTGAACAAATACTAATAATGTTAAAAACATTTTAGATTTAAGAAAAGGGGGATTTTACTTTGCAGGACATTACGGAAAAGGTCAGTTATCTGCAAGGCATGAGCGAGGGATTGAATATAACCGAGGGGAGCCCGCAGGGCAAAATAATATCTGGGATATTAAATGTCTTGAACGAAATTGCAGATGAAATCAGTGCCGTCCAGAAAGAGACGCAAGACATCCGTGATTATCTCGAATGCATCGATGATGACCTTTTAGATCTGGAGGAAATTGTAGCCGAGGATGAGTTCATGGAATTGGAATGTACCAATTGCGGGGAACAGTTGCGCGTGGAAACTGATTTCCTTGATGATGAAGATGTTATAGAGATAATTTGTCCCAACTGTAATGAAGTGATATTTATCAATGATGGTTCCTTCGATCACCAGCATATGCCGGTAGACGAAGAGTTTGAACTTGGGCGCTCCCACCCCGAGTGTCAATAGATGAATTAAAATAGGACAGCGATTATCATAAGCCCTCCAGAAACCTGGCAGCTGTTTGAATTTGTCGACAGTCTGTCAGGTTGATGATAGAGGTTTAAATCAAGATATGAGAAAGATTCGTAATTAAGTAATACATAACGGTCCTATAAGGGATTAGTTTTTGGCAATGGCCCGCTGGAAGTTCTTTTACTAGAGCTTCCTTTTTTTATGGGCAAAGGGCAGGGTTAAACTATTTTAAATTAGCATAATTTGCTTATGAGTCCAATATTTATTAAGTGATTATGTAATGGCAAAAGATGATGTTGTAGTGCTGGGTTCGGAGACTGCTTGTTTGGTGGCCAAACAGCAAAGGCGGTGAAGTTATGCATGTAAATGATCAGGATATTATAAAAAAAGATATTTTGCCTTTCCTATCCCATGATATCAAAGCGATTATGCTAAATATGAAAAATGAGTACTTCAGAGGAATGGAAGAAATCCGTCTGCGCTGTGGGCAGCCTTTAGCGGTAAGAATTGGTGACCAGGATTATACCCTGGACAGAGGGGGCCGGGTTGAAAAGAACCTCAGTCTTGGCTATATGGTAAGCGCTGAAGATATCTATCGCAGTATTGCTTCAATCAGTGACAATTCGATATATGCCTTTGAAGAAGAGATAGGCCGGGGATTTATCACCATTCCCGGCGGGCACCGGGTGGGATTGGCCGGAAAGATAGTACTCAAAGGTTCGGAAGTAAGAACCATCAAGGATTTTTCGGGACTTGCATTTAGAATTGCCCGAGAAGTTAAAGACTGTGCTCATAGTATCATCGGTTATATTTACCCGCGTGAGCTGGAACCGATCAATACTCTATTTATTGCTGCTCCCCGCTGCGGAAAGACTACGATCCTAAGAGATGTAGCCCGCAGCCTTTCGCTGGGGACCAGATGGGCCCGCGGATGTAATGTAGTGGTTGTAGATGAGCGTTCTGAACTGGCGGGTACTTATCAGGGCAGAGCCCAAATGGATCTGGGGCCGCGTACTGATGTTTTAGACTCATGCCCTAAAGCCAGAGGAATGATTATGGCTATACGCTCGTTATCACCGCATGTGTTAATAACTGATGAAATAGGCCGGCGAGAAGATATAGAAGCAATTGAAGAGTGTGTAAATGCAGGTGTGGCAGTGATTACCAGTGTACATTCCCGCAGTATCGAAGAAGTTCAGCAGCGCCCCCTGTTGGGTGAGCTGCTGGCCACCGATGCCTTTGCCAACCTGATTGTTTTATCACGACGTTGCGGACCAGGAACGATTGAACAGGTGGTAAGGCGGGATGCTTTATGTTGTGGGTAAAAACTCTGGGAGTAGTATTGGTGATGGCTGGATTTGGCAGCTATGGTTTGCTCGGGGCCAATAGTCTGGAAAAAAGGGTGGAGCAAATCAGAAATATCAGGCTGGCTATGGGTTTTCTTGAAAAAGAGATCAACTACTTACATACGCCCCTGCCTCTAGCTTTCTCCCGTTCAGCACAATGTGTGCAGGAACCTGCCCGGAGTCTTTTTGAGAACTGTAGTCAAAGTTTACAGGACAGGCAGGGTATAACGATAAGCGAAGTCTGGGCGCAAAGCCTGATAAAAATTCGTGGCTTATCAGACCTGAATAACGAAGACTTTGAATTACTGCAATTAGTCTCTTCCCAAATAGGTATGTCGGGTACTGAAGAGCAGAATAGGTTGTTCGCTATGATTCAAGAACAGCTAAAAATACAGGAAGAGCGGGCGCGTCTGGAGGCAGAAGCAGGGCATAAATTGAGAGCTTATGGTGGCTTTATACTGGGGGCTACGGTAGTCCTGTTATTGCTTTAGGATTAAGCAAAAGTTAGTGATGTTTATAATCGATCACAACCAGGATTGCAGCGTGAATTATGCTGCCCGGATTGTCGATAGGGAGGGGAAGTGGGATGAATATTGATATACTCTTCAGGATTGCCGGTATAGGCATATTAATTTCTGTGTTGTGTATAGTCTTAAAACAAGCGCAAAAGCAGGAACAGGCTGAGATGTTAACCCTGGCTGGAGTAGTTATAGTGCTTATAATGGTGGTGCAATTAATGAACCAGCTCTTCACTACGGTACGGTCAGTCTTTAATCTCTAAAATGACCGTAGAGTAAAGGGGGAAATGGATATGGAAATTGCTCAAATTGTTGGACTAGCTTTAATTACCACCATTTTTCTCCTGATTCTGCGGCAGGAGAAGCCGGTTATGGCCATCCTGCTGAGTCTTGTGTTCAGTATCGTTATATTTACCTCTATGATGGGTAAACTGGCCGCCATAATCGACATCATGAAAGAACTGACCAGACGAGCGGGGATAAACAATTTTTTCCTGGCGACCATCTTAAAGATTATGGGGGTGGCGTACTTGGGAGAATTTGCGGCGGTAATATGCCAGGATGCCGGTGAACAGGCCGTGGCAAAAAAGGTTGAATTTGCCGCCAAGATTATCATAGCTGTGCTGGCGCTGCCTATTCTGGTGGCCATATTAGAATCTTTGCTGGAGCTCATGCCAGGTTAATAAAAAAATAAGCGAGTGGTTGCGTGTGAATAAATTTAGCATATTTTTAATTATGATGTGTCCATTACTGCTTTTTCCAGGTTATGCTACTGCCGCCTCAGGAGGTGACAGTGAAGCAGTATTTTCCCTGCAGGATACTCTCGATAACCTGGATATTCAGTCGCTGGAAGAATTTAAAACCAATATCGAGGGAGATATGAATCCCTTCCTGCAACACAAATCAGTGCAGGAATGGCTGGTTGACTTTGCCAAGGGTAACTGGGAATTTGATTTTAAACAGATACCGGGAAATATAATTCGGTTTCTATTCAAAGAAATAGTGGCCAATTCAAGTCTCTTGTCCAAGTTGATCATACTATCAGTTCTAGCCGCTTTGCTGATTAACCTGCAAACTTCATTTGCTTCCGGAATAAGTAAGATATCCTATGCAGTCTGTTTCCTGGCCATGTGTGCACTGGCTTTGGGCAGCTTTAAGGTCGCCCTCGGGATTGGTGAGCAGACGATAAGCAATATGACTGACTTTATGATGGGTGTGTTGCCACCTATGATGGTGCTCGTGGCGGGTCTGGGTAATATTAACGCTTCGGCCATGCTTTTCCCCATACTCATGACTGCGGCTACTGCTTTTGCGAACGCTATTAAGCTCATAGTTTTTCCGCTAATAATTATGTCGGCCTTGCTCAGTCTGGCCAATCATATCTCGGAAACCGTAAAGGTGGAGAGAGTGGCTAAGCTTTGCACTCAGGCAGCCCAAATATCGCTGGGATTCTTCCTGACTATTTTCGTAGGCATAGTCACCCTGAGAGCCATTTATGCATCAGTTCTAGATAAAGTGGCTTTGCGAACCACCCGTTTTATTACCGACAACGCTATTCCCATCGTAGGTAAAATGGTCGGCGATACTATTGAAGTAGCGGCCGGGTATGTGGTGATGTTAAAAGATGCACTGGGGATTTTTGGAGTTCTTACTATCCTGGGAATAGTACTATTCCCGGTGCTTAAGATTGCCGCTCTAGCCTTGATTTATAAAATCGTAGGTGCAATCGTGGAACCGATGGGGGACTCTAAAACGGCTGCCATTCTGGAGGTTATGAGTGCGCACTTGTTCTTACTTATGGCGGCTACTGCCTCGGTTGGTTTCATGTTTTTTATCATGATCGCCATTATTGCCGGTATGTCCAATAACCTTACTATGCTGCGCTGAGGGGAGGGATAGTATGGATGTAGTGGCGGAAATAGTAAGGAATCTGTTGGTTATCATCATCGTGTCCAGCTTTCTGGAAATCATGCTGCCAGACGGGAATATTAAACCCTTGGTACGTTTTGCTGTGGGCCTGTTTATATTAATAGCGATTCTTAGTCCCACTTTGGCCTATATGTTTAATGAGAATAAGTTCCAAATCTCTGTTTGGGATGACCGGATAGACGAACGCACCTCTCGGGAGATCGCTACCGGCAGCCAGAAAATTAAAGAGCAGATTAATGGTCAAAGCAACGCCATAATGAAAGAAAAGTTGGAGGGACAAATGGCCGCAGTAGCGATACTTGTACCAGGGGTTGATGACGTAACCACCAAACTGACCGTAGGGGAGGATGGTACTCCGCAAAAAGTACAGCTAACGGTGCGGTCAAAAGGAAGCAAGGACGGGGCTGAAGTTGAACCAGTAAATGTTTTTTCAGGATCTGCCCTGAAAAAGAGTGAGGAAGAACAGGCTGAAATACGGCATAAAATACAACAGGTGATGAGCAACCTGTATGGACTAGCAGCTGAGGATATAGAAATTACATTTGAGGGGGGATGAGAAAGTGTTGGATGAATGGAAAAGGAAAATCACCGGTGACTTAGAAAAGAGTGTTACTACAAACTGGAGTAAAAAGGGAAAATATCTGATTGTGGCAGCTGTATGCCTGGGTATCCTCTCTCTTATGTGGCCGCTTAACAACAGCGTACCTGAGCAGACTGCTGCCCCTTCTGCTCTAAAGTATCAGGGTGTAGCTCAAGCCAAAGCTGATCTGGCCGTTGAATTAGAGAGCATCTTGTCACAGGTGGAGGGAGCTGGAACTGTGCAGGTGAGCATAACTCTGAGCTCAGACGGTTTGAAAAGCTATGCCCTTAATACCAAGAATGAGAGGCGGGAAACCCAGGAAATGGATCGCAATGGCGGCGACAGAAGTATTACAGAGGAAAACCAAAGCAGTGATATAGCAGTTTCAGGAGGAGCAGCTCTCCTGGTGGAGGACAGCGCTCCCGAAGTAGTGGGGGTACTGGTTGTTGCCGAGGGGGCTGCTAATAGTCTGGTAAAAGAAAAACTTACTGATGCCACCACTACCCTATTAAATATTTCGCCCCACCAGGTCAGGGTTGTGGCCCGGAAAGGAGATAGCCATGATTATAAGCCTGAATAGGATTAAACTGCTGGCACTTATTACTGCTATAATTATTATTCCCTTTATAGGCATTAATCTTATTAACATATGTTTGCAGAGGGAATCAGCTCCCGCGACAAGCAAGGCCATAGTTGAAACTAATGACGTAGCCCAAAATAGTCCAGGCATTTCGCAGGCAGCGGAAATCGCGGCGAGCGGAATATTCTCCGAATATCGCTTGGAGAGAGAAAGGGTGCGCAGCAAAGAACTGGGTCTGCTTAAGGACATCGTCAATAATCCGGCCAGTCCACCCAAAGCTCGAGAAGCAGCTTATCTTAAATTAGTGGATCTAGCTGACCGGGAGGAAAAGGAGATGCAGGCTGAAGTCCTGATTAAATCACAGGGCTTTCAGGATTGCGCGGTGGTAATTACTCCTGCTGGTACCACCGTAATGTTGGAAGGCAGCCATTCAGGTATGGCAGAGCAGGACAAGATCATAAAGTCTGTCAGCGTTGCCACCGGATATGCTGAAAAAAGCATCTCGGTGGTCAAATTTGAAAACAATAGAAAATAGCAAATTTGTATACATGGTGCAAATAGATTGAAATAAATGGTTCTTATCCATATAATTAAAAAGTAATGGTATAATGACATGCTCAGGTCAAGGCCTGAGTATGTTTTGTCTAAAGATAAAATAAAGGGTATATTAAATTTATTCTTGATAACTGGGGGTGCGAGATGAGTAAAATCAAAATCACCGATACCAGCCTGCGTGACGGGCATCAGAGCCTCTGGGCTACCCGCATGACAACTGATGATATGCGCCCGGTGTTAGATATGATGGATAATATTGGCTATCATTCGTTGGAGGTGTGGGGAGGGGCAACCTTTGATGTCTGTATCCGCTATCTAAATGAAGATCCATGGGAAAGGCTCAGGTTCATACGTAAACACGTCCGTAAAACAAAGCTGCAAATGTTATTGCGAGGACAGTCACTGGTAGGTTATGCTCATTATCCAGACGATGTAGTGGAGAAGTTTGTAGAAAAAGCTGCTGAAAACGGAATTGATATTTTCCGGGTCTTTGATGCTTTGAATGACATTCGTAACCTGGAAACATGTATGCGGGCAGCGAAAAATACTGGTCAGCATGTACAGGCCTGTTTAGTGTATACGACCAGCCCGGTTCATACCGTTAATCATTTTGTGGATACAGCGCTGGCCCTAAAGGATATGGGGGCAGACTCGATTTGCATTAAGGACATGGCAGGTTTATTATCACCCTATGTGTCTTATGAATTAGTCAAGTTGCTGAAAGAAAAAGTGCGGCTGCCCATCCAACTGCATACCCATTATATAGGAGGGCTGGCGGTAGTTTCTTGTATTAAGGCTGCGGAGGCAGGTATCGATATTATCGATACGGCCAGTGTACCTATGGCCTTCGGATCCTCGCAGCCTCCGGTGGAAACTATTGTCAGGGCTCTGCAGGGATCCCCATGGGATACCGGGTTAAGTCTCCATGACCTATTTGAAATCGCCACTTATTTTGAGCAGCTTCGAACCCATAAAGGCTTTGAAAGAGGAGTCACCAAGATTTCTGACATGAAGGTTTTTGAACACCAGGTTCCCGGGGGCATGATTTCAAACTTTGTTGCCCAATTAGAAGAGCAAAAAGCTTCTAATCGCTTGGATGAGGTTCTCGAGGAAATACCCCGGGTCAGAAAGGATCTGGGTTATCCCCCCCTGGTTACTCCTACCAGTCAAATAATAGGCACCCAGGCGGTATTGAATGTCTTAATGGGGGAACGCTATAAATTATGTCCGGGTGAAGTGAAGGACTACGTACGTGGCCTGTACGGTAAGCCGCCAGCTCCTATCGAAAGAAATATAAGTGAGAAGATAATTGGGAAAGATGAGATTATTACCATCCGACCCGCAGATTTGCTTAAGCCGGCCTGGGAAAAAGGCAAAAAGGAAATGACTGACATTTCTGATAGCGAGGAGGATATCCTAACCTATATTTTGTTTCCGCCAGTTGCTCTCAAATTCTTCGAATATAGAAGATTGCAGACCAGTGAAGATATTCCCCAGATCCTGCCCGGGGAAGAAGCGGGACAGGATATCAAAGACCTCAGGGATGAGACGAGTAGTGTACCATCTGTTGCGATGGTAAGAAAAACACCGATTGTCAGGGGAGATGAAGAAATGGATTTAGAAGAAATACGCGAGTTGATATTGTTGCTGGACCGAACCAGTATTGCTGAACTGGAGATAAAAAAGGATGACTTCAAGCTTAGTTTGCGAAAAGGGACTGCCTATGATAATAAACTAGAATCTGACCATGATACCCCCGCCGAGAGCAGCCGGCCTGCAGTAGAAAAGGCAGCAGAAGAATTTCGGGATGAGAATATTGTCAGTGTAACTGCGCCCATGGTGGGTACCTTTTATGCAGCCTCGTCACCTGATGCCGAACCTTTTGTAAACGTTGGCGATAAAGTCACTAAAGGTCAGACTTTATGTATAGTGGAAGCGATGAAACTTATGAACGAGATTAAATCTGAATTTGATGGTACTATTGTGGATGTTGCCGTAGAAAACGCGCAGGCTATTGAATACGATCAAGTGATGTTTTTGATAAAAAGGAACTAGGGGTGGTAATTTGTTCAGCAAGATATTAATTGCAAACCGAGGCGAAATAGCGTTGCGCATCATAAGAGCCTGCCGGGAATTGAACATAGAAACGGTAGCGGTATACTCGTTGGCCGATAAAGATAACCTGCATGTTCGGATGGCAGATGAAGCGGTATGCATAGGAGGCCCACCCGCTAATCAAAGCTATTTACATATTTCCAATATAATCGCTGCTGCTCTAAACAGAGGAGCTGAGGCAATACATCCCGGGTATGGATTCCTGGCTGAAAATGCTTATTTTGCTGAGTTATGCGAGACAAATAAAATAAAATTTATTGGGCCTCCATCCAATGTCATACATCTGTTGGGCGACAAAGTCAAGGCCAAGGAATTGGTCAAACAGGTTGGCGTACCCGTTGTCCCCGGCAGTGATGGCGCAGCCGGAACACTGGAACAAACTGTCCAATTGGCTGAATCTATAGGCTATCCCGTAATTATCAAGGCATCGGCCGGTGGAGGAGGGCGCGGAATGCGCCTGGCCCATAGTAAGTCAGCCCTGAAGGAAGCTCTGGGGATGGCCAGGATGGAAGCGGCAGCCTCCTTTGGCAACGATGAAGTGTATATTGAAAAATATATCGAGGAACCCCGCCACATAGAAATACAAATACTGGGTGATGAATACGGTAATCTTATCCATTTAGGGGAAAGGGACTGCTCCCTGCAGAGACGACATCAAAAGCTTCTGGAGGAATCCCCGTCATCATTTGTAGATGCAGAACTAAGATCCGCGATGGGGGAAGTTGCGATCAAAGCGGCACGGGCTGCTGATTACTCAAGCGCGGGAACCGTAGAATTTCTGGTTGACAAGGATAAGAACTTTTACTTTATCGAGATGAATACCCGGGTTCAAGTGGAACACCCAGTTACTGAGATGGTCACCGGAATTGATATTATCAAAGAACAAATTAGGATTGCCGCCGGTGAACTGCTAACCTATAAACAGACGGACATCAAATTAAATGGTTGGGCTATTGAATGCAGGATTAATGCTGAAGATCCCGATAATGATTTTCGTCCTTCTCCAGGCTTGGTAACCCAGTATCTGCCGCCAGGAGGGCCGGGAATCAGGGTTGACTCTTCCGTTTATACGGGATATAACATACCTCCCTATTATGATTCGATGGTAGCCAAGCTGATTGTATGGGGGCGAGATAGAGAAGAGGCTATTGCCCGGATGAAGAGAGCTCTTAACGAGTTTAAGGTGGCCAATGTTGCCACCACTATACCTTTTCATCTAAAAGTATTAGATAATGCCTTTTTCCAAAAAGGCGAGGTTTATACCAACTTTATTCAAAGGCGTATGAACAATACATAGTTAGACAGATGTTGGTATAGAAAGATTGAAAAACGTAGGTCTGGCTGGTAGAATAACTATATAATAATAGCGGAGGTGGGAAAAATGGAAAATGGTAAACCGGAAATCTCCAGTGATTTAGGTGTAATTCGTATTGCTGACGAGGTTGTTTCTACAGTTGCCGGCATAGCGGCTTCGGAAGTCGAGGGTGTTGCTTCCATGAGTGGTGGCTGGGGAACCGACCTGGTAGAAAAATTAGGTAAGAAAAATCTGGGCAAAGGTATAAAAGTAGAATCTACCGGAGATCAAACCAGTATCGACATATTTATTATAATTGAGTTTGGCTACGCTATTCCCAAGGTCGCCGAAAATGTCCAGAGGGAGGTCAAAGTAGCCGTTGAATCTATGACCGGATTGACTGTTGCAGCGGTAAATGTTCATGTAGTATCAGTAATGACGAAGAAGACTGCCAGCGAGGATGCTGAGGGGACGGTTGAGCCCCAGGTGATGGATTAGTCTATTGAGAGTATATAGAGATAACCCCCTGTATGAACGGGGGGTTATCTCTATTGTTTAATTGTGGAAAGGAGAGCTAACAATGCCAGTAATGGGTCGTTTGGTTTTATTTATCTATAACCTGATTATACTAGCACTTGCCGGTGCGGTAATTGCAGTATCCCTAGGGTGGTCCGATCCCCTGACCTATTTGAATGCGGCAGCATCCACACCTGAGAGTAGATTGGTATTAGGTGCGGTGGGGATAATACTGGCGACTATTGCTCTGATCATGCTGGCCTGGGGATTGAAGCCCTCTAAGCGGGCGGATACAGTGGTGGTAGACAAAGGTATGGCGGGAGAAGTCTCGGTGAGCATTGCGGCCATCAAGGCCATCATTATGAAGGCGATACGACAGGTAGAGGGAATTAAGGAATTACGACCAGAAGTCAGTAATTCTTCTGCGGGTGTAATAGTCAAACTACATACTATGATTAACCCGGAGCACAATGTGCCCGAAATTGCTCAATCTCTTCAGAACGTAGTTAGGGAAAATTTAGAGAAAGTTGGCGGTCTTCAAGTTGCTGAGATTAAGGTGTTAGTTGATGATTTCAACACGACCAGCAAATAAGGAGGCATTATGTTAGAGAAAATTATACTTTATGTAATCACTGAGCATCGTGGCAAGGTTATTGGTATTACTCTGGGATTAGTAGCCAGTATCCTATTTATCAGCTATGGATTCTGGCGAACGATTTTTATAGCCTTTTGTATATTGGCTGGCTATCAAATCGGTAAAAAAATAGATGAGCAAGTCGATTTAGAGGCCTGGGTAAAAAATCTATTTAGAAACCGAAATTAGTGCAGATTTAGGAAGGAGAACAATTTGAGCAGACGAAAAGCACGGGAATTAGCTTTTAAAGTCCTGTTCCAGGTGGACCAGGTCAACGCTGAACCCCGTCAAGCTTTTGACTATCTTTTGGGGGAAGCTCCCCTGGCGGAGAAAGACAGTGAATTTGCCTGGAGCCTGATAGAGGGGTCAATTGAAAGATTGGCAGATATAGATGCGATTATCGGAGCCTTATCTAAAGATTGGACTGTGCAGAGAATGTCATCTGTGGATCGCAATCTTTTGCGCCTGGCCAGTTACGAGATACTTTACCAGGCCGGAGCTCAATCGGTAGTGGCCATAGATGAAGCGATTGAAATATCCAAACGCTACAGTGAGCCAGCTTCAGTTGGTTTTATTAACGCTGTCTTAGATAAAATTAGAGCTAATAAGAGCTAACCAAATACTTAAGCAACCAGGCTTTTTGAAGGTAGAACCTTCCTTTTTTATTTAAAGCCTGGTTTAATCAATATATTGACAATATACCGACCAAATAATAGGAGATACCGAGATGAAAGTTATCAGTGGAAAAACGATAGCGGACGAAATTAAGAGCAGCTTAAAGCAGGCTAACGCTAGAGCAGGAGTTGCACCCTGTTTAGCTATCATAGATATCGGCACAAACAAAGAAAATTCACTTTACATAGGCTTAAAAAGAAATGCCGTAGCCGCAATTGGCGGTACAACCAGGTCAATCAACTTGGAGGAGAACACGAGCCGGGAGAAGGTCCTGACCACAATTCAGGAATTGAACCAGGATGAGGGCGTGGATGGGATATTGTTGCAACTCCCTATACCAGAAGGGCTGGAACCATATCGCGAAGAATTTCTAACCGCCATAGCGCTGGGCAAAGATGTAGACGGTTTTAACCCCTGCAACCGGGGGCTATTAATAGGCGGCAAACCATATTTTATTAGTTGTGCGGCTTTGGCTTGTATGAATATCAGCCGCCGATTTATGGGCCCTTTATCCGGAAAGAAGATCCTGCTGGTGGGAGATTCTTTCGATGTAATTCAACCGCTGGCCATAATGTTTATAAAAGAAGGTTGCCATGTGGTGGTTACCCCTCAGTACCATCCAACCGATATGGAAGGCATAGATATTGCCATTATCGAGCAAGGGGCTCCATTTATAGTTAAACAACAGGGTATTAAAGAGGGCGCCTTGCTGATTGATGCTGGCTTTCACTGGTATCAGGAGCGTACCTGTGGGAATATAGACCGTGACGAGGTTGCCGGCGTGCAAGGTTATATCCTGCCAGTTCCGGGAGGTATGGGGCCCCTGCTGATAGCTCACTTGATGGACAACCTGACTCGGGCAGCTCGTAAGGAATAGAAGGGGCTTTTAAAGTGCAAGATTATATAACTGTGGGTATGTTAAACTCCTATATTACCCGATTGTTGAATCATGATGCCAAACTGCAGGATTTTTGGCTTAAAGGTGAGCTGGCCGGGTTCCGCCTTTATCAGCAATCCGGGCATAGCTACTTTACTCTTAAAGATGAGGATGCAGCAGTCAGTTGCGTAATGTTCAAGAGCAAGGGTCAGAAATTAGCCTTCAAGCCTGAAGACGGTATGGAAGTGCTCTTGCGTGGTTATGTTTCAGTTTTCGCCCGGCAGGGTAAATACCAGGTGTATGTGGAAGAAATGCAACCTTATGGGACCGGCGGATTATTCCTGTACCTGGAAAAATTGAAAGCACGCCTGTTCTCCGAAGGATATTTTGCACTGGACAAGAAAAAAAAGATACCGCGCCTCGTAAATCGGGTAGGGGTAGTCACCTCCCAGGATGGGGCTGCGTTGCAGGATATTTTAAAGGTAATCAAACAACGTCACCCGGGGGTGGAAGTAGTAATAGCCCATAGTTCCGTACAGGGGAGCGAAGCTGCGCGGGAATTAGCACAGGGGATTCAGATCCTGAATGAGTATGGAGAAGTCGATGTTATTATTGTAGGTCGTGGCGGAGGATCTCTGGAAGACTTGATGGCCTTCAATAGTGAGGAATTGGTACATGCTGTATATCATTCCCACATACCTATTATTTCAGGGGTAGGGCATGAGGTTGATGTCAGCCTCTGCGATCTGGCTGCAGACCTTAGAGCAGCAACCCCTACCCAGGCTGCTCAATACGCAGTTCCTGATTATAATGTTCTTCACCAGGATTTGGCCAACATCAGCGATAGGATAGTCCGTCTTATGCAAAGGGTTATATCTAATCGGGAAGAGAGACTGGACCGAAGCATGATGAAAAAGGTATGGAGAGAGCCGGGACTGCTTCTACACGATAAAAAAGAATTGCTGCAGGAAAAAGAAAAAAGATTGGGCAAAGCCATGGGAGATAGAATAAAAGAGGCCGATCATCACCTGGCCCTGGCTGCCGCCGGACTTGATAAGCTAAGCCCCTTGAAGGTAATGACCAGGGGTTATACAATTTTGAGCAAGGACCAGCGGTTGATTAAAGATATAAGTGATGTCGCTATAGGTGATGAATTGCAGGCGGATTTGGTAAAAGGACAACTTCGGGTGGTAATCAAGAGCAAGGAGAAGATAAGAAGATGGAAAATATAGATTTTGATAGTGCTTTAGATAGATTGGAAGATATAGTAGAGCAGCTAGAGTCTGGCCAATTGACGCTGGAAGCAAGTCTGGCCATCTTTGAGGAGGGGGTCCGATTGTCCCTCTACTGTCAAAAGGAGCTCAAGAAAACTGACGGCAAAGTGCAGCGACTACTAAAAAAGCTGAATGGTGAGTTGGAACTGATAGATTGGGAAGCCTAGATGATTTAGGAAAGGACTGAGACCATGAGTTTTAACCCCGACATTTTTGAGCATGAGCTAAAAAAACGCAAACAATACATTGAAGCCTGTTTAGAAGGTTATTTAGGTGGGGAACCAGCCCACCCGCCCGTTATTCATCAGGCGATGTATTATGCAGTAATGAATGGAGGCAAAAGGTTAAGACCCATTATGGTTCTGGGGGCTGCCCAGATAGCGGGAGCAAAACCCGAGTGTGTTATGCCTACCGCTTGTGCTATAGAAATGATCCATTCCTATTCGTTGGTCCATGATGACCTTCCGGCTATGGATAATGATGACTTCCGGCGGGGCAAACCCACCTGCCATCGAGTATTTGGGGAAGCCAATGCTATTCTGACCGGAGATGCTCTGCTAACAGCAGCTTTTGAAGTGATGGCCAGCAACGCCGAGATTGAAGGCATAGGGTTGCAAGATGTAGTGAGAGTGATAAAGGAAGTATCCCATGCGGTTGGCAGTCAGGGCATGATTGGCGGACAGGTTCTGGATTTGGGTGGAGATGATAAACTCACCCCCACTGATCTTACTTTATTGCATAATTTAAAAACTGGTGAACTTTTTAAGGCATCCCTGCGGGCTGGAGCTATTTTAAGCAAACTGGAAGACAAAGGGCTGGAAGCATTAACCGGGTATGCGATTAATTTCGGACTTGCTTTTCAAATTACTGATGATATATTGGATGTCAGTGGAGATCAATCCGTGCTGGGAAAGCCAATTGGCAGCGATGAAAGAAATGTTCGCACCACCTACACCAGCCTTTTCGGCCTTGAAGGAGCAAGAGAAAAAGCGCGACAAAATGTCGAGGCCTGTTTGGAAAGCCTGACTATCTTTTCGTCCGAGGCCGATTTCCTGAGGAATCTAGCCAGGTTCACCCTGTGTAGAACCTCTTAAATGAATTATTCGTCTTTAGCAATTAACACCAGACATTTCACGTGCTGAAGAATATAATTGGAAACGCTGCCCATGAAAAGTCTGTTTACTGCAGTGCGATTGTGAGAACCGACCGCAATCAAATCGATATCCTGCCCTTCAGCAAATTGAGCTATTACTCGACCCGGACTGCCCTCCAGGATTTCCGTGTATACCGGGATGTTTTCCTGACGAACCTTTTCCGCGGCTTCCGCCAACATTCTTTCCAGGTGGGTCTGACTATTTTCTTGCAAGTATTTGATAATGGCGGTGTTATCAGGATACATACCATCCATGGCAATCGTGCCCTGATACACGGTGGGTAAAGCATAAGCGGAAACGATATAAATCACCGCCCCTGTATTCCGGGCAAATTCAATAGCCGCCTGTAAAGCTCTTTGGGCCTGGTGACCATCATCGTAAGCAACCAGTATTCTTCTTATCACAATAAACCCCCCTTAAATTAATGGCAGATAGCACCCTGGATAAAGTGCGGGCATGGCATTTTGTATATTTAGTTTGGACATAATTGTTCCTTCTATAAAGTAATGGGGTCAAGCTTGACCCCATCCCCAGGTGAGACGATTAGAGGCCGATTCGAATACCAGACATTACCCTTTATAGATAATAACCGGGCATCCTGCCTTGTGGAGAACTTTGCTGCTGACACTACCTAAAATAAGCTCCTTCATGAGCGAGAGTCCCCGACTGCCCATAATTATTAGATCAAAATTTTGCTCCTGTGCGATCTTAATAATTCTGTCGCCAGGATCATCACATAGCTCGATCAAAGTGTCAACAGGTAAAGCTGCTTGCTCGAAAATTGCTTGGCCCTCAACCAATATTTGGCGACCACGATGCATTAATTTGGCCTTAACAAGCTCTTCGTCAACTCGTTTGGTATTTATGATCGAGAAATCAGACACCTCTTTGGCAATACTGGCAATATGAACTAAAGTAACGCCTTCGCCTACGCCTCCGATCAGTAAGTCCCTTGCCAATTCAATGGCTGCTGTAGCCCCTTTGGAGCCGTCAGTTGGAACCAGGATTTTATTATGCAATGCTACACTCCCTTTCATTGCCAATTTGCCTTTATTATATGCTAATCTTTCCAAAAACCCCAGCCGGTTTTGTGAATAGTGGGGTCAATCCCGACTCCATCCACGAAGTGAAGTTAAATGAAGGATGTTAGGGTAAATCAATGAATTAATAGTAAAAATGAGCCTAATCATCACTATAGCTCTCAGCTAGTGTAGAAACCGGAAAAGGAAGGTTTAACATTTCTTGATGAAAGTACTATACTTGAGGAGAAGATAGAGATTGTAATTGAATTCACTTGAAGGCTATTTACAGGTTACTCAACTATTTCACGGGTGGTTTTTTTTAACCGACTATGTGAATATACTCACAATCATAACCGAGGTGGCCGTAAAAGTGGAATCCATACATATTGGAGGTGAAGAAGAGATGAATAATGAATGTGATGAAGTTTCCAATTGGAGCGATTCATATCTGGATGATATGGAATTGTTGCATGGGGCATTTAATCTTCACCCTGATTTGACCACTGAAGAGTTATGTGAAGAATGGAAAGAGTGTTTCAGAGCGGTTGGCAAAATAGCGGCAGAAGCGGTTAAAATGCAGAATAGCCTGAAATGGAGCGACTCCTATTTGGATATAATGGAAACCCTACATGGGGCGTTCAATTTGCATCCTGACTTAACGATTCAAGAATTATGTGAAGAATGGCAAAGGTGTTTCATGTCTGATGGTATATCGCTAAATGAGATAGACCAGACAATCGGTGCCCGAAAATCACTTAAGCATGCATCCTGATTTTACTTCAGGAAATCATGGGTAGCAGCCTATTTTTAAACAGTCCATTGGCTCTAACATTTATGTGTAATCCCTACCTATAATATGTACCGTTGTTATTCCCCGGTTAGTTATTAACCGGGGGCTTTTTTTGCCGACTGATAATACCCGCTTAAATAAAAATAGTTATAAGAACTTGAAAAGAAGACTAAAGTAATGATTTTATGTGATAATAAAGCATCATGTTAATTAATAGAATCTAGCAGACTATTGGTGTTATTAATCGGTCTATTCGGGAATTTGGTACATTACAGGCAAACATGTTATAATGTTTGCCTAGAAACTTACTTGCAAAAGGTTGCAGTATTCTAGTCAACCCTATTAATTTTGAAGACGGGCCTAAAAATCCATCAAGGGCACATCGATGAAGCTTCTGGTAGTGGCTTTCGACGCCCAGTTGGGGGTCGTTGCTGGGAGTTAAGGGTGCTGGGGCAATCCGCAATGGCATGCGGGCATGACCCCACATCCATGGAGGCTCATGCTTGCCTGCGAAGGCAAGTATGGGAAAACCTGCATTCCGGATAAAACTGGGTGTAGTGTAGCCTGCCTTGAGTGGCTACGGCGGATAAGCATCTCAGGATGGTAATGCTTTGGCCGAAGCATTGTCGTCTGCTTTGAAATTGCGGCTGCAAAAGAGGCTAGAAATTGATGTGGGTTGTTGAGGAAAACTCCTAGACTGTGTGCGCTATTGCATGGTTTATCAAGGATTAAAGTGTGTACTTAGTGGTAATCCAACAAACGTGTTCGGCGACGACATGTAGCAGGCGTAAAGGGAAACCGCCCATCTGGCAACAAATGGGAGACCTGCGGGGAAAACCTGCTGGACCTATGTCACAACGTTTACTCGATAAACTACCTTTTGCTTTATTTGTTATTGGGGATGGTACTGCGGTTGACGGGCTACATTAAAAAAAGCAATATTATTTCCGGGTTAATCGTGGCTTTTTTCACTTTCTTTATTGCTCTTACGGTCAGCATAGGTACAGAAGCACTGGTTAAGGCGGTACGGAATGTATGGGTAGCTATTGTTTTACTCGTAATAATAATTGCTTTGGGCATATTTTTTGATATTATTGGAACCGCTGCCGCTGCTGTATCTTTGCCGCCTTTTAATGCCAGGGCGGCAAAAAAAGTATTTGGAGCCTATCAAGCGGTTAAAATTACAAAGAACGCTGGTGCAGTAGCCAATTACTGCAATGATGTCATAGGTGATATAGCGGGTACACTCAGTGGAGCCGTGGGTGCCGGTATAGTGATCAGGTTGGAACAAACATCTTCGCTGCCTGATACAGTTTTAATAGGGGCAGTCATGACCAGCTTTATTGCCGCCCTCACAGTAGGGGGGAAATCTCTGGGTAAAAACATAGCTATTGCCAGAGCTAATAATATAATTTTCCGGGTGGCAGTGGTACTTGGATGGTGGGAGAATGTGACCGGCCTGGAATTATTTAAGGACAGAAGGTGACTCCTTGGAAAGGGTATTAAACCGAATTAACTTACCCCAGGATTTAAAACGGCTTTCTCTTGCAGAAATGAATGAATTAGCTGCTGATATAAGGGGAGTTTTAATTGACAGCGTGGCTGCCTGCGGAGGGCATCTGGCTGCCAATCTGGGTGTAGTTGAACTTACGATTGCTTTGCATTATGTTTTCGATACTCCCCATGACAAAATAATTTGGGATGTAGGGCATCAAAGTTATACCCATAAAATTATAACCGGCCGTGAGGACCAGATGCACAGCCTCAGGCAATTTGGCGGTATTAGTGGTTTCCCAAAACATGAGGAATCGAATTATGATGCATTTAATACCGGACACAGCAGCACCTCTATCTCGGCTGCCCTTGGCATGGCATTGGCCCGGGATATTCAAAATCAAAAATTTTCAGTAGTTGCAGTTACTGGGGATGGGGCCATGACTGGCGGGATGACTTATGAGGCACTGAATCATGCCGGTAATGAAGCGACTGATATGATTGTTATACTGAACGACAATGAAATGTCCATATCTAAAAATGTTGGAGCTATGTCCAGTTATTTAAATCGCCTGCGTACAGACCCCTCCTATACCCGCACTAAAGAGGAAGTTGAAAATGTGTTAACCAAAATCCCCGGGATTGGTCCGAATATAGCAAGGGCCGCGGGCCGATTAAAGGACACCGTGAAATATCTGATGGTTCCGGGAATATGGTTTGAGGAGTTAGGCTTCACATATATTGGACCGGTTAATGGCCATAACCTCGAAGAGCTTATCCCTATGCTCAATAATGCGCGTAAGATGAAGGGGCCCATATTAATTCATACAATTACTGAAAAAGGTCGTGGCTATGAACCTGCCCGCCAGAATCCGGATGTATTTCATGGGGTGGGGCCATTTGATATAAAGACAGGTAAACAATTTAAGAAGAAGTTGAAGACCTATACCGAGATATTCGGAGAATATATGGTGGAAATAGCCGCTCAGGATAGAAGGGTGGTGGCTATAACTGCGGCCATGACCAGTGGTACAGGATTAGATGAGTTTTCCCGGCTTTATCCGGAGCGGTTCTTCGATGTAGGTATTTGTGAACAACATGCGGTGACTATGGCGGCAGGTATGGCCAGAGCAGGACTAAAACCTATAGTGAGCATATATTCTACATTTTTACAACGGGCCTATGATCAAATTGTTCATGATGTAGCCCTGCAGAATCTTCCGGTGGTTTTTGCTATTGATAGAGCAGGGTTAGTAGGCGAAGATGGGCCGACTCATCATGGTGTTTTCGACCTCTCTTACCTGCGTCATATACCAAACTTGACGATTATGGCTCCGAGTAACGAAGATGAATTATTGAATATGATGCATACAGCCATGTCGTTAAATACACCTGTAGCTGTAAGATACCCGCGCGGGGCAGGTGAAGGGGTCAAGATTTTAGCTGAACGGCACATTATTCCTCCCGGTCAGCCAGAAGTCTTGAGCACAGGCGGCGATCTAGCTATTTTAGCGGTGGGTCGGGCGGTTGGCATAGCCAAAGATGTGGCTCAGTTGCTGGAAGCTAAAGGGATAGGGGTGCAGTTAATCAATGCCCGCTTTGTAAAACCTCTGGATGTAGGATCTATGTGTGATCTGGGACATAAATTCAGCCGCATACTTACTTTGGAAGACAATGTTGTTACGGGTGGATTTGGAACTGCACTACTGGAATTGTTCTCTGAGCAAAACATAAAAAGTGATCTGCTCCTCATAGGTATTCCCGATGAATTCATCGAACAGGGACGGGTTGATATTCTATTTGAATTGTTAAACATGGAACCGGAGTCGATCGTAGAACGTATATTTAGCAGGTGGCCGGATATTGGTAACCACCTGACATTGGAGTTGCGCAAAATTGGCCAAAGTTAGATTGGATTCGCTGCTTTATGCCCGGGGGTTGGTTGATAGCCGGGAAAAGGCACGGGCTATGATAATTGCAGGAGAAGTAAGAGTTAATGGACTCCTGGTGGACAAACCCGGAACCAGAGTTGATGAAACGTCAGATTTTCATATTGAGCCCCGGAGACAAAGATACGTAAGTCGGGGAGGATTCAAACTAGAAGGGGCTATTGGTGATTTTGATATAGACTTTCAAAAAAAAGTTGTATTGGATGTTGGCGCTTCTACCGGTGGTTATACCGATTGTGCCTTACAGAACGGGGCAGCAAAAGTTTTTGCATTAGATGTTGGCTATGGTCAATTGGACTGGGGGCTTCGCAACGACCCGCGGGTAAAAGTGATCGAGAGAACGAATATTCGCTATTTTACCCCGGAGAAGTTGGGGGAACTGGTAGATATTGTTACCATGGATGTTTCGTTTATCTCTACCAGGTTAATTTACCCCGTACTAAGTAATTTGCTAAAAGAACACGGAGAAGTCGTAAGCCTCATTAAACCTCAGTTCGAAGCGGGCAAAGATAAAGTGGGCAAAAATGGGGTAGTGAAGGATTCCACGGTTCACCAGGACGTATTGCGCCATTGCATAGAGGTTGCCCGAGAAGTGGGCTTGGATTGTGTGGGAATTAGCTATTCTCCAATAAAGGGGCCTAAGGGAAATATCGAGTATTTTATCCATTTAAAAAAGAAGCTAAAACCTTTGGAAGAGTTGGATAAAACGGTGGAGGATGTAGTTCTAAAGGCGCATAGCATTCTGGAGGGTAAAGCTAGGTGAAGATCTTACTGGTCAACAATAAACGCATCGAGAGTACGATGCGCATGGCAGAAAAAGTATCGGCCTATATGCGCTCGGTCGGAATTGAGGCACTAATAGACAGCAGCAGTGCTGATATTACCAGCGAAGAAGTCGATTCTATTATTGTGCTGGGCGGCGACGGTACTATGATAAGGTGCGCCCGTCAATATGTACATAAAAATGTGCCGGTATTGGGTGTGAATATGGGAACGGTTGGATTTCTCAGTAATATCCAAGCAGATGAGTTGGGACAATATCTGGATCGTTTCATCAGACATGATTATAGTATAGAAGAGAGAATGATGCTGGAAGTAAGTTTATACCAGAATGGAACTCTTTTAAACAGGATAGATAGTTTAAATGAATTGAGTATAAAATCAAAAAGCTCCCGCGTTATTACAATCGATGTAAAAATAGGCGGTCGGAAACACGGTATCTATCGGGGCGATGGTCTCATTATAGCCACCCCCAGCGGTTCTACTGCTTACTCTCTGTCATGCGGAGGACCGGTAAGTGATCCTGTCCTGGAAGTAATTATCATGACCCCTATTACCTCCTATTTCTTGAATAAGAGACCCTTGGTCATTGCAGCTGAAAAGGAAATTGAGGTAATCCCGCTTGATTGTGAGGAAACCTTGATCTCTATCGATGGACAGGTTAAAATCGATTTTAAGGATAATTTCGTTATAAGAATAAAAAAGGCCGATTATCATCTGAAATTAATTAATATGCAGCCTCGTTATTTCTTTGAGACTATGATGAAACGTCTGCGGCGCAGCGATGAAGATTTATGTTAAGCATAGCTTGAAAAACAGATGGACCCGAGACTATTTCTGTAAGGGGGGAACCCAATGAAATCTCGAAGACATTTTGCCATAAGGGAAATACTGATTAGCGAGCGCATCAGCACCCAGGAAGAACTATGCGAAGCATTGAGAAGCAGAGGGTATAATATTACTCAGGCCACCGTATCCCGGGACATTAAAGAGCTAAGCCTGGTGAAAACCCCTGATGCAAATGGGTATCGCTATGCCTGGCCTGATTCTCACCTTCCTAAGAATTCATATGTCAGGATAAAGCGTGTTTTTCGAGATTCGGTAATAAGCTTAGACTCCAGTGAGAACATCATTGTGATCAAGACTCTTCCTGGGGCAGCGCAATCCATTGGATCATTAATAGACTCCCTGGATAATCCTCATATACTCGGAACGGTAGCCGGGGACGATACAATATTCTTAGTTGTGAAGACAACAGAATTATTAGTGCAAGTTATGGAGTACTTTCAAAAACTTGTAATTGACTAACTAATGCAGGCTAAAAATAGCTGGATAATAAGAAAAAAGCGGGGAACAAGGCGGCAGCATCTTGTTCCCCGTTTTTTATTTTTTTAAGGGTTGGGCCAATACCTATGAATTGCAGGGTGATAACTGATATTAAGCGGATGATTAAATTAAGAAATTAAAATACATTAAATGTAAAGCAATATATATTCATGGATTTAGTTATATATATTAGCAAAGCAACATAGTGATACGTTCCTGCTGTAAAAGACAACCACATCAAGAAAGAGGAGGAGGATAGGGTGTTTGAAAACCATAAAATAGCTGAAATATTCGATCAGAATCCTTATATGGCCGTCATTATTTTAGACATAAAGAAATTAGGGCTGCCTCATCTTGTACTTTTCACCTGAGTTTTGCAGTAAAACAATGTTAAAAAGCTCTGTAAGTACCGTATTTATGCGGACTACAGAGCTTCTCCTTAGGGCAA
>ENA-UOOH01000122-UOOH01000122.1-fermentation-metagenome-genome-assembly--contig:-NODE-122-length-91442-cov-4.269426_pt1 | contig 91442 bp, 77 predicted proteins | sample MGYA00245778_ERZ724025 | MGnify/ENA primary metagenome ERZ724025 (study PRJEB28704, sample SAMN03018313) | fermentation metagenome | biome: anthropogenic terrestrial biome; feature: soil; material... | reverse complement strand
GGAGCCGAGAGTTTCGACAGCCGCGAGATGGCGCACAATGGCATTTTTTCGTGCTCGGCTGACGCTGCGGCAGCGCTGAGGGCTTTAAATGAGTTTTGGGATACCGGACTTTCTCTTTCAGAGCTGATGTTGCTTGGTGAGCAGCTGGGATCCGATGTGCCTTTTTGCCTGACGGGGGGCGTTTGTTTGTGCGAAGGAATCGGGGAAATCTTGACTCCCCTGGAAAGCAATACATCCGGTTGTCCCGTGGTCATTGCAAAAAATGTCAAGGGATTATCTACGCCCTACATCTATCAGCTGTACGATGGGTTGGAAACACCCCCTTCCATGGGAGATACGGAAAAAATCAAAACGGCGTTGTCGTCGGGCAATATCCGGAATCTGGCAGACAGCATGTTCAACCACTTGGAAGCGGTCTCCCTGAAAGAAAAACCGGAAATCGCCGCGTTGAAAGCACGCTTGCTTGCTTTGGGTGCCACGGGCGCCATGATGAGCGGATCGGGTCCTTCAGTCTTTGGCCTCTTTCAAAAAGAAGAGGATGCAAAAAAAGCCGCCGCCCACTTGCGCAAGCAAGGAATGGCTGCCTATTTTGCCACGTTTATGTAAGCGAACTGATTATTTCTTCCTTTTTATGGTTATACTTCTGTTACACCAAGAAAGGAAGATTTTTTTATGAAACATATGACGGTATCCCTCATTTGTATCACACTCATACTGCTCATCGCCCCCATGAAAGAGGCGGCTTCTTTGTATGAAGATGTGATTCGCATGCACATTTTAGCCGACAGCGATTTGCCAAAAGACCAGGTAGTAAAATTAAAAGTACGGGATCGGATTCTGTTGGAAAGCGAGACGTTGCTTCATAACTGCGAAACCCGCGAAGATGCGGCGGCGATAATCGAACGAAACCTGGATTACTTAGCCGGTATCGCCCGGGACGTGCTGGAAGAAAACGGCTTTTCCTACAAAGCGGTGGCAACTTTGAGCAAAGAATATTACGAAACAAGAGATTATGAAGGGTTCAGCCTGCCTGCCGGTGAATATTATTCCTTTCGAATTTGTTTGGGGAATGCCGAGGGCAAAAACTGGTGGTGTGTCATGTTTCCCCGCTTGTGTTTGAAATGTGCTGCCACGCCGGCAAAACTGACCAACGAAGGACTGACCAACACACAAGCCAAAACCGTTTCTACTGCATCCGGATATACCTTTCGTTTTAAACTGCTGGAATGGCTGGGAATACAAAAAAAATAATTTCGACGAAATTTTCCGTCGGAATTATTTTTTTTGTGTTTTTTCTCTTGCAAATATCCCATGTCCATAGTATAATATTAATATGTACGCCATATGGCATAAATACTACATATGATGGAGGTTAATCCCATGTCCAGACTGGTATCTATTTTGCTGGTTCTCGTCCTGTTGTTGACAGCAAGCGCCACTCTCTTTGTTTCCGCTGAAGCCGGCGAAAGCGGAACAATTGATGACATTATCAACAAAAACAAAGAAGACGAGCTTCCCGAGTTACCTTACACGCCTGCTACCGAAACTGTTTATGTACGTAAATTCACCAAAGCTCCCGCCATTGACGGCAGCGTTTCTGAAGCCGAATGGGGCAAACCTACTTTGGAAAATATTCACGACGATGGCAAAGGCGCATTCCCCTCTACCTTTGCAAACAGAACCAACAACGCTTCCCGTGCCGATGAAATCAAGGAAGGTGCTCTGTCTTTCTCTCTTTGGTTGAGATGGGATAGCGACAACCTTTATCTCGCTGTTATGACCGAAGACAAAACGCCCTTTAACTCCTGGATCAAAACTGAACCCTTAAAAATGTGGAACGGCGACTCCCTCCAGGTTGGTTTCAACTCCGTGGGTAACTGGGCGATGCAGTATGGTCAGAAACCCAACGCGTTTGAATCCACCAACACGTACAGCAAAGGCGTTTTCGCCGTTGACAACAAGGCTACCTATGGATACGCAGGGCTTGCCGGTCCTTTCGTAAACGCAACTCCCTCCGATACCAATGCGGTGGTAAAAAACAACGGATCCATCACTACCTACGAAATCGCCATTGCCTGGAGCGCGCTTTTGGGCGCTGAAGATTCCCCGGCAGCCGGCGACATCTACGGTTTGGCTCTGGCTCTGGTTTCCGGCAGTGCCAAAGCCATTGATAACTTCCTGACCTGGGGCGATTTGTGCCTGGGCGAACCCAACAATGCCGAAAACAAAAAATCCACCGTGGTCTCTTCTCAAAGAGTCGGCGATAATAAAATAATCCTCAGCAGTCTGGCTTTTGACAGCAAAGAAGCCGATCCCGAAGTCAAAAAATATACCGTTACCTTCTACAATAACAACGATGGTGAAAAAACCAAAATTTCTTCCTACGTTTGCGAAGCCCAGGATTGTCTCCGGGAGCCTGAAATGAAAGACCAGAATGGTCTGGCATTCAGCCACTGGGAAGGCAATTATGACGTGGCCCTCCGCGGTGAAATTACCGAAGATATCGAATTGGTTGCGGCATATACCAAGATGTATAAGGTTGTGTTCCGCAAATCCAAGGACTCATCCCCTCTTTTATACAGACAGGTTCCTGCCGGAACTTGTCTGAAAGATCCTTCCGCCCGCGTGAAAAACTTTTTACGCTGGAGCTCCGATGAGTACAAAAACGTACAAAGCGATTTGGATATATACGCGATTACTTCCGATGTCACCCAAGACGGCAGTGGCGGCGGAAGCAGCCTTTGGTGGCTTTGGGTCATCATCGGCGGCGTTGTGGTCGTTGGCGGCGGCGCAGCTGCTTTTCTTGTCTTGCAAAAAAAGAAGGCTTCCACGCCTAAAAAATAATTTCGTTCAAACAAAACAAAGCCCGCTTACGACCGTGAGCGGGCTTTTTATAGAGGGACCATCATGGATACATCGTTGAACATTGCAACAATCGATCCGAATTTTCAAATACAAAGTAACATACAAGAAGAAGCTTTGGTCTGGTATGACGTGCGGAAAGCGCCCTTTCGTGTGTATGGATTGCATGATTATCAAAATCAGTTCGTCTTTCGCAGGGTTCCTGCCGCTGTTGCCAAAGCCACCGGCGAACCTCTGGAACGCCTGTCGCTCCATACTGCCGGAGGCAGAGTCAGATTCAAAACCAACTCCCCTTACATCGCCCTCAAAACTGTACAAAACGGCAGGGGGGCTATGCCTCACATGCCCTTGACGGGTTCTTCCTCTTTTGATTTGTACGAAAAAAAAGAGGGGCAATATACCTATCAAAAAACCTTTATCGCTCCCGTGCATATGACGGATGGATATGAAAACATATTTTATTGCAACCGCACCGATCTGCGGGATTATACCCTCAACTTTCCTTTATATCACGGGGTGAACGCCTTATACATCGGCTTGCACAAAGAAAGCGTTTTAGACGCCGGCGACCGCTATATCCACGAAAAGCCCATTGTTTATTACGGCTCTTCCATCACTCAAGGGGGGTGCGCTTCCCGCCCGGGCAACGCCTACCAAGCCCATATTACCCGCTGGTTTGACACCGATCACATCAATTTAGGGTTCTCCGGCAACGGAAAAGGGGAAAAGTCCATGGCGGACTGGATGGCCTCTTTGGATATGGGTGTTTTTGTGTCGGACTATGATTTCAACGCTCCCACTGCCGAACACCTCGAAGCCACCCACAAGCCCCTGTATGAAACCATTCGCACTGCCCATCCGGACATCCCGTACATCATTCTATCCCGTCCGAATCTGACAAAAAAGACGATTCAAACCGATGCGCGCCATGCCATCATCCAAAAAACCTATGTGGATGCGCGGGCGGCAGGAGATAAAAACGTGTATTTTATCCCCGGCAATGAACTGTTCGGCGAAGTGGATCGGGACGTTTGCACCGTGGATACCACCCATCCCACGGACGAAGGCTTTTATCGCATGGCGCAAAGAATGGCCCGCGTTATAAAACATTTGGATTGGTGAGGTGATATCATGGACATTTCAACCCTTGATCCCAACTTTAAAATCGAAACCTCCTTTGACGGGCCGGATTTGGTTTGGTATTCTGTGAAGCAGGATCCTTTCCGGGTGTACGGGCTGTATGATTACAAACATCATTTCCCCTTTGTGCGGCTTCCTTTGGACGTGGCACAGGCTACCAGCCCCGGTGTGTTGAATCTGGCATATCGTACCGCCGGCGGCAGGGTGCGGTTTAAAACCGATTCTCCTGTTATCGCCATCAAAACCACCTATCCCGGTTCCTATTTGATGCCTCACATGCCTCCCACCGGCTCCAATGGCTTTGATTTATATGAAAAAAAGGGTAGTCAATACAACTTTTTGAAAATGTTTGTGCCTCCGGTGGAAGCCAAGGGGGCTTATGACGGTATTTTCAAGTCCCAATCTACCAAAATGAAAGATTTGACAATCCATTTTCCCTTATATTACAGGGTGGATGCGTTGTATATCGGCTTGAAAAAAGGGTCCGTTCTCTTGGCTGCCCCGCCATACAAGCACCAAAAGCCCATCGTTTATTACGGCTCTTCCACCACCCAGGGCGGATGTGCTTCCCGTCCCGGCAACACCTACCAAGCGCATATCTCCCGTTGGTTTGATGCGGATCATATCAATTTGGGCTTTTCGGGCAGCGGCAAAGGAGAAGATGCTATTTGTGACTGGATGGCAACGCTGGAAATGAGCATGTTTGTGTCTGATTACGATGCCAATGCCCCTACGGTGGAACATCTCAAAGCAACCCATTATCGACTTTACCGCAAAATCCGGGATGCCCACCCCGATATTCCCTATATCCTCTTATCCAGCGCTACAAAATATGCCGCTTCCACCCACAACTTAGGCTTCTTGGCTGTCATCTGTGCCACCTATGAGAAAGCCAAAGCGGAAGGGGACAAGAATGTCTATTTCATTCACGGCAATGAACTGTTCGGCGAGGTTGACCGGGATATGTGTACGGTGGATGGAGGGCACCCCAACGATGGGGGGTTCTATCGTATTGCCAAACGGCTGGCGCAAACCATCCAAACCATTCCTAATTGGAATTGATATAAAAAAGGCAGATAAAATCTGCCTTTTTTATATCAATTCAGTCCTTTAAGAACAGTTCAATGACGGGAACAATACAAGGGGGTTTGACTACGGGTAGATGGAGAATGATGGGTTCCCCTTCGCTTCCGCCGGGGTTGTTTGCCCCGTGCCAAGCGGTATAGCCGGTCATTTTTATTTCACTGTTGTCATGTAAAAATTGGGCATATGCCACCTTGTTTTTCATGCCGGGCAATTCTAAATATCGAAAAGGATAGGCAAACAAATGGACATATAGCCGCTTGCCGTCCCCAGACTGGGTCAATTTGCAGCCGTCGGGGCAGACAATGCCGGGTTCCGCTTTGGTACAGCCGTAAATCGATTTGTCGTTGTATTTCATCCAGTCCGCATAGACCTGCAGCGCAGCTTCGGCACGGTGATCCAAATATCCCCGGGCGGTGGGGCCTACGTTCATGATAAAGTTGCCGCCGCAGGAAACGGTGGTGATGAGCATTTGCAGCAGCATTTCAGGGGATTTCCAGGTGGATTCATCCCGATGATATCCCCAGGAGCCGGAGAGGGTTTGGCATGCTTCCCAGGGAACCAGCTCCCCGGTTTTTTCATGTTTGACCCACTCTTTCAACTGAACCTGCTCAGGTGTCCATAAATCCTGCTCTATACCGGTGCGGTTGTTGATGATGATGCCAGGCTGGAGTTCACGAACCAGGGCGATCAATTGTTCTGCTTCCCAATCGTCTTTGCCTTTTCCCACCAGCCAAGGTTTGCCTTCCACCGTTGCCGTAGGATACGAATAGTCAAACCACGCGATGTCGATCTTGCCGTAATGGGTCATCAATTCCCTGACCTGGTTGCGCATATAGGCGGCATATTTTTTTATATCCCTCTTTTTGTTCTGTTCTTCCGAATCGGGATCGTTTCTGCGGGGATGAACGGGGTCATACGGAAATTCGGGATGATGCCAGTCAATCAGAGAATAGTAAAAGCCGACTTTCAATCCGGCTGCCCGGAATGCCTCGACATACTCTCTGACCAAATCACGGCCGGCAGGGGTATTGGTACATTTATAATCGGTATACTGAGAATCAAACATGCAAAAACCTTCGTGATGTTTGGTGGTCAGCACCGCATATTTCATGCCCGCGGCTTTTGCCTGTCTTGCCCAATCGACAGGATCGTACATATCCGGATCAAAATACTGCAGCCAGCGATCATAGACGCCTTCGGGAATGGATTCATATTTTTTCACCCATTCATGCCGTGCGCCCAATGCGTACATTCCCCAGTGAATAAACATGCCAAAACGATCCTGCATGAACCATGCCACGTCACCCGGCGTTTTTCTGACTTGATAACTTGACATCCAAATTACCCACCTTTCTCTTGCGTTTTATTCATAACGATGATATACTCCAAATATGGACTGCACGTTAAGCATACTATGCTCTACTCACAAAAACAATGGATTTCTACGGATTTGAATATGGATATTTTTGTATGGATGTGAAACAAAATCATGAAATGCTCCTGCTTGCCAATACCATCCATTTTACTTTTTCGGCGGGCGCTTTTGTAACGGTCACGCCCGAAACATGGATGGCATCTGAGGTGTGCTCTCCCTATTCCCGGCTGTATTTTGTTTTATCCGGCGAGGGACACTTGGAGTATGAGCAGCAGAACGTGATCCTGAAACCGGGTCGTTTGTATTTGATTCCCGCGGGCTTGACGTTCAGTTTCGGCTGCCATGCTCCCATGGAAAAAATTTATTTTCACGTAAATCTGTTTCGTCCTGACGGATATGACGTCTTCTTTGGCTGTCATCATATTCTGGAAACCCCGGTAGATCTGCATGAAATGATCTCATTGCGCGATTTGTTCATACATGAACATGATTTTTCCTCTGCGGTTGCGGTGAAGCAAATGGTGTTTCGCCATTTGGCCGATTTCCTTCTTCTGGTTGCACCCGGTAGTCAGCCGCTCTGCCAATATTCCCCGCCCGTTCGGGATACCTTGGACTATATCCAGCAAAATCTTTCTCTCCAAATCACTGTGTGTTTTTTAGCACAGCGGTTGTTTCTGGCAGAATCCACCTTGGCAAAACTCTTTAAAAAAGAAGTCGGTAAAACCATCGGTGCGTATATCGATGATTTGATTTTTTTTCGCGCACTGCAAATGATGGTGGGTACCGGAGAAACCATTGGCAAAATCAGCGACGCTTTGGGATTCTGCGATCAGTTTTATTTTTCCCGCCGCTTCAAGCAGCGGTTCGGCTTGACCCCCCAGCAGTACCGCAAAAGACAAAAAGCCACTTTTGGCATGTAAAAAGGGGGCTGCTACACCCCACAGAGGCAAGATGTTGGAAATTCACCAAAGGACATTGTGAAAACATTTGTAAAATTATACACAAAATCAATTGACTTTTCAATGCGGTTTCCTCTATAATAGAAGTTGAAAAAGTAGGAAGATACTGCTCAAAAAAACAAAAGGAGTACCGCCATGAAAGCCACCTTCAAATCGATTGTATGCTTCTGCTTGCTTGCAGGCGTTGTTCTTGGCTGCACAGCCTTGTTTGGATTTGGATTGGAATTGGGCATTTCATTCACCGTTACGCCGGAAAAAGAGCTTTACGACGCGGGGGATACAGTTCGGTTTTTTACCAAAATCGTGAATAACACCCTGAAAGATTTTGACAACCTTTCGCTGGTTTATTATCTTCCTTCTCAAGTTTCTCCCGGAAACGGCTTTATCCCCAATGTGACCATTCCTTCCCTTTCGGTTGGAAGCACCTATACCGAGTCGGTCTCCGCCGGCATTATGGATCCCGACGGGATGTCGGGCTGGCTTTGGATTTTGTGGGTAATCCTTGGTTTGGTCGTGGTCGTGGCCGCGGTTGCCGGATATCCGGTTTGGAAAAAGAAGTTTGCGCCTGTACGCACCCTTTCTTTGCTTCTGGTTTGTATGATGCTGATTTCCTTCTTCCCCCAAACTGCCAACGCGGATTTTGTCGCGCCCTCCAAACAGGCGGTGTCCGCCGAATCCGTTATGCGGAAATTGGGTGTGATTCCCAAGGAAGTGGGCGAAGCCGAAGCCATCAGAAAAAGAACCCTGGCAAAATGCCTGTATTTGCTGATAACCGGCAAAGAGGATGCCGCCGTTTACTCTTCCATGTATTATTTTACTGACGTACCCGAGTCTCACGAGTATGCCGGGTATATCAATTTTGTCTGCCGCATGGGGATCATGGATTGGAAAAAGGACGAAGAGGGAAACAAGTTTTTTGAACCTGCCGAGCGGGTTTCCAATCAGGATATTTCCCGTTATTTCATGCGCTTGCTTTGCGGAGGCAACGCCAGAGGCTCTTTGTTGGACAGCACCATCGACGATTTGGTCCGTTCCCATGGTCTGTCCACCGGATTTGCCAAACTGGACAGCTATGCAACCCCGGCTTCTTTGGGAACGTTGCTCGTCAATTTGCTGACCATCGCCCCCGCGGCGGTGATTCGTGAAGATGCCTGGGTCAATGTAACCAAGGAAAACAAACCCTTTGCTTCTTATTGCTTCTCCTTTGCCTGTGCACAAGGGGTTATCACCGAAGAAGAAAATGCGGAGTGGTCGGGGGTCAACACCCTTTCCTTGCTGAAAGCAGGCACACCTGTATACATATTGTCAAGCAGCGGATATTCCTTTGCGGTTGCAAGGCCGGGATTGTTGGCGGTTTGCGCCAGCACCCTTCAATATGGAAAAACCCAGTCCCTGCCTTTATATGCCGCCCTTTATGAAAACGCCGCGGCTTTGCCTTATTGCGGTGACAAAGTCACCAAATTGAAGAGCATCAAAGACGGCGACGAAAAAAAAGAAGAGACCGGAGGCAAAGACGATCCGATTCCCGGTGATATTCTCCTCGAGGATACCATCGCCACCATTGTGGTGAACGCAGATGTCGCCGGTATCACGGTGACCAACGGCGATACCGTCCTTTCTTTGATTTACCATTCGGATTACGACGGATACCGTCCCATGCCGGGAGAAGTCATTGTCGTTCACTACATTGAACAAGAAATCCAATCCATTCAAGTCCCCGCGGATATTGTGGGCTGGATTGCCCGGGGTTCCAACAATACGGTCACGGTAGATATAGATCCTCGGCAGTTTACTTTTTTAAATCTGGTCAAAAACGGCGGCGGGGACGATGGGTTGTATCCTACCTCCGCATTGTTATCCGCCATCGATAAAAACAACGGAACGTTGTATGCCGCCCTGTTTGTTTTGGAGGATGTGGTGGTTGCCTGGCTGCCTGCCGATACCGCCGAATCCCCCATGTTGGTCACGGTGGTGAACAGGGACGCTGTCACCGGCAGTCTCAGTTACATCTGTAACGGTCAATCCTGCCCCTTGGGAGAGTCGGATCTGTCTTTGGATCCAAACGAAACCTCCGTTCCCGTTGTTCTGACCATGGCGGGGGCTGTCGTGACCTCGGTCGATCGGCTCCAAGCTGTCACCGGTGCTGCTACGCTGGGGGAAAACGGCAGCATTTCCGTGGGGCAGATTACCTTTACCTTTCAGGATATCATCACAGGGCTTTTAGTAGAAAACGTACAGAATATGTCTTCCACCGAAGCCTTGGTCACGCTTCTTCGCTCCTCTTCGCCCGTCAATGCCACCCTGTATTATCGGGACGACGGCGGCGATATTACTTTGTTTGCTTTTTCTAAATGATTGTACATCGCACATGAAAAGGGTACTGCAAATTTGCAGTGCTCTTTTTTTATGTTCTCTTGCTTATGGAATGAAACACCTATATTCGCCGGGGCAGGGCGTGCATTCAGGTCGGTGATCCGTTGGGTGCCCCCTGCCAAAATTTGTAAATAAGAAGGGCGGGATGAAAGCTTGGCTGTTTTTGTGTTGTGAAAATCGTGCAAAAGCGTAGAAAAAATCTGTTGAGTTTTACAAACAAAAAACCCAAAAGATGCTTGATTCTCACCTTGCATCATGCTATAATATAGTGTATCCGACGAAATTTACCCTTTTAAATTTCTACCTTATTCGGAAGGGTTGAAACCCGCCCGAATCGATAAAAAGTGATGACACGGAGGGCTCCAGAGTTATGAAGAAAAAAGTTGCATTATTACTGGTATTGGTTATGGTTCTTGCCATGACGGTTTCCTGCGGAGGCCTATATGGAAAAGGCGCCATCATTCCTATGTACCTCGCCTCGGTCCAGTCTAATATGGATCCCGCTGCTACGATGTACGATAAGGATACCATCCAATATATCAGTTTGTTGTATGAAGGTCTTGTGACCATCGCCAAAGACGGTTCTGTCAATAAAGGCATGGCGAAAAAATGGTACACGCAAAAAGAAGAAGATGAATTTTGTGTGTATTTTGAATTGCAAAAAACCCGTTGGAACGACAAGACACCGGTCGTCGCCGATGATTTTGTCTACGCCTGGCAGCGCATTTTGGCTCCCGAAAGCAACATCCCTGCCGCCGCGTTGCTGTATGACATCAAAAATGCTAAAAAAATCAAATCCGGCGAACTGACCGTTGCCGATCTGGGCGTAACCGCCGTGGAAGATTCCTTGCTGCGGATTGTACTGGAAAAAGAAATCGAACTGTCGCTGTTGTTGGAAAATTTGGCGTCTCCCGCTCTGGGTCCTTTGCGCGATGACATCGTAGAAGCGTCTCCTCTGTGGTCTTCTTCCTCCTCCGCCATTGCTACCAACGGTGCTTTTTCTTTGAAACGCTTGACCTATAAAGGCGATGAAAAAGAAGAAGTGAAGGAACGGAATCCCGATCGTGTCATCACCGAGATCTGGCTGGAACGCAATTCCTATTATCACGGCGATGTGGACGAAAGCAATCTTGACAAATATGTCATCCCCCATAGATTGATCACTGACTATTCCCTTTCCGCGAAAGATGCCATGGCTAAATTTGAATCCGGCGAACTCTTCTATATCGGCTCTTTCACCAAAGAAACGTATACCGCCCACCAGAAAGAGTTGGTGACACAACCCCTCCTTTCCACCGGCACGCTGTATTTTGACTGCAGCAACACATTGTTTGCCGATGCCGCTGTCAGAACCGCTTTGGGCAACGCTCTTGACCGACAGGCCATTGCCGACTTGGTGGGCATGGGTGCAAAAGCTGCCACCGGGTTTGTATCCGACGGTGTGTTTGATGATAAATTGTCTTCAAAATCTTCTTTCCGCACCGTGGGGGGGACTTTATATACCTATGGTGCCGCCGGCGCCAAATCCGCACTGAAAGGCAAGTCCGGCTCCTTTGCCATTACCTATCGCAACGCCAATGCATCCCATAAAGCCGTTGCAGATTATGTGACGAACGCCTGGTCTGCTTTGGGATTTACCGTCAAAGCCGAAGGCTTGTCCAACCAAGAGTACGAAGCCGCTCTTTTAGCCGGAACCTTTGATGTTCTGATGCTGGATTACCAGGGATTGTCTTCTTCTGCTTATTCCTTCCTGGCTCCCTTTGCCAAATATTATAGCGGCAGCGTGGTGGATGTGCGCGGCGAACTCTACACCCCCCACATCACCGGCTATCAATCCGATGCATACGATCGCGCCATAGATGCCGTTTTTGCCGCTACCACACGTAAAGACAGAGCCGCCAAACTCCATGATGCCGAAAAAATCCTTTGTCAGGACAACCCTGCTATCGCTTTATATTTCAACTATGATGCTTACCTCGCTTCCGACCGTCTGGACGATCTGGCTTCCGATGTGTTCGGTAATCGTATTTTTAACAACGCAAGCCTGGATAACTACGAAGAAGTCAATGATGCCATTGGCGGCTAAACCATACCCTTATCATTCACAGCCCCCGCGGTCCGCGGGGGCTGTTTAATAAAGAAAGGAAACTTATATATGAAATGGTGGGAAAATCAACCTTTAACAATCTGTGCCGTGCAATGTAACCTGGGCGACGATGCTTTCTGGGTTCTGGACGAGTATGTTGCAAAACAGGGGTTCAACACCGAGCAATGTCTGCATTTGTTTACCAAAGGACATTTTGCAACGTATTCCGAAGAAAGACACGGCGAAAAACTGGATCAATACCTGGCCCGTTCCAGAGAACACGGTTTGCGGCAGATATGTTACTACAACACCCATTGCGTGGAAGAGGCCCCTTCCAAAGAACATCCGGAATGGCTCCAGCGAAAAGCAGACGGTTCTCCTTTGGAAGCGTACGGGGTATGCAACATGGTCTGCGTCAATCCCCGCGGTCCCTGGCACAAGCAGTATCTGGAAAACATCCGCGCATTGATAAAACATGAAATTGACGGCATTTTTTTAGACGGTCCTGTGATGCGGAACATTGGGTGTTACTGTGAAACGTGTCAGAAAGACTTTTTAGAAAAATACGGCCATCCCATTGAACAGGCCACCCGTCTGGAACTGCAGGACATGCGGGTCAACAGCGTCACCGGACATATCAAGGAAACCCGGGAGGTCATTGACGCCTCGGGCAAAGAGATCCTGCTGTATTTAAACAATTCTGCCCTGCGCGGGGATATTACGGGTAGCAATACCCGGAAATTGGAACCGTATGTGGATCTGCTGGGCGCCGAAGGCGGATTTTATCGTCCCGCGCCGGGGAATTCCATCTGGGCTGTCACCGTGAAATCCAAACTGCTTGAAACCATCGGAAAAGGCAAACCTGTGGTTAATTTCTTTGCCGGCAACCAGTCGGGTACCGCCTATTACATGCACACCGCCGCGGAAACCAGATTGACCTATGCCACCAGTTACGCCAACGGCGCCAACGTGTGGTATGGCATTCACGGGTCTCCTTCCATGTTCAAGGACAGCGATGGTGCCAAAGCATCCAAAGAAATGAACAAATTCGTTCTTGCCCATAAATTCTTGTATCAAAAATCCCACTCCACCGCTCGCGTGGCATTGATGTGGAGTCAAGATACCGCCAATAACTACGGGGCAAGCTACGAAGCCACCGACTTTACCGAACAACAGGTGGTTACAGCCAAAGAAAAAGGCGATCATTACGGCGAATTGCTTTCTTTTGCGGATATGCTTTTACGGAATCATACCCAGTTCGACATCATCGATGAATACTCCGTTACCCTTGAGGAAATCAAAAAGTACGACTCCATCATTCTGCCCAACGTATCCTGTATGTCCAAAGAGGTGTCTGAAAAACTGGAAGGCTATGTCAATGCCGGCGGTCATTTGCTGGCAACCTACGATACGGCATGCTTTGATGAACACGGCAAAGGGCTATCCGCTTCCCGTCTTGCCCATGTTCTGGGCGTTTGCGGCAAAGCCGCGCTGCGGACTTCCCCCGATGTGGGATATATGAAAGCCACCCGGGACAGCGAATTGACCAAAGGTTTGACCGCGCCCCTCCTTCCCAACCCCAAACTGAATTTGGAATGGACATTGGCAGAAGGCGCCGAAGCCCTCTTTGTTTCCTATTGGCCTTTACCGGGCTGTTATGTGTCTTTGCCTGAAAAAACCTATCCTGCTCTGATCAAAAACGCATTCGGCAAGGGATGCGCCTATTACATCACGGGCAATTTCGCCAATTTTATGATGACGACATATGCCAACGCCGATTATCCCCAGATCCTTCGCAATTTTATTGCGGCTACCTCCAGCCCCGTGGTATCCCTCGAAGGCCCCGGTCTGGTAGAAGCGGTGCTGCGGAAAATCGATAGCCGGTATGTCCTTCACCTCATCAACAAAACCGGTGCCATGGCTCGCCCCTTTACCGACATCGTTCCTCTGCATGGGTTGAAAATCACCTTGTCCTTGGACATCAAAAACCCCGTTTTAAAAACCACCCGGGGCGGAAATCCCGCCAATTTGAAGACAAAGGGAAAGAAATTGTCCTTTACGTTGGATGCCTTAAACGAGTTCGAGGTGATTGAAATCCGATAGCCCGTACTCAAAAAAGCATACACATCAAAGCGTGCAACGGTAAAACGTAGGATGCGTTTTACCGTTGCACGCTTTTTCTTGGTCTGATGGTTTTTTGAATTATCTGCCCAGCAACGCTTTTAGGTTTTTGCAGGATTTCGTCACCGCTTCCATGCTGTCCATGGTGTTGAAAGCTTCCCATTCGATGACAAACCAAGCTGGATCACAATGGACAAGCGCCGTATCGATGATGCCGCGGTTGTTCAAAATGCCTTCTCCGTACGTGCAGGAAGATTTGTTTTTATTTTGATCCACGACCATATCCTTCAAATGGACCAGTTCACATTTTTTGCCTATTTTCTTCAAATACGCCAGGGTGTCGATTCCGGCATATTCGGTCCAGTAGGTATCCACTTCATACACCAGGTTGCCGCCGTCCAACAGAATATCCATGCCATACCTGCCATCAAAAGAAACAAATTCTTTGTGGTGGTTGTGGTATCCGAATTTCATGCCCGCCTTGTGGATTTTTTCCCCGATGGCTAAAAACTCCCGATGGAGCGCCTCGTACTCTTCCCTGGCGACAGCAGGGGCGCCGGGGCAAATGATATAGGGATTTTGAATCGTTTTGTTATAGGCAATCACATCCTGTAACGCTTCCCTCAGCAATTGGATGCTCACATGAGAACCTGAAGCAACCAGACCTACCCTGTCTAAATGGTGTTTCATGTCTTCTGCCCCAAGACCGCCGTATCCCGCAAATTCCACTCCTTCGTATCCCGCTTTGGCAATCTGCTCCAACGCAGACACCATGTCTTTTCCGGTATAGTCTTTTACACTGTATAATTGTACGGAAATCTTTGCCATTGATATCCCTCCCTTTCTGTGTTTAGTCTAACAAAAGACCGATCCCTTTGCAAGACTTTTCTTGCCCGGTTTATGACAAAAGATGTTGACCCCCATAAAAATCAATGTTACAATGCAACATGAGGTGATTTGTATGAAGTTATTTATAAAACCCTTTGAACAAGAAGTGTTTGGCAAACAAACCCTTGTAACTTTTCCGTATCCCAGAGAGGACATGTATTCGGACTCTATCTTTCCATATCTGGTGTTTGACGGCGGGGCTTTTTTCTTTCTCAACGATCGCTTAAACGCGCAAGATTCCGACCGGTTGATGACCCTTTTGGAACAGGGAAAATTGTTTGAGCCCTGGTCACAGAACGGTGAATTTGACTGGGATTCTGTATATAAACATCCTCTTTTTGCTTCCGCTCCCATCTTTGAACAGCATGTTTGGATCCAGCGGTTGTATTTTCTCCTTCCCCTTGCCCATCGTTACGGAAAAACCGGGGACAAAAAGTTTGCCGCTTTGTGGCTTTCCTATCTGAAAGACTGGTGGAATGCCCACCCCTACCAACCGTATGAAGATATCAGCTATCTGCAGACCGATTTGGTTTGGCGGGATATGCAGGTGGCGTGGCGCACCCTCATGCTGTGCTACAGCATCTATTTTCTGGGCGAACACAATCCCTTTGCGCTCGCGGACTGGCAGTTCATTTATGATGTGCTGATAACCCACGCGGATCATTTGTGCCGGGAAGCCGAAAAACACCTGGCAACCGGCCATGCCCAAAACCATGTGCTGCAGGTTGGGCTGGCTCTCTTGTATTGCGGTGTTTTGTTCCCTCATGCAAAACAGGCCGCTTTGTATCATGTACAGGGGAAAAATACCATTGAAATGAATCGGGTGAAAACCATTTTCCCCGACGGCGGCAACGATGAAAGCTGTCCCAGTTACAGCCATTTTATCGCCCGGATGTATTTGGAAGCCTATCTTCTGAAGAAAGAAAACGATTATGATGACGATTTGCCGTTAAAAAAAGCGATCCAATCCCAGTATGCCTTTGCCTGGCAAATGTCCTCCCCCGGGGGAACTTCCCTGCAGCTCAACGATTCTTATGCCATGGATGCACACGCGGATCTTTGGCGGGTTGCCAAGCTGTTCCCCTTGAACTTGCCCGATGAAAAGTCATCCTGCTTCTTCCCCCACAGCAAAATGGCCGTGTTACGGCAAGGGAACTATACCGTGTATATCGACGGTGCCGACCATACCGCCTCCCATATGCATATGGGAAGGCCCCAGGTGATTGCCTTCTATGGGAATACGCCTGTTTTGGTGGACAGCGGTTCTCCCAGCTACGATGCCAATAAACTTCGTACCTACTTAAAAGGTCCCGAAGCCCACAACGGTCTATATGTCCGGGAGTTTCCTATCAAAGCATTGAGAAAATACAAAGAAGACTGTACCTTTACCGACGTCTGTTTGGATGGCGATCAAAAACGGGTTGTCATTGAAAGCAACGCTGTTTTTGGAAAAAATCCTACCTCTGGACCCGTACCGTTGTCTTGACCGAACAAGGGATGGAAATTACGGATCATGCCAACGCGGAAGAAAGCCTCTGCTGGGTTTCTCGTTTTCATTTGTCGGACCGGGCTTTGCACATAGCGGAAGACAACAAGCAATGGAAACAATATTGCGGCAATAAAACCTTGTTTGCCACCTCTTCCTTGTCTCGGGAGTTGGGTTTTGCCCCTGCCGTGGCCGCTGATAACCGCATGGGGTTTGCCCATGTTCTTACTGCCACAGGGGAAGGAACTACCTTCGATTCTCACTTCCGGCTGGAAGTGAAATAATCAAAACATATGACGATGAAACAGTTACAAACCCATACGGTGGCAAAAGCCACAGGGATGTATTCCCGTCATTCCGAAGCGGCTATGCTCAATCTGAACAACGGGGATATTCTGATGATCTGGCAGCGGTTTGAGAACAGCCCTTTCGGTTCCAACGACTATTCCCCCTCTACACTGGTTTCCTCTGTGTCCCGCGATAAAGGATATACCTGGGAAGAACCCCGTGTTCTGGTTACCCCGGAGCCGGGGGATACCAATGTCTACAGCCCTAACCTGATCCGCCTGAAAGACGGGCGCATTTTATTCCTTTATATGCGCTATGTCCATTTGGCTGCCGGGAAACCCCGGGTGACTGCCGCCGGAATCAGAATTTCGGAAGATGAGGGAAAAACCTTTTCTCCCGTACGCTACGTATGGGAACGAGGTTCCTATTCCTTTTCCAATTCCTGTGCCCGCCGCCTTTCCTCCGACCGGATTCTCATCCCCGCGGGGCTTTCCGACGGTGTAGGGAGAAAAGAAAACTTTATCCAGCAAAGCTTGTTTTCCGATGACGACGGGGAAACCTGGATGTTCGGATCGGGATGTATGCGGGCAGATAAACGGGGATGCATGGAACCTTTTGTGGGAGAATTATCCGACGGGCGGCTTCTGGCGGTAATGCGTACCCAACTGGGCGCCGTGTACAAAAGCTACTCCTTTGATGATGGGAATACCTGGACAACCCCTGTTTCCAGCGGTCTGGAGGCTCCGGAATCCTGTCCTTATCTGGTGAACATTCCCGGCAGTGACCAACTGCTTGTAATATGGAACCACGCGCCTTATGACCCAGGTTTTGCCTCTCATTTCGGAAAACGCTCCCCTTTGACCGCCGCCGTTACCCGGGATGGAGACTGTTTTAAACTATTAGGGAATTTGGAGGAGGATCCCAATCGAGCTTTCACCAATCCGGCGGTGTTGTTTTTGCCCGACGGGGAATGCCTGGTGACCTATTGGACATCGCCGTACAATGAAAAATGGCGTTTTCGAGGCCCCATTGATTTGAAATTGGCAAGGTTTTATTTGGAATAAACAACCAATCCTTGCAGTGTCAACATGATAAGGGTAAGGAGGGCTTAAATCGGTGCAACTTATTCGTTTTGCCAATCTCTTTTCCAAATCTGATATCCGCTCACATTTTCTATTGAACCCTTAATATATTTAAATACCCTGCTTGTCTTCGTTAAAAAACCTGCGTAAATACGCCGTTGACAACACTTTTTGCCCGTAAAGGTATCGACACGCAGGAGATCGCCCGCATGCCGGGTCATTCTAACCTTGCGTTCACTTAAAATACTATTTCCCCCGGGAAAAAAACAAGCCATTTCCATCCTGAACAAGTTCGTGTAAAAAACGTGTGTACATGAAGTAAAAAACAAAAACCCCTGAAGAATCAAGGGTTTTTTTACCTATGGCGGAAAGAGGGAGATTCGAACTCCCGGAACGGTATTAGCGTTCACACGATTTCCAGTCGTGCGCCTTCGACCAGCTCAGCCATCTTTCCACGTATGCATCGCTGCCCAATAGAAGGGCAGCTTTTGTATTATACAATAGGTCTTTAAAAAAAGTCAAGTGGTTTTAATAAAAAATTCACCCAATTGTCAAAAAACTGTTTGCTTTGAACTATAAGATATGGTATAATTCACTTTGTATCCATATCGGATACAGTATGATGTGCATTGTTTTGCGCGGTTCCGAAAAAACACGTTTTCGAGAAAGAAAGGACTGTATATGCTGCAAAAACCTCGCGGTACGACCGACATATTGCCGGGTGAATCCGAAGCCTGGCAGGAAACGGAAGCTATTTTGAGAAAGACCGCTTCCCTGTATGGATTTTCCGAAGTCCGTATTCCTACCTTTGAGGTATCCGAACTCTATCAAAGAGGCGTGGGGGAAACCTCGGACGTGGTGCAAAAAGAAATGTATACTTTCGTGGACAACGACCGCCGCAGTATGACCCTCCGGCCGGAAGGTACTGCCGGCGTGGTGCGCTGTGTCATTGAAAATGGATTGACCGGCGGAGCCCTTCCTTTGGCATTGTCGTATTTTGTCACCTGTTTCCGGTATGAAAAACCCGAATCGGGACGTTTTCGGGAGTTTTCCCAGTTTGGCGTCGAACTGTTTGGCGCCGATGCTCCCGTAGCCGATGCCAACGTAATCCTGCTGGGTCGGGATCTTTTCCGCAATTTGGGGATCCGGCACATTTCGTTGGAAATCAATTCCATCGGCTGTAAAGCCTGCAGGCCTCTCTACCGAGAAGCTCTCCATACTTATTTTTCTCCCTATCAAAATCAATTGTGTGATACTTGTTTGGGACGGCTGGAGACCAACCCTCTCCGTATCGTTGATTGCAAAAGCGAACTATGTTCTCAATTCGCCAAAGACGCCCCCAAGACCATCGATCATTTGTGTCCTGACTGCCACGCTCATTTTGAAGCGGTGAAGGCCTGTTTGGATGCCGCCGGCGTAGAATATACCGTCAATCCCCGCATTGTCCGGGGCTTGGATTATTATCAAAGAACCGTCTTTGAATTTATTTCCACCCATGAAGCCTTCCGCTCCACCCTCTGCGGCGGCGGTCGGTATGACGGTCTGGTAGAAGAGCTGGGCGGGCCTGCCGTTTCCGGCATCGGGTTTGCCACAGGCATCAATCGCTTGATTCTTGCCATGAAAGCGGAAGGGAATCTTCTTCCCGTTTCTCCCTCTCCCCTTCTCTATATAGCCGCTTTGGGACCGGATGCCCAGAAATATGCCTTTTCTTTGGCTGCTTATCTGCGGGAAAAAGAGATTTTTGCCGCTTTTGATCAAACGGGCAGAAGCCTGAAAGCCCAAATGAAATACGCTGACAAGAAAAATGCCGCCTTTACCCTCATTGTAGGAGACGGTGAACTGGAAAAAGGCGAAGCGTTCATCAAAAACATGGAAACCGGCGTACAAACGCCTGTCAATCTCAAAGACTTTGCCGCCATCGTAACGGCGATCGGAAAGGAAGCGAACCGTTGATATGGAAAGAACTCAGTATTGTGCCGACGTCAGGGAAAGCCTCATCGGAAAAAAAGTATGCGTATGCGGATGGGTACAGCGGCAGAGAAATTTAGGCCGTTTAATCTTTATTGATTTGCGTGACCGTTCGGGTATCGTTCAATTGGCCTTTGACGAAACCACCGATACATCCGTGTTTTCCGTCGCCGCCGAAGCAAGAAGCGAATTTGTTCTTTGCGCCAAAGGGGTTGTACGGGAACGCGATAGCAAAAACCCCGCCATTCCCACCGGAAACATTGAAGTGTATGTAGACGACTTGAAGATTTTGGGGAAATCCCAGACCCCGCCTTTTGAAATCGTGGAAAATTCCGCTGCCAACGAGGAACTGCGCTTAAAATACCGTTATTTGGATTTGCGCAGACCCGATTTGTTGTCCAATTTGCTGATGCGTCACAAATTGGTGAAAATCACCCGTGACTATTTCGATGAAAACGGATTCATTGAAATCGAAACCCCCATGCTCATCAAATCCACCCCCGAAGGCGCCCGTGATTATCTGGTGCCCAGTCGTATTCATCCCGGTTCTTTCTATGCGCTTCCCCAGTCTCCCCAGCTGTACAAACAGCTGTCCATGGTGGCGGGGTTTGATCGCTATATGCAGATTGCCCGCTGCTTCCGAGACGAAGATTTGCGTGCCGACAGACAGCCGGAGTTCACCCAGATCGACCTGGAAATGTCTTTTGTCACCATGGAAGACGTCTTGTCCATGGTGGAAGGGTATATGGAACGGGTTTTCCGTGCGCTTTTGCATCTGCCCTTGTCTCTGCCCCTGCCCAGATTGACCTACGCAGAAGCCATAAATCGCTATGGCAGCGACAAACCGGATACCCGGTACGGGCTCGAAATACAAAACATTTCCGACTTGTGCAAAGACTGTGGTTTTTCCGTCTTTGCTGACACCGTTGCCGCGGGCGGCAGCGTGAGGGCCATCTGCGCCCCTGGCGGTGCGGAAAAATTCAGCCGTAAGGAGTATGACAAACTCACCGAAAAGCTCAAAGGAATCGGCGCCAAAGGGCTTGCCTATGCCAGATGGATGCCCGAAGGACTGACGGCCTCCTTTTCCAAATTCGTCACCCCTGCATGGCTGGAAGCGTTGGCCCGCGAAACGGGTGCTAAACCAGGGGATGCCATCCTCATTCTAACCGATACCAACCATTCCAAATTGTTGTCCTATATGGGCGCTTTGAGAACCGAGCTTTCTCTGCGTCTGGGCGTGGAAAAGAAGGGTTTCAATCTGCTATGGATTGTGGAAATCCCCTTCTTTGAACGGGACGAGGACACCGGGGAATGGATGGCCATGCATCATCCTTTCACCTCCCCACTGGATGAATGCCTGCCTTATTTGGAAACCGACAAAGCCAACGTGCGTGCCAAAGCCTATGACTTGGTTCTCAACGGCATTGAATTGTCCTCCGGCTCCATCCGGATCACCGACCCCGTGCTCCAAAATCGGATGTTCAACCTGCTGGGCCTTTCCGATGAGGAAGCCAGGAGCAAATTCGGATTCTTGCTGGACGCTTTCCGTTACGGCGCGCCCCCCCACGGCGGCATGGGCATCGGGCTTGATCGTTTGTGCATGCAATTGCTGGGCTGTGAAAGCCTACGGGAAGTGATTGCTTTTCCCAAAGTACAAAACGCTTCTGAATTGATGACGTCCTGTCCGGCTCCCGTGCCTCAAAAAGCACTGGATGATCTAAACATCGCCATTCAGAAAAAACATACATGAGAAACGTTCTTTCTTTTGGAGGAAAACCATGATTGAAATTGCCGGATTAACCAAACGTTATGGCAAAAAAACAGTCCTCGACCATATCAGCTTTACAGTCAACGAGGGTGAAGTGCTGGGCTTTCTTGGGCCAAACGGAGCGGGAAAATCCACCACGATGAACATCCTTGCCGGCTATTTGTCCTGCAACGAGGGGCAGGCGAAAATCAGCGGCATCGATATTTTAGAGCATCCCATCGAAGCCAAGAAGAAAATCGGCTATCTGCCCGAAATTCCACCCCTGTATCCTGAATTAACGGTGAAGGAGTTTCTGCGGTTTGTCTTTGATTTGAAAGGGTGCAAAATGAATCGCAACCGCCATTTGGCGGAAATCGTTGCGGTGACCCAGCTGGATGATGTGTATGAAAGAGCCATTCATAACCTGTCCAAAGGATTTAGACAACGCGTGGGTATTGCCCAGGCTCTCGTTGGCAATCCCCAGGTGCTGATTTTTGATGAACCCACCATCGGGCTTGACCCCAAGCAGATCATTGAAATCCGAAAGCTCATCAAAGCCTTGGGAAAAGATCACACCATTATTCTGTCTTCTCATATTCTCCCGGAAGTACAAACCGTTTGCGACCGGGTGGTCATACTTCATGAAGGCAAGGTGGTTGCCAATGAAAAAACCGAGGAACTGTCCAAAATCGTAGACATTCCCAAGCGGCTGGTGGTCACCATTGCTGGTCCCAAAGCAGACGTCTTAAAAATGCTCAAAAACGGGCAGGGGATCTTATATGCTGAATTCATAGGCGAACGGGAAGGGGGCAGCAACGCCTTCATCGTCGAAGCAAAGCCCAATCTGGATATACGCAAGCCGTTGTTTTATACGCTTGCCGAGCAGGGGTGGCCCCTGGTCGGTCTGGAATCCATGGGCATGAATCTGGAAGATGTGTTTATTTACTTGACCTCTTCCGCCAACGAACGCGCCCGGTTGCGGGCCGCGGACATCACCGTCATCGTCGAGGAAGAAAACGTGAAAAAGAAAGGAGGCAAATAAGAATGTCGGCTATTTATAAAAAAGAGCTGCGGTCTTTTTTTATTACCCCCATCGGCTATGTGTTTTTGATTGTCTTCTTGGCCGTTGCCGGCGGTATTTTCTCGGTCACCAATCTGCTCGCCACCACCACCTCCCTGTCTTCCTACTTTACCATCCTGTTATTTTCTTTTATCATTATGATTCCCTTAATCACCATGCGGCTGATGAGTGAAGAGCGAAAAACCAAGACCGAACAGCTTCTCTTAACCGCTCCTGTCAGCTTGTCCGGTATGGTGTTTGCCAAGTTTTTAGCAGCCTATACCTTGTTTGCCGGCGCCTTTTTGTTGTCCTGCCTGAATTTCATCACCTTGTATATGTTCGGTAATCCAAACACCATGGCCATCATCACGTCGTCCGTCGGCGCTCTCTTCATCGGTGCCGCATTCATTGCCATCGGCTTGTTTGTATCCTGCCTCAGCGAAAATCAATTTGTTTCGGCGGTGTTCACCATTGCCTCTCTGGCGGTCTTTTTGGTGCTCAGCATGACATCCGACAGCAGTGTCAATGCCGGTGTCAGATCGGTGCTCAAATGGGTGTCCATTTACGACCGTTACTATTATTTTACGTCGGGGTTGTTTGACTTAACCGCCATTATTTATTACAGCTCCCTATGCTTTGTGTTTCTATTCCTGTCGGTGCGTCTGTATGAGAAGCGCCGCTGGAGTTGATCGGAAAGGAGAAAAAACAATGAAAAAGAACCTGTTTTCTTCTTTTCTCCGTGCCAAACAGACCAAATACGGAACCTTTGCCCTTGTGTTTACCCTCGTTTTATTGGCTACCGTTCTCGTCGTTAACCTGGTGGTATTCGCATTCCGTGATCAATATGGTCTGGTCATCGATGTAACAGAAGAACAACTGTATACCGTTTCTCAGGAAAGCGTTGATTTGATCCATCAGCGGCTTTTGGAAGAGCGGTTCAAAGATCAAAATTTGCACATTAAAATTACCTTTTTTTTGCCTAAAATCAACTTGGAATCCGGGGAAGATTATCGGATGGTCCTTCGCTGCGCTCAGCAATATGCGGATTTGTTTCCCACACAAATCGAAATCGCCTATATCGACAGCATTGCCCAGCCCGATAAGCTGACCAAATACCAGCAAACGTTCCATGAACTGGGATATTCTTTGTATTCCACCTCGGTTCTCATTGAATGCGACTTGGATGGCGACCAGACCGCGGATCGTTTCACCACGTTTTATATGTCCGCCTGTTTCAGAATGAATGAAGAAACCCAAAAGGCCTATGCCTTTCAGGGTGAAACCAAGTTCACCTCGGGAATTTTAACCGTGACGGCAGAAGACCGTCCCGTTGTAACCTTTACCCAAGGTCATGGGGAACCTGCCAAAAATCAGATGGCCCTATTGGACGAAATGTTTGTCAACGCCGGGTTTGTTTCTCAATATACCAATACCCGTACTGAAAAAATCGATGAAAATACCCGCATTTTGGTGATTTACGCCCCCAAATCCGATTTTTCCGGATATATGGGAGAGGGCAACGAAGACGAAACCGAAATCAACCGCATTTCCCATTTTTTATCCAGAAATTTTTCCGGTGAAAAAAAAGACAGTGCGGTCATGGTCTTTATGGACGCTTCCACACCCAGGCTGCCTGAATTGGACGCATTGCTTGCCAAATGGGGTTTATCCGTCCAGAGAACCACGGTTTACGATCATTCCAAATCCCTTACCTACGGGCCTAACTATGTAGTTGCCAACTATATAGATCCCTACTATGCCTCCAACGATGATAAAGAAGCCGGAAAGCCTCCCGTCAACCAAATTGCCTATACCCTGGTAGAGTCTTTGGCATCCGGCGAATCTGCGACCCCTGTGGTTTTCATCAACGGCGCCCCTGTGATCGTCACGGAACGATCCATTGCACATGCCAATTCCGAATGGCACGTGGAACCGATTCTCACCACCTATCCTTCCGCACAAATTACGGTGGATCAAGAGGGCGGCGAAAGCGAAACCGTCACCGGTACTTACAATCTGGCGGCGATTTCCTCCAAAACGGATATTGTGAACAACGAATATTATGATTACCATTTGATGGTGTTCGGCACCACCCATTATTCCGAAACCAAACTGATCGTGGATAATGCCTTTGCAAACGCACCTTTTTTGTATAAATCCATGAAAATTCTGGGTAGCCTGAAACTGGTGGCCGTGGATATCCAAATCAAACAATTTGATGACAACGCCTTTCATAATGCCGAAGATATGACCACCGACGTTTGGAAAAGCTGGCTGATTCGCTTGACTTGTGCTCTGCCCGGCGCCGTCTGCATCCTTGGGATCGCGATTTGGGTCAAAAGGAGGTATCTCTAATGGCGGAAAAAAAAGAGAAAACCCTTCTTGCCAAACAGAGACAATGGATTTTTGTATTGATTCTGATCTGCGCCATTTTGTTTCCTTCGTTGTTCTTTTTAAACATGCTTTTTGCAGATCCCGAATCCGACAACACGAAACCCACCGTTGGTCGTTGGGGCGAAAAACTTTCCAATGACGGTCATCCCTTTATTTTCGATCCCGTGGAAAAGGAAGATATTGCAGAAATCATCCTTGAAAACAAGCATGGCACCACCCGCATTTACCGCGCGGCGGATAAAGAATTGTATGTGGAAGGAGCGGAAGATTTATTTTACAACCCGGATAAAATGGCGAAGCTGTATGTAAACTGCCGCTACATGCTGAGCTTTGGCGAAGCGGAAAATGCCAACACGGATGATTTTGCCCTGTACGGGTTGGCCGAGGATAACTATACCGCAAAAGTCAAATTGACCACCTTAGAGGGGAAAGAATATGTGGTCTATATCGGCGACTTTCTGGATATCTTCCATGCCTATTACGCCCGATTAGAGGGTCGTCCCGCCATATATCTACTGGACAATACCATTCAAAAAGATCTTTTGGCAGATATCAAAGAAATGTTTGTTCCCACGTTGACCTTAGGCACCAATTCCACGTATTACTATATGGTGGATAATTTCAACATCAAACGATACGGCAAAGATTACATCACCATAAAATGCTATACCGAAGATAAGGATCTGGAAAATAAAGACGCTTTGGCGGAATATAGAATTTTGTATCCCACCCAATATGTCACTTCAAATCGGTATGATACGGTTTTACAGGCTCTTTGCACGGTACAAGGCGAAAAGGTGTTAGAATATAATCTGCATCAATGGAATGAACCCGATTTGAAAGCCCTTCTGAAGGAATACAAAATTTACGACGAAGAAACCGATTCTTATCCCCTTCATCTCTCCTACGACTATCTGGGAAAAACCACAACCTTGTATTTCAGCGAACCGTTTGAAGAGGAATCGGGAGATTGGTATTACCATGTCTATTCCCCCGCGTTTAATATGATTGCCAACATGAAAACCGAAACTTTTCCCTTCCTCCAATGGGGTATGCTGAACTTTGTGGAAAGCAATTTCATGTCCGGTGTGATCACCAAATATGAGACCATTTCGTTCTCCTCCCATGCCGTTTCCGCTTCGTTTAAAATCCATACCGAAAAAGACGATGACGGTAAGCTGCTCGTGGAACACGTTGAGGTGCTTTCATCCTCGGTACCTATCTCAAAAGGATCCAGCGAAACACGCTACGGTCATTTCGATGAAAGCAATACAAAAAATTTTCAGCGACTGTATACCGGCATGTTGTATGCTTCCATTTACGATTACGGAACCATGCCTGAAAATACCCAGCCCATGCTGACCATCACCTTTGTGGATTCGCAGGGCGGTGAAAAAGTGTTCAAATTCTACCGCGTTTCCTCCTTGTATTGTTTCTTCACCTTAAATGATGTGGGAGAATTCACCGTCAGTTACGATTATGTACAAAAGATAATCAGTAACACCCGCAAAGTGATGTACAGCGAACTGGTGGATTATGGCAATCTGGATTAAATAATAGGGAAAAAACCTGCTCAATTGAGCAGGTTTTTTACTGGATTTCGATCATCATTTCTTTTCGTTCCGCCATAGATCCTCCGATATCCACGGTATATTCCACATGAAAATATCCTTCCTTTTCTCGAAACACATATTCCATGGTCCGTGTGAAAACAGAGACCGCGCGAGATTGAAACGCCGGAAGCATATGCTGTTTTCCTTTTTCAAACACCAAAAAGTCTCTGATTTGATTTCCAAACGAACATACAATGATGGCAACCCCGGAAGAATCCACCGTCAATACGATCTCCTCCTTGTAGGCTGTACGGTCGGAATCAAACACATATTCTTCATACATCAGTGTAACCCCCTGTTCCGAGACCGTGAGAAGCCCCGTGGTGGAGAGTTCGACCGGGGCAGAGGAAACACCTGTTAGCCTTTCGTAAAAGCGGGAAATGTCCAAAACGGCGCATTCTTCTTCCGATCCGTCCTTCCCCTCCGATATTTCTATCATATCAAAGGTTTCCCGCAGCTGTATGCCCCCCGTCTCATTGAGACACACACACGGCGCGTCTTCCCTTTCCGGCACGAGACAGGTAAAATGCGTCATTTTTTTGACTTTGACAGAAACGGGAACGCCGTTTACTTTTTGCATGCCCGGTTCACCATGGTATCGATCAGTTCCGCATAGGAAATGCCGCTTTTTTCAAACATTTTCGGGTACATGCTGACGCTGGTAAAGCCGGGAATGGCATTGATTTCATTGAATAAAATGTGATTCCCGGAAAGGAAAAAGTCCGCTCTGGAAAAGCCCTCGCAATCCAGGGCACGAAAAATTTTCTTTGCGATTTTTGCAATCGTATTTTGAATCACGGGATCTATGTCGGCAGGAATCACCAGTTCCACCGAATCATCGTGATATTTGGCATTGTAATCATAAAAAGCCGCTTTGGTGCGGATTTCTCCACAACAGGAGGTGAGAATTTCCCCGTCTTTTTCCAACAGGCCGATTTCAATTTCTCTGCCAGCAACGGCTTTTTCCACCAGTACTTTTTCGTCGTACAAATACGCGGTATCAAAGGCCACTTTTAATTCTTCTTGATTGCATACCTTGGAAATACCTTTGGAGGAGCCGGCGTTGGCGGGTTTGACAAACACGGGATAGGAAAGTTTTTCTTGACAAAAGCGAAGCGCCGCCTCGGGGTCGCCAAGGTATTCTTTTTTATAAAACAACATCCATTCCGTTTGCTTGATGCCGTATTTTTCCAGAATCATTTTCGTAACCGCTTTATCCATGGTCACGGCGGCAGAACGGGTTTTGCATCCGATATACGGTACGCCGGACAATTCCAACAGCCCTTGCATCACGCCGTCTTCTCCGTTTCTGCCGTGAAGAACCGGAAAAACGCAGTCTAATTTTTTGATTTCATATGTTTTTTCCGCTTTGTTCAAAAGAATCAGTCCGTGATGAGCCGGACAGGGGGAAAGCACGGCGGGTACCAACTGCGCCGTATCCGTTTCCCAGTCTACATTCCGCACCGATTGGGTGTCTCCGGTGTACATCCACCATCTGCCGTCTTTGCGTATGCCGATCTTGACCAATTCGTATCGATAGGGATCCAATTGCTCCATCACAGAGGCCGCGGAAACGCAGGACACTTCATATTCCGGAGAATCACCGCCAAATATGACGCCTAATGTCAACTTTTCGTCAGCCATGTTCAAACCGCCTTTATTTCTTGATTATATTATGATAACACACATGAGTGCGCATTTCAATTCCTTTTAAAAAAAGGAAAAATTACGGTGAAAAAAAAAGGGTTATCCTTGCTTTTATATACTATATATGTTAAAATTATATATATATTATATGACCATTGTGGGCATGTTATTTATACCGAAAAAAGGATTGAAAATATGGATTCATTACAAGAACTCTGGACGCTTTTTTTGTCCTCTCTGTTAGAAAAAAATTTGGTGTCGGCAGATTCTTACCGTTTGTGGCTGGAATCACTGGAATTAAAAGAGTTGACGGCAACGGAAGCCAAAATTTATGTTCCTCAGGCTTTTAAAATCAATATCTTAAAAGAATTGTATACCGAATTGATTGAAACCCATTTTTCCGCCATGCTGGGTTTCCCGGTGAAAGTGTTTTTCTATCATGATGATATGCAGGCTTTGCCCATTTTGGAACTCATTCCCAATCAGTCCTTTGAAAAACAATCCGTCATTGCCACCGATGTTCTCCTGGGACAAGGATATACCTTTGAAAATTTCATTGTAGGTACCACCAACCGTCTCGCCCATTCCGCCTGCTTGGCTGTGGCAAACCGTACGGCACAGGGATACAATCCCCTGTTGATTTACGGGGATTCGGGTTTGGGCAAAACCCATTTGTTATTTGCAATTACCAATCATATTCATAAAAACACTCCCGACTCTAAAATCCTGTATGTCAAGGGAGAAGATTTTACCAATGAATTGGTCAATATCCTGACCCAGAAAAAACCCATGCAGTATTTTCGTGATAAATACCGGTCGGTGGACGTACTGTTAATTGACGATATTCAATTCATTGCCGGCAAGTCCGCCACCCAAGAAGAATTCTTTCACACCTTCAATGCCTTATATGACGACAATAAGCAAATTATTTTGACCTCCGACCGTCCTCCCAAAGAAATGAAAACCTTGGAAGACCGACTTCTTACCCGCTTTGAAGGCGGCTTGATTGTGGATATCCAGCCTCCCGATTTGGAACTTCGAATCGCCATTTTAAAGAAAAAAGCCGAACAGCTGGGAATCGACGTGCCCAACGATGTTCTTTTCTTTTTAGCCGACCGTATCAAAAGCAATATCCGTACCATTGAAGGTGCCATCAAACGACTCAATGCCTACAGCTTTTTAGGCAATGGTGTCATTGATATGAATTTAGCCAAACAAAGCATCGCGGATTTATTGGAACGTCCTGTTTCCACTATGACCAAAGTGGAACAAATCTTTGACGTCGTTTCCCAGAAATACAACATTTCGGTTGAAGACATCAAAAGCGCCAAGCAAATCAAAGAAATTACCTTTGCTCGGCAAGTGGCCATGCTGCTCCTGCGCAGGGTGACGGAATTGTCTTTGGATGAAATCGGGAAGCTCAATGGAAAACATCATTCCACGGTCATGTATGCCATTGGTAAGATGGAGGAAAAAATCAAAACCAATCCCAGTTTTGAATTTGAAATCTTGGAACTGGAACGGGAATTGAAAAAATAATTCAACATTTTTCTCCACAACAATACATGGCAGATGATCCGCTTTTTTCTTGTTTTACACAGAATGCACATCCCTTTTAGTTGCGGAAGATTTGTTAAAACATAAAAAAAGAGGGAAATGATCACAGACTTTACATAACTCCCCTATTTGGTTTTCCATAATCATCCGCAATTGTGAAACGTTTTACACAACTGTGAATGTTGAGGAAAACGAGAAAAAAGTTTGCAAAATTTTTATAAGAAATTTCCGGATGATAAACTTTGAATATAAGCCTTGATTTTCCTCTTTTTTTGACTTTTCCTGAATTTCCGCAGTCTCTAACTACTACTGCTACAAGTATTATTTTTCTTATATATACAGAAAGGATGACGAGAATGTTTATACGCGCTGATAAATCTGTTTTGCAGGAAGCAATCACTCCTACCCTTTGCGCCGTTGCCGGCAAATCCACTACCGCTGCTCTGGAATGTCTGATGCTCCATGCCACCGAAGAGGGAATTTTGGAGATCACCGGATACGATTTGAACAAAGGTGTAAAAACACGTCTACCCGTTCTTGTTCTGGAAGCCGGGGGCGTATTGGTCAACGGTAGCCAGTTGAACGCTTTTATCCGCAGTTTGCCAGACGGTGAGGTTTCTATTGCCACCGATGAAAGATTGGTTACCACCATTTCCTGTAAAAAATCTAAGTTTGAATTACACGGCATATCGGTTGACAGTTTTCCCACGTTGCCTGAATTGAACGGAGAAAAAAGATTTGAATTGGAACAAGGGTTGCTGAAAAAAATGTGCCAACAGGTTATTTTCTCCGTGGCGCAAATTTCCACCAAACCTCATTTAACCGGTGTTTTGTTTGAAATCAAAGAAAATAATTGCAGACTGGTTTCTTGTGACGGGTATCGTCTTTCGATCAGAAATGAAGCGATTTCTCTCATGACGGGAGAAGAAATGTCTTTCATCGTTCCCGGTAAAACCATCGGTGAATTGATCAAACTTTTAGATGAAAGCGAAGAAAAAGTCAACGTGGAATTGACCCGCAAATACATTATTTTTTCTTTTAAAGAGATGATCTTTTTCTCCCGCCTAATTGAAGATACTTATACCGTGTATCAAAAATCCATTCCGTCGGAGTATCGGATCCAAGCAAAAGTCGAGCTGTCGGAAGCTATGAGCAGTGTGGAAAGAGCGTCTCTGGTCATCGATGAAAAAACAAAAAGTCCTTTGAAATGTACGTTGAGCCACGATGGGTATATGATCAACTGCGTGACGGCGAATGGGCGGGTGGATGAAGAATTTTCCATCGAATTTCAGGGAGATGATGCCATTGAGATCGGTTTTAACTATCGATTCTTGCTGGATGCGTTTCGGGGCGCCGGCATGAGCGGAGATAACGAAGTGATGTTGCAATTGAATTCCCCCACGTTGCCCATGATCATTCGTCCCGTGGACCATGACGAATATTTATATTTGGTGCTTCCTATCCGACTGTAATGAAATTACAATACATTGATGTACATGCCTTTCGCAACATCCACAATCAGGTTGTTTCTTTTTCCCCTGGCTGTAATGTGTTTTACGGTGACAATGCCCAGGGAAAAACAAATTTATTGGAAGCTGTTTTTATCTTTGCCACGGGAAAAAGTTTTCGCACCCAGAAATGGAAGGAATTGATTCCTGAAAACGAACTTTCTTTTTGGATGGATTGCGCGGTAACTTCTGACAAAAGAAATCAACAGTTGAAGATTTTTTATACGGAAAAAGAAGGTAAAAAACTTCATATCAATGGCGTGGAAGCCGAAAACGAGAAGGAATTCACCACCCATTTGAAGGTGGTTATCTTCACGCCGGATTCTCTGTCCCTGGTGAAAGGTACACCGGCACAAAGAAGAAACTTTTTGGATTTTGCCATTTCCCAGCTGCGTCCCCGATATGCCGCGTACCAAAAAGAATATGCGAGGCTTTTGCTGCAAAGAAACGCCCAATTAAAATACATCACCCGAACGGGTTTTGGGCGTGAAATGATGCCTGTTTGGGACGAGTATATCGCTAAATTGTTTGCGAAAATGACCTTATACAGACGAAGTTATGTTGATCGGATTAAACCGGTCGCCATAGAAAAATACAGCCTTGTGTCCGAAAATAAAGAACATTTACGTCTAAAATATCTGTCAAACGTACCGGAGGATGTAACCGAAGAAGGAGAGCTAAGCAGATATTTTCTTCAGGTTTTGAAAAAAAATCTCGAAGACGATATCAAAAACCAGTTCACGGGCGTGGGTCCTCACCGAGATGATTTATTGTTGTTTGTGGGAGGGCATCCTGCAAAATCCTTTGCGTCACAAGGACAGCAGCGGGCAACGGTTTTGGCACTGAAACTGGCGGAAGGGGAAATCTTTCATCAGGATGCGGGATATGCCCCTTTATACTTGTTTGATGATATTTTCAGCGAACTGGATGAGAAAAGACAAAAACATCTCATGAACACCATGGAAGACAAACAAGCATTGCTGACCACCTGCAGCCGGCACGTGAATCCCTTTTCGGAACAAGGTAAAAAATTTTTTGTGGAAAACGGCGTGTATACGGAGGAATGAGAAATGTTTTTACATGCGGGTAACAATGTTTCCGTTCGAAAAAAAGACATTGTGGGCATTTTTGATTTAGACAGTGCCTCTTTGGTGAAAACTACCCGGTCTTTTTTGACAATCGCACAGCAAGAGGGCAGAGTGGTGAATATCTCGGCTGAACTTCCGAAATCATTCATTGTCACAGAATGCAAACAAGGTGTGACGGTTTATATATCCCCCATCTCGGCTGCCACATTGGCCGAGAGAAGCAAAGAAATGTATGTTGAAAGCAAATAAAGGAGCTTGGCTATGAATATAAAACAAAATATCCATCCGGAAAACAATTACGGTGAAGAGCAAATTCAGGTTTTGGAAGGATTGGAAGCTGTCCGTAAACGACCGGGTATGTATATCGGCACAACTTCTATGCGGGGTCTCCATCATCTGGTATATGAAATTGTGGATAACTCCATTGATGAGGCCTTGGAAGGAAAATGCGATAAAATTACGGTGACGTTAAATCCAGACAACAGTGTATCCGTACAAGACAACGGTCGCGGTATTCCTTCCGGTATCCACCCCAAGGCGGGGATTCCCACGGTGGAAGTGGTGTTCACCATTCTGCATGCCGGCGGTAAATTCGGCGGCGGCGGATATAAAATCTCGGGAGGCCTTCACGGAGTGGGCGCGGCTGTAGTCAATGCGTTGTCCGAATGGATGGAGATTGTCAACTGCCATGACGGCATGAAATATACAGAAAGGTTTGAACGGGGTGTGGTCGCCCGTCCCCTTACCTGTGAAGGAAAAACCGCGGAACAAGGTTTATATGTACGATTCAAGCCCGATCCGGAGATTTTTGATGAAATCATTTTTGATTATACCACCATTCTGCATCGGTTGAGAGAACAAGCCTTTTTAAATGCAGGATTGACCTTGGAGCTGGTGGATCAGCGTATCATCCCTGCGGAAACTGAAATCGTTTCCGACGAAGAAATTGAAGCTGCCGAAGAAGAAGACCGGGACCTCATGCAAAAGGAAAAGGAAGAACAGTTTGTATCCCTGTGCTATGAAGGCGGTATTCGCAGTTTTGTGGAATTTTTGAATGGAAAAAAACATGCAACCGTGCTCCATGAGCCTGTGATATATTTATCCACGGAAAAAGGGACCACCACGGCGGAAGTGGCGTTGCAGTACAACGATGGCTACAACGAATTGCTCATGACGTTTGCCAACAACATCAACACCTCGGAAGGCGGTATGCACGAAACCGGGTTCAAAACAGGATTGACCAGGGCATATAACGATTATGCCAAAAAGTTCGGCTTTTTAAAAGCGGACGATAAAAATTTTTCCGGCGAAGATGTGCGGGAAGGGCTGACCACGGTGGTCAGCGTTAAATTGCAGGAAGCCCAGTTTGAAGGTCAGACCAAAACCAAGTTGGGGAATGCTGAAATTCGTTCTTTGGTGGACGGAATGGTATACGAAAAACTTTCCGAATATTTCGAAGAAAATCCCAAAGTCGCCAGGGTGTTGATTGAAAAGTCCATGTTGGCTGCCCGCGCCAGAGAAGCTGCAAAAAAAGCCAGGGAAGCGTCCAGAAGAAAAACACCTTTAGAATCTTCTACCTTGCCCGGCAAACTGTCAGACTGTCAGGATCGCAACCCCGGAAACACCGAGCTGTTTCTGGTGGAAGGAGATTCCGCCGGCGGTACGGCTAAAGACGGACGGGACAGTAAGTTCCAGGCCATCTTGCCCTTGCGGGGGAAAATCTTGAACGTGGAAAAAGCCCGGTTGGACAGAATTTATGACAATGTTCAGATTTTACCCATCATTCAAGCGTTGGGAACCGGAATCGGGGACGAATTTGATCTTGAAAAACTCCGCTATGGCAAAATCGTGATCATGGCCGATGCCGACGTGGACGGCGCTCACATCAAAACCCTGTTGTTGACCTTCTTTTTCCGGCATATGAGACCCCTGGTGGAAAAAGGGCATATTTTCTGTGCCAAGCCGCCTCTGTATAAAGTGTACAAAGGAAAACAGCAGCAGTATGCTTTTTCCGATGAGGAACGGGATCAATGGATTGAGAAAATGGGCGGAAATACCCAGGCGGAACGCTATAAAGGTCTTGGTGAAATGGATGCGGAACAGTTGTGGGAAACCACCATGGATCCCGAAAGACGGTCTTTATTGCAGATCAATATTGAAAATGCCGATATCGCAGACCAAACCTTTTCCGTTTTGATGGGGGATAAAGTTGAACCCAGACGCGCTTTTATTCAACAGAACGCCAAATATGTCAGCAATTTGGATATATAGGAGATTGCCATGAAAGCAATATGTGTCACTCTCAATCCTGCTCTGGACAAATATTTGTATTTGAACGCGCTTCAGGTGGATGCATTGAACCGCACAGACCGGTCTATTCCCATGTCCGCCGGCGGAAAAGGAATCAATGTTGCCCGCGCCTTGACGGTGTTGGGGGACAAAGCCATCAATTTGTTCCTATCGGGAGGCAGCACCGGAAAACTCTTGGAACGATTGCTCCATACCGAAGGTCAGATAACCGTGGTGACCGAAACAGTCGCTCAAACCCGTTTGAATGTTAAAGTCGTAACCCCGGATTCATACACCGAAATCAACGAAAAAGGCGGTCCGGTTTCGCCGAAAGAAGCCGCTGCCGCATTCTTTTCCTATGAATCGGTGTTGGAAGGGGAAAAACCGGATTGCGTGGTGATCAGCGGGTCAATTCCCACCGGGATGGATACAAATATATATCGCCGTATGTTGGAACGAGCCAAACAGGCGGGCATTCTTACCATGCTGGATTGTGACGGAATTTCCCTGAAAAAAGGGATGGAAACCAAGCCGTTTCTCATCAAACCCAACTTAGATGAATTGCGGGGTCTGACGGGAAAATCTCTGGAAAATTTGGATGAAATCATTTCTATCTGTCGGGAGTTGTACCGGGAAAGCGGAACCGTGGTTTTATGCACCATGGGGGCAAAAGGCGCCGTATTGGCGGGAGAAGAAGGCGTGTACACCATAACGGCTCCATGCGTGAACGCGCAGTTTCCGGCGGGAGCGGGAGATTGCTTTTTGGCGGGGTTTCTGTCTGCGTATTTTCACCGGGAAACACCGGAAGAAAGCTTGATCAAAGCGGTTCAAATGGCATCCGGCAAACTAGAAAGCCCCGACGGACTTCCCGGTCCATTGGAAAAAGAAAAATATCGTAGCCAGATCGTTTGCAAAAAAATTTCGTAAACCCTGTGCGGAAAGGATTACCTGAATATGGAAATCAACCTTGAAGGACAAAATATTATCAACATTGAAATAGAAAAAGAAGTACGGAAAAGTTATATTGATTATGCAATGTCGGTGATCGTTGGCCGAGCTCTTCCGGATGTGAGAGACGGCCTGAAGCCGGTTCACCGCAGAATCTTGTACTCCATGTATCAGGACGGTCTGACCAGCGATAAGCCGTTCAGAAAGTCTGCAACCACCGTCGGCAACGTGTTGGGTCATTATCATCCCCATGGCGACGGTGCCGTGTATGATTCCATGGTTCGTTTGGCGCAGCCCTTCTCTTTGCGGTATCCATTGGTGGATGGACACGGAAACTTCGGTAACGTAGACGGGGACGGTGCTGCCGCTTACCGCTATACCGAAGCAAGAATGTCCAAAATCGCCAGTGAAATGTTGGTGGATATTGAAAAACGCGTGGTGGATTTTATCCCCAACTTTGATAATAAAGCGGTTGAACCCGTTGTATTGCCCTCCCGTTTCCCAAACTTGTTGGTGAATGGGTCGGTGGGTATTGCTGTTGGTATGGCTACCAACATCCCCCCTCATAATATGAGCGAGGTCATTGATGGCACCATTTTCTTGATGGATAACCCAAAATGTACCATCCCGGATTTGATTCACATCATCAAAGGCCCCGATTTTCCAACCCGGGCAACCATTTACGGTACCAAAGGAATTCATGAAGCGTATATGACCGGCAGGGGGAGGGTGCTGGTTCGTGCAAAAGCCCATTTTGAAGAAAAGCACAACAGAACCTCCATTATATTTACGGAAATTCCCTATCAGGTCAACAAGTCCACGTTGGTCAGCTCCATTGCGGATTTGATCAAGGACAAAAAAATCGAGGGCATTTCCGATTTGCGGGACGAATCCGGTCGCGCCGGTATGAGGATTGTGGTAGATTTGAAACGGGAAGCCAATGCGCAACTGGTTTTAAATTTATTGTATAAGTATTCCCAATTGCAAAATACCTTTGCCATCAATATGCTGGCTTTGGTGGACGGCGAGCCAAAAACCCTGAACTTGAAGCAGGTTTTGTATTATTATATCCGTCATCAGGAAGACGTGGTTACCCGCAGGGTGACGTTTGATCTGGAAAAAGCCCTGGCCAGACTGCATATTCTGGAGGGGTATAAAATTGCCATTGACAATATCGAAGCGGTGATTGCCACCATCCGTGCCTGCCGTACCATTCCCGAAGCCAAGGAAGCTTTGATTGCCAAGTTCGGATTCTCCGATATCCAGGGACAAGCCATCGTGGAAATGCCTTTGGGTCGTTTGGCAGGGCTGGAAATTGAGAAAATTCTGACAGAAACAGCGGAAAAACAAGCTCTGGTGGAAAAGTTAGAAGGCATTTTGGCTGACGAAGGGAAAATACTTGCCATCATTAAAGAAGATTTGTTGGAAATCAAGCGTAAATACGGCGATGAAAGAAGAACCGACATCGAACAGGTCGAAAATGAAATCCTGTTGGAAGACTTGATCGAACGACAAAAATGCGCCATCACGATTTCCAACAGCGGATACATCAAGAGAATGCCCATCGATGTTTATCAGGCACAAAACAGAGGCGGTAAAGGCATTACGGCGATGGCCACCAAGGAAGAAGATTATGTAAAAGATATTTTTATTTCTCATAGCCATAATTATTTGTTCCTCTTCTCCAATCGAGGCAAATTGTATATCAAGAAATGTTATGAAATTCCCGAAGCCTCCCGTACGTCCAAGGGAACCAACATTATCAATATCCTCAATCTTAAGGAAGGAGAAAAAATCACAGCCTTTATCTCGGTGGGTAAAATCAATACCGACGAAAATTTGGTCATGGTCACCAAACGAGGCATCGTAAAGCGCACCCTGTTGTCCCGTTTCCGTCACATCCGTAAAGACGGCATCATTGCCATTTCGTTGCTGGACAACGACGAATTGCTGTATGTTAAAAAAACACGGGGTCAAAGCGATATCATCATCGCCACCAGCGATGGAAACGGCATCAAGTTTTCCGAAGGTGATGTACGCGTCATGGGCAGAACTGCCAAAGGCGTTCGCGGCGTCCGCTTGAGAGAGGACAGCTCCGTTGTGGGTGTCATTGTTCTGGAGAAGAACGAAGAAGGCGAATACGATAAGAAATTGTTAACCATCACCGAAAACGGGTTCGGCAAGAAAACGCCGGCCTCATTATATCCCTTGCGTCATAGGGGTGGAAAAGGGATCATTTGCCACAAACTCAACGAAAAAACCGGCGTGTTAGCGGGAATGTGCGCTGTGGAGGAAAGCGATGACGTCATGCTCATTACCGACGGGGGTATGCTGATTCGGATCCCTGTATCCCAAGTATCCACCACCGGCAGAAGCACATCGGGTGTCATTGTGATGAGAATGGCAAATGATTCCAGGATTGCCAACTTCCAAAGAATTGTCAACGAAGAAGAAGCGGAAAAATGCGAAGAGCCCGATGCCGACGAAACCGAGGAAGGGTTGGAGGTTTTGATGGCAGAAGATGAAAACGAAGATGAAAACGAAGATGAAAACGAAGATGAAAACGAAGATGAAATAGACGAAGAAGAAATCGATGCCGACGAAGATGATTCAGAAGAATGAAATCACCCTATATCTCTGCCGCGGCGGCGGTGAGATACGGGAAGACTCTTCCCGGCTAATGTACATGTGTTTACAGCATCATTTTGGATTCCTGCCTGCCATACAAAGGGAAGCAAAGGGAAAACCCGTGTTTGTTTCCCCGGAACACGGGGCGTTCAGTGTGTCTCACAGCCGGGATCTCTTTGTGTTGGCGGTGGGGCGTTGCGAGGCTTTGGGGGTCGATGTGGAAGTGCCTGTGGAGGGCAAAGACCATACGCGGTTGATGAAAAAATATTTCAGCTCCGAAGAAAGAGAGCATTGCAAAGAAAACACAGGGGGATTTTACCGGATATGGACTGCCAAGGAAGCGTGCTGTAAACTGATCGGAGAAGGGATGGGCGCATTGAATCGGATCGTGCTTTCGTGGGATCCTTTGTGCGCAAAGATGGCAGGATACGGTACAATGTATGTATATGATTTGAGCCAAGAAATAGGGGTTCCCTGCGCGTTGGCTACAACCAATGAGGGTACATGGAAAATAAAGTATTTATAAAAAATGACGACGGTTTTGTCTGTGACCATTGCGGCAAAGATGTGTTGCCGATGGGAAAAAGTTCCCGGGATCACTGTCCGTTTTGCCTATATGGTTTACATGTGGATATTCATCCCGGCGACAGGGCCAATGCCTGCGCCGGAAGGCTGAAACCGATTCAAAGCTTGCCAGATCCCAAAAAAGGGTTTATTATAGTATACCAATGTGAGAAGTGCAAACAAACGGTGCGCTGTAAAGCCGCCTTGGACTGTATCCAACCCGACAACCAAAAGAAACTGATCAAGCTGACAGTTTGTGAGAGGTAACTATATGGTGAAAAAAACATGCAAAAAAAACGATCCCCCCAACCCCCGTCTGGGCTGCGTAGGGGGGCAAGCGGTCATGGAAGGAATCATGATGCGGGGGAAAAAGCAGTATACCACCGCGGTGCGGCTGTCCAACGGGACCATCGTACGGGATACGCATTCCAACAAAAGCATCAAAGAAAAACACAAATGGCTGGGGAAGCCTGTCCTTCGCGGGGTCGTGAATTTTATAGAAATGCTGAAACTGAGCTTTTCTACCCTGACCTATTCGGCAGAAGCCTTGGGCTTGGAAACGGAAGATGAATCCAAGTTTGAAAAGTGGCTGAAAAAAGTGTTCGGGGAATCGCTGATCATGGTGGCGGCTATCATAGGCATGATCCTCGGTGTGATTTTGGCTCTGGGTTTGTTTATGTATATGCCTGCCTTGGTTTCCGGCTGGATTACAGATTGGATTGATTTCGGCAAGGCAGAACAGGTGTTCCGTTCCGTATTCGAAGGCGTTTTAAAAATAGCCATTTTCATTCTCTACACCGCGTTGATTGCTTTGTTGCCGGATATCAAACGGACCTTTGCGTACCACGGTGCAGAACATAAGACGATTTTTTGCTATGAATCCGGCGAAGAACTCACGGTGGAAAATATCCGTAAACAAAAAAGACTGCATCCTCGGTGCGGCAGCAGTTTTATGATCGTTATGATGTTCCTTGGCATTGTGATTGGGATGTTGATCCCGTCCATGCATGCCATCCTCAGAACGGGGATCCGCTTGCTGATCCTGCCTCTCATTGTGGGCATCGGGTATGAAGTCATTATGTTTGCCGGCAAACATGACAACCCGGTGATGCGTGTGCTCACTGCGCCCGGTATCTGGATGCAGCTGATCACCACCAAAGAACCCGACGACAAGCAAATCGAAGTCGCCATTGCCGCCATAAAATCTGCTTTGCCTGATCAGTTTGCGGAAGATGAGGTCTTTCATGGCTTTGAATACGCAAGACCCCAGGAGCATACAACCCAAGAGGAAGAGGAAAGTAATCAGGTATGAAGTGGAGTGTCCTGAAAAAAGGACTGCAAGAACAGTATCATATTTCCCATGCCGCCAAAGAATGCGGCAGTTTTGAGTCTCTGGTGCGGTTACTGATGCGATCATTAGGCAATGAGCGTCCCTTGTTTCCCGAGGACGAAGTGGAAGAAAACACCGCCCGATTCGTTTTGGATCAAATGACAAAAGTATGTTTAGGTTGCCCGCCCCAGTATGTAACGGGAAAAGCCTTTTTTGATGTCGGGGTGTTTTTTGTGGGTGACGGGGTATTGATTCCAAGACCCGACACCGAGATTTTGGTGGAACAAACGGTGCGGCTTCTGCCTAAAAACGGTTTGTTTTATGATTTGTGCTGCGGCAGCGGGTGCGTGGGCATATCCGTGCTTCTTCATCGTCCCGACGTCAAGTGCGTGGCGCTGGACATTGCAGACGCGGCGTTGTATTATACACAAAAAAACGCCGCGTACAACGCTGTGGACCGACGGATGACCATTCTCAAACAGGACGTGCTTGCTCCTTGCCCCCCCGGCTTTATACAAGGTGATTTGGTGGTTGCCAATCCGCCCTATTTGTCGGGGATAGAAATAGATCAATTGTCAAGCGTGGTTCGGAAAGAACCTGTTCTGGCGTTGTACGGCGGGGAAAACGGACTGGATTTTTATCAAAACATTTTTAAAGAATACGCCCATCTGGGAAAGGGTGTTTTGGTCGAAATCGGACATACCCAGGCAGATGCGGTGAACGTGTTGGCTCACAAGCTTGGGTTTGACCGGGTTTCTGTTTTCCGAGATTATGGTGGCAGAGACAGGGTTGTATATTGTGAGAAAAAATAAGGATAAAGGATAGGTGGAGCATCATGGCACAAAAGAAAATAAAAGCGGTTGCCCCGGAAAAAGCATCCGGTGGAGAAAAGAAAAAAGCGATTGATACCGCAATCAATCAGATTGTGAAAAAATACGGTTCCGGTTCCATTATGAAACTGGGCCAGAATCAAAACATGCAGATGAACGTGATCCCCACGGGGTCCCTTTCGTTGGCGGCGTACCCAGAGGAAGAATCGTTGAAATTTACGGACCGGAATCGTCCGGTAAAACCACGGTGGCTCTCCACATCGTTGCCGAAGTACAGAAAATGGGGGGTGAAGCCGCCTTTATTGACGCCGAACACGCGTTAGATCCGTTGTATGCCAAAGCCGTGGGTGTGGACATTGACAATTTGCTGGTTTCCCAGCCGGACGATGGAGAACAAGCCCTCCAGATTACGGAAGAACTGGTGCGTTCCGATGCCATCGATGTATTGGTGGTGGACTCCGTGGCTGCGTTGACTCCCCGGGCGGAAATCGAAGGGGATATGGGTGCCGCCACCATGGGCGCCCAGGCAAGATTGATGTCCCAGGCGTTGAGAAAATTATCCGGTGTTGTTGCCAAATCCCAGTGTGTTCTGATTTTTATCAACCAGCTGCGTGATAAAGTGGGCGTGGTGTACGGTTCTCCCGAAGTCACCACGGGCGGCCGCGCCTTGCGGTTCTATGCCTCCGTTCGTTTGGATGTCCGCAGAGCCGAACAGCTGAAAAACAAAAGCGATGTTGTGGGCCATCATGTGAAATGCAAGGTTGCCAAAAACAAAGTGGCACCCCCTTTCCGTGTGGCAGAATTTGATATTATGTATGGCGAAGGGATCTCCAAGGAAAGTGAATTGATTGACATTGGCATACTCCTTGGCATGGTGGAAAAGAGCGGTGCCTGGCTGTCTGTGGATGGCATGAAAATCGGACAGGGTAAAGAGAATGCCCGCCTGTATTTAAAGAGCAATCCCGCGTTAGCCAAAACCCTGGAGGAACGTATCCTGGAAAAATCCAAAGAGTTGTCCGAGCAAAACCAAGAGGGTGCGCCGGTATCAGAGGATGAGATCGACGATGAACTGGATCTTGTGGATGAAGAATGAAAGTTCTTGCGGTTTTTTACAACGAAAAAACCGGTGAAATGAACATACGGTGCGATACGGCTGTGTTATCATCGGATGTAAAGACTTATGAAGAGTCCATTAAACCGCTTTTGCCACCCGAGGGAGAAGAGGTGGGAGATCATCTCTGCCGCCTTCTCTGTTTGGCACATACCGAATCGGTATTGCGGATTAAAGCGATGCGGCTTTTGGGTATGGGGGATTATACTGCCAGAGGGTTGTTGCATAAATTATATGATACCGAAGTGCTGGGCGAAAAAGCGGAGAAGGAAATTGCAAGAAAAATTGTGATATTCTGCGTAAAAAAAGGGTATATTCGAGAAAAAGACTATGCGCGTCGCCTGATTGATCGATGGATCGGCGATTGTCGCGGAGAATATTACATGTTGCAGAAAATGCGGGAAAAGAAGTTCCGCCCCGGGTTGGCAGAAGAGCTTCTGGATGATGAAAAAAAAGAACAAATGCGTCTTGCGCTGTTTGACTATGTCAAAAATAAAAGACCCGGCGACAAGAAGGAAAGGGATCGGCTTGTGGCCTCGCTGGCACGGCGGGGATATGCCTACGGGGATATTTCCGATGCCATGGAAGCCATGGGCAAAGAGGAGTTTGCATGAGGACGAGTAAAATCGGTTTTGTATCCTTGGGGTGTGCCAAAAACCGTGTTGATACCGAAGTGATGCTGGCGAAATTGTTACACGCCGGATATGAAATTGTGGAAGAGGATACCCGGGCAGATGTCATGATCGTAAACAGCTGCGCCTTTATTCAAAGCGCAAAGGAAGAATCCATTGAAACGGTTTTGGATTTGGATTGGTTGAAAAAGAATCATATCTTACGGGGCATTGTGCTGACAGGGTGTATGGCCCAGCGGTATTATGAGGACATTCGCAAGGAGTTGCCTGAAGTGGACGCCGTTGTGCCAGTGGGAGACGAAGGATATATTTGTGAAGCCGTGGAAGCGGTGCTGCAAGGCAAACCCTATGAACGAAAGACCACCGCCCCCGAAGAATTGCCCTTAGGGGGCGATCGTGTGGTGACAACGCCACCGTATACCGCCTATTTAAAAATTGCGGAGGGATGCGATAACTGCTGTGCCTACTGTGCCATCCCCATGATGCGGGGACCGTTCCGCAGCCGCCCGATGGAAGATTTGATAGCGGAAGCCAACATGTTGCATGCATTGGGTGTGAAAGAACTGTGCATCATCGCCCAGGACACCACCCGGTATGGCAAAGATTTGTACGGGGAATACAGTTTGCACACACTCTTGGAAGCTTTGTGTACCTCTACCGAATTTTCCTTCCCCTGGATTCGCCTTTTATATTGCTATCCGGATAAAATCACCGACGAATTGATTGAGGTCATGGCAAAGTATGATGCCATTGTCAAGTACATTGACATGCCCATTCAGCATATTTCCGATGCCGTGCTGAAATCCATGCATCGGCATGGCGGCAGCGCGGTGATCAAAGATGCCATTGCACGGTTAAGAAGAGCCATGCCCGATATTGTCATACGAACCACCGCTTTGGTTGGCTTCCCCGGAGAAACCAAGCAGGATTTTAACGAGCTTGCCCGTTTTATCAAGGAAATCAAGTTCCAGCGCTTAGGGGTGTTTGCCTATTCCAGGGAAGAGGGTACCCCAGCTTACACGATGCAAAAGCAAGTTCCTGGAAAAATAAAGCAAGCCCGACTTGACAATCTCATGAATGAGCAATATACTATACAACATAATGATCATACCTCCAAAATCGGACAAACTTTTCTTGTTTTAACCGAAGCATATGACGGGGTGGCGGAGTGCTATTATGGCAGAAGCGCCGCCGATGCCCCGGAGATTGACGGAAAAGTCTTCTTTACCGGCCCTGGGGGCATACAACCGGGCACGTTTGTTCAGGTACATATCGATCAAGTGATGGAGTATGATGTAACGGGACGTGTCGTTTCCGGGGAGGAAGTAAAATGAAACTGAATTTGCCCAATAAATTAACGATTCTGCGGTGCATCTTGGTGCCGTTGATTATGTTTTTCATGCTGGCGCCTTTGTTTACGCCGATTTGGTCAAGAATTTTGGCTGCCGTGGTTTTTTTAGTGGCATCCATTACAGATTCGCTGGACGGAAAAATTGCCCGCAGCCGCAATCTGGTGACCAATTTCGGGAAATTTCTCGATCCTCTTGCAGATAAATTGATGGTCATTTGCTCCTTGCTGTGCTTAACCGTGGCAGGCGGCATGTCCTATTATAAAGCCACCGACGTGGTGGAGTTGCCCGGATTCGGAAGCACGGCCTTTGACTGGAGTTTTATGAGCCCTTCCATTATGGCATGGGTGACCGCCATTGTCATTCTCCGTGAATTGGCCGTGACATCCTTGCGGCTGGTTGTGGCTTCTAGTGAGGAGAAAATCGTGGTTCCCGCCAACTGGATGGGAAAATTGAAAATGGTGATGCAAACCGTCTTCGTGATGGTCGCCTTATTGGAACCGGTGGTGTTTCCCTGGATCAATCCCTATTTAACTTGGATTTGCATGTTCATCATGATCGCATCCACGTTGGTATCCGGGGTTGACTATTTGAAGAGTTATTGGAAGTTTATCAATCCGTCCAAATAAAAACGATACAAGGAAGCGGGACTATCCGTAAAGAGGAAACATGAGGCTATACAACACATATTCGGGAAAAAAAGAAGAATTTGACATTCGGGACAAGCAGGTGAGAATGTACGCCTGTGGCCCTACGGTGTACAATTATTTCCATATTGGGAATGCAAGATGTTTTGTGCTGTTTGACATGCTTCGACGGTATTTGGAATATCGTGGAAACAAGGTGAAGTTTGTACAAAACTTTACCGATATCGATGACAAAATGATTCAACGCGCCACCGAAGAGGGAACCTCTGTGAAAGAAGTGGCAAACAAGTATATCCGCGCATATTTTGCGGACGCCAAGGGGTTGGGGATAAAACCTGCAACCGTGCATCCTTGCGCCACCGAAAACATCGACGCCATCATCGCCATCATCGAAACACTCCAAGCAAAAGGACATGCCTATGTGGCAGGAAATGATGTGTATTTTTCCACCCGTTCTTTCAAAAAATACGGTAAGTTGTCCAAAATTGATGTGGACGATTTGGAGTCGGGCGCCAGAATCGATATCAACGACGTGAAGAAAGACCCCATAGATTTCGCCCTTTGGAAAGGGTGGAAAGAAGGGGAACCCGCGTGGGATTCTCCCTGGGGCAGAGGCAGACCCGGCTGGCACATCGAATGTTCTGCCATGGTGGATAAATATCTGGGGAAAACCATTGATATTCATTGTGGCGGCGCGGACTTGGCGTTTCCCCATCATGAGAACGAAGTCGCCCAGTCCGAAGCGGCTTTCGGCGTTCCGTTTGCCCGGTTCTGGCTGCACAACGGATATATCAATGTGGATAATCAGAAAATGTCCAAATCCGCGGGCAATTTCTTTACCGTGCGGGAGGCTTCCGCCCAATATTCCTACCCTGCCATTCGGTATTTCTTGCTGTCTGCCCATTACAGAAGCCCGGTGAATTTCTCCGCGGACAGTCTCGAACAAGCCCAGGCGGCTTTGGACCGGCTGTACCGCTGCGAAGAAAACCTGTCCTTTGCGCTGAAAAATGCGTCTTCCGAAGGGGCAGAAGATGCCGAAGGTTTGATCAAATGCATGGGGGCAAGAGAAAAATTTGTTCTTGCCATGGAAGATGACTTCAATACCGCCGATGCCATGGGCGTGGTGTTTGAGCTGGTGAGAGATATCAATACGTTCTTACGGGAAACCCGCAAGGAAAAGGATCTGCGTCAGGTGCATGCGCTGTATATGGAACTGATTTCTCTGATGGGATTTGAAAAGCCCGCCGAAAGAGGCAAGATAGCCGAAGAAGAAATTGAAGAGCTGATTGCCCTCCGCGGGTTGGCAAAGAAAGAGAAAAATTATGCTTTGGCAGATGAGATCCGTAACAATCTCAAAGAAAAAGGCGTTGTTCTGGAAGACACTGCCCACGGTGTAAAATGGAGATATGAGAATTAAACTGCTGCTCCCGACGAAAAGGAGGAAGCCATGAAAGACGGTTGGAACAAAAAATGTATGGTTCTGGCAATCTATGCCTTTATGGTCATCATTTTTTCCATTGTCGCCTTTTTCTTCCTATCCAAGCTTCAGAACATCGGAGGGTGGATCGGCAGCCTGTATGACATCTTTGAAACGGTGGTCTGGGGATTTATCTTTGCGTATCTGATGAATCCTCTGCTGGTGTTGCTTGAAAAGAAAGTGCTGCGTTTCAAGGTGGATTCCAGAAAAAAATTCTTATTGAAACGCACCTTGTCCATGATCATCACATATCTTGCTTTTCTGGGACTTGTCCTTGCGATCTTTTTGATCATTATTCCCGAAATTATTTCCAGCTTATACTCCATTGACGGATTGATTACCAACTTTCAAAGCTACTGGAAACATTTCAACGACTGGCTCGAGAAGATTTTTTCCACCAAGAACAACTGGGGAATGCAGTTTAGAGCCATTGTTCAAAAAGAAATGAATACCTTGACCGGTTCTCTGGTTGAGAAACTGTCGGTTACAAAAACCGCCGAAAAAGTAGCCATCGGCACATACAACACGCTGTATGTCTTTTTCGTCGGGATGGTTATCTCTGTTTATATGCTTGCCAGCAAGGAAAAGTTATCTGCACAAATCAAAAAAACCATGTTTGCCTTTTTCAGAAAAACCAAAGTAGATTCCATTCTGAAATTCTCCAAGTTTACCCACGAAACGGTTGGCAATTATTTAACGGGGAAGCTGTTGGATGCGGCAATGGTTGGTGTGATTACCTTTGCCGTTCTCACCGTATTCGGGTTTCATTATACCGCTTTGATTGCCTTTGTGGTGGGCGCCAGCAACATCATCCCCTTTTTCGGACCTTTTATCGGCGCCATCCCTTCCGCTTTCCTTCTTTTGCTGGTGGATCCCATGGAAGCGGTTTGGTTTGTTTTGATTATTTTGATTATTCAACAAATTGACGGTAATTTTTTAGAACCTGCCATTTTGGGCAAAACCGTCGGAATTTCCTCTTTTTGGATCGTGGTTTCTATTTTGATTGCCGGCGGATTGTTCGGTGTGGTGGGTCTGATCCTGGGCGTTCCGGCATTTACGGTGTTGTACGCCCTGTTCAGGCAGTTTGTGAACATGCGGCTCAAAGCCAAAAATCTTCCGGTGGGATCGAAAGAGTATGCGGGGTATCGACACGATGCGCCGCCGGAGGAAATGGAGCTGTTCGCTTTGGCTGCCCCACCCTCCAAGAAGCATAAAAATATGTTATATCGTTTTGTGCATGCCATAACAAAAGAAGAGGATTCCGATGATAAAAGTGTAAACCCCGTAAGCGATGACAAGTCAAACGAAAAATAAAAGGAGGTATTGTTGTCATGAAAGAAACATATAAGATTGCTATTATTGGTTGTGGCAGTATTTCCCACAGCCATGTATCGGCTATCCAAACGGGAAATTTGGGCGAGATCGTTGCCCTTTGCGACACCAGGGAAGACCGGATCCAGGGGCTTTTGGCGAAAGTTCCCGGAGCAAAAACATACACCGATTATCAGGTGTTACTTTCCGAAACCGAGGCAAACATCATTCACATTTGCACCCCTCACTACTTGCATGCGGAAATGGCCATTGCGTCTATGCAAGCGGGCAAAGACGTCTATTTGGAAAAGCCGGCTGCCATGGATTATGAACAAGGTATGGAAATTGTACGGGTATCCGAGAAAACCGGCAAAAAAGTGTGCGTTTCCTTCCAAAATCGCTTGATAGAATCCCACTTGACCCTGCGCAAACTCATTGATTCCGGTGAATATGGCAAAGTACTGGGATTGAAAGGGATTGTTACCTGGTATCGCGGCGGCAAGTATTATACCGACAGCGGCTGGCGCGGCGAATGGGAAACCGAAGGCGGCGGAACCTTGATGAACCAATCCATCCACACCCTTGATTTATTGTATTATTTCGGCGGTCCCGTGGAACGGGTGGAAGGGTCTGTTGCTTTGCGCAAAAACAAAGGAACGATCCATGTGGAAGACACGGCGGAAGCCACCATTTGGTTCAAAAATGGCGCCACGGCGATTTTCTATGCCACCAACTGCCACGTTGCCACCAACCCCATCATTCTCGAAGTGGTGTGTGAAAAGGCATCGTTTTCCCTGCGGGATAACAAGCTGTACAAGACCATGGGAAAAACCACCGAAGTGGTGGCAGAAAATTCCGCGTTGGCGGTGGGTAAAGCTTGCTGGGGCAACGGACATTTGAAAATGATCGCCAATTTCTATGACGCCCTTCAGGGCAAGGATGCCTATTACTGCGATATCCAAGACGGCATTGAGGTGTTGAACATCATTCAAAATATTTATAATACCAGCCCAATGAAATTACGTTGACAAACAAAATTACGATGACAAATCAAGCAGGAGGGGGTAAACACCCCCTCCTGCTTGATTTTGGTTTTAATCTTGTGGTTTATATGCGTTCATATTTCTTTTTGCCGGCTGTAAGCAAATAGGCAAGAAATATGCCCGTCAGCAAGAGAAAATAGATCCAGCAGTACAGCAAATATGCAAGGGGCGCGATGAAATGGAGCCATTGGATATACAAAATGAGGGGAAGCGCCGTGAGTGCCATAGAGCCGATCATACCGACAAAGGCGGAAAGGCTTTGTTTGATGACCACAGTTTCGTTGGTCCAGTCAAACCGGGGAAAGAGCACGTTGCCGATCATGCCCAGCAGCGCAAAGCAACCCTGTGCGGTCAACGGCAGCAGAAAAACAAGGGCAATTTCTTTTCCGGACAAGGGAAGCAGCAGCGAAGTGATCAGGCAAGCCAAAATCAGGGGGGGCGTTGCGATGACGACATTGGCACCCACCTTGGCAATAAACACATCGGTTGCCGTGAAAGGAGCGGATTGTAAGATCCAAAACCGATTTCCTTCCAGAGAGATGGAAACCGACGTTGTAACGGTTGCAGAACAACAAAACACCAGCATGACGATGATCAACATAGATAAATACGGTGTTATTTGATCGGACTTCAATTCTTGTTCGGTGATATAGGTTATGACATTCGCAATGCCGTCTCTTTTTATCAATAAAAAAACAGATAAAAACAACTCCATAAAAATGCCGATGGCGGAGTTGAAAATATACAGGGGCAACGAGAAGAAGCGGCGGAGTTCTTTGCGGAGGAGCGCCCATCGTGGGGGTGCCTGTTTCACGCGCTTTTCTTTATACACTCGTTTTTTGGCGCTTTTTTTGGTGGTAGCAATCCGAATAAACAATTTTGATTGCATAAGCAACACTAAAAACAAGGGCAAAATGCACCAGAGAAGGAGATATAGCAAGGAAAGGCTATCGCCGGAATATACCGCTTTGCCAAACAAAAAAGCCGGGGGTACGTAGGTAAAGAGTTGATCCAGACCGCCGTTTTGCATGAGAGTTGTCAGCATAGACTGGCCGTTGGAAACAACATAAAAATAAGCGGCGAAAAAAAGGAGATAAAAAAAAGTGTAAAACAAGGTTTTGCGGCGCATCCGGGCGGTAATGGCGGACAGCAGCCATCCGATCAGGCAGGAACATGCCAGCGATAAGAAAGGTAAAACCACCAAAGCCAAAACCAGAGGAACGATTTGTATCGCCGACAGGGTAGAATTCATACAATAAACAACGACGGCAGGGATGGCAAGGAAGAGTTCAAAGAGGTATTCCAGTAACAGAAGCAGCAAAAACCGACTGAGCAAAATCGCTTGGGGAGGAATGGGCATGCTCAACAAAAGATCGTTATCTTTGGCTTCAAACAACAGGGATTGCGCCGAAAAGACAGAACCGATCAAACAAAGCACCAAAATAAAAAACGCTAAAATAGAAAAGTAAGCCTGGGGCATCTGGAAAGAAGAGGTTAAAGTATATATGCCATGCATGATCATCCCAGAAGAAAAAAGCAACGCGCCCACGATATAAAGGGTAAACAAACCAATGAGAATTTTTTTCACCGTGCTGCGCTGCCCTTTTTTCTTACTTTTGAAGGTGCGGCTGAAAAGGGCGCTGAGTTGAATTTTGAATAAAAGTTTAGTCATTCTCTTTTCCTGCCAATTCTAAAAAGAGGGTTTCCAGAGAAGAATCCCCCCGTACCGTTGCAGTTTCGCCCGACACAACCAGACGCCCATCTTTGATGATGGCAATTTTGTTGCACAGCTTTTCTGCCACTTCCAACACGTGGGTCGAGAAAAAGATGGCGCCGCCGTTTTTACAGACTTCTTTGATGATTTCTTTTACGGTATGGGCGGCAACGGGGTCAAGCCCCACAAAAGGCTCATCCAGCATCATCAATTTGGGGGAATGCAGGAGGGCGGAAATGATCGCCAGCTTCTGCTTCATACCGTGCGAATAGGCGCTGACAGGCTGGGCAAGATCCGGGGTCAAGGCAAATATATCCCCGTAGTGTTTGATTTTTTCCTGTCTTTCTTTTTGCCCCACGCCGTATACATCCGCAATAAAATTCAAATACTGAATACCCGAGAGAAATTCATATATATCAGGGTTATCCGGAATATATGCCAACCGTTTTTTACATTCCAGGGGATTGGCTTTGATGGAGATTCCATTGACAAAAATTTCCCCGGCATCAAAGTTCAAAATGCCGCAGCACGCTTTGATGGTGGTGGTTTTTCCGGCACCGTTGTGCCCGATAAACCCATAAATATCACCGGGACAAATATGCAGCGACAAGTTGTCAACGGCCTTTTTGTTGCCGTATGTTTTTGTTAACCCTTGTATTTTCAGCATGAAGTCACCTCCTGTTTTCTTTCAGCATACCATATTATGCGTTTTGTTTCAAGAAAAAACTTGCCATTTTCAGGAAGTTGTGTTATTTTATAGACACATACTTTACGGTTCTGCCAAAAAAAGTTAACAGAAAAGCGAAAACAAATTCCGAAAGGAGGGAATGAAGATAGAGTCGTTACGTATTTTGGCGCTATATAGTCTGGAGCATACCCTGGCAGCCCCCTTGTTGGCGGGAAAAGAATATCCCTGGGAGGTGTTGTCCGACATCGGTTCGTATATCAAAACCCTGGGCGAGACGTTACCTCCCGAGGTGTTTTATAAGCAGGGAGACGATGTATGGATTGCCCGTTCGGCCTCTGTTGCGCCTTCCGCCGGCATCACAGGTCCCTGCATCATTGACGAAGGGGCGGAAATTCGCCACTGTGCGTATATCCGGGGCCATGCCATGGTCGGCAAGCAGGCGGTGGTGGGGAATTCCACTGAATTGAAAAATGCTATTTTGTTTGACAAGGTACAGGTACCCCATTTCAACTATATCGGAGATTCGATTCTGGGGTTTGGCGCTCATATGGGCGCCGGTTCTGTTACCAGCAATGTGAAAAGCGACAAAACACCCGTGGTGATCAAAGGCAATGGAATCAAAATGGAAACCGGCCGTAAAAAATGCGGCGCCATGCTGGGGGATTGGGTGGAGGTTGGCTGTAACAGCGTACTGAATCCGGGAACGATCATTGGGAAAAACACCTGGATTTATCCCGCATCTTGCGTTCGCGGGGTGATTCCCGCAAACACGATCTATAAAAATGAGCAAACCATTGTAATCAAGTATGAATAAGGAGAAAAAGAATTTATGGGCAGATTATTCGGAACCGACGGCGTTCGGGGCATTGCCAACAAAGAGTTGACCTGTGAACTGGCTTTGCATATCGGACGGGCGACGGCAAGCGTACTCACCGACGGCAGCAGAAGAAGGCCTGTCTTTGTGGTGGGCACCGACACCAGAGCTTCTTCGGACATGCTGGCTGCCGCGTTGATGGCAGGTTTATGTTCGGTGGGAGCGGATGTATATGCGCTGGGTGTGATACCCACTCCCGCCGTCGCCTACTTAGTAGGGAAATACAAAGCAGACGCGGGTATTATGATTTCGGCTTCCCATAACCCGGTGGAATATAACGGCATTAAAATATTCAGCGGGGATGGTTATAAGTTGCCCGATGCGCTGGAGGAACAAATCGAAGCCATTGTATTAGATCATGTGCTGATCCCGGCGGTTGCTTCCGGCGACGGGGTGGGTAAAATCATGTATCCCTCCCAGGCGGTGAAGGATTATGTGGATCATTTGAAAAGTACGGTTGCCTTTTCCTTGAGCGGGTTGAAGATTGCGGTGGATTGTGCCAACGGGGCGGCCAGCGAGACGGCGAAAAAATTGTTTTCCGAGCTACATGCGGAATGTCATATCCTCTTTGACAAACCCAACGGCGTCAACATCAATGACAACTGCGGATCCACCTACATGCAGCCATTGCAGCAATATGTGGTTGAAAACGGATTGGATGCAGGGGTTGCTTTTGACGGCGATGCAGACCGTTGCTTGTGTGTGGACAACGAGGGGAATCTGGTGGATGGCGACCGGATCATGGCCATTTGCGCATCGGATTTACATTCCAGAGGAAAACTTGCCAAAGATACGGTGGTCGGCACTATTTTGACCAATCTGGGTTTTATAAAATTCTGCAAAGATACGGGACTGAATTTTGTGGCAACCAAAGTAGGGGACCGGTATGTACTGGAAGAAATGCAGCTGGAGGAATATTCCTTTGGAGGAGAGCAATCCGGACACGTCATTTTCAAAGATTTTGCAACCACTGGAGACGGACAATTGACCGCTATCCAACTGTTGAGCATTCTCAAAAGAAGGGAATCCAAACTCTCTGATTTGACCCATATCATGACCCCTTATCCCCAACTGATGATCAATTTGAAAACCACGGCGGAAAACAAGCTGAAATTCTATACCGACAAACGGGTAAAAGAAGCCATTGAGGAATCTAAAAAGGTTCTGGGCGACGAAGGCCGCGTGGTCGTCCGTCCGTCTGGTACCGAACCTTTGATTCGTGTCATGGCGGAAGGCAGCGATTTACAGATGATTGAAGCAGAGGCCAATAAAATCGCCGAGGTTCTGTGCAAACAATTGGGATGCGAGTAATGTATACGAAAGCGCCAGACCGTAAAAACGGTTAACGAGGTGAGAGGTGGATCGAACATTCGGCGGATATCTCTCCGGCAGAGGATTACTGTCGCAGGCAATCTACAAATATACGGGTAACCGTAAAACAGAAGGATTGCTAAAATAAAAACAGGGACGCTTCTTTTGAAGTGTCCCTGTTTGCAGATCATGTATGGTTACAAGGCAAGAGATGGAATGGGGAAGTTGCAGGAGGGTACTGCGAGAAATCCAGCGGTGTGTTGTGTATGGGGTGAGGAAAGGCAAGACGATATGACCAAAGTCCAATGGCAGGAAAATGATCGTGGCTGCCAGTCTCCTCTTTCCGGCGGCTGTCCGTGGACAAGGGCGATATATTCTTTGATCATGCCTTGATTGGCAATCTGTTGAGAAAGGCGGGAAGCCGCCACGGGGGTTTTGGCATAGACCATCAAGCCGCCCACCCTCCGGTCCAAGCGGTGAACCACGCCCACAAACGCCTGCGGGTTTCGCCCGCGGTCTTGTATCCTTTCGACCATTGAGGGATCGCCGGATGGGTCCGGCTGAAACGCCGACGGGCTTTACCAAAACCAACAGGTGTTTATCTTCAAACAGGATGTTCATACGATGTCGTTGTTCTTTTGTATGATTGTCCGTTTGCATGACAGCAAGTGGGGATATCGAAGGACGTATAGCATCCAGGCGGCTGCGCAGAACGGGAGAATGTAAAGAAAAAGATACAGAGCAAAGGGAATGCCGGGATACAAAGAAGAATAGACCGGCAAAGGGGATTGAAAATAGGGACTGATAAAAAACATATTAAATGTTTGGTCGATACCGGACAAAGGGAACAGTACATTCATAACTTCGGCAATCGCCACGCATGCCAAAAACACGCCCATGGCACCCAAGATGGAACGATAAACCCCTTTGGTTTTGTGGGTAATCAATAGGTATAGACCTAAAATAATTTGTCCGGTGTGGTGGATCATGGTTTGCAGGTTAATTCCGATTTCTTCCACAAAACAGCTATCCGGATTGAACATGACCAAAATGCCGGCAAAGGCACCAAAGGTCGCCAGGTAAGTCTTGAACGCATTCCGCAGGTTTCCCTCGCGCCAAAAGGCTGCCAAAAGAGCAACGTACATGGGAGTGGAACAAAACTGAAAGGGAAAAGCGTACCATTGGTAATGCCAGGCAACCGCCGTGCCGTCATATTCAAAGGAGAAAACCAATTGTTTGTAGGTTTCCATCACCAGGCAAAGGAGAGCATAACAGAAAAGCAGAGAACGTTCCCCTGAAAGGGACATGTTTTTTGCATAAACACAAAGAAGAACGGTACAGAGAATCGTGATACCCCAAAACAGCAGATGAAACCAGCCAAATGCCGTGGGACGTTCCATCGTGCCTTCCAAAAAAAGCAGGAGCGACTCAAATGTATTCATGAACAGCACCTTAATCCTTTGTGAAGTATATAATTCATTATAGCAAGCCTCCATTTTTATTGCAAGAAGCTCTTCTTAAAAAAGCTCCATAAATGTATTGACATACAAACACGTGCATGATAGAATAAAATCGGAAATTGTTTTTTGTGACTGGCGGAAGTGGGTGTACCACAGGGAGCAAAAAATGTATCAATGCCGACCGCCTGGGCAGTCCTGTGATGGTTGAGGACTGTCCTTTTTTATTTTTTCATGGTTTGGAGGAAGTTGTATGAGAAGAAAAGTTGCCATTATTATGGGAAGTGACAGCGATCTTCCGGTGGTAGAAAAGGCCATTGACACGCTGCGGGCGTTCAACATTCAGTTTGAAACCCATGTGTTCTCTGCCCATCGGACCCCGGAGCATGCAAAAGTGTTTGCCCAAAATGCCCGTAAGAACGGATTTGGGGTCATCATAGCGGCGGCGGGGAAAGCCGCCCATCTGGCAGGAGCCCTCGCTGCAAACACCACCCTGCCTGTCATCGGTATCCCCATTCGTTCCGACTGTCTTGACGGCATAGATGCGCTCCTGTCCACGGTACAGATGCCCGGCGGGATCCCGGTGGCTACGGTAGCCATCGACGGGGCTGTCAATGCCGCTTTGCTTTCTCTGGAAATTCTCTCGGTGGAAGATGAAGAAATTGCTCAAAAGTTATGGGAAGCCCGAAAAGCCGGCGAAGAAAAAGCCCTTGCGGCCGATAAAGCTATCAGCAAAAAATACAACCAATCAGGAGAATTATCATGAATAAGACCATTCAATTGTACGAAGGAAAAGCTAAAAAAGTATTTGCTACCGAAAATCCTGACCTTTGCATCGTTTCTTATAAAGATGACGCCACTGCTTTCAACGGACTGAAAAAAGGCACCATTTCGGGAAAAGGCGCCATCAACAACCGCGTAACCAACCATTTGATGAGGCTGATGGAACAAAACGGTATTCCCACCCATTTTGTGGAAGAACTAAACGATAGGGAAACGTTGGTGAAGAAAGTTGTCATCGTTCCGCTGGAAGTGATCGTGAGAAATATCGCCGCCGGTTCTCTTGCCAAGCGTTTGGGATTGGAAGAAGGCGTGAAAATGAAGAGAACGGTGTTGGAATTTTGCTATAAAAATGATGATCTGGGAGACCCCATGGTCAACGAATACCACATTTTGGCCATGGAATATGCCACCGAAGAAGAATTGAAGCTGATTTCATCGTATGCGTTGAAAATCAATGGCATTTTGTCCGCCTATTTGAAGAAATCCAACATTGAGCTGATTGATTTCAAACTGGAATTCGGAAAAACCTCCGATGGGACAATTGTTCTTGCAGATGAAATTTCTCCAGATACCTGCCGGTTTTGGGATTCCGTCAGCCATGAAAAACTGGATAAAGATAGATTCAGACGGGATCTGGGGGGCGTGGAAGATGCCTATCATGAAATACTGAAACGTTTGTTGGGAGAGTAAAAAAATATGAGCTCACTGAGAGAGGAATGCGGCGTGTTTGGGATTTGGAGTCCAAACAAGAATGGCGTGGCGCGCCAGGCCTATTACGGATTGTATGCGTTGCAGCATCGGGGGCAGGAAAGCTGCGGTATCGTGGTCAACGACGAAGGAAAATTTCGCTCCTTTGTAGACGCGGGCATTGTAAACGATGTGTTTACCTCTGCGGTGATGGAGAATTTGGGCGAAGGCAACATGGCCATCGGACATGTACGCTACGGAACCGCCGGGGCAGCGGGGAGAACCAATGCCCAGCCCATTGTGGTGAACCATGTCAAAGGAAGAATGGCTTTGGCCAACAACGGCAGTCTGGTCAATTACTATGAGTTGAGAGAAGAATTGGAGCTGGAAGGCAAGATTTTTCACACCACCGGCGATTGCGAAATTATTTCCTACATTATCACCAAGGAAAGGCTGAAAACCACGACCATTGAAGAAGCCATCAGCCGTGCTATGGATCGTCTGGTGGGTGCTTATTCACTGGTCATATTAACCCCCGGCAAAATGATTGCCGTCCGTGACCCCAAAGGATTTCGTCCGCTTTGCTGCGGAAAAACCGAAGACGGCAGCTTGGTGGTGGCATCGGAATCCTGCGCGCTGGATGCGGTGGGCGCTGCCTTTGAACGGGATTTGCAGCCGGGTGAAATTTTTATCGTGGATGAAAAAGGACCGCGATCCAACCTGGAACACGGCGGCAAACAGTCTTGTTCCGCCTGTGTGTTCGAATACATTTATTTTGCCCGCCCCGATTCGGTGATCGATGGTGCTTCGGTTCACGAGGCGCGGTTACGAGCAGGCGCTTTTTTGGCGCTGGAACATCCCGTGCAGGCAGATGTGGTGGTGGGCGTGCCGGATTCCGGTTTGGATGCCGCCTTGGGATTTGCCCGCCAGTCGGGAATCCCCTATGGTCTTGGCTTTATTAAGAACAAATACATCGGCAGAACTTTCATTCTCCCCGGACAGAATGTGCGGGAAGATAAGGTGCGGATCAAACTCAATCCCGTTTCCGCCAACGTGAAGGGAAAACGGGTGGTGTTGATTGACGACTCCATCATTCGGGGTACCACCTCTGCCCGGATTGTGAAATTGCTGCGGGAAATCGGGGCTACCGAGGTGCATATGCGCATTTCCTCCCCGCCCTTCCTCAACCCTTGTTACTACGGCACCGACATCGAATCGAAAGACGCCCTCATTGCCTGTAAGCATTCCATCGAGGAAATCCAAAAGATCATTGGCGTGGATTCGCTGGGATATTTGGGATTGGACAGCGTGAAGAAAATTGCCATCACCAACCCCGATATTTCCTTTTGTACCGCTTGCTTTGACGGGCAGTATCCCACGGAAGAGCCCAAAATCACAGCAAAACACAAGTTCGAATCAAAAATAGAAGAAAGAGAGTAAGAGCCATGAAAAGTTTCAGCGAAAGCTATAAAGCCGCGGGTGTTGATATCACGGCAGGATATGAAGCGGTCAGACAAATGAAAAGCCATATCGCCAGAACCATGATTCCGGGCGTGGTGTCGGATATCGGGGGCTTTGGCGGGTTGTTTTGTCCGGATTTGACCGGGATGAAAAATCCGGTCCTTGTCAGCGGAACCGATGGGGTTGGCACCAAACTGAAACTGGCTTTTCAAATGGGTATATACGATACCGTGGGGATAGATTGCGTTGCCATGTGTGTCAACGACATTGTTTGCTGCGGAGCAAAACCCCTGTTTTTCTTGGATTATATTGCCGTGGGCAAGAATGTCCCTGAACGGGTTGCCTCGGTGGTTGCCGGCGTGGCGGAAGGCTGCGTGCAGGCGGGCTGCGCCTTAATTGGAGGCGAAACGGCGGAAATGCCCGGGTTTTATCCCGAAGACGAATTCGATCTGGCGGGATTTTCGGTGGGTATCGTGGATAAAGAGAACATATTTGACTCCTCTGCCATCCAAGAAGGGGATGTGATCATTGCGCTTCCCTCCTCCGGAGTCCACTCCAATGGATTTTCGTTGGTGCGAAAAATAATAGCAGATACAAAAGCGGACTTGTTTGCTTCCTTTCCCGCGTGCGGCAAGAGTTTGGGGGAAACCCTCTTGACCCCCACCCGCATTTATGTGAAAATGCTTCTCGCTCTCTCCCAACAGGTGAGCGTGAAAGCCGTTTCCCACATCACCGGCGGCGGATTGTATGAAAACATTCCCCGTGCTTTGCCCGAAGGTTTTTCCGCCAAGATCGAGGAAAAATCCTTGAAAACGCTGCCTGTTTTTGATTGGATACAGAAAATCGGCAAGGTGGATAAACGGGATATGTATAATACCTTCAACATGGGTGTGGGCATGAGCCTTGTGGTGGACAAACAGGATGCCGACCGGGCTTTATCGTTGTTGGGAGAAGGGTATATCATGGGGGAAGCGGTGAAAAGCGACCAAGGCGTGATCCTATGCTGAAGGCGCGGATTGCGGTGTTGGTTTCGGGGGGAGGCACCAACCTTCACGCCCTGATGCAAGCAAAGCGGGACGGTAAAATTCCCTGTGGTGAGATCGTGTTGGTGGTATCCGACAAGCCCGGGGCCTATGCGTTAGTGCGGGCACAGGAAGCGGGGATTCCCACGTGTGTAATTTCGAAGGAAGAATATATAACAAAAGCGCAATTTGAACAAAAACTCAGAGAGAGTTTAGAGGAAAACCATATTGATTTGATTGTGTTGGCGGGTTTTTTGCGGATTTTGAGCCTGGAGTTTACGTCCCGCTACCCCAAGCGTATTATCAATATCCACCCTTCCCTGATTCCCGCTTTTTGCGGAGAGGGATATTACGGCATAAAAGTGCACCAAGCGGCTTTGAGCCGCGGGGTGAAGGTGACGGGCGCCACCGTTCACTATGTCAACGAGATCGCCGACGGGGGGGAAATCATATTACAGCGTGTGGTGAAAGTAAACAAACAGGATACGCCCGAAAGCCTGCAAAAACGGGTGATGGAACAGGCGGAGTGGAAGATTCTTCCCAAAGCCGTGGACATGGTATCCCGCAGAATCGCAAAGGAGAAAAGAAATGGATAATCTTTTGACCGTATTACAAAACAACCCCTATCCCGGCAGAGGCATTGTCATGGGAAAAACAACCGATGGCAAGCAGGCGGTTGTGGTGTATTTCATCATGGGGCGGAGCAACAACAGCCGCAACCGTGTTTTTCGGGAAGAAGGGAAAGACCTGATCATTCATCCCTTTGATCCCGGTAAAGTGGAGGATTCCTCTTTGATTGTATATTCCCCGTTGCGTGTGTATAAAAACCATATCATCGTTACCAATGGGGATCAAACCGATACGGTGTATGAGGGGTTGGTGCAGGGAAAGAAGTTTGCAGAAGCGCTCTCAACCCGGACTTTTGAACCCGATGCCCCCAACTATACCCCCCGCATCAGCGGGATGGTCACGTTTGAAAAGAATGATTTTTCCTATCAAATGAACATACTCAAATGCGCCGATGAAAACGGGATATCCTGCGACAGATTCAATTTTTCCTATGCCGCTTTGCCGGGAAGAGGGCATTTTATCCACACCTATGTCACAGACGGCAATCCCCTTCCGACGTTTCGGGGGGAACCGGTTTGTGTGGGAATTCCTTCGGATGTGGCATCCTTTGCCCAAAACATCTGGAACGCTTTGAACCCGGACAATATAATCTCTTTGTATGTACGGGCGGTGAATTCGGCGGATCACACGATGCAAAACTTTTTGTTCAATCGAAATGTATGAGGAAGATATGAAAGAATTGACTTTGAAATACGGTTGTAATCCCAATCAAATACCGGCTAAAATCTATAGGGACAACGGTGAATTGCCCATTGAAATTTTGTCGGGAAAACCGGGATATATCAATTTTTTGGATGCTTTCAACAGCTATCAGCTGGTGAAAGAACTATCAGAGGCTTTGCATATGCCGGCGGCAACGTCTTTTAAACATGTCAGTCCCACGTCGGCTGCGGTTGGCTTGCCTTTGAGCGAAGAACTGAAAAAAGCCTGTTTTGTGGAGGACATTCCCGGTCTCAACGAGTCCCCCCTTGCCTGTGCTTACGCCAGAGCCAGAGGATGTGACCGTATGTCGTCTTTCGGGGACTGGATTGCCCTGAGCCATGTCTGTGATGTAACCACCGCCATGGTGATCAAACGGGAAGTATCCGACGGCATCATTGCCCCCGGATATACTCCCGAAGCCCTGGATATATTAAAAACCAAACGAAAAGGAAATTACAACATTGTAAAAATCGATCCGAGTTATATACCTGAAACCCGCGAAATCAAGCAGGTGTTCGGTATTACTTTTGAACAGGCGAGAAACAACAGCCTCATTACCCCGGTTTTGTTTACAAACGTGGTCACGGCAAACAAACACTTGCCCGAACATGCCGTGCGGGATTTGACCGTTGCCTTGATTACATTGAAATATACCCAATCCAATTCGGTATGCTTTGCCAAAGACGGGCAGGCCATCGGGGTGGGTGCGGGGCAGCAGTCCCGAATCCATTGCACCCGTTTGGCCGGTAGCAAAGCGGATTTGTGGCATGTAAGACAGCATGAAAAGGTAATAAACCTTCCTTTTTTACCCACCGTGGGCAGACCGGAACGGGACAATGCGGTGGATGCTTATTTATCGGAAGACTGTGACGAACTCTTGTCGTGCTGGGAAACCTTTTTTACTGAAAAACCCGCATCGTTTCCCAAAGAAGAACAAAAAGCATATCTTTCCACCATCCAAGGCGTGTCTTTGGGCAGCGATGCCTTTTTCCCTTTTGGGGACAATGTGGAGCGGGCGAAAAAAAGCGGCGTGCGCTATGTCGCCCAACCCGGCGGATCGGTGAGAGATGATCATGTCATTGAGACATGCAATCAATACGGGATGGCGATGGCGTTTACCGGTCTTCGCTTGTTCCATCATTGAGGAGAAAGAATGAACATATTGGTTGTGGGAAGCGGCGGAAGAGAACACGCCATCATCAAAAAATGCAAGGAAAATAAAGACATTGTCACCCTGTATGCCCTGCCCGGAAATGGTGGTATGGCAGGGGATGCCATTTGTGTTCCCATCGGTGCCAAAGATATTGACGGTATTGTATCCTTTGCCCTATCCCACGCCATTGATTTTGCTGTTATTGCTCCCGACGATCCCTTGGCGTTGGGGTGTGTGGACCGTCTGGAAGAAAAGGGGATTCTGTGTTTTGGTCCCACCCAAAAGGCTGCCCAAATCGAAAGCAGCAAGGTGTTTGCCAAAAATCTTATGAAAAAATACGGGATTCCCACTGCTGCCTATGAGGTGTATGAAGATTTGCCCTCCGCTTTGGCGTATGTGGAAAACGTCCCTCTCCCTGTGGTCATCAAGGCGGACGGACTGGCGTTGGGAAAAGGGGTTGTCATCGCCCAAACCCGGGATGAAGCCAAAGTAGCGGTCAAAGCCATGATGGAAGATAAAATTTTCGGAAACAGCGGCAGTCGCATTGTCTTTGAAGAATTCTTGACCGGACCGGAGGTGTCGGTGCTGGCTTTCTCCGATGGGGAAACTTTGATCCCCATGGTGTCTTCCATGGATCATAAACGGGCATTGGATAACGATCAAGGGTTGAATACCGGGGGTATGGGTGCCATTGCGCCCAACCCCTATTATACCCAAGAGGTGGAAGCGGTGTGTATGGAAACCATTTTCCTCCCCACCATCCGCGCCATGAAAGAAGAGGGCAGGCCATTCAAAGGCTGTTTGTATTTTGGGCTGATGCTGACACCCGACGGACCGAAAGTCATTGAATACAACTGCCGGTTCGGTGATCCAGAAACCCAGGTGGTGCTGCCGTTGATGGAAAGCGATTTGTTCACCGTCATGCAGGCCGTTGCCAAGGGGACATTGAAGGATACCCCGGTGAAATTCTCAAACCAGCATGCTTGCTGTGTTATTCTGGCATCCATCGGCTATCCCGGACACTATGAAACGGGATGGGAGCTGACCATTCCGGAAAATATGGCTTCTTCGGTGTATGTGGCGGGTGCGAAAAGGGAAAATGGGCGGCTATTGTCTTCCGGCGGCCGGGTGCTGGGCGTTACCGCCGTGGCGGATACCTTGCAAAAAGCCAGGGATGACGCGTATAAAAAAATGGATTTGATTTCGTTTAAAAACGGATTCTATCGTAAAGATATCGGACAAAAAGCATTGAACAAGGAGTAAACATGGTTTATCGGATTTATGTGGAGAAAAAAAGCGGTCCGGCGCATGAGATCCAAGGGCTGCTGCATGATTTGCGGGCGATTCCCGGCTTGGAAAGTCTGGAAAGCCTGCGTATACTCAACCGCTACGATGTGGAAAACATTTCCGAGGAGTTGTTTGCCCGTGCCATTGGTACGGTTTTTTCCGAACCCCAGTTGGATTACGTATATACGGACTTGCCTGCCGGGAAAGCGATGTTTGCGGTGGAATATTTGCCCGGTCAGTTTGACCAGAGAGCCGATTCTGCCTCCCAATGTATCCAGCTTCTTTCCATGGGGGACCGTCCTTTGGTTCGTTCAGCAAAAGTATATTTGCTGTCAGGTGATTTGATGCAAGAGCAGTTGGAAAAAATCAAGGCCTACGTCATCAACCCTGTGGAAAGCCGAGAAGCCTCATTGGATTTATCGAAAATACTCCAAATGCAAGTGGAAGTTCCTACAAGCGTTCCTATTTTAAAGGGGTTTTTGGACCTGGATCCCTGCGGGCTCAAGAGGTTTTTGTCTACATACGAATTGGCCATGGATGTAGAAGATTTGGCCTTTTGTCAAACCTATTTTCAACAAGAGGGACGAAATCCCACGATGACCGAGATTCGCATGATCGACACCTATTGGTCGGATCACTGCAGACACACCACTTTTTCAACTACCATTGATACGGTGATCTTTGAAGACGACGTGTTAGAAAAAGCCTTTGAAACCTATTTGGAAACCCGCAAAGCGTTGGGCAGAACCAAGCCCATCAACTTCATGGATATTGCCACCCTGGCGGGGAAATATCTCAAACAACAAGGAAAACTGGACAAGTTGGACGAGTCGGAAGAGATCAACGCCTGCACCGTAAAAATGAAAGTCACGGTGAACGGGCAGGAAGAAGACTGGCTATTGCTGTTCAAAAATGAAACCCACAACCACCCCACTGAAATAGAACCGTTCGGCGGTGCCGCCACGTGTATCGGCGGCGCAATCCGCGATCCCTTGTCGGGACGGGCGTATGTGTATGGTGCCATGCGGGTCACGGGGGCGGCGGATCCCTTGACCCCCATTGAAAACACCCTGCCCGGCAAGCTCCCTCAGAAGAAAATTGTTACCACGGCGGCAGCGGGATATTCCTCATACGGCAACCAGATTGGCTTGGCCACGGGGCAGGTGGATGAAATATATCATCCCGGTTATGCTGCCAAACGGATGGAAATCGGTGCGGTGATCGGGGCTGTTCCCCAAAAAAACGTCTGCCGTCAGACACCCGCGGCAGGGGATGTGATCATTTTGGTGGGCGGCAGAACCGGCAGAGACGGCTGCGGCGGCGCTACGGGATCTTCCAAATCCCATACGGCATCCTCTCTTGAAACCTGCGGGGCTGAAGTGCAAAAAGGAAATGCTCCCGAAGAAAGAAAATTGCAGCGGCTTTTCCGCAATCCTGCGGCATCCCGCATGATCAAACGGTGCAATGACTTTGGCGCCGGCGGCGTTTCGGTTGCCATAGGGGAATTGGCAGACGGCGTGGAAATTGATTTGAATGCAGTTCCCAAGAAGTACGAAGGATTGGACGGCACGGAACTTGCCATCAGCGAATCCCAGGAACGAATGGCCGTTTTGGTGGCGGCAACCAACCAAGATGCTTTCATAGCCTTGGCAAATGAAGAAAATCTGGAAGCCACCCCTGTGGCCACCGTGACAAAAACACCTCGTTTGGTTATGCATTGGAACGGGAAGAAAATTGTGGACATTTCCCGTGCGTTTTTAAACTCCAACGGGGCGGAAAAACACATCACCATCACCCCGGAAAAACCTCTTTCCTTTGCAAAAGCCATACCAAGTACCTTTGCGGAAGGTATGATGGAGCTGGCAACGGATTTGAATGTTTGTTCCAAGCGGGGATTGGCAGAGCGGTTTGATTCCACCATCGGTGCAGGCACGGTGCTGATGCCCTTTGGCGGAAAATATCAACTGACCCCAACCCAAAGTATGGTGCATAAAATATCCCTCGAAAAAGGGCAGACTGATACCTGTTCCTTCATGGCCTATGGGTATAATCCCTTTATTGCGGAAAAATCCCCTTACCACGGCGCCTATTTGGCGGTGGTGGAGTCAGTTTCCAAAATAATTGCCCAGGGGGGCAATCGAAACGAACTGTATTTGACCTTCCAGGAATATTTTGAAAAACCCCTGCGGGACGGTAAGCGTTGGGGCAAGCCCCTCGCCGCTTTATTGGGGGGATTCATCGCCCAAAAGGATCTTTCCATTGGAGCTATCGGCGGTAAAGATTCCATGTCCGGTTCTTTTGAGGATTTGGATGTACCCCCCACCTTGGTTTCCTTTGCCGTTTCCGTGGGCAAAGCAAGCAAGGTCATTTCCGGAGAATTCAAAGAAGCTTCCCACCCGGTTTATTGGGTCAAACCTACCTATCAAGAAGACGGGCTTCCTCACATCGAATCGTTGGAAAAGGTGTATGCCGTCATTTCCGATGCCATTGACAAGGGCATCGCCAAAGCGGTTTGGTCAGTTGGATATGGCGGTGTGGCGGAAGGGCTTCTCAAAATGTCTTTGGGCAATGGTCTTGGCGTTGCTTTGCAGGAGGATGTGACGCGGGAGGATTTATTTTCCTATGCGTACGGTTCTTTTATTGTGGAAACCAACGGCGAAGCATTGGAGGGCGTTTTGCTGGGAACGACCGATCAAGCCCCCGTATTTATCTATCGTCAGCAGAAAATTTATTTGGATGGCATCAAAAAGGCCTATGAAGGCAAGCTCGAAAGTGTTTTCCCTTGTAACAGTGTTCAATCACAGCCCTCTATTCCCGTATATGCTCATGTGCAAAATACCCATCCCCGTCCCTCCTTGACCTTTGCCCGTCCCAAGGTGCTCATTCCCGTTTTTCCGGGTACCAACTGCGAGTATGACACCGCAAGTGCCATGGAAAGAGCCGGGGCGGACTGTGAAATTTTTGTCATAAAAAACCTGACTTCCCGGCATGTTGCCCAGTCGGTGAATACCGTTGCAAAAAAAATATCACAAAGCCAAATGATTGTGATTCCCGGCGGATTTTCCGGCGGGGATGAGCCGGATGGTTCGGGAAAATTTATCACGGCGTTTTTCCGGGCACCCCAAGTCGCCGAGGAAGTCAATCGCCTGTTGAAAAACCGGGACGGTTTAATGGCGGGGATTTGCAACGGATTCCAGGCTTTAATTAAGCTGGGTTTGGTTCCCTTTGGCGAGATCACGGAGCCAGATGAAAACACGCCCACCTTGACCTATAACACCATCGGACGCCATCAGTCCCGCATTGTATACACCCGCATTGCATCCAATCTGTCTCCCTGGCTGATGCATACCCAGCCGGGTGAGGTGTATGCCGCACCGATTTCCCACGGGGAAGGACGTTTTTATGCCAGCCGGCAGTGGGTGGAAAAACTGGCTGCCAATGGGCAGATTGCCACCCAATATGTGGATTTGGCGGGTACGCCCACAAGTGATATTGCCTTCAACCCCAACAATGCTGTATGTGCGGTGGAGGGAATCACCTCTCCCGACGGAAAGATTTTTGGCAAAATGGGACATGCGGAACGGTGGGACACGAATCTCTATCGCAACGTACCGGGGAATTACGATTTGGGCATGTTTGCTTCCGCCATCAAGTATTTTCAATAGGCAACGTATAAAAAAGAACCTGCATCCCCTCGGATGCAGGTTCTTTTTCACTTGTGTTTCTCTGTTATAGGAAGAAAACAGGGATAGCATGAAAATCTTTCAAAGCATGGTATCAGGAGGAAGTTTCCATCCAACGAAGGACGGGATTCAGATTTTCTACCTTGACGTAACTGCCGCCGTGTTCCAAAATCTGAAGGTGTTGTAATTCCTGCCGGGTCAATTCCGGTTTGGAGGCAAGGGATTTTGTAACAATCTTACGCATCATGTTCATCAGCCGGCGTTGGAGGAAATTTAGTTTCCCGCAGTCCAAGCCTCCCTGCAGATAAAACACCGGAATTTGGTCAATGTGATTTCGTGCCCGAAGTTCTTTGACAGAATCTTCGGTGGGGTCCTGCAGCCCAACGCCGATGATGCCGCAAATGTGAAATCGCTTGGCCGCTTTGGTATAGCCATGCACGGCACCCGCGGACAGCCAGCCCAAATACAAAATATCTGTTTTGGGTGCTAATTGGTTGTTGGCATCTGTCCGGGCATAGAGAGGAAGCCCGGTTTTGGCAGAGAGCATTTCGGCATATTGTTTGGTGAAACCGGTGTTGGATTCGTATACAATGGCTTTCATGAATGTAACCTCCATAAAAGTAGGATATTATTGCCGCTCGGCATACATAAGGCGGTCTTATATTTACATGAATTTTGCAGTTTCAAATTCATCCTGGATTTCTTTGGAGGGAGGGACTGTGAGCCGCAAAACCACAACGATAACGACACAGCTGAATACAAAAGCGTGGAGCAATTCGTATAGATCCAAAAGGCCGTCCATGGTTCGCTTTTACTTACTTCCCCGGACCGTCGCCCGCTCTGGTTTCACAATAGATGCAGCGATAGATTTTCTTTTCCCGGTCGCACAATTTGAATTCATGAACCAGTTCCTGTTCGGTCGAGGCGATGCAACGGGGGTTTTTGCAACGAATCACATCCACCACTTTTTCAGGCAGAGCCAGTCGTTCCTGTTTATAGAGTTTCCCGTCCCGGATGATGTTGACCGTGATGCCGGGATCGATGTAACCGAGAACATCAAAATCCAACGCAATGACTTCTCCGATTTTGATGATATCCTTTTTACCCATTTTCACGCTGTCGGCATTCTTGATCATGGCTACGGTGCATGCCCGTTCATCCAGCCCTAAAACATGATAGATTTCCATGCTTTTTCCTGCCGAAATGTGGTCAAGCACGATACCGTCTTTGATTTGACCGATGATCATATTTCTACCTCCAACAGCATGAGAATCAATGCCATGCGCATATATTTTCCGTTCAACACTTGCTTGAAGTAACAGGCTCTGGGATCGTCGTCCACCGAGACGGCAATTTCATTGACTCGGGGCAGGGGATGCATGATGCACAAATCGTCCTTGGCACTCTGTAACTTTTCCGGGGTCAGGATGTAGGTATCTTTTAACCGGATGTAATCGGCCTCGTTGAAAAAACGCTCCCGCTGTACCCGGGTCATATACAGAATGTCTAGTCGGGGCAAGACAGCGTGAAGAGTTCGCGATTCGGTAAACGGAATTTGTTGGGGTAAAAGCACATTGTTTTTTACATATTCCGGTATTTTTAATTCATCAGGGGAAATGAGATCAAATTCCACCCCTTCATACCGGGACATCGCCGAAATGAGGGAGTGTACGGTACGCCCGAACTTCAAATCTCCGCACATGCCCACCCGGAGGTTTTGAAAGCTGCCTTTTTCTCGCTTGATGGTCAAAAGGTCCGCAAGAGTTTGGGTAGGATGGTTATGTCCTCCGTCCCCCGCGTTGATAATCGGTACGCCTGCTCGTTTTGCCGCCACCAAAGGCGCCCCTTCTTTGGGATGCCGCATGGCGATGATATCGGCATAACAGCTGATGGTTTTCACCGTATCCGAAATGCTTTCCCCTTTGGCGGTGGAACTGCTTTGGGCTTCGGCAAAACCAATTACATTTCCACCCAGTCCGTACATGGCTGCTTCAAAACTCAATCGGGTGCGGGTGGAGGGCTCAAAAAACAACGTCGCCAGTATTTTGTGCTTACAGGCTTCTTGATACTTTTTCGGATGTTCGATGATATCTTCTGCTTTGGCAATGAGGGCGTCGATCTCTTCCGGCGACAAGTGCATGATATCAATCAAGTTTCTCATTTTACACCTTCTATCCAGCTTTCGTCTGAGGGATTGTTCCGAAAAGCAAGGAGACGGGCTACGTCTTTGCTTTGGATATATCCTTCTTCCGCCGCAACTTGGGCAATGGTGTCAAAGTCGGTGAGGCTGACGTTTTTCACCTGTGCCTCAGAAAGCTGGTCGCGACCTTTTTGCATGCCATAGGTGAAAATGCTCACAATGCCCAGCACGTTTGCCCCGGCTTCCCGGAGAATCCGGACCACTTCAATGACGCTGCCGCCGGTGGAGATCAAATCTTCCACCACCACCACGTTTTCGCCGGGTTCCAGTTTGCCTTCGATTTGATTCTTTCTTCCGTGGTCTTTGGTACCGGAACGGACATATCCCATGGGCAGTCCCAGCAAGTGGGCGGTGATGGCGGCATGGGCAATGCCGGCGGTGCTGGTTCCCATCAGCACGTCCGCTTCGGGATAGTGTTCTTTTATGGTTTGTGCCAATCCGTTTTCCACATGGTTGCGGACAAGAACACTGGTCAAGGTCAGGCGATTGTCGCAATAAACCGGGCTTTTGATGCCGCTTGCCCAAACAAAGGGTTCTTCGGGTCTGAAAAACACGGCTTGGATGGAAAGCAAATCTTTGGCAATCTGTTTTTTCATGTCAGTTTTCCTCCACAAATTCTTTTACACATCGTCTATACGCGGCAACGGGATCCTTTGCTGCGGTAATGGGACGGCCTACCACAATGTAGTCGGAACCGATTTCCCGGGCTTTTGCCGGGGTGGTGACCCGTACCTGGTCTCCTTTTTCTCCCTCGGCAAAGCGGACGCCGGGGGTTACGGTGAGAAAGGATTTTCCGCAGGCATCATGGACTTTTCCTGCTTCCAGCGGTGAGCAGACAACCCCGTCCAAGCCGGCTTTTTTGGCGTTGGCCGCATAGTGCATCACCACGTCATGCAAAGGTGCATCAATCAAAAGTTCTTCTTTCATCCGGTCTTCCCCGGTGGAGGTTAGTTGGGTGACGGCAATCAGCAAGGGGCGCGTACCGTCATCATGGGTTAATCCTTCCAACGCCGCTTCCATCATGGCAATGGTGCCGGCGGCATGGAGATTGCACATATCCACATCCAGGCGGGACAGAACACGCATGGATTTTTTTACGGTGTTGGGAATGTCATGGAGTTTCAAATCCAAAAAGATTTTGTGCCCCCGGGCCTTGATATCCCGGACAATGTGGGGGCCTTCGGCATAAAACAGTTCCATACCGATTTTGACGAAAGGTTTTTCTTCCTGAAACAAATTCAAAAAGCTATATACTTCTTCTTTTGTGCTGAAATCCAATGCAATGATGACATCACGGCTCATGTATGGGCACCTCCTATTATTTCTTGCAGGGATTGTATACGGTATTGATCCATAGTTTGAGGCAGGGTTTCAATGATTTCCTTGCAGGCATAGGGATTGATGAGATTCGCCGCGCCCACCTGAACGGCGGTGGCGCCTGCCAGCATCATTTCAATCACGTCTTCCGCGGTGGAAACACCCCCGATGCCAATGATAGGAATGGATACGGCTTCATAGACTTGGTAGACCATCCGCAGCGCCACCGGAAAAATGGCACTGCCGGAAAAGCCGCCCATTTTATTGGCAATGACGGGTTTTTTTGTTTTTAAATCAATGCGCATACCCAATAGGGTATTGATAAGGCTAATGCCGTCGGCTCCCCCGTCTTCACAGGCTTTGGCGATGGACACGATGTCGGTTACGTTGGGGGTTAGCTTGATAAAAACAGGCTTTTTGGTGACGGTTTTTACGGCTTTGGTTACGTCAAAAGCCGCCCGGGGGGATGTGCCGAAACTCATGCCGCCGCCATGAACGTTGGGGCAGCTGATGTTCACTTCCAACCATCCGATTTGTTCTTCCTGATCCAAAAGCTGACAGCAATGGATGTATTCCTCGATGGAAAACCCGCTTACATTCGCCATGACGGGTTTGGAAAAATGGGGTTTGAGTTTGGGCAGTTCTTCTTCAATCACGTTTTGTACGCCGGGATTTTGAAGGCCCACCGCGTTGATCATGCCTGCTTTGCATTCGGCAATTCTGGGTGTGGGATTGCCAAAGCGAGGTTCTTGTGTGGTGCCTTTGAAGGAAAACGTGCCAAGCAAATTGATATCATACCAGGTGGCGAATTCATAGCCGTATCCAAAGGTGCCGCTTGCCGGAATAACAGGATTGTCCAAAGGGATCCCGCAGAGGTTGACTTGGGTATTTACCATAGAATTTCCTCCTTTTCCAGGACAGGACCGTCTTTGCAGATGCGCTTATTCCCATATTTGGTTTTGCAGCTGCAGCCCATACAGGCGCCGAATCCGCACGCCATCCGTTCTTCAAAGCTGAACTGCCCCGATGTGGTGGTGGCGGCATATACCGCTTTCAGCATGGGCTCGGGTCCGCAGGTGTATACATAGCTGTAGGCTAGGGGAAGTGCGTGGGTCACATAGCCTCGTATCCCCCGGCTGCCGTCTTCGGTGGTGATGATGACGTTGGCACCTAAGGCAGAAAACGCATCGGCGTAAAACACTTCTTCCCCGGTACAAAAACCAAGGATTGCCGTAACCGATTTGCCTTCAGATACAAGCAATTTGGTCAAATCATATAAGGGAGGAACGCCCACGCCGCCGCCAATGAGGAGAGGGGACTCTCCGCTTTGCTGTGTGGTATATCCGTTTCCCAGCCCGGTGAGAAGATCCAATTCAGTGCCCCGTTCCAGGGTCGCCATATATTCCGTGCCGCTCCCCACCGTTTTATAAATGAGGACAATGCCGTTTTCGGTGCGTTCGCATACAGAGATGGGACGACGGAGGTAAAAACCGTTTAAGCGGATGTTGACAAATTGTCCGGGGGCGGTACAGTCTCCGTTGTCACCCGTTAATGCCATGCGGTAGGTGTTTTTGGCGATTTTTTCGTTGGTTTCAAGGGTGAACATGCTTTGTTTCATAACGTCCTCATGCATCGATGGTGGAAATGGTCAGGGTGGTTTCTTCCAAAACGTCCAGCAGCACTTTCACGGTGTCCAGTGCGGTGAACATGGTCACGTTGTTTTCCACGGCGCATTTGCGGATTTGGTACCCGTCTGCCATTTGATCCAACGAACCGATGTCCCGGGTGTTGATCACATACGCGATATGACCCTGGCGGATGGAATCGGGGATGTCGTGGCTGCCGTCGGAAATCTTACGTTTGATCCGGGTACGGATGCCGTTGGCTTTCAAATAATTCGCCGTACCTTCCGTGGCTTCGATGTTGAATCCTAAATTATAAAAACGGCGGATGAGAGGCAGGGCTTCTTCTTTGTCTTTATCGGTAATGGTTACCAGCACGGTGCCGTAGTTTTGCACTTGCATGCTGGAGGCTTGTAAGGCTTTATAGAGAGCGCGGTTGAGTTTATCATCATATCCGATGGCTTCTCCGGTGGATTTCATTTCGGGAGAAAGATAGGCGTCCAGCCCCCGGATTTTGGCAAAGGAGAAGACGGGGGCTTTCACGTACCAGCGGGATTTTTCGGGGGGATAGATATCAAAAATGCCTTGTTCCTTCAGGCTTTTTCCTAAAATGACGTTGGTGGCGATGTCTGCAAGGCTGTATCCCGTGGCTTTGGACAAAAAAGGTACCGTTCGGGAGGAGCGGGGATTGACTTCGATGATGAATACCTGTTCGTTTTCATCCACAATATACTGGATGTTGTACAGGCCGACGATGCCCAAGCCTTTCCCCAACCGTTTGGCATAATCAAGAACAATGCCTTTGACCTTTTGGGAAATGCTGAAGGCGGGATAGACGCTGATGCTGTCGCCGCTGTGAATGCCTGTGCGTTCCACCAATTCCATAATGCCGGGGACAAATACATCCCGTCCGTCGCAAATGGCGTCCAATTCCACTTCTTTTCCCTGAATATAATGGTCTACCAACACCGGTTTGTCGGCATCGATTTCCACGGCGGTTTTCAGGTAGTGGCGCAACTGTTCTTCGTTGCTGACAATTTGCATGGCGCGGCCGCCTAGTACAAAGCTGGGGCGGACCAGAACAGGGTAACCGACCTTCAGGGCTGCCGCCACACCGTCTTCAAGGTTGGTAACGGCTCTTCCTTCGGGCTGGGGTATTTTCAATGTCTTTAAAACTTTTTCAAAGGCATCCCGGTTTTCGGCTTTTTCAATGGCATCCACATCGGTGCCGATGATGTTCACGCCCCGGTTGCGGAGGGGTTCTGCTAAGTTAATGGCGGTTTGACCGCCCAGAGAGGCGATTACGTCGGTGGCGTTTTCAAAAAGCATGATGTTCATGACATCTTCGGGGGTTAATGGTTCAAAATAGAGTTTATCCGCCGTGGTGTAATCGGTGGAAACGGTTTCGGGGTTGTTGTTGATGATGATGGCTTCATATCCTGTCTGGCGGATGGTTTGTACCGCATGGACGGTGGAGTAATCAAATTCTACCCCCTGTCCGATGCGGATAGGACCGGCTCCCAGCACCACGGTTTTTTGCCGAGTCGTGACGATGGATTTGTTTTCCCCTTGATAACTGGAGAAAAAATAGGGGATGTATGCCCCGGTATGGCAGGTATCCACCATACGGTAGACAGGTAAAATGCCGTTGGAAACCCGAAGATTCCAAACATCTATTTCCTGCATTTTCCATAATATACTGATATATTTGTCGGAAACCCCGATTTTTTTCGCCGACCGCAGGACGGTTAGGTTTCCGGGGGCTTCGGATAGGGTGCTTTCAAACTTGACGATGTTGCGGATGGTTTCCAAAAAGAAGGGGGTGATTTTGGTCACTTCATGGAGGGTGTTCACCGATACACCCAGACGGAACAACTGGGCTACAGCAAAAATCGTATCATCCCGGAATTCTCCCAAGTAAGAAAGGAGGTCCTCTTGGGACATGGCGACGAATTTGTGCATGTTAAGATGGCAGACCCCGATTTCCAACGATCGCACCGCTTTCAACAAGCATTCCTCCAAGGTGGAGCCGATTGCCATGACTTCTCCGGTGGCTTTCATCTGGGTGCCCAGCACATTGGTGGCGCTGGTGAATTTATCAAAGGGGAAGCGGGGCAGCTTTACCACCACATATTGCATAGAAGGCTCAAAGGCGGCGGTGGTGTTGGCAATTTTTATTTCCTCCAATTGCATGCCGACGGCGATTTTGGCGGTGACTTTGGCGATGGGATAGCCGCTTGCTTTGGATGCCAATGCGGAAGAACGGGACACCCGGGGGTTCACTTCAATGAGATAATATGCAGAGGTTTGGGGATGGAGGGCAAACTGTACGTTGCATCCTCCTTCTATTTTTAAGGTGCGGATGATTTTGATGGCACTGTCTCGGAGCATGCACAAATCGTGATTGTTTAAGGTCATGATGGGGGCAACCACGATGGAGTCTCCGGTATGTACGCCAACGGGGTCCACGTTTTCCATGCCGCAAATGGTGATGACATGATCGCTGCCGTCCCGCATGACTTCAAACTCAATTTCTTTGTAGCCTCTCACACTTTTTTCTACCAGTACCTGATGGACGGGAGAAAGTTTGAAGGCGTTGATGCCGATGGAGGTCAATTCTTCCGGATTGTAGGCAAAGCCGCCGCCTGTTCCGCCCAAGGTGAAAGCAGGGCGCAGCACCACGGGATAACCGATTTCTTCCGCCGCCAAGAGTGCTTCTTTCAACGAGTAGGTGATTTTGGAGGGGATGACGGGTTCCCCGATTTCCTGACACAATTCTTTGAATCGTTCTCTGTCTTCCGCCCGTTCAATGCTTTCGCTGACCGTGCCGAGCAATTCCACCTGGCATTCCCGCAAGATGCCTTTTTTCTCCAGCTGCATCGCCAGGTTCAGGCCGGTTTGTCCGCCGATTCCGGGGATGATGGCATCGGGACGTTCGTACCGCAGGATACGCGCCACATATTCCAAGGTCAAGGGTTCCATATATACTTTATCCGCAACAGAGGTATCCGTCATGATGGTGGCAGGATTGGAGTTTACCAACACCACTTCATACCCTTCTTCTTTCAAAGCCAAACAAGCCTGGGTGCCTGCATAATCAAATTCGGCAGCCTGTCCGATGACAATAGGGCCTGAGCCGATGATCATGATTTTTCGAATGTCCGTTCTTTTTGCCATACTAATTTCCTCCTGAAATGAATGTTCGGGGGAGTGTTCCGTCATCATAGACGATTTTGCCGCCGCAAACGGTCAGCACGCATTTCCCATATACCTGCCACCCGGCAAAGGGCGTGCTTTTTCCCAGAGAGCGGAAGTTGTTGGGGTCGATGGAATAGAAAGCATGCAGGTCAAAAACGGTGAAATCCGCCGCGTTGCCCGGTAACAAGGGGTTGCCGATGCCAAACCGTTTTGCCGGATTGGTGTGGAGCAAATCGATCAATTGTTCCAAAGACAGCCGCCCGGTTTTTACAAAATGTGTATACAGCAAGGGGAAGGCGGTTTCAATTCCCACAATGCCGAAGGCGCTTTGGGCAAGTCCGCGGTTTTTTTCTTCCCGCCCGTGGGGGGCGTGGTCGGTGGCGATCATGTCGATTGTACCGTCCAAAACACCTTCTACCACTGCTTGTTGATCTTCCTCGCTGCGGAGGGGCGGATTCATTTTGAACCGTCCGTCTTCCTCCAGCATGCTGTCCCGAAGCAGCAGATAGTGAGGGGCGGTTTCGCAGGTCACATCCAGTCCTGCCTTTTTGGCTTCCCGGATCAAAGCCACGCTTTCTTTGGTAGAAACATGGCACACATGGTAGGAACAGTCGGTTTCTTTTACGGCATGTAAATCCCGGGCGATCTGACGCCATTCTGATTCCGAGCAAATGCCTTTGTGCCCGTGTTGGGCGGCATAGCTTCCGTCGTGGATGTAGCCGCCGTTGAGCAGGGCATTGTCTTCGCAATGGGCAACGATGATTTTTCCCAGCCGCTTCGCCGTTATCATCGCCCTTTTCATCACGTCCGCCCGCTGTACCCCTTTGCCGTCGTCTGAAAAACCGACAACAAATTTCGACATACCAGTCATATCCGAGAGGGTTTCCCCTTGTTGACCCATGGTAATGGTGCCGTAAGGATGTACATGGATACAAGCCTTATCCCGAATGGCATCCAACTGCACCTGTACATGTTCCATGATATCCGGAGGCGGGTTCAGGTTGGGCATGGCACATACGGTGGTGTACCCCCCCGCCGCTGCCGCTTGGGTTCCTGTTTCCATGGTCTCTTTATATAAAAAACCCGGCTCGCGCAGATGAACATGCACATCTACGAAACCGGGAAAAATGAATGTATTTTGACACTCGAACAAAATGGATAGAGGCGCCTGGGGAAGGGATTTTACCAGCTTATCTTTATGGACAAAGACAGCATCGCCTTGTGTATACCCGCCGGCAACGAAGCCGCCATGCTGGAAAATATAAGCCATAGAATCTCCTTTCCGAACAAACAAAGAACCCTGCATCGGCAAGGTTCCGGTTATACAAAAATAGGATACGGATATGCCGTACCGTTTATATAAAAAACCTTGTCGGCATCTCTGTACCGCACTTAAAGATTTGTTTTCGGAAAATTATACCACGTATTTCGTTGTGTGTCAAGGGGTTGGTCGAAAAAACAAATCCGAATCGTGTTTTATCAGATTCGGATTGTATTTCAGATAATGCGGCGGTGTAGTTCCTGCAGGGAATGTACGGGCTGCCGGGTACTTTCTTTGCACACCCACAAGCCTTCCGCGGTTGCCATAGCGGCTGCCATGGTGGTGATGTAGGGGGTTTGGGTACGGATGGCTTCTTTGCGGACAAGGCTGTCAAAGCGGGTTTCGGCCTGCATGGTATCGATGATCAGGCGAATGCTGTTTTCTTGGAACAGAATCGATACTGACTGTTCATCTTCTTTGATTTCCTGACAACCCAATTCCTGTAGAATTGTCACGGAAGGACCGGTGGAATATAGTCCAAAGCCTGCCCCGGATAGTTTTTTCGCCACAACCAAAGCGTCTTCTTTATCCAAGGTGTCAAAGCGGAAAAAAATGTTGCCGCTGCGGGGAAGGGGGAATTGGGTGGCTTCTTCGGCTTTTAAAAAGGCTTCGCCGAAGTTATCCGCCAGACCCAGCACTTCACCGGTGGAGCGCATTTCCGGTCCCAAAACAGGATCCACTTCCGGAAACATGTTGAATGGGAAGACCGCTTCTTTGACCCCGTAGTAGGGAATGTGTTTTTCTTCCGGCTTGCCGATGGGGGGAGATATTCCAGTCAAGGAAGCGCACATGCGTTCAACGGCGATGGGGACCATCTGCACATTGCATACTTTAGAAACCAAAGGCACGGTACGGGAAGCGCGGGGATTGGCTTCCAACGCATAGACGATTTCATTTTCAATGGCGTATTGGATGTTCATCAGACCCACAACATGCAATTCCTCTGCGATTTTTTTGGTATAGTACCGAATGGTTTTCAAATTGGCTTCAGAGATGTTTTTGGATGGAATGATGCAGGCGGAATCTCCGGAATGGATCCCGGCAAGCTCAATGTGTTCCATGACGGCGGGCACATAGGCAAGAGAGCCGTCGCAAATGGCATCGGCTTCACATTCGGTGGCGTGGCGGAGAAAACGGTCGATGAGGATGGGACGGTCCGGGGTGACACCCACGGCGGCTTCCATGTATTTAACCATGATTTCATCGCTATACACCACTTCCATCCCTCGTCCTCCCAACACGTAAGAAGGACGGACCATCACCGGATATCCGATGCGCTTGGCGGTTTCGATGGCTTCTTCCACGGTGACTGCCATACCCGATTCCGGCATGGGAATCATGAGTTTTTCCATCATCGCCCGGAACAAATCCCGGTCTTCTGCCAAATCGATGGCAGAGGGTGGTGTACCCAAAACCTTCACACCGTTTTTTTCCAGTTCTCCTGCCAGATTCAAGGGGGTTTGTCCCCCGAATTGCACGATGACGCCGACGGGCGATTCTTTTTGATAGATGCTCAACACATCTTCGGCTGTCAAAGGCTCAAAATACAGTTTGTCCGAGGTATCGTAATCGGTAGAAACAGTTTCTGGATTGCAGTTGACCATGATGGTTTCAAAACCCATCTTTTTCAAGGCAAGCGCCGCATGGACACAGCAATAGTCAAATTCAATGCCTTGACCAATACGGTTGGGGCCGCCCCCGAGGATCATGATTTTCTGCTTGCTGCTTACCGGGCTTTGGTCTTTGGCGCAGTAGGTGGAATAATAGTAGGCGCTGTTGGGGGTGCCGCTGACATGGATGGGTTCCCAGGCTTGTTCAATCCCCAAGGACAAACGGTAATGGCGCACCGTTTCTTCCTGTTGATTCCACAATTTTGCCAGATATTTGTCGGAAAATCCGTGCTGTTTAGCCCGGAGGAGGGTAGAGGGATCCGGAAGCGCGTTTTTGTATGTCAAAAGTGTATTTTCCTCTTCCACCAATGCCCGCATTTGATCCAAAAAATAATGTTTGATTTTTGTCAGGGCGTACAATTCATCGGAAGTGGCCCCTTTGCGGATGGCTTCATACAGGATAAATTGCCGTTCACTGGTGGGAGATTGGAGTAAAGAAAGCAGCTCTTCTTTGGTTTTCTGGTGATAATCTTTGGCAAAGCCCAGTCCATACCGCCCCGTTTCCAGAGAACGGATGGCTTTCTGGAAGGCTTCCTGATAGGTTTTGCCGATGCTCATGACTTCGCCCACTGCCCGCATTTGGGTACCCAAATGGTCTTTGACGCCCCGGAATTTTTCAAACGCCCAGCGGGCGAATTTGATGACCACATAGTCGCCGCCGGGAACGTATTTGTCCAGCGTGCCGTGTTTGCCGCAGGGGAGCTCATCCAAAGTCAATCCACAGGCAAGCAAAGCGGAAATCCATGCAATGGGGAAACCGGTGGCTTTGGATGCCAGGGCGGAAGAACGTGAAGTGCGCGGGTTGATTTCAATGACGATGATGCGGTCGCTGACAGGATCGTGCGCAAATTGCACGTTGGTTCCCCCGATAACCCGGATGTCGTTGACGATTTGATAGGCGGTTTCTTGCAGGCGCTTTTGTACGCTATGGGAAATGGTCAGCATGGGCGCGGAACAGAAAGAATCCCCGGTGTGAACGCCCAGAGGGTCGATATTTTCAATGAAACAGACGGTGATCATCTGCCCTTTGGCATCCCGTACCACTTCCAGTTCCAGTTCTTCCCAGCCCAGAAGGGACTCTTCCACCAACACTTGACCCACCAGGCTGGCCTGGATACCCCGCTGGCAAACCTCTTCCAATTCGTCAGGTGTATACACAAGGCCACCCCCGACACCGCCCATGGTATAGGCGGGGCGCAAAACCACGGGATAACCCAGCTTGTTTGCAATCGCCAAAGCATCTTTCACGCTATAAGCCACTTCACTGCGCGCCATTGCAATGCCCAGGCGGTTCATGGTTTTCTTGAATGCAACCCTGTCTTCGCCCCGTTTGATGGCATCGATTTCGATACCGATCACTTTGATGCCGTATTTGTTTAAAATGCCTTTTTCATGGAGTTCCAAGCATAGGTTCAACCCCGATTGTCCCCCCAAATTGGGCAGGATGGCTTCGGGCTTTTCTTTTTCAATGATCTGTTCTAACCGGGCGGCGTTGAGTGGTTCGATGTAGGTGGCATCCGCCATACCGGGGTCGGTCATGATGGTCGCCGGGTTGGAGTTGACCAGCACAATATCATAACCCAAAGAACGCAGGGCTTTACAAGCCTGCGTTCCAGAATAATCAAATTCACAGGCTTGTCCAATGACGATGGGGCCTGAGCCGATAATCAATATTTTTTGCACGTCTGTCCTTTTTGTCATCTGTTATACCCACTTTATAAAGTCGCCGCCATCACGGCTTTGATGGTATGCATCCGGTTTTCGGCTTCATCAAATACGATGGATTGCGTACTTTCAAACACGTCATCGGTGACTTCCAACGCATTCAGCCCATATATTGCACCGATTTCCCGTCCGATTTCGGTTTTTTTATCGTGAAAAGCAGGAAGACAATGCATAAACATCGCCTGTTTGCCTGCTTTTTGCATGACCGATTGATTGACCTGATACGGAAGCAGTTCCCGAATCCGTTCTTCCCAAACAGCGGCGGGTTCACCCATGGAAACCCACACATCCGTATAGACGACATGGGCATCTTTTACGGCTTTGTCCACCGATTCTTCAAAGTGCAGGACAGCCCCGGTTCCTTTGGCGATTTGCCGGCTGGTGGCAATCAGGTGTTCATCGGGGAAATACTTTCGGGGGGCGCAGGCAACAAAGTGCATGCCCATTTTGGCGCAGCCCACCATGAGAGAATTGCCCATGTTATAGCGGGCGTCCCCCATATACACCAGTTTGATTCCCTGTAACGTACCGAATTGTTCCCGGATGGTGAGTAAATCCGCCAAAATTTGGGTGGGATGAAATTCATTGGTCAATCCGTTCCACACGGGAACACCGGCGTGTTTTGCCAGGGTTTCCACCAGGTCCTGTCCGTATCCCCGGTACTCAATGCCATCAAAAATTCTGCCCAAAACCCGGGCGGTGTCGGCGATGCTTTCTTTTTTTCCGATCTGAGAACCCAAGGGATCCAGGTATGTGACCTGCATGCCCAAATCATGCGCCGCCACTTCAAAACTACAGCGGGTACGGGTGCTGGTTTTTTCAAAAATAAGCGCAATGTTTTTCCCGGCACACAAAGCGTGGGGAATTCCTTTTTTCTTCTTATCTTTCAAATCCGCCGCCAAATCCAACAACCCCGTAATTTCATCGGGAGTAAAATCCAGCAGCTTTAAAAAGTGTTTACCTTTTAAGTTCATATCACGTCTCCGTTGCACAGGCTTCTTTCAATACGCTCAAAGCGCGCTTGAGTAAATCCCAGGGAATATTGAGGGCGGGGAGCAGGCGTATCTTGTTTTTTGCTTTGATGACCAAAACGCCTTGGTCCATGCACAAGCGAATGATTTCGCCGGCATCTTTTTCGGTTTCCACGCCCAGCATCAGACCCAAACCCGACACCGACTTCACGCCGCGGACTCCGGTCAGTTCTCGTCGGATGAAGTTGGATTTTTCTTTCACTTCATCCAGGAGCGTCCGGTCAAGGCGGCTTACCATGTTGATGGCGCCGGCACAGCACACGGGATTTCCCCCGAAGGTAGAGCCGTGGGAACCGGGAGTCAAGACATCTTGCACGTTTGTGCCCAGTAAGGTGGCACCCAGAGGCAGTCCGCCGCCCAATCCCTTGGCGGTGGAAACAATGTCCGGGGTGATGCCGTAATGCATATAGCCAAACAATTCACCGGTCCGTCCGTTGCCGCACTGGACTTCATCGGCGAGGAGGAGAATGTCGTGTTCCTTTGCCAAAGAGACCATGGTTTGTACAAAAGAATGATCCAAGGGGTTGACGCCGCCTTCACCCTGCACCACTTCAAACAGTACAGCCGCCACGTTGCCTTGGGACAACAAGCGGGTGATTTCATCACAGTCGTTGGGAGTGGCATAGAGAAAACCTTCGGTCAGGGGAAGAAAATCCTGATGAAAGGTATCCTGTCCCGTGGCCGCCAGGGTGGTGATGGTTCTGCCGTGAAAGCTGTTTTTCAGGGTGACGATGTGTTGGCGGGCAGAGCCGTATGTATTTTCCGCATATTTGCGGGCGGTTTTGATGGCGCATTCGTTGGCTTCCGCCCCGGAATTGGAGAAAAACACTTTCTTCATGCCGGTTCTTTCACACAACATGTGGGCAAGGCGGGCGCAAGGTTCGGTATAATATAAATTGGAAGTGTGCTGTAGGGTTTTCAATTGTGCTATCACCGCTTCCACCCAAGCCTCATCCGAAACACCAAAGGTGTTCACCGCAATGCCGGTGCCCAAATCGATGTATTCTTTTCCCTTTTCGTCGGTGACAACAGACCCGTTTCCTTTGACAATCTGCAACGGGAAGCGGGCATAAGTACCCGCCACATAGGTTTGATCCAGTTCTTTTATATTCATCTTTTCTTTTTCACCACCATAGTTCCGGCGCCTTCGTTGGTCAAAGTTTCCAGCAAAATGGCATGGGGAATCCTGCCGTCCAAAATAAACACTTTGGAAACGCCCCGGATAATGGCATTCACGCAACACTCGACTTTTGGAATCATGCCGCCGGATACAATGCCTTTTTTGAACAACTCTTTGGCATCGTCTAAATCGATTTTTTTAATGAGGGAATCCGGATCGCTTGGATCCGCCAAAATGCCGGCAATATCGGTCATAGTAATGAGACTTTCCGCCTGCAAAGCCCCTGCGATCCAGGCGGCTGCCGTGTCGGCGTTGATGTTATATACATTGCCTTCCCGATCACAGCCCACCGTGGAAATTACGGGGATGTATCCTTTTTCCAATAAGTCGTAAATGGGCTCCACATTGACGTGGGTAATTTCCCCCACATAACCCAGGCGGGGGTCTTTCATTTTTGCCTCGATCATTCTGCCGTCCATACCCGAAATGCCCATCGCCTTGCCGCCCTTCATTTCCAAAAGGTTCACAAGGCTTTTGCTGATTTTACCTGCCAGCACCATTTGAACCACATCGGCAGTTTCTTGATCCGTTACCCGCAGGCCGTCCACGAATTCGCTTTTTTTACCCATACGGTGAAGCAATTCGGTGATTTCGGGGCCACCGCCATGGACAAGCACCACTTTCATGCCCACCAGAGACAAAAGAACCAAATCCCCCATGACCTGTTCTTTCAGTTCCTGATTGACCATGGCGTTTCCGCCGTATTTGATGACCACAACTTTGTTATAGTAATTTTGTATGTATGGCAGCGCTTGCGTTAATATTTCGGCACGTTGTGCGTTTGTGATGTTCATATTGTGTACCTCAGCTTCTGTAGTCGCCGTTGATTTTGACATAATCGTAGGTCAAATCACAGCCCCAGGCGGTGGCAGATCCCTCTCCGTCTCGGAGGGTCACGTGAAGGATGATTTCTTTTTCCAGCAGGATCTCCTTGGCTTTTTCTTCGGAAAAAGGAACGCCTGCACCGTTTTTACAGACGACTACAGTGCCTTTGGCAGATGCAAAGGAAACGTCCACTTTGTGGATATCCACATTGGCTTTGCTGTATCCAATGGCGCACAGCACCCGACCCCAGTTGGCATCGGCACCGAACATCGCCGCTTTTAACAAGGAAGAACAAACGATGGATTTGGCAACCATTTTGGCGTTTTGGTCATCCGCCGCGCCGTTAACGATGCACTCCAGCAGTTTAGTTGCCCCTTCTCCGTCGGCGACGATCATGCGGCACAGATACACGGTCACGGTATTCAAAGCTGCCATGAAAGCAGCAAAATCCTGATTTTCTTCGGTGATTTCGGGGTTTCCTGCTTGCCCGTTTGCCAGAATCGCAACCATATCGTTGGTGGAGGTATCTCCGTCCACGCTGACCATGTTGAAGGTGCTTTGTACATCGGTGGACAAGGCTTTTTGGAGCAGGGCGGGGCTGATGGCGGCGTCGGTGGTGAGAAACACCAGCATGGTAGCCATATCGGGATGAATCATACCCGACCCTTTGGCGATACCGCCGAGGTGGCAGGTTTTTCCGCCCAACGTAAAGGCTACGGCAGTTTCCTTTAACACGGTGTCGGTGGTCATGATACCTTCTGCCGCATCCCGGCTGTTTTGCCCCAAGCTTGCCACCAGCGCCGGCATGCCGGCTTGAATGGGGGCGATGCTTAAGGGCTGACCGATGACACCGGTAGAAGCCACGATCACGTCATCCGCAGGAATGTGCAAACCATCTGCTGCCAATTGGCACATGGCGTTTGCCATGTCAATGCCGTTGGCGTTGCAGGTGTTGGCATTGCCGCTGTTGCATAGGATGGCTCTGGCTTTTCCGTTTTGTATGTTTTCTTTGGTCACCAGCAAGGGTGCGCCTTTCACCAGGTTTTTGGTATACACGGCGGCTGCGTTTGCCGGGGTTGCAGAGAAAATTAAGGCAAGGTCTTTTTTAGTTTTGTTTTTTCGTATGCCGCAGTGAATTCCCCCGGCAACGAATCCTTTTGCGGCGCAAACGCCGCCATCTATGTGAGTCATGTTTTTCTCCTTGTTCTTATAGGCTGAGTCCTTCGGTTTCCTTTTGACCCGTCATCAAATTCAAGCACTGGACAGCAGCACCGGAAGCACCTTTGCCCAAATTGTCAAAACGCGCCAGCAGCAAAATGCGGTCCGCATTGCCTTCCACGGAAATTTCCATCCGATCCAACCCACTTAAGGCGCAGGCGGACAATAAGCCCTCTTCGGAAAAAGCTTCTTGATAAAACACCACGGGACCGTTATAGTGAGTTTGATACACGCGGCGAATGGCATCTGTATCCCCCCCCGCCGCATCTTCCCGGAACAAAGGTACGGTGACCACCATGCCGCTGTAATAGTCCGACACCCAGGGACAGAAAATGGGGGTGGTGTTCAAGCGGGTGATGTATTTCATTTCCGGCAAATGCTTATGCCCTTGGGTCAGGGCATATTGACGGGGCGCATCCAATAGCGGGCTGCGCTGAGAAGCCTCATATTCCCCGATCATTTTCTTGCCGCCGCCGCTGTAACCTGATACGGCATGGCAGGTCAGGCGAACGGAAGGGTCTAGAATGCCCGCCTCCACCAGAGGGTATACCAGGGCGACAAAACCGCTGGCATAGCACCCGGGAACCGCAATGCGGCTACCGTTTTGAATGTTTTGTCTGAAGGTGGGGCTTAACTCGGGAAAACCGTATGACCACCCCTCCCGGGTACGGTGTGCGGTAGAGGCGTCTATGACTTTGACGGCAGGGTTTTCAATGAGACAGATGGCTTCTCTGGCCGCATCGTCAGGGAGGCAAAGCATAGCGATGTCGCAATGGTTCAGTGCCCATCTTCGCCGCTTGGCATCTTTGCGCTCTTCTTCAGACAGAGAAATCAGTTTTATGTCTTTCCGGTTTTGAATTCGTTCTAATATTCTTAAGCCGGTGGTTCCGGTTTTGCCGTCAATAAACAGTTTCAATTCGTAACAACTCCACGTAAATATTTGATTTGATCCAAAAGGGATTGAGTCCCTGTTCCCCCGGGGGAGGTTCGTTTGCTCACACAGGTTTCCAGAGAAATTTCAGCATATAAATCCTGTTCAAACAAAGGAGAAAAATTTTTGTATGTTTCGAGGGGGAGTGTGTCCAACACGAGGTTGTTCTGCAAGCAGTGGGATACGATTTGTCCCACCATTTGATAGGCTCTTCGGAATGGAAGCCCCTTTTTGGTGAGGTAATCCGCCAAGTCGGTGGCATTGATGAAACCTTTTTGGGCGGCGTTGTACATGGCCTCCCGGTTGACTTTCATGGTCAAAATCATGGGAGCAAAGACTTCCAAACATTTTTTCACCGTATCCACGCTGTCAAAGATTGCCTCTTTGTCTTCCTGCATGTCTTTGTTGTATGCCAAAGGCAGACCTTTGAGCATGGTCAGCGTTCCCATGAGGTTGCCGTACACCCGCCCGGTCTTTCCCCGCACCAATTCTGCCATATCGGAATTTTTCTTCTGGGGCATGATGCTGGATCCGGTGGTGAAAGAATCATCCAGTTCCACAAAACCAAATTCCCAGCTGGTCCAAAGGATGAGTTCTTCGGAGAAGCGGGACAAATGCATCATCACCACTGACAGCGCCGCGCCGATTTCCACGCAGAAGTCCCGATCGGAAACCCCGTCCAGGCTATTGAGGGTATACCCGTCAAAGCCTAATTTGTCCGCTACAAAAGCACGGTCGATGGGATAGGTGGTGCCTGCCAGGGCACAGCTTCCCAAGGGGGATACATTCATGCGCTTGACGGCATCCTGCAAGCGGGAAATATCCCGGCTAAACATCATGCCGTACGCCAACAGGTGATGGGCAAAGGAAATGGGTTGGGCGCGTTGGAGATGGGTGTATCCCGGCAGGAGGGCAACTAGATTGTCCTGTGCCTTTTCCACAATGGCGTCCACCAAAGAACGTATGAGGGATAGGATGGTTTCACACTCTTCCCGCAAATACAGACGTAAGTCCAGAGCCACCTGATCGTTCCGGCTGCGGGCGGTATGCAGTCTTTTTCCCGCATCCCCGATGCGCTTGGTCAATACTGATTCGATGAACATATGGATATCTTCCGCGTTGGGGTCGATGGACAGGGTACCTTCTTCAAGTTCCTTTTGTATCCGGAGCAATTCCGATACGATTTGCCGACAGTCGTCTGATGAAATGATGTTCTGTTTTGCCAGCATGGCGGCATGCTCTATGGATCCTTGAATATCCTGTCTGTACATTCTGGAATCAAACAGGATGGAGGAATTGAAATCGTCCGCCGTTTGATCCAATTCTTTTGAAAACCTGCCTGCCCATAGCTTTTCCATGTAATACCTCTAAATTATTTTTTCTTGTTTTTTGCATTGACCTGCGCCTGTACCTGAATGGGCAGACCGAACAGGTTGATGAATCCGGCGCTATCTGCCTGATTGTATTCGTTGTCTTCGCCAAAAGTGGCAATTTTTTCAGAATACAGTGAATACGTGCTCCATACGCCGGCTTTGATGATATTGCCTTTGTACAGCTTGAGTTTCACCTTGCCGGTGACATTTTCCTGCGTTTTGTCCACGAAAGCGGACAAAGCTTCCCGCAAGGGAGTATACCATTGGCCGTTGTATACCAGTTCCGCAAAGGTGATGGACAATTCCTGCTTTTTGTGGGAGGTCATTTTATCCAGGCAAATGCTTTCCAGATAATTGTGGGCAAAGTACAAAATGGTGCCGCCGGGCGTTTCGTACACACCGCGGCACTTCATGCCCACCAGACGATTTTCTACGATGTCCAGCAGACCGATGCCGTTGGCACCGCCTATTTCGTTGAGCTTGAAAATGATTTCTTTGGCACTCATTTTTTCATCATTCAAAGCGACGGGAACACCGGCTTCAAAATCCAGGGTAAGATAGGTGGGAGTGTCGGGGGCTTGCAAGGGGGAAACGCTCATTTCCAAGAAGCCTTCTTTTTCATACTGAGGTTCGTTGCCTGTGTCTTCCAGATCCAAGCCTTCATGGGACAGATGCCACAGGTTCTTGTCTTTGGAGTAATTGGTTTCCCGGGTGATTTTCAAAGGAATGTTATGGGCTTCGGCATATTCGATTTCTTCTTCTCTGGATTTGATGCTCCATTCACGCCAGGGGGCGATGATTTTCATATCGGGAGCAAAGGCTTTCACCGTCAATTCAAAACGAACCTGGTCGTTTCCTTTGCCGGTACAGCCGTGGCAAATGGCGTCCGCCCCTTCTGCCAAGGCGATTTCCACCAAACGTTTGGCTATGACGGGGCGGGCAAAAGAGGTGCCCAGCATGTATCCTTCATACAAGGCACCCGCTTTGACGGTGGGAATGATGAAGTCATCGACAAATTCATTGGTGATGTCTTCTATGTATATTTTGGAGGCACCGGTTTTTAGGGCTTTTTCTTCCAGACCTTCCAGTTCGTCGGCCTGACCCACGTTGCCGGAAACGGCGATGACCTCGCAATTGTTATAGTTTTCTTTCAGCCACGGAATGATGATGGAAGTATCCAATCCGCCCGAATACGCCAAAACCACCTTTTTGATGTAGCTTTTATTCATAACTTACCTCCGTCTTTTGATACGTTTACCGTAATTTTGATATATGTAACATATTTTATCACAATGCCCCGGATTTCGCAAGGTTTATATATAGTTTTTTAATCATATATTCACATTTGTATGTGCGCACAAAACGGAGGCGTCCTAAACGGAAAAAAACTATCTATATTGTTCAATTTTATTTGAATTTGTCCGCTTTTTATCTTGTTTCACACATCATACATGCCGGGGCGGTGTGTTTTTTTTATTCCTTTTGGTATAAAATCACCCTACCTGTTAGACATGATTTCACGTCGTCTACCGGGTGGGGTGCGGTTCAGAGGGGTGGTTTGCTTCCATCTGACATATCTTTATTATATTTTGACATCAAACACTTGTTGACATCGAGGGCACCGGACGGTGTGGGTGCCTTTGGTTTTGGGAAGGCGAAGAACTGCTTTACAGATCGGGCAGGCTTTGAACACATGGGTCTTGCGATCTCGAATTTTTGCTTTCTGCAATTTGAAAAACCGGATGAGTTTCCGTTTGATTTGCAGAAATCTTGCATTTTCCCGCTGTCTTTGGCGGGTATTTTTGGATAAAACCCGAAAAATCAGATAGACAAGCAACAAAAATTCTATCAGGATCAGTGCAATCCAATGCAAAAAAGCATTGACGATCATCAATACGCCTAAAATCCCAAGAATGAAATAATACAAAGCGTCCATCCCGTTTCGACCGTACATAAAAGAAGCGAGCTTGTTGCGCATATTCATGAAAACACTCCTTGCCGCGTTTTTTACACAGATAGTATAACATATTCACAATGAAACGTAAATACCACAGAAACGAGGCGTTTTCTCATAAAGATAGCGGGAGCAGGCGTGCTAAGTGAAATATATTGACAATACATACTATCGGCTTGAGGGGAAATATGGTATAATCATAAGGAAGCATTATTTTTGAACGCATGCGGCTTAAACCGAAAAGGGGGACCCAATGAGAGTTTTCAAAAGCGAGGAAGTGTTTGACGGTGATTGCGGTATCGGCATCAGAAAGCAGACGGATGCAGGGGGATTCGGCGTCCATATGCATGAATTTGTGGAAATTGTTTATATTTCAAAGGGCAGAGGCGTTCACTGTATCGACGATACTGCATATCCCGTGAAACGCGGTGATCTTTTGTTTATCAACTATCGCCAGACACATTCGTTTGACGCATGCTCGCAAATGGAATATTATAATATTTTTATGAAGCCGGAGTTTATCAGCACCGAGCTTATCAATCAGGAAAACGCGTTTGAAATGCTTACTCTTACCATGTTTGAGGAGTTTAGGGCTTCGTTTGACGCGGGCAGTCCGATGGTGAGATTTGCCGGAGCGGAAATCCGCTTGATAGAAAGTATCATTGCGGGTATCCTGGACGAGCATACCAACAAGAAAATAGGCTATAAGGTGATGCTGAAGTCGTATATGACCGCTTTAATCACCCATACTTTCAGAAAAATGTCGCTTGTGCAGGAGGAAAACGAACGGGTCAGGCTGGAGGAGGTCTTGCGCTATATCGAGGAGAACTGCGAACAAAAGCTTACGCTGGGAATGCTTGCCGAACAATGTTTTTACAATCCGTCCTACTTCAGCCGCATGTTTAAGGAATACAGCGGCGTGACGCTGACTGATTTTATTCATGCCAGCAGAATAAAAAAGGCTTGCGAGCTTTTGGAAAAAACCACCCTGACGGTTGAAAGCATTGGTTTTGGCGTAGGATATTCCGACAAAACCATGTTTTACAGGCAGTTTAAAAAGCGCATGGGAATGCTTCCGTCTGCGTTTAGAAAGTAAATATTCAATACTCCCAACAAGTAAAATGCCGCCATTGAAAATGTGATGGCATTTTGTTATAGTCAACACAGAAAGGGGAGATATCATGATATATTTAAATAAAGAAACAATCAAAGACAAAATCTATGCTTGCTGGATCGGCAAAAACATCGGCGGCACCATGGGCGCACCATACGAAGGGCAGCGTGACATGCAGAATATTTCCGGCTTTGTGACAGAAAAAGGTATGAGTTTACCCAATGACGATCTTGACCTGCAGCTGGTGTGGCTCCATGCCATGGAGCAGGAGGGACCGTACAAAATGTCCTCCAACATTTTAGGGGAATATTGGATAAGTTATATACCCCCCCACTGGAATGAATACGGGATCGGAAAGGCCAATTTAAAGATCGGTCTCCTTCCTCCGCTTTCAGGTGAAATCGACAATGATAAGTGGAAACATTCAAACGGCGCCTGGATTCGCTCTGAAATCTGGGCGTGTCTTACCCCGGGTTTTGTGGACATTGTTAAAAAGTACGCTTATATGGATGCATGCGTTGATCACGGCTACGGCGAGGGAACCTATGCCGAGATCTTTACGGCATCGCTGGAATGCGCGGCGTTTACAAATCGCAACATCAAAGAAATTATTGATTACGCATTGAAACAAATACCGGAGGATTGCCGCGTAGCAAAAGCGGTCAAGCTTGTGATAGATTCTTACGACCGGGGGGTGGATTGGAAAATCACCCGGAATCTTTTGGTGGAGCAAAGCGCCGATATCGGCTGGTTCCAGGCACCCGCAAACGTAGGTTTTGTGATTTTGGGGCTGCTCTACGGAGAAGGCGATTTTAAAAAATCCATGATTTACGCCATCAACTGCGGCGACGACACTGACTGCACAGGTGCGACCGTGGGTGCGTTTCTTGGATTATTGTACGGTACGCAGGGCATTCCGTCCGATTGGAGCGCGCATATCGGGGATAATATACAAACCATTGCGGTGGACGGTTCAAACCTCCAGCTTGCAAAAACCTGTACCGAGCTAACCGACAGAATATTAAAAATGATGCCCACCGTCTTTAAGGCAAACGGTGTTGACATGGAATTTACCGAAGGTGAGCATGACCTATCAACGCCGTATAGAAACGGCTGGGTAAAAAATTACTGGAAATTTCCGCTTTCAGAGTATTTGAGCCAGTCGCCATACTCGTACGATGGGGGCAATTTTGTTCATATGAACGCAAGGGTGGTTTTTGAAAAAAGACCATCGGTGAAGCCGGGTGAAAGCATACAGGCAAAAATTATTTTGTATAATTTGCTGGCTGACCCGAGGCGTCTGTTTTTTAAGGTTCATCTGCCCGAGGGTTGGAGCACGGACAATTACCAACGCAACCTTCTGATGAAAAGAGAAATGCACATTGCCCATGAGTGGGACGTAACCATCACAGCCGGGGAAAACGTCGAGCCCATAAACAGGGTGATTGTTGAAGTCACAGGCTGTTCAAGGGCCGTTCCGGCGCTGATTCCGATTACCATCCTTGGTTAAAAAATAAAATGAAAAAACTTTCGTACGGGATAACCAAACCTTTTTGCGGAAGTTTTTTTATGCAATGCTCTCGCGAATGTCAAACAACATATATAAAGATCAATATGTGTATTTACAAAGAAATTCGGAAATGCTATAATGAATGACAAGGAATTATTTACATTTTTTCCTTGGTAACATAAAAGAACTCTTTTTCGAGGATCCGGTTTTAATCACATATTAAAATATACAGGAGGATTTAGACGTGTTAGCAATTGTTACGCCTACATATAACCGTGCAGAGTTGTTGCCGAAATTATATGATAGCTTATTGAATCAGACGGACTTTTCCTTTCGGTGGTATATCATTGACGACGGAAGTACGGATAATACCGAAGCGGTATGTAAAAGCTTCCTTTCGGATCAGTTTGATATTCTTTACTTGAAAAAAGAAAACGGTGGAAAACACACGGCATTAAATTTTTCATACAAATTTATTCAGGAAGATGTAACGATCATAGTTGACAGTGATGATTATCTGGCTTGTGACGCTGTTGAAACAATATGCAAAGATTGGGAGAAGTATAAGTCGTGTGACGATGTAGGCGGTATGAGTTATTATAAGCTGCTTTTCACAGGTCAGGTAATTGGCGACACCTTTCACCAAAATTATTATATAAGCAGTTATATCCAGTATATTATCAACGAAAAAATACGCGGTGATAAAGCAGAAGTCTTTCGAAGTTCTGTTTTGAAAGAAAATCCCTTTCCGGTATTTGAAAACGAAAAGTTTTTATCAGAAGCTGTAATCTGGATTAAAATGAGCTTGAAGTATAAAATGATATACATTCAAAAGGGTATATACTATTGTGAGTATCTGCAAGATGGTCTTACCATGTCAGGTCGCAGGAAGCTTGTAAAAAACCCTTTGGGGTATGTCGAGCATGCAAAGGCTTATTTGTCTGATGGAATCAAACAAGCCATTCAATACAAATATACACTGATGTATATTGCGGCGTCTATGTTTGCAAAAATACCGTTTAAAACCATGTATAGGCAGTGTAAACGCAAATGCAAGTTCATAGTTTGTCTGCCATTTGGCATGTTATTGTACGTATATTGGAAACTGCGGTATGATCATTAATCAAGAGCGATTGATTACACGCTATCCCCTGGAAGCACGTAAAACCTTGATTTTATCAAGGTTTTACGGTTTTGTGCGCCCGGCATGGGCGACAACTTGGCGGTGAAAGTCCGCTACACGCTCGGTAGCAGGAAGCGTTAGCCGAAGGCAAGGGTGTCCATCGTGAGGTGGAATCTAAAGGAAGCCGGATG
>ENA-UOOH01000120-UOOH01000120.1-fermentation-metagenome-genome-assembly--contig:-NODE-120-length-91819-cov-6.242361_pt1 | contig 91819 bp, 94 predicted proteins | sample MGYA00245778_ERZ724025 | MGnify/ENA primary metagenome ERZ724025 (study PRJEB28704, sample SAMN03018313) | fermentation metagenome | biome: anthropogenic terrestrial biome; feature: soil; material... | reverse complement strand
GCCGTCGTTGTCGGTGTCGGGGTTCGTGGGATCGGTGCCGGCCGCCAGCTCCTCGTTGTCGCTGAGGCCATCGGAGTCGGTGTCAGCCGAGAACGAGTTCGTGCCAAGAGCGATCTCCTCCGCATCGACTAGCATATCTCTGTCGGAGTCTATGCTTACGGAGAGCGTATCGACCACGATATCAGGCGAGGTCGTCCTGAATGCTAGGCTCGCGAGGCAGTTTTGCCACTGCCCCGCAATGGAATCCTTCGTCCAGAAACTGCTGGTGTGCCACCTGCCCTTCGCATTCAAGGTCAAAACGTCTACCCAGCCATTCTCAGTGTACTGCTGCACCATGCCAGCGGCGGAGGCCGTGTATGTTATGTCGATGCGATAACCCTGCCCATAGATTGGAGCGTTGAGAAGGAAGGTGGTCGACAAATCCTTGGTGACGCGCACAGAGCTGCCGTTCATGGCTGCTGGAGAGTTCGGGCAATCGCCATCCTCAATGCAGACGCCGAACGCTCTCCAGAGAGAGTCGATGCCGCCCAGCGCACCGACATCGGTAATCGAGGAGCAGGGACGCATCGTTACTGACGATAGATCTCGGAGCATGCCGACGACTCGAACTAGGACGTTCGTTCCTGGACTGTCAGCATCCGAGTCGTAGTAATCGGTACTCATGACGACCATTGACGAGCCGTTATTGCGCAGAACACCGATGTCGATCCAGCCGGACAGGGTGTACTGCTGCACCGATACCTCCTCATTGCTCGAACGCTTGAACTGCAGAGAGTAAGCAACTTCGGTGAGAGGCACCGATACGACGATGATGGCGCCGATATCTCCCCCTATCGTTCCCTGGTCGGATGTCCATCCAGTTCCGAACGACACTCCAGGATAGTTGACCGAGCCGATATCTGAAGCATCGCTTGAGTAGGAATAAGCAACGAATCCTGCATCATACAACAACATGGCGTTCGTCAGTCGCAACTCTACGTTCATCCCTGCCACTTCCGCCTGAGAGTCGTGGAAGTATTCGCATGGAACAACGACGGATGCAGTGGAAACGGTGGTACGTCCGGGAAGAGTGCCGATGTTGATCCATCCCGCTCCGTTGTTCACCTGCACGATCACCTCTTGGCTCGAATAGTACTTGAATGTCAGAAGATAGTCGGTGTTCATCTGATAGGTGCCGTCGTATATGTTGAACAACATGGTGGCACGGGTGTTCCCGGAGACGGGGTGTCCGGAGGAGGACCAACCATCGAGCAGCGATATGCCCTGGAGGTTCTCCCCGATGGTGCAGAAGTTCGGATATGATGGAGAGATCGCTCCGGAGTCCGTTCCTCCAGAGAGCACCGCGGTCGAAAGAGCGTAACGTCCGATACCGGCCCCAGAATGATGAAGCACCTCTATCTCCAAGGCACCATACGTCGAGGCCGAGAACCTGATGCGTTCTGCCCCTCCAAGCATCCTGCTCTCCGCCAGATAAGACTGACAGGATTGTGATCCCATTCTATGAGTGATGCGCATATCATAATCGAAACCGTCCGGAACATCGAGGGCGACGTCGACCGACTGGCCCTCAAGAACGCACAAGATGTATACGTCAGAGACGTCATCGATGCTATTGAGGTCTCCGCCGATGGTGCCAGGGGCGATCGCGACGGGGGATGCGAAGGAAGGGGCATTTTCACGAACGACGTCATCGTTCGGTAGGGTGGTGAATGTCATGTCACTGCTATACGAGAAGGGGCTCGGGTCCGATATTGGACGGGAGATAGCACCAGCATTATCACGATCTTTGACGCTATAACGCCAGTGGTCCCGACCCTCCTCGGCTAGATAGTGATCGAGATTGTTATCGATTACAGAGAGTACGCGATCGGAACGGAGATCCAGGCGGTTTAAGCTGGCGGCAATGTCCTCCACGCCCTTCTTGACATCTGCTACCTGGGAAGTGGCATCTTGCTCATCGCAATATGTGAAGGCCCACAGCAGACCGTCGAGACTTTCGACCAGGGCGTCCCTGTCACCAACAGTATGAAAGATGGAGGCGTCCTGCCCGGAAACCCATGACACCAGCCGCTCCAGATCTGGACGGGTGAACATCACGTCCCGATACGAGTACAGCTCCGGCCTTTCATAGTCTTTAATGAACACTATATCGAAACCATCTGTCGCAACGACGGATGGGGAGACAGCATTCCCGTTCGAGACGACTGATGGGGCGTATGCAACTTCCTCGTGGTCGATCAGTGCGCACATTATATCACTGCCGTTGACGGTGAGACGCTCCCATGCCGCCATCGTTCCCTCGCCATCGGCAATGGCGACCTCACCGTATTGACTTGCCTCAGTGATGATGTCGACGAACGAATAGCATCCCGAGGGATCAAGAACACCGTGCCGCAGTGATGCCTTGGAGCCAGTGTTGTACGTGAGCCATATTTCCGCGCCGAGGGTGCCGCGGCCGAGAGCGATGTCAGCGATGTCACCGTCCACAGCGCTCCATACGGCGGCGGGGCGGACCAATACATCGCCCTCGGCATCGAAGGTACCAACAACGACGCTCCGGTCAACCAGAAGAGCGAGATGAAGCAGATGGTCGTCGGCGAACAGCTCGACCTTGGTCGTCGGAACGGACATCGCCACCACAGCGGTTAAGTTCGCAAAAGAGGAGGAGGAGGAGGAGGACATGTCACCTCGCAGGATGTAGAATGTCTCCGTTCCGTTGTCGGAACGGAACATGGCGGTGAAAAACCTGCCATCAAGAACGGCCACGTCGGCCTCGCTGCCGTTCGACATGTAACTCACCTGCGACCACTTGTCCCCACCGTCGGACGAGAAGATAGCATATGTGCCTTCGATTCCATCATATGTTCCACAGAACACGATAGCGATCATATCCCCCTCACCGTCGATAGTGACCGATGTGATCGATTCGAACGGAGATGTGAGAGGAAGATCAGCAGAATATGAGGACCCGCCATTGTCCGAACACTTCCAACGAAGTATCATGTTCCCTTGAGGTCCGTCCACCCATGCCATGTGTATGACGCCATCGATGACCACAGACGAGGGATTGGATGCTCCCTCATTGGAGACGGTAAGACGCTTAAGGATAACGGTCTCGTCGACAGGCTCGTCAACCGAGACAGCATCAGCGGCCGATGCCGAGGCCAGTACATGGAACGCAGTCGAAAGGACGAGACAAGCGAAAACTAAGCTAGACAGTCGTATGGTCAATGAACTCATTGTTCCCCACCTACGTATCAGCGATATTGATACGGATTATCGCTACGAGAGCGAAACATGTGCATATATAAGTTATTGAATAAAATAAATATTATCAAAATATGTTTTGATTAAATTTCGACTCTTCGGTAGAAAATGATAAGCCGTGACTCGACTATCAATGTCAAGGTCTGTCACCGTGGACCGCTTCGTCTCTCATTGCCTCCCTGGGATATACTTCGCCCACAAGATTTAGAATTTAGTCAGAATGAGATGATAAGGAGAGGTTGTTCTGCAGCATCCACAGTTTGTATACACAGTGTAAGAAAATAAATTCTTAATAAAATCTTAATGATAGCAAGATAGGCTCACTATTCAGATCGTCGACAGCTTCTTAATTACATTAAGAACGATTTCAACAGCGGAAGTTGCCTAAATGGTAGTGAAATGGCTGACAATCATTCTCTGAACGAGCAATACCCATCGATGTTCAATTCCCAGGACGCATCATTATGTCACGATGCAATGGAAGATCAGTCAGCACATGACCATTTTTCCAAAAATCGATGTTTTTTAGGGAGATTGACACTGGCGAGGAGAGGTTGCTTGTGCCGATGATCTCGTTGCGATCGCTGACGCCAGTGATGACGTTCACATCACCCCTCAACGGTCAGCGACCTTTCAATCGCCGCCTTATGCGAGGCAGTAGAGATGCCACTCTGCTATACCGGCCTCGAAATCCTACGTCCACCAGGCCACTGGACAGCTCGAGGCCTTCCCGCCCATAGGGATGCCACCACAGCTCCCTCCGGAACCGTCCGCGGTCCACATGCACGTGGTGTGGTTCCAGCAGCTCGGCGAAGCCTTCCGCGCCGTGGGTGTGACCGAACCCGCTGTCCTTCCTGCCCCCCCACGGAGTTGAGGCAAGGCCGAAGGTGTACCCGACGTTGTTGACGTTGATGGTGCCGCCGTTCATCCTCTCGGCGATCGAGCGCCCCCTTGCCAGATCGGCCGTCCACACCGAGCCGGAGAGCGCGTACCGCGAATCGTTCGCCAGTGCGACGGCTTCCTCCTCGTCCCGGAACCGGAGGATCGCGACGATCGGTCCGAACGTCTCTTCCTGCACGATGTCCGATGACTGCCCTGCGTCCACGATGGCGGTCGGTTCGAAGAAATGCCCCTTCATGTTCAGCCGCCGCCCTCCGAACAGCACCCTGCCGCCCTGCTCCACCGCCCTGGCGACCTGAGCTTCCATATCACATACCGCGCGATCGTTGATGAGCGGCCCCATTCCCACATCGGGGTCGTCCCAGCCGTAACCGAGCTTGATGCGCGAGACCTCATCGCTGAAGAGCCTCAGGAACGGCTCGTAGACGCTCTCCTGGACATAGATACGCTTGATGCACACGCAAGTCTGTCCCGCATTGACGTAGCAGCCCCACGCCGCGGCGCTTGCGGCGCGCTGCAGATCGGCGTCGGACAGCACGATCATGGGGTCCTTCCCTCCCAGTTCCATGGTGACGGGGGTCAGGCGCTGGGCCGCCGCGGCCATTATGTTCCGGCCAACCTCGGTGCTGCCGGTGAAAATCACGCGATCCACGTTCGAGGACGCGAGAGCATTGCCGACCCTGCCGCCGTTGCCGATCACCACCTGAACAAGGTCCTCGGGAACGCCGGCGGCGATGAACGCCTTAAGCACCTCCAGACCGGTGAAGGGCGTCTCACAGGACGGCTTCAGGATGACCGCATTGCCGGCGGCCACCGCCATGACCGCCTCGGAGAATGGTATGCCCAGCGGATAGTTCCACGGGGCAATGATGGCGACCACCCCCAACGGGCGGGGCTGAATGTAGGAACGGCGTCCGAGGTATCTCATCGCTACGGACAGATTACCGAACCCGACGCGACGGGGTCGGAAGAGCGAGGGCATCGTTTCGATCGAGTGCATGGTGGCGCTGAGGGCGCACATCAGATCGGCGTTTATCGCCTCCACCCGGGGCTTTCCGGTCTCCTCGCTCACCACCCTGGCGATGTCATCGAGGTGGGATGCGACATGGGTCTGCAGACGCTTGAGCGCGCTCCGGCGCTCCTCTAACGGCATGGACGCCCATTCCGCCTGCGCCGCCCTGGCCTTCGAAATGATGGCCGGGATGTCCTCAGGAGCCGTCGCATCGAGCTCGCCTATCAACTCCAGGGTGGCAGGGTTGTACTTCACGATCCGTTCGGCCGTAGCAAGGGGCACGGCCCTGAATATGCAGGGTTGGTGAATAATCTTCCCGCCTCGGGCGCCCATCGCCGGAAGGCGAACGATTCAGGGTCAAGATATGTTAACACCTGATGCCACTTCCTGAAAGAGGTGCGCCATGACCTACATCCGGGCCAACGGGACCGTGTTGAACGTCGAGCTAAAGGGTAAGGGGCGTCCAGTTGTCCTCATCCCGGACATCGGCGAGGACCTTACTTCGTGGGCCTATCAGATGTCTCCTCTGGCCATTCGTCATTTCGTCATGGCGCTGGACAATCGAGGATCAGGATGGTCGGATACGCCGGCCCCTCCCTACACGGTGGAGCTGATGGCTAAGGACGTGGTGTCAGCGATGGAGCTGATAGGAGTGGACCAGGCGCACCTGATAGGTCATGGGATGGGAGGCATCATCGCCTTGGCAGTGGCGGCGACTCACCCTGGCAGGGCCAGGAGCCTGACCATGGTATGCACCCCGGGTCGGCCGACCGACACCCAGAGAAAGGTCTACCCGGCCTGGCTAAAGGCCGCGGCGGAGGGGTGGAAGCCTCGCGCCATCAGCGAGCTGATGACCCCCTGGATTTTCTCCTCCCGATTCCTGGAGGACCCGCGATGGAAAAAGCATGTCATCCGTGGGAGGGCCAATCGGTATGGGTGGACCTCATGGGACGGAGCGCGGCACCAGTTGGATGCGATGTTCTGCTACGAGCCCACGAACGCGCTCTCCCACATCTCCTGCCCTTCCATGGCGGTGTGGGGCACGGACGATCGGTTGGTGCCTCCTCCCTCAGCACGGGAGCTGGCCGAGCATCTGACAGGAGTCCGCGCGGTCCAGCTGGACGGAGGTCACATGCTGCCGATGGAACTCCTGCGTTCCCTGATACGGGAGGAGATGGAGTTCATGGCCACGGTCGACGGTGTGAAGCCACCCAGCTGAGCGACCGGACGGCCATCTCCGCCGGCGGATCGAGGGTGCCTGCATTCCTTTCTGTCATCTCTTTCGTGAGTTATTTATCGGCCGACCACCTCATATGGCCAAGGTGTTAGGATGGCCGTCCGGAAGATCATAGAGATCGATGAATCAAAGTGCGATGGATGCGGCCAGTGCGTGCTGGCCTGCGCTGAAGGAGCGATCGAGATCAAGGAAGGGAAGGCCAAGGTCATCAGCGACAAGTTCTGCGACGGCCTGGGGGCGTGCCTGGGCGAGTGCCCGCAGGGCGCCCTGAAAATCGTGGAGCGGGAAGCTGATGAGTTCGACGAGGAGGCGGTGAAGGAGCGCATGACGCCGAGCGGGGGAGGCTGCCCGTCCGCCGGACCGATGTTCGTCCGTCCCATGAGCGATGTCGGAACGCCGTCCCAGGGGGGCTCGGAGCTGACGACATGGCCCATCAAGATGCAGCTGGTGAACGCCAAGGCGCCGTACTTCAAGAACGCCCGCTTGCTGCTGGCCGGCGACTGCACCGCGTTCGCCTTCGCGTCCATGCATCCCGATTTCATCAAGGGCAGGGTATTGGTCATCGGCTGCCCCAAGCTGGACGACAATGATGCCTACGTCGGCAAGCTCTCCGACATCCTTGTATCGAACGGCGTAAAGGATATCTCCCTGGTGCATATGGAAGTGCCCTGCTGCGGCAACCTGAAGCGGCTTGTGGATATGGCCATCCGCCGCGCGGGCTCGTCCACGAAGGTGCGCTCATACACCGTGCGCCGCACTGGTGAGCTGCTCGAGGATGCAGCATAATATCAATTACGAGGAATTATATCCAACATCCAGACTTAGATGGATGATACATCCATCATGAAAATGGCGCCAGTAAATGATAAATAACCGCCCTCTTCTTCATCAGTTGGATGTATCATCCAGTTGAGGTCGGGGCATGAAGGCCGCGGTGCTGAGCGCGCCAGGCGAACTAGAGGTTCGCGACGTGGACGATGCGGCATGCCCGGAAGGCGGAGCGCTCGTACGAGTGGAGGCCTGCGCGATCTGCCCGTCGGACATCAAGATGTTCCGCGTGGGCCATCGCGATCTCACCTACCCCCGCATCCTTGGCCACGAGGCGGTCGGCCGGATCATCGAGTCCGATGACCCAGACGCGCCGCCCACAGGAACGAGGGTGCAGATCTGGCCGGGGTTGGTGTGCGGCGCCTGTCAGTCCTGCTTGAGCGGGAACGACAACATGTGCTCAAGCCAGGGCATCTTCGGGTTCAATCGTGACGGAGGCTTCGCCGAACTGATGGGGGTTCCTCATGAATGTGTCGGGAACGTGAACACGGTGCCTGATGACATCGACGCTGACGTGGCCGCCCTGACCGAGCCGCTGGCCTGCTGCGTTCACGCCCAAGACCTGTGCGGCGCCGCCGAGGGCGACGATGTGCTGATCTACGGCGCCGGACCGATGGGGCTGCTGCATGCCATGCTGGCTTCTGCGCGCGGTGCCCGCCCCTTCGTCGTCGAGCCACTGGAGGAGAGGCGGGAGTTCGCCAGGCAGCTCGGAGCGGAGGTGCTGGAGCCCTCCGGCTCGGTCGCGGACGAGGTCATGTCGCTCACCGCCGGCCGCGGCGCCGACGTCGCCATGCTCGCCACCCCCGCGGTCCACGTGGCGGATGCGATGAAGGCCATGGCCCCCCGGGGGCGGGTCTGCGTGTTCTCCGGACTTCCCAAGAACAATGCGGCGCACCCGCTCGACATGAACCAGCTGCACTATCGCGAGCTGACGCTGGTCGGCGCGTACGGCTGCACCAGCCGGTCGGACCGCGAGGCCCTGCGGCTCATCGCCTCCGGGGCGGTCGACGCCAGACGCCTGATAACGATGAGGACGTGCCTGGAACGACTGAAAGATGGGTTCCGCCACATCGAGGGGCGGGATGGCCTGAAGTGCGTGATAACGAGATTCTAGAGGTTTTCGATATGGGGGAGAAGATCAGAGCGTTCGGATCGATGGTCAACGATATCATCGGCGGGAAGAGCCTTACGAGAGAGGAAGCTAGGGACATGTTCCGGCAGGTCCTGCTCAACGAGCAGCCGGACCTGCAGCAGGGCGCCTTCCTGGCCGCCATCACCGCCAAGGGAGCGACGCCGCAGGAGATCGCCGGCTCATGGGAGGCCATCTACGAGATCGACACGGTCAAGGTGACGCCCAATGTGGATGGCCCCCTGTCGGAGAACAGCGGGACTGGGATGGACACTCTCAAGACGTTCAACATATCCACTGCCGCCGCCATCGTGGCCGCCGCCGACGGCGTGGTGATGGCCAAGCATGGGGCCCGGGCCATAACGTCACGGTGCGGGACGGTGGACATGGCCGAGGCATTGGGTGTGGACATGGAATGCGATGCCGCCACCGTGAAGAGGTCCATAGAGAAGGCGGGCATCGGGATGTTCAACGGCTCCAGCCCCCTCGTGCACCCGACCGCGCTCGGCCGGATCCTTTCTCAGATCAGGTTCGGGACCATCCTCAACATCGCCGGCTCGCTCGCCAACCCGGCGCTGCCCACCTACGGCGTTCGTGGCGTCTACTCCAAGGACATGATCCTGCCCACCCTGACCACCATGAGGGAGGTCGGATACCGCAGGGCGATCGTCTTCAACGGCTCCAATGGCGACGGCACCAAGGCCATGGACGAGCTCTCCACGCTGGGGACCAGCACCGTCTCCGAGCTGGACGCCAGCGGCGGCATCAGCGACTACACCATAGCTCCGCAGGAGCTCGGCATCAAGGTCGCCAGGGAGAGCGACATCATGGCCGGCACAGATGTCAGGATCGAGGCGCTGCGCCTGCTGCAGGTGCTGGGAGGCGAGGAACGGGGGCCGCGTCAGGACATCGTATGCCTCAATGCCGCTCCTTTGTTGTTAATGAACGGGCGAGCTTTCAGCCTGGCGGACGGCGTGGAGAGGGCGAGGAGCATCATCGAGAACGGCCTGGCCATGGAGCGCCTGAAGCTGTGGACCGAGGTCCAGAGCAGGGACCCGGACGCCGGAAGGGAGCAGCTGGAAGGTCTGATCGAACGGGCCTCCGGCACGGCCTGAAACACCTTTCCTTCTTTTCCTGGATCAGAGACGGAACAAGAGGGCCGCCCCGCCCGGACGCGGGGCGTCAAGTCGATGGTCAGATGTTCTGGGTCTCCTCGCCCTCTTCGTTCTCCCACCACGCGTTCCTCTTCTTGTGGTCGTCCGGTTCCTCGTCGGCGGTGAAGATCACCGTGAACCGCTGAGGTTCGCCGTTGAAGTCGACCACGGGATCATCGGAAGCCTCGTGGAGGCTGACGATGAAGTCCCGGAGGAACTCCAGGTCATCCATGTCCGTCGACGGATCGAACTTGAAGATGAAGGTGTGGACATCTCGCACGGCATCGTGCACATAGCGGAAATCGGACTGTTCCATCAGCTTTCTGAATCTGGGAGCGCCCTTCCTGCGGTTCGACAGCTCCAACAGTCTTTCCTGCCATACGTAACCCATGGTGACTGGTACGGCCTGCTTGCCCAGGACTTTCCACATGCGTTCCACATTCCATCGGGAATAGATAAATCATCGGCTTGCAGCACGGGGCGGGACCAAGGATAAGTAGCACCGCGCCATTGAAGGGTCGGTATGAGCATCCGCCTTCCAGAACATTCTCACTGCCTCACATGCGGCGACCCCGTCCCTGCCGAGGAGTCCTACTGCTCGGAGGAATGCCAGATGGAGCAGGAGGCCAAGGAACGAAAGAACCGACAGCGCAACCTGGCGTTCTACATCATCGCCATCGTGGCGATCGTTGCCATATGGCTATACTCCTACGTCTTATGATCGTTCTCTAGCGCGGCAGCCACCCGCAGCGCCTGCACCGTTGCTTCGACGTCGTGCACGCGGACGATCGAGGCGCCGTTCACCGCTGCCATGACCGCCGCGCCCACCGAGCCGCCCAACCGTTGAGAGGCGTCCGCTCCGGTGAGCTGGCCGATGAACCGCTTGCGCGAGGCGCCTATCAGCACGGGAGCGTGGAGGCAACGGAACTCGCGGCAGCGGCGCACCAGTTCGGTGTTCTGCTGGAACGTCTTCCCGAAGCCGAGGCCCGGGTCCATGATCAGCCGCTCACGTCGTATCCCGTCTGCCTCGGCGGCCTCGATGCGGCCGTTCAGGTACCACATGACGTCGGCGACCACGTCCCCGTAGGCGGACTCGCCGACCTCGGCATGCATCTCCGACGGCGCTCCCCTCATGTGCATGACCACCGCCGCCGCGTCGGTCTCCCGCACCACGGCCATCATCTCTCGGTCGCGCAGCCCGTTGATGTCATTGACGATCGAAGCGCCGGCCTCCATGGCCGCCCTGGCCACCTCCGGCTTCATGGTGTCGACGGAGATCGGCACGTCGAGAGAGGACGAGATCCGCTTGACCGCCGGAACGACGCGGGACAATTCCTCCTCGACGCTCACCGGCTCCCACCCCGGCCTGGTCGATTCACCGCCGATGTCGATGATGTCCGCGCCTTCCGAGGCCATGCGCTCTGCCATCGCGAAGGCGGCGTCGGGATCGCTATGGCGTCCTCCGTCGGAGAACGAGTCGGGCGTCACGTTCAATATGCCCATGACCAGCGGCCGGTCGGCGCGCAGGCGGCCGGCCGGCAGCGGCACATCGATCCCTCTGCCGTATCGATAAGTGTTGATGCATCGAGCCAGCATCGAACCGCTATCCGGCAGGGGGCCGTTGACGGCGTCGATGTGCGGCAGAACGATGAGAAGAGCGTCACGACCGCTGTGGCGGCCGGCGTAGCTCTTTCCGTCGAGGTCCCTGGCCTCATAGGACAGAGGGCGCAGCTCGTTGACCCCGCCCTCGGCCATTATGACCGTCCCGTACAGCAGCACCGGCAACGGAAGGCGAGGAAGCTGGAAAGAGGCGATGTCACTCCTCGCCTCCTCGGCGGAACGGTACTCGCGAACCCGGAGCACCACGCTCACAGGAGCGGCTCCACCAGCTCCACCAGGTCGCATATCTCGACCTTGCTGCCGATCTTCTCGCCGCCGGTGCGGAGGTTGGTCACGCAGAACGGGCAGCAGGTCACCAGCACTTCGGCGGAGCCCGCCTGGTCCACTCGTCGTCCGGCGATCTTCTCCGACAGTTCGGGGAAGGCGGAACGTACGCCGCCCCCGCCGCCGCAGCACCGGGACTCGGCGGAGGACTTGGGCATCTCCTTGAACTCGACGCCGGGCACCTTGGCCAGCACCTGCCGGGGAGCGTTGTACACGCCGGAGTGGCGGCCCAGATGGCACGGGTCATGATAGGTGATCCTCTTTTCCAGCCTGGACATGTCCAGCTCCTTCTCGGCGAGGTACTCGGAGATGTGCTTCACCTTGAACGGCACATTCACATGCTTCGGGTACTCCTCCTTGAACATGCGGTAGCAGCCAGCGCAGGAGAAGAGCACCTCCTCGACGCCTTGCTCCTTGATCGCATCGACGTTGCGCTGCATCTGCTTCACGATGTCATCGTCGCTCACTCCGATGCGCGCCAGCACCGAGCCGCAGCACGTCTCGTTGAGGACCGTGTAGTCCTCTCCCAGCTTCTTCAGGATGGAGATCGTCGCCTGGGCGATCTTGGGGTTGCGGTAGGCGGAGGTGCAGCCGGCGAAATAGCCTACCCTGGCGCGGCGGGGCTTCTCTCCCAGCGCCTCCGGCACCGAACGGGTCTCGCCGTAGGGGTTCCCGTGCGCCAGCACGCTGTCCGCCACCTTGCGGTGGCGCGGCAGCATATGTCCCGCTTCCACGAGGTCCTTGCGCGCCCGCTCCACCACGTCCACGACCTTGATCTTGGACGGGCACCGCCGCTCGCAGTCCTTGCACGTGGTGCACTGGTACAGCGCCTCCACCACCGAATCGTCGGCGGGAATGTCTTTCGTCAGCAGGCCGTAGGAGAGGATGATGCGACCCCTTGCCACGCCGGTGTCCCATCCGACCCCTTCGAACGAGGGGCATACGCTCTTGCAGAACCCGCACATGGTGCAGGTCATCATGTCCTTCTTGGAGAGCTTGAGATTGGTTGCTTCGATGTAATCTGCCATTTCAATCCACCCGGGGAATGGTGATGCTTCCGTCCATGCTGATCAGCACCGTTGCCGAGGGGTTTGCCCTCAGAGCGGCGTCCACCGCCTCCTGGACCGTTCCGAACGGCGTCATGTTGGCGTTGCGCAGCAGTTCTGCGTCCAGGTCGGTGACGGCGCACATGCGCGCCCACACCGCGATCTCGGCCATCTTGGCCGCCTTATGGTAACCAAGCTTGTACTCCTTGGCCAGGTTCTCCAGGACCACCTTGGGGTCCGGCGACTGCGAGAGCTGCTGCAGGAATGTGTCGTGGCCGATGCCTTCCCGGCACTTCGACACCATGATGATCGTCCCGCCCTCCTTGAGGGCCCACTTGCCGTTGTCCAGCGCCTTCTGCGACTGGTACAGGTCAACGTCCATGGGGTACGGGGCCACCGTAACGACCACGTCGGCCTTCTCTTTGATCTTGACTGAGAACACTTCGTTGGCATGCCTGACCGCCGCGGCGAAGGAGGCATTGAGGTCTCCGGCATCCACGTGATATACGCCCTGATGGCGGTCCAGCACGATCTGTATGGCGAAGATCGGCTTGTCCTTGACGACCGAGAGGGCGTCCATCATGTCCTCGTGCACGGGGTTGCCGTCCAGCGCCAAGGCCTGGGCCTCCTGCCTCATGGCCAGGCGGTGGTTCTGCTCGATCGTCCTGTACGATGCCACCCCGGGGAGGAAGCTCTTGCGCCCGCCGGTGTAGCCGGCGAAGTAGTGCGGTTCCACGCTGGTGATGATCACCAAGCGGTCGGCGTTGACGGCCATCTCGTTGACGTGCATCTCGGTGCCGTTCTTCGAGGTGCCCAATAACACACAGTTGTCCTTGCGGGCATCATGAGAATGGATGCGGCCCTTCAAGGCGTCGTACTGCTTGCCGAAGATGAAGCGATATTCCTCGTCAGTAGGCGCGCGGTGAGCTCCCGTGGCCACCAGGTAGCGGGCCTTGGTCAGGTCCATTCTCTCGGCGAGAGCGTCGAGGACCTTGCACGTCGGCGTCGGCCGGGTGCCGTCGTTGACAATGAAAACGACGTCCTTTCCTCCTTCGAGGAACTCTTCCAGGGTAGGCCCCTTCACCGGCTGCTGCAAAGCCCTTCTGATCTCTTGCCTCTCGTCCCCTACCGGGACGTCCTTGGGATACACCGTTCCGATGAAGTTCTCGTCCGGGACCTCGAGGACCTGCTCCTCGTCCTTGCCGTAAGGAATGGTAATGCGCATCTGACCATTCGAGCTATGAGAAAACGCGTATTTAACCGTTGAACACCGGCCATCCGCCAGCCCGCTGCCCGGGAGGGAAGGGGCTGCGGTATTCGAATATCGCAGGAGATGCCTGACCGGACGGCAATGGCGGCCGTCGATCATGGACCGCGTGGAGGGCCGCTGGCCGCGGCAATAGGCGCCCAGGCAGCTCAGAGGGCCTGCCCTCTCACCGCCGAGGCCCTTCTCCTGAGCTCGTTCCTTACCAGCACGTACATGACGCTGCTGTACACCACGCTTAGAGCGGTGATGACCATGGCGATCTCGAGGAGGACCCTGAAGACGGCATTGTTGAACCACTGGAAGCTGTCCTGGATGCCATCCGGAAGTATCAGGTACAGGTTGTCGAAGTTGAAGTGGAAATTCGTCAGGAAGTACGCGGCCACGATGATGAAGATGAGCGACCCTATGATGTCGAACAGCCTGCCCAGGTTCCTTCTGGCGGTGACCGCCCGTACCACGTTGGGAATGATGCCGAACAGAATGGAGCCGTAGAACAGGACGGCATCCAGTTCGTTGAATTCCTCTGAGAATATGTACCCTCGGCCTTGCAGGTAGAGGAGCAGGGCCACGAAGAAGATGATGAAGGCGATGGCCACCACGTTCCCTGCCCGCTCACCGGCCCTCAGGACCTCGCGGTCAGCCTCTCTCCCTACATGCCCCTCCCATGGAAGGCCCCTTGCCGCCTCAGCTCCGTTCATCCTGCATTCCATATGACGGCCTCAGGATATCAATGATATTATTCAGGAGGCCATCGCGGGTCAAATGAAATAGTGAACATGCAGATACAAGCAGGGATGAAAGCCGCGAGCGGGAAGAGCAAGGACGGGCTGGAGAGGAGCATTGGCCTGTTCGGCGCCGTCGCCTACGGCGTGGGGACCATCGTCGGCGCGGGGGTGTATGCGCTCATCGGGCCGGGGGTCGCCAACGCCGGTAACGCCGTGTGGCTCGCGTTCGTCATCGCTGCCGTCATAGCGTCCTTCACCGGGCTATGCTATGCCAAGTTGTCCTCCATATACCCGACCGCCGGAGCGGAATATGATTACGTGGGACAGGCCACCAAGAGCAAGTTCCTGGCGTTCGTGGTCGGCTGGCTGGTGATCCTGTCAGCCATAATATCGGTGGCCGCCGTCGCCCTGGGGTTCGGCGGTTACCTCCAGGCGATCACCGGGGTGCCCGGGCCGCTGTTCGCCATCGGCCTCATCATGGTCATGTCGGCGGTCAACTTCATGGGAATCAAGGAGTCGCTCGTCGCCAACATCGTCCTGACGATCATCGAGGTGGCCGGCGTGGTCATCATAATCTTCCTGGGAGCCGGCTCGCTGGGCACTGTCGATTACCTCGAGACGCCGAACGGTCTCGACGGCATCATGGCGGCGGTGGGGGTGATATTCTTCGCGTTCATAGGCTTCGAGGGGCTGGTCAAGATCGGCGAGGAGACCAAGGACCCCGCCAGGACGATCCCTCGAGCGCTGATCCTGTCCATGATCATCTCCACCACGCTGTACGTCCTTGCCGCCCTGTCGGTGGTCAGCCTACTGCCCCATCAGGAGCTGGCCGGCTCCTCCGCGGCCCTGGCCGACGCGGCGGAGGCCGCAGGTGGCGCCCAGGTCGGCCTGGCCATGTCGATGATCGCGCTGATATCGACGGCCAATACCGTGCTCATCCTGCTGATCGCCACCTCCCGCATCGCCTACGGCATGTCGAAGCGTTCCGCCCTTCCAGTATTCCTTTCCCGGGTGCACCCCCGCGAGAAGACGCCTCACTTCGCCATCGCTGTCTCCATGGCCCTGGCCATACTGTTCTGTGCCTTCGGGGACATCAAGTTCGTGGCCAACATGGCCAACTACACCATTTTCATCGTGTTCTTGGCAGTGGACTCGGCCCTGCTTCTGCTGTGGAGGAGGAATGTCGTGAAAGGGCGGTGGTTCGTCGTGCCCGCCATACTTGGCGTCGCGAGCTCGCTGGTGATGCTGACCCAGTTCGATCTCGTGGTGACGGTCCTATCGCTCGCGGTGACGGCACTGGGGGCGCTGGCCTACCGGCTCATTTCCCCCCAGCTGAGGTCAGGCCTCGTTCGTACGTGATGTTCTGGCCACATCATCGAGGTGACGCTACAGCCGGGCCGCGATAGGATTATCTAGAGTCCATGAAAGTAATATCACCGGGGAGAACGATGAGGGACTACAACGTTCTGGTGACCTACCATCCGAATGAGAAGAAACAGGCCGAGGAAGAGGCAGCCACCGTCCTGCGGGACGCCGGTATCAGACTGGAGGACATGACGGAATCGATCGTTCCAGGGCTGCTCCACCTAAGGGTGGAGGGCGACGGCAAGGAACAGGTGAGAAGACTCCGCGAGTTTGCCGTCCGTTTTCCGGAAGTGTTCCGCGCCACCCACCGGTGGATCCCGATCGAGCAGTGGCTGAGATCGACCCAGGACGCCATGATATCCGCCGCCAGGACGTTCGGCGAGCGCATCGGCGAGGATGAGCGATGGAAGATGGAGCTGGAGAAGCGCCTGTACCCGGAGGGCAGCACGCGGGAGCTGGTGCGGATGCTCACCGATAACATCAACGCCGGTCCGGTCGACCTGCAGGACCCCCAGAAGGTGCTCTTCGTGGAGATCATCGGAGAGTACGCCGGATTCTCCCTCCTCGCTCCCGACGAGTACCTGGACATCAACGAGGCGCGGGTGGAGAGCGGGATGCAGAAGGTGTACTGAGAACACGGCCCTCATCGATCGGGAGCGAGTATGCGCTGCAGCGCACGATGCGCGACATATCGGGCCTTGACCCCGGACCGTCGAAGGCATGTCGCCATTCCGGGGCTGTCGCAGGCCACGCTTCGCTGACTAAGGTCGCCGATGAGCGTCAACGGGCACATGTCGGTGAACAGCCTTCCCCTGGCCTTCAGGACGGCGCTGGTTGCGGGGCACTTGTCGACGCAAAGGCGCGAGGTGAAGAACCACGCCTCGGCATGAGGCATCCCGCATCCTTTCATCAGACGCCCCCAGCGGTTGATGTCCTGCTCGGACATGTGGGGGCATCCCATGATGACCAGGTCGGTCTCATCGTACTCGCCGGCATCGACGGCGTCCGCCCATGCCGATGACGTTAGTTCCACCTGCTCCAGGCCAGGAGGGGGTCCGTTCCGGCTCATCCTGAACAGGGGCATGCGCCCATCGTGGTTGATCGAGAACGCCAGCCGCTTGGCCTCGTCGTGGCCGGGAGCGATCCCGCAGATCAACGGGACCTCTCCTGGCACCAGTCCAGAGACGAGGAGGCCGAGCAGGGCGTGGTCGTTGCGGATGCGCTCGTTCATGGTCACGGCGACGGACGGCTTTCGGTTCTCATCGATCAGGAGCCCGCGCTCCGGGGTCGCTCCCATGATGGCCGCTGCGGCTGCGCTCTCGAAGGTCTCCTGCGCGCTGCGAACCCCCAGCACGGAGTTGGCGAACGCCCCGGCCGCCCTGCCGCCCCATGATGCCACCCCGCCCAGGGGCGGATGGTTGCCCACCAGATACGGGGCGCAGGTGCAGGTGTAGATGCGAGTGGGGCGGAGATGCTCCAGCAGCAACGCCCTCTCTTCGGCCGCCCTGTCGTTGGGCGGCCCTCCCGGGTTGGCGGTGGTGGGGACCGCGACACCGGACGCCAGATGGCCCCATGCCTCCGAACCAAGGTTCGCGCGCCAGTCGGGGATGTGGACCGAACGCACCGGGACCATCCTGGAAGAGGAGTGCTCGTCCGCCAGGCGGCACAGCACCTCCATGGCCCATCGTTTCGGTGGTCCTTGGCGGCCGGAGAGCGCATCTTCCTGTTCGCGCTTAAGTATCATCTGGACTAGGACTTTCTGAGGACGACCTCATACAGCTTCTTGGTGAACGGCGGGGAGGGGTCCTCGAACTCCTTTACCTGCAGGACATCGTAACCGTTCGATAACCGCCTTATCGTTCCCTCGGTGAAGAAGTGAACGACGAACCCCATCGGGTTCTTCCACATGTCCTTTCCCCTCTGCTCGAACTTGCCATAGTGGGGATCGTGGTCGTTCCTTACCGAGTAGATGTTGATGCCGCCAGGCCTTAGGACCCTGCGGCATTCGTCGAGCATTTTGGCGACCTCTTCCTCGCTGAACTCCATGGTGAAGAACATGTGCGAGTATACCGCGTCGAAGGAAGCGTCGGGGAACGGCAACGGGTTCCGGGCGTCGTGGACCTGGACGGCGACCACGCCTTCCAGACCTTTCTTTCTGGCCACATCCCTCATCTGGCAGACGCCCGACTCGGAGTAGTCGAGCGAGGTCATCTTGAAGCCGTTCCTGGCGAGGTACCAGGTGTCCCGGCCCTGGCCGCAGCCCAGCTCCAGGACTTCCCGCGACCCGTTCTCCCTCAAGGTGGGCAAAGCGCTGACCGCGAGCTCGCTGGGCCTCTCCCCGAAAAAGTCCTTGGCGTTCTGGTACGTCCTGTCCCACTGCTGCTGCTGAGTGATCTCCTGATCCGACAAGTGAACCGTCTCCTGCGATGACCTTTTTGCTCAAGCCTTCTCCCTGGACTTGGGGATAGGCCCCTCCTTCATCCTCTCCACGGCGGCGACGATCTCCTTCATCTTGCTTCCTGGGACCCCGACCAGCATCTCCTCGGGCGCGATGTCGGTGGTCTTCCTGCATCCGAAGCAGCCGAGTGAGATGTTGACGTTGCCGGTCAGGTACGGTATGACGGTCGAATCGGCACAGCTGGCCTGCACCGCCCCCATGTCCACCGTCACTCTTCCTCCGATCGAGAAGGTGCTCGCCGCCGGGATGAGCCAGAACATCTGCTCCGGCGTGCCGGTGAACACCACCACGTCCGGCTTGAGTTTTGCCTTGCTGAGCGGCGCCAGAGCCGTGGCCTCCATGCTCTCCGCCTCCAACGATGGACGCTGCTCCATGGTGGCACGGGCAGCGCCCTGCTCGCCGTACATTCCCATGTTGTAATGGAACTCGCCCGAGGCTACCTTCTCCGGCACTGGGACCAGTCCCAGGGACGATGCCCCCACCGGGCAGGCCTGACGGTCCGCCTGGACCACCAGAGATTCTCCCCTTCTTGCCCTCATGATCGCCTGGCAATGTCTCAGCGGCTTTTCCGGCCGGGAGTAGCCGTCCGGCAGCGCGCCGCCCTTCTTTATGAGGGTTATGGCCACTGGCTCGAACTTCAGTCCCAACGCCTCCATCAATATCCGTGATTCATCTCCGCACACGCTCATCTGTTCCACCGTACTGCATATCGCTTCACACGCCTTAATTCCTTTGCGCATCCTGCGATTAATAACGGAATAGAGCCGGCCCCCAACTCGCTGCCGCCTTGATGACCGCCAATAATCGGATAGATTCCGTGGAGAATACTGGCAAACGTGGATGGATGGTATCAATCATCTATGTCAAACCAACGGCGCTGCTTCGAAGATGTGTCCAGATGAGCGGAGCATACATTAACGGGCTTGATGGATGGATAGACCATCCACAACAAGGTTAATATTCGGAAAAGGCTCATCGGGAAGTCCGGGGGAATCAAACCGTTTGGAACACCACGACCTGAAACAGGTACGATATAGGTGGGAACATGGCTAACAAAGAAGAGATTTTGTCCGGATTGGAAAAGGCAGTAGTAACGGGAAAGAAGGCTGAGTCGATCAGGTTCGCCAATGAGATACTTGCTCAGGGGATCAAGCCCCTCGATGCTATCGATGCGGGCCTGATCAAGGGAATGATGGTCGTTGGTGAGAAGTACGCCGCCCATACCATCTTCCTGCCCCAGGTGCTGCTCGCCGCAGACTCCATGTATGGCGCCCTGGACATCCTGCTGCCGCACATCCCCAGAGAGGATGCGGCCAAGAGGGTGGACATGGTCATCGGCGTCGTCGAGGGTGACGTGCACGACATCGGCAAGAACATCGTCAAGACCATGTTCACCGCGGCGGGCTTCAACGTCCACGACCTTGGAAAGGACCTTCCGCCCGAGGAGTTCGTTAACGCCAGCAAGGCCAACAACGCCCAGGTGGTCGCCATGAGCACTCTCATGACCCCGACCATGGACAGTATGAAGGCGTCGGTGGACGCGCTTGTCGAAGAGGGTGTCAGGTCCCAGGTGAAGATCATCATCGGCGGCGCCCCGACCTCGCAGGAGTTCGCTGAGGAGATCGGAGCGGACATGCACGCTGTGAACGCCCAGGATGCGGTCGCCAAGGTAAAGGCGGCGCTGTGAGGAGGGACGAATATGGCAGATAAGATGAACCACATCGAAAGGGCCATGGCAGGGCTGACAAACCAGCCGGTGGACCGGCTCCTGACCTACCCGCTGGCCATGGGAGTATGCCGCAGGCTGATCAACGGGACCGGGATAACTTACCACGACTGGGTCTCTGACCCCAAGAAGTTCGCTCAGGCCTTCATCGACGGCCAGCGCAGGTTCGACTTTGACTTCGCCATCGGCCTCATGGACCTGTCGGTCATGGCCGGCGACCTGGGCGCGCACGTCCGCATGGACGAGCAGAACACCCCGTTCGTTGACGAACCCCTGATCAAGGATCTCGAAGGATATGAGAAGCTTGAGATACCCAACATCTCCGACCCCAAGACCAGGAGCAATGTCCTGGTGGAAGGGACGGGCATGTTCGTGGATGCTCTGGGCAAAGAGGTCGTCACCGCTGCGTTCCTGGAGGGACCGCTTCTGGCGCTCACGCAGACGAGGGGCGCGGAGTTCGTCTTCAAGGACATGTACGACAACGACTCCTCGAGGAAGGCCGTGCATACCGCTCTCAAGACCATCACCGACTACGACAAGGAGATGGTCAAGGCCTTCGCGCAGAAGAAGCCCGCTGGCCTGGTCTGGGACTACCTGTGGGGAAGCTACTCCTGCCTCGGTGACACCGAGTACGCGGAGTTCGAGGGCGACCACAAGTATGCCGGCTGCCTCAACGATCTCGTCATCCAGGAGGGCATGGCCAACTGTATCCACAACTGTGCGGACCTGCCGCACCTGGACACCCAGATCAAGGCGTGGAAGCCTGCCATCTACTCGATGGCATACTACCCCCTGATCCCCGGCTCACCGTCGGCAAAGGAGGTCATCCAGAACGGCTACGCCGACGTGTCGCTGATCGGCGGCAACATCGACCCGCAGGGCTTCGTGAGGTGGAAGACCGAGAAGATGGAGGACATGACCAAGAAGCTGTGCAACGAGGTCATAACCGAGCTGAAGGCCCGTGACCTTGGCGGCCGTTACTGCATCGCATCCGGCTGCGAGGTCCCGCCCAGCCTGACGACCAAGCTGGAGAACATCCAGGCCTGCGTGGACACCACCAAGAAATTCGGCACCTTCGCTTGAAATCTCTTCCAATCCCTTTCCTTTTCTTTTCATCTGCGTCAACGAAGTGTTTTGGTGGCACAGCGCCCTGCTTCGGACCAATAACTTTATCACTCGCTGAAAAAGTTCGGCTAGCCGGTATCGGGTCGACGATAGCGCGGGAGAGGGGGAGATGGTGGACAAGGAACGTGTTCTCAAAGGGCTCGAGCATGCCGTGGTCACCGGCAGGAAGGATGAATCGACCAGGTTCGCCAACAGGGCCCTGAGGGAAGAGATCCCGGCCCTCGAGGCCATCGATGCGGGCCTGATCAAGGGAATGATGGTCGTAGGGGACCGATATTCGGCTCACAAGATTTTTCTGCCTCAGGTCCTGCTCGCCGCCGATTCCATGTACGCGGCACTGGACATCCTGCTGCCGCACATCCCCAAGGAGGATGCGGCCAAGCGGCTCAATATCGTCATCGGCGTCGTCGAGGGTGACGTGCACGACATCGGCAAGAACATCGTCAAGACCATGTTCACCGCGGCGGGCTTCAACGTCCACGACCTTGGAAAGGACCTTCCGCCCGAGGAGTTCGTTAACGCCAGCAAGGCCAACAACGCCCAGGTGGTCGCCATGAGCACTCTCATGACCCCGACCATGGACAGTATGAAGGCGTCGGTGGACGCGCTTGTCGAAGAGGGTGTCAGGTCCCAGGTGAAGATCATCATCGGCGGCGCCCCGACCTCGCAGGAGTTCGCTGAGGAGATCGGAGCGGACATGCACGCTGTGAACGCCCAGGATGCGGTCGCCAAGATCCGCTCACTCCTCACCAAGTGAACAGCGAAAGGGACGCTGATACCAGGGGCATCGGCACAACGCTGGTACAGCATGGCTGGACATTCAAATCGTTATATAGTGTGTTGGCCATAACTTTCCGAGGAGTGACATGAAGATCGCTCAGATCGCTGGATTCTTGGGAAGCGGTAAGACCACATTGCTCATCGAGGTGGCGAAGCTCCTCGTGGACAAGGGCAAGAAGGTCGCCATCGTCGTGAACGATGTGGGTGAGATCAACGTCGATTTCAAGATCATCGAGTCGTACGGGCTCAAGGCCAAGGAGATCTCCGGAGGATGCATATGCTGCGAGATCGCCGGCAACTTCGCTAACACCCTCTCATTGCTCTACACCAATTTCAATCCTGACATCGTCATCGTCGAGCCTTCCGGGGTCGCCATACCGTGGGGGTTGAAGCGGGCCGCGGAGTACTCCGAGGCCGAGGTCCCGGTCACCATCGAACATGCGCCGGTCCTCACTCTGGTGGATGCGACCCGCATCGACACCCTCATGGGAACGGTGCGCCGCCTGGTGGTCACGCAGGTCCGCGAGGCCGACGTATGCCTCATCAACAAGGTGGACGCCGCCGATGATGCGCGCATCGCCCGGGCGGAGGAGCTCGTGAGGTCCGTCAACCCCAAATGCGGGATCATGCGGACCTCCACCCACACTGGCCTGGGAGTAGGGGAGGTGGCTGACATCATCGCCGACCGCACCTCCTCGAGGTACGACGAGGCCATGGAGAAGGCGCTACTGGAGAAGGAGTACGGGAGCGGATGAGCTTGGATGACGACCACGACGACATTCATCTTGCGATGCATCGCGAGGCCGACGAGCTGGGCAAGTTCGCCAGCCATCTGGCCGTGCGCTCGCCGCGACCGCTCTCCCAGGAAGAGACGGTGCGATTCCTCGACGAGCTGCTGTATCAGGTCACCAAGGAGTGCATGGACCACGGGGCGGACCTGGTCGGCCACGTCAAGGCGTTCCTGAGGTCGGAGGACGGCGCGATGTCGGCCAGCCTCATCGACATCGAGAAGAGGTCCAACGTGACGCACGATTTCAGCCACGGGGCCACGTTCCTGGAGGGCGACCTCACGCTGCACGTCATCGTCCATGGCATCTGGGACGACGTGGTCAAGGACAGCTCGCAGGCGGCCATGGAGAGGGTGTTCGAACAGTTCGGGATCGAGCACACCGTCCTGAAGGACTACTACGATACGGAGAAGAGCATCTCCCACCACATGAAGTGAGGTTATGAGCGAACGGGACGAAGAACGGATAGGGCCTCAGGACAGCATCGCTCCTGGCTACGCCCAGGCGATGAAGGAGCACGGCTTCGGCTGGAACACCCTGGCATCGATCAGGAAGATCACCTGCCCCAACTGCGGGTTCATGTTCTCCCTTACCTATGGGAGGACGATCGCCTGCCGGGGGTGCCCCCAGGCCACCAAGAGCTGCCCCAAGGCCAGATGCGCCAAGTGCGATCATGAGTTCTACATCCAGGAGATGCCCCACGTAGGCAACAGGTATGCGCAGCGCTCGGTGGCGGACCACATGTCCAGCATCGAGGCGACGTACAACGAGCAGGTGGGGCGCAAGAGACATCGCTGAGCGTTCCCTTCGGAGCGGGGCTCACTTCCCCCTCTCGAAGTAATGCCGGATGATGTTCTTCTCTCCCCTTTTCAGGATCTCGAAGACCGCCGACGGGGATTGGCCGGCGAGGGCGGCCAGTTCGCGCACCTCTATGCGCCGGGGGTAATCGTAGTATCCTTTCTCCAGCGCCAGGCGCACCAGCCTCTCCTGTTTCCTGGACACCATCGGCCGGTCGTCGGTCCGGGCGATCCGTATGATGTCCAGTTCCACCTGCCGGGAGCCTATGGCCTTGATTATGTCCGGTATAGAGCCTTCGCTGCCGGCCAGCATCTTGAAGTTGGCCCTGCCATCGCCCGGCGACCATGCCCTCTCCAGGAAGCAGCCGCCGGCCAGGATGGCCCAGATGATCCAGCAATCGCTCATGACGACCGAGCCGACGATCTGACCGTCCTTCCTGAGGGACGCATCCACCGCGGTGACGTCGGGACTGTCCCGGATCACCGAGATCACTTTGCCCAGGTCTGCCTCCGCCGAGCCAAGGGTGAACAGGGCCTGTCCCCCCGTCTTCTGCCAGGGTATGCACTCTGTGATGGTCACGGTGCAGTCCAGACGGGAAGCCGCATCCACCATCCAGAACTTCATCCCCCCTATCGATAGCTCGGCTTCCATCATGAGGCGCCCCTTAATCATGCCAACACTAGAAAATGATTACTGGCAGGCCCTCGGGAGATAGCATGATTGGGGCTAAATAGCGGAATGTCTTGTACTGGACATGCTGGTACGGGGTGAAGATAATCACTTCTCCGGAACATAACCAGCGCCGTAGAGGTGTATCAATGAACCTAGGACTTGGGATCGATACTGGAGGCACTTTCACCGATGCAGCGATCTTGGACCTTGACACCAAGAAGGTGCTCGTGAAGGCCAAGTCACCAACCACTTACCACGATCTCGCGATCGGCATCACAGGGGCGATCGACAACGCCCTCGCACAGCAGGCGGTCGATGTCAGGGACATCAAGATGGTGGGGCTTTCCACGACCCTGGCCACCAACTCCATCCTGGAGGGAAGGGGAGGGGACGTGGGCCTCATCGGCATAGGCTGGACGCCCGACAAGGAGTGGAAGTTCCCCTCCAAGGAGTCCAGGTTCATCAAGGGCGGCTACGACTCCATGGGCGGGATGATAGAGCCGCTGGACGAGGCCGAGGCGGAAAGGGTCATCGACGAGATCTGCCCCCATGTGGACGCCGTGGTGATATCGGGCAAGTTCAGCGTATCCAATCCCATCCAGGAGAGCACGGTCAGCGGGATGGTCAGCAGGAAGTACGGCATCCCGGTGGTACAGGCCAGCCACATGACCGCCGAGCTGGGCATCTACGAGCGGACCGTGACGGCCGTCCTGAACGCCCGCCTGCTCCCGGTCATACGGGAGTTCCTCCTGTCAGTGGAGAAGGCGCTGACAGAGAGAAGTATCGACGCAGCGGTGTACGTGTTCAAGGGCGACGGGGGGCTGATGAGCCTGGACGTCGCCAAGAAGATGCCCGTCGAGACCATCCTCTCCGGGCCGGCGGCCAGCCTCATGGGCGGCATGGCCCTGGCCGGGACGGACAGCTGCGTGGTGGTGGACGTCGGCGGGACCTCCACTGACATAGCATACGTCGATGACGGGTTCCCTCGGCTCAATCAGGAGGGCGCGATGGTCGGCAACTGGAGGACCAGGGTGCAGGCCATCGACATATGGACCGCCGCGCTGGGAGGGGATTCCGTTCTCCGCAACGACGACAAGGGCGACCTGACCCTGGGCCCCGACCGGGTGCTGCCGGTGTCAGTCGCAGCGAAGCGTTATCCCGCGCTCAAGGAGCGCATAGCTGCCCTTGGCACCGTGACGTTCTACGTGACGAGCAGGCCTCCGGCCGCCAACTTCTCGGCCAAGGACCGCAGCGTATACAACTTCGTGAAGGAGCACACCCCCTGCAGCATGCATGATGCGCTGACAGGCATCGACGATGTGGTCTTTGTCAAGGACCAGCTGATGAGCCTGAAGGCCAGGGGATACATCCTGGAGGTCGGGTTATCTCCCACCGATGCCATGGCGGTCAGGGGCCAGTACGGGAACGCGGACCGCGAGGCGGCCCTGCTGGGCTTCAGGATCTTCGGCGACCGCATCGCCGAGGAGCCGGTCTCGTTGGCGAACAAGGTCTTCGAGCTTGCCGTCACCCGCATCGGGGAGGAGCTGATCAAGAAGGGCGTCTCCGACACCGGCGCTGAGCTGGGCGATGAGACCTCCTTCGCCTCGCTCGCCAGGGGCAATGCCGGCGCTGGCAACCTGAAGGACTTTGACATCAAGGCTAGGCCGAGGCATCCCATCGTGGGGGTAGGAGCGCCGGCTCAAGTGTTGGTCAAACCGTTGGAGGGGCGGATGGACGCCGAGGTGCTCATCACCGACCACTATGACGTGGGCAATGCGGTGGGAGCGGTCCTCAGCCAGATCTCAGAGTCCATACTGGTGCAGGTGTACCCGAAGGACCTCAAGTATGTGGTGTTCTGCCCCGGCTCATCGCCCGTTCAATACTCGACGATCGATTCGGCCAGGGGCGCAGCGGTTTCCTACGCAGAGTACAACGTCAAGGAGAAGATGAAGAAGCACGACGCCGTGGACGTCAAGGTGCGTACCCAGGTGGAGGAGAGCAAGTTCTGCGACGGGTACGGCCAGGAGATGAAGTTCATCAACTGGATCAATGTGCGCGCCATCGCCACCGGCAAGCCCCGGCTCAGGGATTGAGCCGGGGTTCAGGCGCAGAGGAAGGCGGAACGATCACAGGAGGAGTAGAATGGAACAAAGCAAGGCGACCAGTTCAGGAGAGAGAGGTTCGAACTACGGGCTCGGGATCGATACTGGAGGAACGTACACCGACGCGGCGGTCCTCGACATGGAGACCGGCACGGTGCTATGCTCGGCGAAGTCGTTGACGACCCGCAACGACCTCTCGGTCGGCATCGGTAACGCCATCGAGAAGTTGGACCGTTCGTTGTTCCGGTGCGTCCGGCTCATCGGAATCTCGTCCACGCTGGCCACGAACTCGGTGGTGGAGGGGAAAGGCTGCCGGGTGGGGCTGATAGTCATCGGACACGAGGCCGCGGCCAACGTACCGGTGGACGAGATGGTGCAGCTGGACGGGGGCCATAATCTCCAGGGCGACAGGAAGGCGGAGCTCGACATCGACGGCGCCAGGGAGTTCGTCGAATCGGTAAAGACCAAGGTGGACGCCTTCGCAGTCTCCTCGTACCTCAGCGTACGGAATCCGGAGCATGAGATCGCGGTGAGAGAGCTTATCAAGAGCGCCACCGACCTCCCGGTGGTGTGCGGACACGAGCTGTCCTCCGCCCTGGGATTCAACGAGAGGACCATCACCGCCGTCCTCAACGCCCGGCTGATACCTATAATCACGGACCTCATCATATCACTAAAGAAGGTGCAGAAGAGCACCGGGATCACCGCGCCCCTGATGATCGTTAAGGGCGACGGCTCCCTGATGGACGAGTCGGTCGCCAGGGAGAGGCCGGTGGAGACCATCCTTTCCGGCCCGGCAGCGTCCATCATCGGCTCCAAAGCGCTGACGGGACTGAACGACGCCATCATCGTGGACGTTGGAGGGACCACGACCGACATCGGCATCCTCCGCGACGGGCGGCCCAGGCTGGACCCGGAGGGCGCCATCCTCGGCAACTGGCGGACCAGGGTCAAGGCGGTCGACGCCTTCACTTCAGGCATCGGCGGGGACTCTCGCGTGGTGGTCGCCGGAAGGAAGCTTCAGCTGAGCCCGCTCCGAGTGGTCCCGCTGTGCATCGCCTCCTCCACCTGGCCGTCCATCAAGCCCAAGCTGCAGGCGCTGCGCGGCACCCGCGCCAAGTGGGTGCCGTCCTACATGGACCTCGACTCGGTGCCGCAGTCGACCGAGCTATACACCTTCAACCGGCGATTCAACGGAGAGCCGCTCGGCCAGGAGCAGGAGAGGGTGCTGGAGCTGGTGACCCAGGAGCCTCGCACCCTGTACGAGCTGGCTGAACTGCTCAACGTCCACCCGCTCGCCCTGAACCTTCGCAAGATGGAGGGGCAGGGGATGATTCTGCGCATCGGGCTCACTCCCACGGACATGCTCCACGCCGAAGGCTCCTACGTGGAGTACGACGCGGAGGCCTCCCGCCTGGGCGTGGAGATCCAGGCCGCCAACGCCGAGATGGAGCCGGCGGAGTTCATCGCCACCGTCAAGCGCATGGTCATAGAGAAGGTCGCCGGGGAGGTCCTCAAGAAGCTCATCTACGAGGAGGCCGGCGAGGGCAAGATGTGCGACATCGCCAACAGCCTGGTCAACAATATGATCAAGGGCGATGGCAGGAGGGACTTCGCCGCCACCGTCCATCTGAACAAGCCCATCATCGGCATCGGAGCGCCGGTCGGAGCGTACCTGCCTGGCGTGGCGGAGATATTCCACACCCAGCTGGTGCTCCCGGAGAACAGCAGCATCGGCAATGCCGCCGGCGCCGTCTCCGGCAACGTGATGGAGAGCATGGAGATGCTCATCAAGCCGAAGAAGGGGATGGGCGCCATGGAGAACCCTCCCTGCACGCTTCACTGGATGCAGGAGAGGAAGGACTTCGAAAGCCTCTCGGAAGCGTTGGCGTACGCTCGCGAGGAGGGCGGCCGCCTGGTAAGGGAGAAGGCCATGGCTGCGGGCGCCGACACTGTGGAGCTGATTGTGGACAACCACCGAAAGGAGGCCAGCCTGGACCGGGGATGGGGCTCCAACATCCTGCTGGAGGTCAACCTGACCGTCACCGCGGTGGGAAAGCCCCGCCTATATTTCGAGGCGTGCCGATGAGCCAGATCAACGTGGTGATGTGCTCCGGCTTCTCGCCGTCCTCCCGCTTGGTGCGCAAGGCCCTGCGCCGGGTGGCGGAGAAGAAGGACATCAAGGTGATCTCCGTCTGCCCGCCGGACGCCGGCCTGGGCAAGTATATCGAGGAGATTGCCGGCCTCGATCCAGCCCACACCATGGTGGTAGAGGGCTGCGACGGCTGCTGCGGTACCATGGGCCTCATGCTTCAAGGCTTCACCGCATCGAGGACGGTGATCATGGAGAAAGTATCGGCCGTCGACGACAAGGCGATCGACAAGGCCGAGGAGTCCATCCTCTCGGCGCTCAAGGAGATGGGGCAATGAGGGTTGCCGTGGTGATCTGCGGAGCTAACGCCGAGAGGGCCATGATCATGGAGCGGGCGGTGGAGCTGTACTCCAAGAAGTACTACGATCGCGTCATCCAGTTCTCCGCCTGCACCGTGGCGCCATCGCCCATGATCCTGGAGATGAGCGGGGTGACGGGACAGCACACCGTAGCGGTGAACGGCTGCCGGAACCGGTGCGCCGACCTCATCCTGAATAGGGGCGGTGTTGAGCCGAGGGTGTCGGTGGTGATGGACGACCTCATCGACCGGCCGCTCGGCAAGTGCGAGAGCTGCACCCGGTTCATCTTTCCGGACGTCACCGAGGAAGAGGCGATGAAGATGGCCAAGGCCATGGGCCAGGCGGTAGAAGAGGCTTCCAAGGATTAACCGAGGGAGCCGATGGCCTCTCCGCGAATGGAGCGGCGGAGGGCCATGCTCTGCCGAGTGAGCGCCTTGATGTTGTCAGGAGCCACCCTGGCCAGCACTGGCATGGCGTTGGGGAAGGTCCTCTCGAACTCCTTGAGCAGGTAGGGATTCACCGCTCCGGAGCGCTTCATCCCCTCCATCGTCCAGTTGTCGGCGAGGTTGTTGACCCCTTCCATCCCGGCCTTGTGGAACACCTCGGCCAGGACCGACGTCACGACGGTGTTGTCCGAGATGATGGCGAACTCCGCCTCCCTAAGAGCGTACTCGTTGCCGTTGAACGAAACGGTCAGGCCGTCCCCCTCCCGGACCAGCTGGAACGTCTGGGCATCGGTGATCGAATCCCCGATGTAGCAGGTATCCTCCAGGCCGATGCCCGACCTCCTTCGTATGTCCAGGACCGCGGACGCCTTCTCCTCCCCTCCGACGGGATTGACGTCCAGAATGAACCGGTACGACGCGAGGTCGGTCAGCTCCTCCCAGAAGATCTCGTCGAGACGGCCGACCACTGCCTGGTCCTGGGGTGACAGGTCGTCGAGGGACCTCGCCCCTTCGGGGATGGGCGGAAGGCTCATGCCGGCGATCTCACGGGCGATGTTCTTCAATATCTCCGCCTCGTGCGCGTCCGTCTTGACCGAGTCCATCTCCAGGGCGGTGCAGTAGACGTTCTCCATCGGGAACCCGATGGCATCGCACACGGCGGTGATGTAATGCTCGTACGAAGTGGCGACGATGAACGGGGTCATGAACTCCTGGACGAAGCGCATCGTCTTCCTGGCCCCGGGAACGATGAGGATGTTGCGGCGGGAGAAGTCCAGCATGCTGCGGTCCGTCACCCCGCAGGCCTTCAGGAACGGCAGGATGAGGCGAAGGGTGTCCCCGGCCTTGTAGTTGGGGCGCTGGACCACGTCGGAGAGGATGTCATCATACCTCGACACGACCTTGAAGAACTCGCTGCCGTTCTCTATGAACTCCGAGCATAGCTCGTAGGCGTTGTCGTTCAAAGTGATTGGGCCTTCCCCATTGGAGATGAACTGCCGCCAGCCGTCGTTCAGCCCTTCATCGAGCCCCTCGAAGTCCATGCCTATTCCTCCTCGCCCATGTCACCGGACCGATCGCCGGAGCGGCGATTCCAGGCCGGGACGCTGTCCTGTCGTTCGAGAGCCGCACATAGCATGTGAAGCTTTCCCCCGCCCATATCGAAGGCGGTCGCCCGAGCTGCATCGGTCCAACGAGCGACCGGCACGTTCACAGCTCCTTGGCGAACCGGCGGAGGAAGCGCTCGTCCGGATATCCCTCCCGGCCGTAGGACGCCACGCTGAGCGCCGCCGCGGCCGAGGCGATCTCCCCGCATGCCTCCAAGTTCGCACCGTCCAGGTAGCCTGCCAGGAAGCCCGCCGCGTACACGTCCCCCGCTCCCGTGGCATCCTTCACCACCGTCCTCTTGGCCGGGATGGAGATCTCGCTGTTGCGCGTCACGATCAGCGAACCGTTCCCTCCAAGGGTGCACGCCACCACCTTCGGGCCGGCGTCCAGCAGCGCTCTCGCGCCTTCCTTCGGGCCCTTTCCGGTGAGCAATTCCATCTCCTGCTCGTTCACGAACATGATGCGGGTCCGCTCCAATATCGGCTCCAGCTGACTCATGCCTCTCCGGGCGTACATCTCCCCGGGCGAGAACGATACGTACACACCGTCGTCCAGGTAATCCATCAGCATCTTCTGGGACGCCAGGGCGCTGTCCGCAGCGAAGGAACCCATGTGGACGAACTTTGACGTGTTGAGGAACTCGACGTCCTCCTCGGTGTAGGAGAACATGTTGTTGGCGTTCGGGAGGACCAGAAGCGAGCGGTCTCCGTCGGATAGCAGGGAGAGGCATTTTCCACTGCTCTTGTGCCTCTTCACTCGCGTGATATCGACGCCGTCCATGGATCCGAGGATGAACTTTCCTTCCTCGTCCTTTCCCACCACTCCGAGGAAGGCGGTCTCGTATCCCAGGCGGGAGAGCGCGTACACTGTGTTGGCAGCAGAGCCCCCGCCGCTTCGCCCCACCAGTTGCGCGGAGCGCTCCATCTCCTCGATGAGTTCGCGGAACGTCTCTTCCGTGCCGTAGGTCTTGCTCCCGGGCGACAGTTCGGTGCCGCCGAACCGCAGGGATGACACCTCGTACAGAAGGTCGACGTTCAGCGCGCCGATTCCCACCACGTCCATGAACCACGCTTATAGACATGGTATTTAAAAATGGTTGGTAGTCACATGCCGGACGGCTCAGAACAGGTGCTCTGTCACAATTGCAGCGGGACCGCCCACCGAGCATTCCAACGTCCCGATGCCGAGCGCGGCCATTCTTCTTCGGACCTGCCTGACATTGTCGCGATGGCAGTTGATGTACACGGTGGCCCCGGTGTCGATGGAGAAGTGGCACCTTATGCCGTCCTTGCGCATGGCCTTCACCTCCAGTATGATGCTGACCGTCTCCGGCCTCCACAGCATCATCTCGTCCGCTCCGGTCATGGTGATGCCGTGCAGCAGCAGGGTGTCGGTCTCGGCCAGCCGTCCGATCTCGTCCACGTCCCCGTTCCGTATGGCCGATTCCATCCGCTCCAGCGCCGACGGGACGTATTCCAGGCGGGCCCTGAAGAACGGGGAGGACAGCACCTCGCGGTGCGCCAGGTCGGTGGTCTTGAGCGCAGGGACGAGGGCGCACACGATGGCCAGGTCGATGTTCTCCGAGGACGGTATGCGTCTCGATACGGAGTCCATGTCCCCTTCCCCCGCGTACCATCTGGAGAAGCCTCCGGTGACGGCCCTCGCCGCCGACCCCGCGCCCCGGCGGGCAAAGCGGGACAGCTCTTCGAGCGACAGGCCCAGTCCCAGCGCCCCTGCCGCAGCAACGGCCAGGGCGGCGAAGCCGGACGCTGATGCGCCCAGGCCGATGTTGGACGGGAAGTCGTTCACGCTCTGCATGCGCATCCCGCTCCGTCCTCCGGCCTCGGCGCCCAGGGCGTCGACCACGTCGAGGATGCGCTCCATCTCATCCTTCGATGCTGGCCGGCCGCCGATCAGCGCGCTGTCCCGCGGATGGCCGAACTCCACGGTGGTGTGCGTGCGCAGGGGCGCGGTGCACACCGAGATGGAGTCATGGAACGGCAATCGCAGCCGTTCGTCGCGAAGGCCATGGTACTTTACCAAGCCCTGGATGGGATGGGCGACGGCTGAGGCTTTCATACGTCGAACAGAACTGTTATGGACGGTTCGTCCTCGTTCACATTCAGCTCATGGTACGTGACGGCCTTTATCTCGCTCTTGGGAGAGTGCCTCTCAGGATCGTAAGCCTCGCCCTCCGCCTTGCACTCCAGACGGTCCGGCGATAGAACGACGTCGAACCTGCCCAGCACCAGGCCCCGGGCGTCGAATATGAACAGCACCTCGGAAAGGAAATTGTACAGGAGCTCCTCGTTGTCATCGCCCTCCACCGCGATGTCCACCTGCTCGCTGAACCGGACGGTGGAGGCGTCGATTATCTGGTCCATCATAGCGTAGGCGGCGTTCTCGAAGCATTCCTTCAGCGTGCGGCCGTGCGCCCTCACCATCAGGTCGGCGGTGTGCTCCAGAACCTCGTATCTCATCATATCGTCCCATCGTGCCACGCCGATAAAATGGTTGGCAGCCGCAGGCGGCCCATGGATGTTCGGGCGACGGCGGCGATATATAATGTTATATCCAGGTGCGTTTATCGGCCAAGCATGCGCATTCTGATCATCGGGTGCGGCTCCATCGGCAGCGTACTGGCCAAGGCGGTCCATGACATGCCGGAGGTCGACAAGCTCTACGTAACGGACATGAGCGCGGACTACGCCCGCCGCCTGGCGAACAACCTGGAAAAGGCCGAATATGTAAGCGGAAAGGGCGATCAGCTGTGCAAGGTCCTGCCCGAGGTCGATCTTACCGTGGAGGCGGCGAGCCAGGATGCCGCAAGAAAGTACGTGCCGTTCGTGCTGGAGAACGGCGTCGACGTCATGGTCATGTCGGTCGGCGTGTTCACGGATGAACAGTTCAAGGAGAACTGCTTCACCCTGGCCAAGAAGCACCGCTCCCACATCTACATGCCGTCCGGCGCCATATGCGGCACCGACGGCCTCCACGCCGCCGCCTCGGCCGGCATCTCAGAGGTCCATCTCACCACCAGGAAGGGGCCCAAGGGCTTGAAGGGCGCGCCGGGCCTGGCGATGCGCAACATCGATGTGGACGCCCTGACCGAGGCCACCGTGGTGTATGAGGGCAATGCCCGGGATGCGGCCATCCAGTTCCCCAAGAACCTCAACGTGGCGGCGACCATCTCCCTGCTGGGGGTCGGCTTCGATCATACCAAGGTCACCATCATCTGCGATCCGGCCGCCGAGCGCAACTCTCACACCCTGGTCGTCAAGGGCGACTTCGGCGAGCTCAGGTCGGAGACGCAGAACGTGCCATCGCCGATCAATCCGTCGACCTCCTATCTTGCCGCGCTTTCAGCGGTGGCGGCCGTCAGAAGGATCCTCGGCAACGTCTGGATAGGCGTTTGAGATCTGACTGCCCCGATATCTCGGCGACGTGCGCGCTTACGGACAGTTGCTCAGAGCAAACAGATGAACGCGCACCGTGATGCATGAGAAGGCGCGTGATGGTCAAAAATAAAAGAATACGCCCCTGAGGGGCGAAGGTTTTTACTTCTTCTTGGCCGGCTTCTTGGCCGGAGCCTTGGAAGCAGCCTTGGCGGGAGCGGCCTTGGCGGCCGGCTTCTTCGCAGAGGCCTTTGCAGCAGGCTTCTTCGCTGGAGCCTTGGCGGGAGCGGTCTTCTGGGGAGCAGGCTCCTCTTCGGCCTCTTCCTCGTCAGCCTCCCCCTCCTCGGCCTCCTCGTAGTCGAGGAAGTCAAGCATGGCCTCTTCCAGGTCGGCCAGCATCTCCATGGCATCGTCCTTCTTGTCCTTCTCCAGGAGGTCGAGGGCCTCGGAGACCATGTCCAGCATGCTTTCCAGTTCGTTGTCGAGATCCTCAAAAGCGGTACCTAGCGTGACCATGTGATTCACCCTTTTATTGTCTCAGATACGCTACACTCCTTTGTATTATATAAAAAATTGCGATTGTGTCGATCTCTCCGCGCTGCTTCCATTGCCTCGTCCGGAGAGTGGAACGAGCGGCGATACACCCCGGCGAGGACGCCATGGCGCCACCAGGGTTGGAAGAATTATATAATGAGCCGTCAATCCATAGGGCCGAGTGGGACATTATGAAGAAGATCGGCTGGTTCACGACCGCCAGGGGCCCCGGCTCCTATGGGCTTTTCAAGACCATGATGGAGCGCGTAAGGAGCGGCGACATCGACGCCGAGATCTCCTTCGTTTTCATCAACCGGGACGTCAAGGGCAACGAGTGCCGCCGAAAGCTGATCGAGATAGCCGAGGAGAACAGCGTTCCGGTCGTCATGCTCCCCTCCGATTCATTCAGGCCAGACCTCAAGGCGAACGACATGGGAGCGTGGCGGGATGCATACGGAGAGGAACTGAGGGAGCGCATCGCCCCCTACGACATGGACCTGGGAGTGCTGGCCGGCTACATGCTCATCATAGACCCGGAGACATGCCGCCGCTACCGGCTGATCAACCTTCATCCAGCGCTGCCTGGGACATACAAGGGAACGTGGAACGAGATCGTGCCTCGGGTGGCCGAGAGCGACGATTCTGCTTACGGCGCGACCATACACCTGTGCAGCCCTGTGCTGGACTGCGGAGCTCCCATAGCGTTCGATTCGTTCCCTCTCGAAGACCTTCGGGACAGCTTGCCCGGGGATGAGCTGGCCCCGGCGATCCGCCAGAGGGAGGTCGAGAGGGAGGTGCCTCTGCTGATGGAGGCGATAAGGATGCTCGTCGATGAAGAAGTGACGATACGAGGGGAAGAGCTGTTCGACCGTAACGGGCGAAGGCTGGACGGGCCTGCCGACCTGTCCGCAAGGGTCTCCTCCGCGGTCGATGGCCGCCATCGGGCGTAAGTATAAACCGCCACCCGACGCTCATGGTCCAGTGAGCCGATGAAAGCAAGAGCCCAGCGTATATTCTCCAGACTGGTAGAGCCAGTCGACGCGATCCTGCTCATGAACTCCGAGGAGCCGCTCCTCGATGCTTCCTTCTTCTACGCCACCGGCCTGAAGGGTGGCCTGTTCGAGGAGTGCCCCGCCATCCTGTGGCCGGATGGGCGGGTGCAGCTCATCACATCGAGGCTGGAGGAGACCTCCGCCAGAACGTCGAGCGCCGAGGTGACGGTGTTCTCCAACAAGGCAGAGCGGGATGCCTTGCTGGCCGACGCCCTGAAAGGAGTGCAGGACCTAGGGTTCAACGCGGCGGGCATCATCCATTCCAATGTCGGAGCGGTGAAGCGCGCCGCACCCCACGCCCGGTTGGTTGACGTCGGCGATGCCATCAAGGCGGCCAGACTGGTCAAGGACGCCGGTGAGATCGACGCCATACGGCGCGCGTGCATCATCGCATCGAAGGTAGCCGACGAGATCCCCTCCATCCTGAGAGAGGGGATCAGCGAGAGCGAGATGGGAGCCGAGCTGGCGTACCAAATGCAGAAGCTGGGCGCCACGTCCGTATCGTTCGAGACGATATCGGCGTTCGGCCCCGGTTCGGCGGAGCCGCACTACCTCCCCGGCGACCGAAAGCTCCGCCCCGGCGAGCCGGCGCTGTTCGACTTCGGATGCAAGTACGACCGGTACTGCTCTGACATCACCAGGACATACTTCCTCGGTTCCGTTCCTAAGAAGTTCGAGCGCGTGTACCAGGTGGTGCTGGAGGCGCAGCAGAAAGCACTGGAGGTCATCAGGGCGGGCGTCAAGGGCTCGGATGTGGATGCGGCAGCGAGGGACCACATCGAAAGCTCCGGCTTCCCCGGCGGGCTGATCCACTCCACCGGCCACGGCCTCGGACTGGCGGTGCACGACGGGGGCAGGATGGCGCCCAACGACAGCCTCGTTCTTGAGGAGAACATGATCATGACGGTCGAGCCTGGCATATACATCCCGGGTGAGGGCGGCGTGCGCATCGAGGACGACGTGCGCGTGACCAAGGACGGCTACGAGATGCTGACCTCGGCGGACAAGCGGCTGAAGGCGGTGTGAGCATGCGGGACGTCATGCTCAGGGCGTTGGAGAGGATGCGGGACCTGGGTGCGGAGTTCTGCGATGTTCGCTTTCAGGACAGCACCGACCTCATGATCCGGGTGTCCGACGGCGAGGTTCGCACTCTTACCGACGCCCGACTGTCCGGCTTCGGCCTGAGGGCCCGGATCGGCGGCTCATGGGGTTACTCGGCCATCGTTACCGAGGACAGTGGCAAGGTCCTTGATGCCGCAGCCAGGGCCGTCCGCTCTGCCAGGGCCGGAACCGCTACCGGAAGGCCAATACCCGACGGAAAGGCGATGACGGGGCATCATCCAGCGCGTGTGAAGGTGCATCCTTCCGACGTACCGGTGGAGGACAAGCTGTCCATGGCGAGAGAGCTGGACGCCGCCCAGCGGACCTCGGACAAGGTGGTGAACACCAACGCGGCGTACGTGGAGGAGATCAAGAGGACCGCCGTGGTCAACTCGCTGGGAGCCGACCTCGACTGGGAGGACGTGCGCCTTCGCCTGGTGGCCTCGACGGTGGCGGCTGAAGCCGGAAGGAGGGAGATGTACCACTCATTCATGGACGGCACCGGAGGAATGGAGGTTCTGAAGAAGAGGGACCTGCATGAGATGGGAGCGGCCGCGGCCAAGGAGGCCGTGGCCATGCTAGGAGGAATAAAGCCGCCGAGCGGCCGCATCACCTGCATCACCGATCCGGTCATTTCCGGCCTGCTGGCCCACGAGGTCATGGGACATGCATCAGAGGCGGACGAGATCGTGAAGAGGCGTTCGTTCCTCACCGACAAGGTCGGCCAGGCCGTCGCGAACGAGCAGATCACCATGGTGGACGACGGTTCGGTCGATGGCGCGCACGGCTCCATACAGTTCGACGATGAGGGGACGTCGTCCTCGCGCACGGTCATCATCGAGAACGGCGTGTATCGCGGGTACATGCACTCCCTGGAGACGGCCGCCGAGCTGAACGCCAAGCCGACCGGCAACGCGCGGGCTCAGGACTTCGGCCGTCGGATGTGGGTACGCATGACCAACACGTTCTTCGAGGCTGGCGATTGGACGCTGGAGGAGATCATCGAGGACGTGAAGTTCGGCGTCATCACCGACAGCATGATCAATGGCATGGAGGACCCAGTGGGCGGAGGCTTCGAGGCCAAGGCCCTGCGCGGATTCCTGGTCGAGAACGGACGGATCACCAGACCGGTGCGCTCCCTCACTCTGACCGGAAAGGCCCTGGACATCCTCAGGACGACCGATGCCGTGGGCGACCGCGTCCAACTGGATGCCGGCATGTGCGGCAAGGGCGCAGAGGACTGGGTCCCGGTCGCGTCAGGCGGCCCATACTGTCGCTCACAGATCATCGTGGGAGGTGACTGAATGGACCTTCGAGAACTGGCCGACAGAGCGCTCAAGGCATGTGGCGATGCTTCGCAGGCCGAGGTCTTCGCCGCCTCCGGGCGCACGGTAAGCGTGTACCTCGACGACGGCCGCATCAAGAACGTCGAGGAGAAGGATGACATTGGCATATCATTGAGGGTGCTGAAGGGGCGGCGCGTGGGACAGGCCTCCTCGACCTGCTCCACCATTGAGGACGCCGAGCGCTGTGCGAGAGCAGCGTCGAGGCTGGCCGACCTGGCCCCGGCCTCGAAGAGCTTCGACCGCCTTCCGTCACCATCAAAGGCGACGCTGGCGCCGAACAACTGGGACCCTCTGGTGGCGCAGCTGGGCGGGAGCACGCTGTGCGAGCTGACCTCGGCCGTGGCTGGAGCTGCCGAAGCCCGAGGCGTCAAGGTGCCCAAGGGCATGATACGCGGAGGGGCGGTGGAGACGCTGGTTCGAAACACCAATGGAGTGGATGCCGAGAACCGCTACACCGCGGTGTTCTCCGACTTCTCATCCATGACCTCCGGGCCCCAACCGGGGGAGGGCGTGGCGTCATACACCTCCCCCTGGCTGGAAGGTCTCGACCCCTATTGCATGGGCGCCTCCCTGGCCGAACAGGCCATGGCGGCACAGTGTGCGACGACGCTGCCCTCGTCGCTTCGCATTCCGGTGTTCATCGTGCCAGATGAGCTGGGGAACATGCTGGACATCCTGGTGGGATCGGCAGCGAGCGCCGACATCGTGCAGCGCAAACGGAGCCCCTGGGCGGGCAAGCTAGGGCAGCAGGTTGCCTCGCCTGAGATCACCATCGTCGACGATCCCGGGGACCCGAGGGCGGTGCTGTCGGCGCCGTACGACGATGAGGGCGTGCCGACCGCCGTGCGGCCGGTGGTGGAGAACGGCGTCCTTCGCTCGTACTTATACGATGCGTACTCCTCCTCGGTCAAGGGCCAAGCGCCATCGGGCAACGGCCTGCGCAGGGGGCCACACAACTCCCAGTACGTGTTCCGCGGCGGCGTTTCGGCCGGCCACTTCAACCTGCTGGTCTCGCCCGGAGGTCGGAACCGGGAGCAAATGCTGTCCTCGTTCGACCGCTGCGCCCTCATCGAGAAGGTCTCCAGCCCCGACGTGAACCCGGTGACCGGGGCCTTCGCGCTTGAGGTCCGCCTCGGTCATGTTTTGGAGCATGGCACGGTGAAAAGCTCGTTCAAGCACGCCCTGGTGGTCGGAAATCTGCTGGAGGCGCTGAAGAGCGTGGTGGCGATCGGCCGCGACGTCCAAGTGGTGCGATCGACCATCCTGCCCACCATCGGCATGGAGGGCATCGAGGTGGTGGTGGGCTGAGGTCCCTCAAGCATCCTTGATCCAGGCGATGTTCGTCTCCATGATGCCGAACTGCACCTCGCCGCTGTGACCAGACATCCGGGCGGCGTAGGGGAAGTTGTGCACCGGATCGACAAATTGCTCGGTCTGCACGTTGCCGTCGTCCTTGACCTCGATGCGCTGATAGCGGACCAACTTCCTATCTCCGAACTTCGTGGGGACCGTCTCCTCGCCCATCCGCGTACCGTCGGCGCGGACCGACCAGCCGGCCAGCACTCCACCCAGGTCCGAGAGGTCGGTGCCGTCGAACGGGAACGTCACCCGGGCGCGCTTGAGGAACGGCACGCCCTTGGGCATGACATCCACGAGGTACTCGCCGTTCTTGACCTTAACGACCTTGATGGCCATGATCCCCTGCACCTGGGCCGTGCCTACATTGCCAACGACCGAGTATATGACATGGTCTCCCTTCTTCAGCAACGCCTCGCCGGCCATGTTCATAACCTCCTGACCAGCACCTTCATGCGGTCGCCCACCGCCTCGAAGCGGCGCGGGTCTCCGATCAGTCGGCCGATCGGCGTGACCTCGGAGATGGCTTCCGGCTTCCCGTCCTTGCTGAGCGGCGTCGGCCCGTAGAAGATGCACATTGCCCTACCGGTAGGCCAGAAGGCGACCTCTCCTGCCTCCAGCACCGTCCGGCCGTTCTCCAGCATGGCGTCATCCACCGGGACCTCGAAGTATATCTCCTCGCCCCACGCGTTCGTCCTGGCCTCGAACGGAGCGGCCAGCCAAATGGCGTTTGCAGCATCGGTGTCGTTGAGATCGATCTCGAAATCGTTCTCCCCGATCATGAGAAGGATGCGTTTGTTCATGTTCCCATCCGATTAAGTGGACGGTGCTAGTTATCTCTTTCCCGGCGGGACGGCGACGGACCGGGCGAACGACGAATTGATTATATCGGAGAGGCAGAAAACAGGACTTGATGAATCCCGCAGACCTCTTCCTACGAGCCGTGGAGTTCTATGTCGTTCCCCTCATGCCGCCGTCGGCACTGCGGGACGAGGCGCATTCCATCCTATACAGCAGACGGTGGGACGAATCGTCCCTGTTCAGAGGATTTCAGGTTCGACAGAAGCGAGGGCGTGCGATCGTAACGTATCGGGGGCATGTCTGCCAGTTCATTTGTGAGAACTACCGGGAGCTGGAGCTGCCCGCCCTCAACGGTTACATGCTTCGCCATTCTCCAGGCCCGGGCGACGTGGTGGTCGACGGCGGTGCCTACCGCGGACACTTCACCATCCTAGCGGCCCGGATGGTCAGACCAGAGGGCAAGGTCATCGCGTTCGAGCCGGACCGACGCAACCGGGAGAGGCTTCGCGAGAACGTCGAGCTGAACAAACTTGACAACGTCATCATCGTCCCCAAGGGCCTATGGTCATCGGACCGCCGCATGGCCTTCTGCGAGTACGGGGAGGATTATTCCGCCCTCCCCTACGATGATCTTCACTGCAACGTCAATCTTAGGCATGAGGCCAACGGCGAGGTCGACATGGTCGAGCTGGACAGCGAGCTGAAGCGCCTGGGGATCGACCGCCTGGACTTCCTGAAATTGGATATCGAGGGATCGGAGATCGAGGCGGTGAAGGGCGCGAGGGACGTTCTAACGAACAACGACGTCAAGGTAGCCATCGCCTCCTACCACGAGGTCGAAGGACGGAGGACATGCTTCGCGCTCGAGGACATACTGACCGACCTCGGATATCAGGCGGAGACCAACTTCCCGCTGCACATCACCACCTACGCGCACAAGCCATCGATGGGTCGATGAACGCGTATGGGATGACGTTTCCATCCTAATAGGTGGATGCTAACGATGAATAAAAATGAGATAGGAAAGGGGTGTTTGGGAAAGGAGTTTACTTTCTCTCGAAGAGGGCGCGGATATCCTTGCCGACCTTCTCGATCTGCTTGTCCGCCTCTGCGGCCTCGAGCTTCTTCATGTTGGCCAGGTCGTTGGGCCACTCCTTCGTCCATTCGTCGGCGAACTTGCCGGAGTTGATCTCCTCGAGGATCTTCTCCATCTCCTTCTTGGACTCGGCGTTGATGACGCGGTCCCTGCGGGTCAGCCCGCCGAACTCCGCGGTGTTGGACACCGAGTTCCACATGTGCATCATGCCGCCAGACTGGATGAGGTCGACGATGAGCTTCAGCTCGTGCAGCACCTCGAAGTAGGCGATCTCGGGGCGGTAGCCGCCCTTCACCAGGGTGTCGAAGCCGGCCTGGATGAGCGCGGTGACGCCGCCGCAAAGGACGGCCTGCTCGCCGAACAGGTCGGAGGTCGCTTCCTCGCGGAAGTTGGTCTCCAGCACGCCGGCCTTGGTGGCCCCGATGCCCTTGGCCAGAGCGAGAGCGAGCTTCTTGGCGTTCCCGCTGGCATCCTTGTGCACGGCGATCAGCGCCGGCACGCCGAAGCCCTCGGTGAAGGTCTGGCGCACCATGCGGCCCGGCGACTTGGGCGCCATCATGATGACGTCGCAGGTGGCGGGAGGAGTGATGAGATCGAAAGTGATGGCGAATCCGTGAGCGAATTCCAGCGCGGCGCCCGCCTTAAGGTTGGGGGCGATCTGCTCCTTGTACACACGGGGCTGCACCTCGTCGGGGAGGAGCACCATTACTACGTCGGCGCCCTTGACCGCCTCGGGAATCTCGGCGACCATAAGGCCGTCCTTCTGGGCGTTCTCCCAGGACTTGCCGCTCTTGCGCAGGCCGACCACCACATCGAGGCCGGAGTCGTGCAGGCACAGCGCCTGCGCCCGCCCCTGGTTGCCGTAGCCGATGACGGCAATCTTCTTCCCCTTCAGCACGCCCAGGTCGGCGTCAGAATCGTGATAGATCGTAGTAACCATCATTCCACCGTTCTAGTTGCTCTCCGGCCTATTCGTACCCCGATATAAACAATGTTCGGCCGCCTTCTTCATCGCGCCAGCGTCCTTGTCGGCGCCGCATGCGACGAGGAAATCGGAGCCCTTGTCGGGCGACGATTCCCAGAAGCAGAAATAGTCCTCGTCGAGGTACTCCGCGGAGTTGACGTCTTGGAGAGCAGCAAGAGCATGCAGCAGCCGGCCGTTCATGTTGCCGGTGTTCGCTTCCACGATTATGGTGATGAGACCGTTGCTCCTGGCCATGAACGACTTCTCAACGTCTATCTTCCTCCTGCCCAGCTCCACCAGGACTCTCTGGAAGAGCCCCGGGGAGTCGTTTCCGACTATCTTCATAAGTTCCATCCGCACCTACCTCGTATGATGTTGTTGGCCCCGCCGCCCGGCGGGATCATTGGAAGGACATCCTCCTCCGGGTCGACCATGACATCGATGATATACGGGACCTCCGAGGCCACCGCATTCTGTATCGCTTCGTCCAGCTCCGAGGAGCGGTCCACACGGACGCCGTCCGCCCCGTAGGCCTGCGCCAGCTTGACGAAGTCGGGATTGTTCGCTAGCTCCGTCCCGGAGAACCTCCTCTCGTTGAACAGCTTCTGCCACTGCCGGACCATTCCCAGCCACCCGTTGTTGAACACCACCACGATGACGGGAAGGTCCTCCGAGACCGCCGTGGCGAACTCCTGGAAGACCATCTGTATGCTCCCGTCGCCGGCGATGTCGAGCACCGTCTTCTCGGGGAACGCGCACTTCGCGCCGATGGATGCGGGGAACCCGAACCCCATGGTGCCGAAGCCTCCGGAGGTGATGAACTGCCTTGGATAGCGAGCGTTGAAGAAGTGGGCCGCCCACATCTGGTTCTGACCCACCTCGGTGGTGATTATGCTGTCCTTGGGCAGCAGCTTGTTCAGCCGGGCTATGATCGTCTGAGGCAGCACCGGGCTCGAATCGAGGTCGATGACGCACTGGCATCGATCCCTTATGTCCCTTATGCGCTGCGACCAGGCCGACTCGCCCCTCTGCGCCGCCAGCCCCTCGATGATCCTCGAGAGCGCCCTCTTGGCATCTCCGACCAGGCGGACCTGGGTCCTTGCAGACTTGCCGGCTTCGCCGGGATCGATGTCGATCTGGATGATCTTGGTGGTCATCGGCAGCTCCGACTGACCGGAAGCGCTGCGGTCCGAGAATCGCGTACCGACGGCCAGGATGACGTCCGCCTCCACGAAGGCCTGGCGCGCGGACTCCCTGCCGTGCATGCCGATTATTCCGAGCGAGAGGGGATGCTCCTCTGGTATCGCTCCCTTGGCCATGATGGTGGTGGCGACCGGCGCCATGAGCATCTCAGCCAGGCGGAGCACTTCGGGGCAGGAGTTGGACCACAGGGCGCCTCCCCCGACCAGCAGCAGGGGGCGCTCGGCGCTCTTTAGCATCCTTATAGCATCGGAGAGCGCGGAGAGGTCCTCCAGCGGTGGAGGCATGTGGAACGTCTGCCGGAACGCCTCCTCGGGGACCTGCTTGTTCATGACGTCGCTCGGCAGATCGATGTGGACCGGCCCCATGCGGCCGGTGGTGGCGATGCTGACCCCCCGGTTGACCGCCTCCGGTATCTCCGCCGGGTTCAGACATCGGAAGTTGTGCTTGGTGATCGGCATCATGAGAGAGAACGAGTCGGCCTCCTGGAACGCGTTGTTGCCGATGGAGCCGGTCGCCACCTGCCCGGTGAGGACCAGCATGGGCGACGAGTCCACGTAGGCGGTGGCAACGCCGGTGATCATGTTGGTGGACCCGGGACCGGAGGTGGACGTGCAGACGCCCAGGCGTCCCGTCGCACGAGCATATCCGTCGGCCATGTGGGCCGCGCACTGCTCGTGGCGGACCAGCACGTGGCGTATGTCGGATGACAGCAGGTCATCGTAGAGGGGCATGGTAGTCCCTCCGGGAAGCCCGAACATCACTTCAACGCCTTTTTGTTCCAGAAGCGTGAGAACCGCTTTTGAACCTCTCACAATTAACACATCCCAACAATGAGCGAGGACACCCTATACTGGTGGATGCCTCTACCTAATCAAGACTACCACTACGCCCAAGACGGAAAAGACCGAGCGGTCAGTGGGGTAGCTTGACATTGAAACCGAAATACGGACCATGGTATATAAACCATTGTGAGTGCGCGCATCACCACCGAAAGCATGGCCTTCTGCGTTCCCCCGCCTCAGTAACGACAATGATTAATCTGCCCTTGGCATCATCCCGTTGACATTCCGGGGTTGAGATACCGCAATGGTCATCATCATCGACCCCTATCTATCAGGAACGGATGTGCATATAACATGAAGGTAAGGGTTGGCATCAACGGGTATGGCACGATAGGAAAGAGGGTCGCCAGCGCGGTGGCGGAGCAGGACGACATGGAGCTGGTGGGGGTCACCAAGACCCGGCCATCGTACGAGGCCCACCTGGCCTGCGCTGAAGGCATCCCGCTCTATGTCGCCAAGGCCGAGCAGGCCGGCGATTTCGAGAAGGACGGCCTCAAGGTCGAGGGCACCCTGGAGGACCTGCTGGGCAAGGTCGACATCGTGGTCGATGCCACCCCCGGAGGGGTTGGAGAGGCGTACCGCCCGATGTACGAGAAAGCAGGGGTCAAGGCCATCTACCAGGGAGGGGAGGACCACGGCCTGGCCGGGGTGTCGTTCAACGCATATGCCAACTACAGTGAGGCCTGGGGCGCCAGATTCGCTAGGGTCGTCTCGTGCAACACCACCGGACTGGTGAGGACGCTGTTCCCCCTGGACCGGGACGTCGGCGTGGAAAGGGTCAACGCCACCCTCATCCGCCGCGGCGCCGACCCGTCGGACAACAAGGGTTCGGGGCTGAACACCCTGGAGCCCTCCCTCAAGCTGCCCACCCACCACGGCCCGGACGTGCAGACCATCATGCCCTGGGTCAACATCACCACTATGGCCGTCAAGGCGCCCACCACCCTGATGCATGTCCACTGCATCATCGCCGACCTCAAGAAGGAGGTCAGGGAGAGCGACGTACTGGCGGCGTGGGACGACGTTCCCCGGGTCCGGCTGGTGAGCGGAAAGCGGGGCATCAAGGGAACGGCCAACATCATGGAGTTCGCCAAGGACCTCGATCACCACCGCGGCGATTTCATGGAGATCGCGGTATGGCAGGACGGCATCAAGGTGGCCGGCAAGACACTGTACTACTACCAGGCGGTTCACCAGGAGAGCGACGTGGTGCCTGAGAACGTGGACTGCATACGGTCCATGATGAAGATGGAGCCCGACGCTGCCCGGTCGATCAAGAAGACCGACGACAGCCTGGGCATCGGCAAGTGATGCCTCGGCCGCCCGGGCCGGGCGGCCGCCCTTTATGATTTACCGAATAAGGCGGAGGGAAATCTTTTCGCGCGAGCTCAATGCTCTCCCTCGTCCTCCTTCAGCTTCTCCACTCCCGGGCAGTTGGCGCCCTCGCACGCCTCTCCCTTCTCCTCCAGCGACCTCAGGGCGGGGCAGGTGTTGACGTCCTTTCCCGCCGGGCAGACCTTCCTCTGGATGACCGGACAGGTCCTGGTCCCCCGGGTCTTGAGCAGCGAGGCCCCGATGGCCACTGCCAGGATGGCCACGATCACGACGAGGGACCACTCCACCGGGACGTGCATGTCCATGCCCGTGATTGGTTCCGTAAGAGGGAGCAGCATCTTGATGCCAACGAACGACAGGACGCCGGCCAGGCCGTACTTAAGGTAGCAGAAGGCGCCCAGTATGTGTGAAAGGGCGAAGTACATCGACCTCAGGCCCAGGACGGCGAAGACATTGGAACTGTACACGATGAACGCGTTGGTGGTGATGCCAAGGATGGCAGGGATGGAATCGACGGCGAACACGATGTCGGTCGTCTCGACCACCAGCAGGGCGATGAACATGGGAGTGGCCCACAGGATCAGCTTCCCGGCCTTGGCGCCCGTGCCCGGCTTCCGGACGAAGAACGCATCGCCCTCGTAGTCGCTGGTCACCGGCATGAACTTGCGGAAGAGGCGTACCAGGATGTTCTTGTCCGGCGATCTCTCCTTTTCCTCCTTGTTCCTCACCATGTTTATGGCGGTGATGATCAGGAAGGCCCCGAAGATGTAGAGGATCCACTCGAACCTCTCCACCAGGGTGACGCCGGCGAATATGAATGCCATCCTGAACACCAGCGCGCCTATGATGCCGTAGAACAGCACCTTATGCTGATCCCTACGAGGTACGCAGAAGGCGCCGAAGATGAGGATGAACACGAACAGGTTGTCCACGCTGAGCATGAGCTCTAGGAGATACCCGGCGGTGAACTCTATGCCAGTGATGGGGCCCATCCAGATATAGATGCCGATGTTGAAGGCAATGGCCACGCCGACGAACAGGGCGACCTGCATCATGGCCTCCCGGGGCTTGATTATGTGCGGTTTTCGGTTTATGACCCCTATATCAAGAAACAGCAGCGCAGCAACGATTGCCCCGAATATGATCCATGCCAGGTCCATGTCTGTCAATTGGTTGACCCCCGAACGGAGATACGGACCGGGGACGGCTTCCCGTCAGCGCCGGTCGCGCCACCAGTCGTGTTTTCCACCCTAAGAACTCTGAATATAAAGGTTATTTCTCACTGGGGCATCGGTTCCTGATCTCAGAGGGCTTCCGTCAGTACTGCTCATGAACCCTAATCACGGGGGTCGAAGAACCACTCGCTGACGTAATCCTCATCCAGCGCCCGGAGGAATCGTTCATCGTCCCTCCGCACCGCCACCCGCTCGGACGCCTGCGCGGCCGTGTGCTCCAAATGACAGGAAGGACAGAGCGTCATAAGATTCCCCGGGTGGTCGCTGCCGCCCTTCGAGCGAGGAATGATGTGATGCACCTCCAGGCTCTCCCACCGATTGCCGCCCCTGCCGCGGCGGAGGGTGGGATCGAACACCTGGCGGCGCCTCTTGCCAAAGACGGCCCCGCATTGCTGACACCGGTATCGGTCCCTCCTCAGCACGGCGCTCTTCATGCGTTTCCATATCAAGCGGCGCACTACGTCGGACGTATGGTCCGGATATGGCAGCTCCCTTGTCCCCTCCGGATAGAAGCGCTCTCCTTCCCGACGGGTCTCACGCATCATCTTCAGCGCCGCCTTGGATGATGACCACGCCTCACACAGCTGCTGCGACGTCGAACCGTCTCGATGGCGACGGCCGCAATGTGGGCAGGGAACCATCGCAGCCTTCGGCGCCTCGTCCCAGGAGCGCCATGGGCACACCGATGCCATGGTCGTTCCGCACCGCAGCGGACGCCTTCCGCCATGAGATCGAAAGATCAGTACCAGAGTGCCGTCCCCGTCGAGGCGTGAACTCTCCAGCCAGCAATGGCTCTCCTCCTGCGGCAGCAGGCGGTGGCGACAAGGGGGCACCCCGGTGCCAGAGCTCATGGTCCGCCTCTCGGCATCTCGGTCATGCCTAGTACGCTTCCAGGGAGCGATCCGACGGAACATTGGAGCTGTCGTCATCGTGCTTTTCTATGATGTATGCCCCCACCGAGGCGAAGCAGGTGCTCAGCAGGATGACCACCGCAGTGATGGCCCCGATCATGTTGCCTACCTCTCCGCCCACCACTCCCAGGGAAAGGGGCAGGGAGGCCAGGACCGCCGCGGCAAGGCCGCGGGGGAGCATGAACAGCAGCGTGGTGCGGTCCTTGCGGTCCTTGCACAGCAGCCTGCCCAGCGAGCCGGTGACCGCTAGTCTGCCAAGCACGATTACGTTGAAGATGACCACTCCGGCCAGTATGTCGATCGGAGAGAGAGCAATGGTGGAGAGCACCAGCCCCAGGTATATGAAGAAGAATGTGCGCACGAAGAAGGATATCTCATCATGGAAGTCGATGATCTTGGGGTCGCAGCAGTAGTCAAGCCTCTTGCGTATCGGACCGGGCAGCGACCCGCTGTTGCCCATGGTGAGACCGAACACCAGGGCGGCCATCGCCCCGCCCCCCATGCCCACCAGTAAGGTGGAGATGGAGAACAGCAGGAGCATGAAGGCCAGGGTGATCATGTAGGAAAACGACTGGCCAGCACGTTTGAGAACGCTCAACCAGATCACGCCTCCCACCAGGCCGAGAGCGCCGGAGATGAGGAACGCCTTGAGAACGTCAATGCCGGCCGCCTTCAGGTCCGTGGCGCCGGAGGCGATGATGGCCATGATGGCCATGGCCCCAGCGATGTTCAGCACATCGGTCACCGCCGCCTCCAGGGTGACCATGGTCTTGACCTTGAGGGAGACGTTGAGCTCTTTTACCAACGGGATGACGATGGCTCCGCTGGTGCCGGCCAGGATGGTCCCCAGCAGCAGCGACTCGCCCAGGGTCCACCCCATGGCCAGCAACGACACCGAGGCGATGGCGAAGGTGGAGACAATGAACGCGGCGAGAGTGAATATTATCGCCCGGTTGAAGGATGTCAGCACGTACTTGAGCTTGAGGCCCATGCCCGCCTGGAGCATGATGATGGACAGTGCCACCGCCGCCACGTAGGTGGTGGCCTGGGAGATCTGGGACGCTAGGCCTTCGTCGACCGCGCCGGTGACCCCGGGGCCCAGTAGCACCCCGAACAGGATGAGGACCAGGACGTCCGGCGCTCGGTACCTGACGAACAGCTGGTTGGCCACGAATCCGACGAAAAGCGCGACCGAGATGATGAGAAGAAGAGTGCTGGAGTCCATCCCTATCGAGGCCAGAATGACTTGATGCATTAAATCTGTTTACGTCGCCATAGAAACATCGAACCGCTCCATGGAGAGTGGAACAATCGAGCCCACCTGGACCGGCGGCTTGTGGAAGAGCGCAACAAATCAGGACAGAGCGGCCATTGAGGGGCATGCCCGGTCACACACCCCACGGACGGACGACGCCCGCAGGGCCCGCCTGCCTCGGGCAGGGCAAGTCCGCATGAGCGAACTCACGAACCTGTCCGATGGGCGAGGAGGCCATCTCCAGTACCCTCAGTATGATGGAATGAGCGGAAAGATTATCCATCACATGCAGTATCGTGGTCGCATACCTGTCAGTTGGAGCCGGGGACCAAATGAAACAGTTCAACACGCTAGATGATTTTGATTTCGAGAACAGGACCGTTCTTCTTCGCGTGGACATCAACTGCCCTCTCAATAAAAAGACCCTCGAGCTCGAGGACGACAACCGCATCAGGCAGACCGTGCCCACCGTGAGGGAGCTGGTGGACAAGGGAGGCAAGGTCGTCATACTGGCCCATCAGGGCCGCCCCGGCGACTGGGACTTCGCCAGCCTGGAGCAGCATGCCGCCGTCCTGACCAGATACCTCGGCCAGCCGGTCAGATACGTGGATGATCTGGTGGGCGAGGAGGCCGTCGCAGCGGTCAAAGAGCTCGCTACCGGGAGGGCTATCATGCTGAAGAACGTTAGAGAGCTGCCGTACGAGCTGGAAAAGAAGAGCATGCAGGAGCATGCCTGTTGCGAGCTCGTGACCAAGCTCGCCCCTCTCGCCGACTACTACGTCAACGACGCTTTCGCCACCGCCCACCGCTCACAGTGCTCCTTGGTCGGATTCCCGAAGGTGCTGCCCTCAGCGGTAGGGCGGCTCATGGAGAAGGAGCTGACCGCGCTGGCATCGGTGTTCGAGGACCCCAAGCATCCCACCGTGTTCGTGCTAGGGGGAGCAAAGTTCGGAGACTCCCTGCGCCTGATCGAGCGGGCGCTGGACCGCGGGACCGCCGACTGGGTCATTTGTGTAGGCCTATGTGCCAACGCGTTCCTGCATGTTCGCGGCTACGATCTTGGCGAGGAGAGCATTAAACTGCTGGAGAGCGAGCTGACGCCCGAAGCGATGGAGCAGGCGAGGCGGCTTTTGAGAGAGAAGGGAGAGAGGATCCTGCTGCCCTTCGACGTTGGCGTTGACGATGGCGGGCGAAGCGACGTGTTAGTTGGGGACCTGCCCCGGGGGCCGGTGCTGGACATCGGCAAGGGGTCCATAGACAAGTTCTCCAAGGTCCTGTGCAACGCCCGCACAATATTCATGTCCGGACCGGCCGGACTGATCGAGCGGGAGGAGTTCGCCCTCGGAACGAGAGAGCTCCTACGCGCGATGGTGCGTTCTAACGCCTTCACCTTGGTGGGTGGAGGGCACACCGTGGGAGAGGTGGAGAGAATGGGGATCTCCAGCAAGTTCTCGTACGTCAGCACCGCCGGGGGAGCGCTGGAGACCTTCGTGCTGGGAAAGCCTCTCCCGGCGGTGGAAGCGCTCAAGGCCTGCAGAAAGGCCTAGAGCACCTTCCTCATCCGTTCCAGCGCCTCTTCGATACGACTTTCCGGCTGGGTGAGGGCCATCCTGACGAAGCCTTCCCCGTTCTGCCCGAACCCGGTGCCCGGCGTCACGACGACGCCGACATCGAGCATCTTGTTGGCGAACTCCAGGGAGTTCGCTCCAACGTTGAAGAACAGGTAGAACGTCCCCTTGGGCATCTTGACGTCAAAGCCCAGGTCGCGCAGCCCCTTCACCATGATGTCACGGCGCCTCTGGTACACGTCCACGCTGTCCTGCACCATCTTGGGCCTGGTCGGCCCGGTGTATGCGCCAAGCGCCACCGACACGGCCTTCTGGATGAACTTCGGCGTCCCGGAGTCGATCTGGGACTTGACCTTCTTGAGGCCGGCCACCAGGGAGGCGTCGCCCACCGCGTATCCGATGCGGTAGCCGGTCATGTTGAACGTCTTGGACAGGGAGCCGAACTCTATCGCGTGCCGGCCGAATTCCAGAACCGACGGCGCGATGTAGTCGTCGAACGTCATCTCCGAGTAGGCGTTGTCGTAGCATAGGATGGTCCCGGTATCGTTGCACCATCGCAGCGCCCTTTGCAGGCTCGCCCTCGACGCCACCGCTCCGGTAGGATTGTTCGGGTAGTTCAGGTACATCATCCTGGCATCCTGGGGCAGATCGCCGTCGAGGTCCGGGAGGAAGGAATCGCCCTCGTACAGAGGGAACTTCACCGGCACGGCGTCGCACAGCGTGGCCGCTCCCTGAGAGTACACAGGATAAGCGGGATCGGGGCACAGGACCTTCTCGCCGGGATTGACGAACGCTCTTGCTACGTTGGCCAAGCCTTCCTTGGAACCAAGCAGGATGGCGATCTCGCGGTCGGGGTTGAGCTCCACGCCGAAGCGCTTCCCATACCACTCGGCGATCGCCCGCCGGGTGTCCGCCTCGCCCTGCGATGACGGATACCTGTGATTGGCAGGGTCGTCCAGCTGCCGCTTCACCTCCTCCACCAGGGGGCGGGGGGTCGGAAGGTCGGGATCGCCAATGCCAAAGTCGATTATGTTCACACCCTGTGCGATCTTCTTGGCGACCTTCTCCTCTATCTCCGCGAAGAGGTAGGGGGGCAGGTTCTTCAGCCTGTCAGCGAAATCATATGTCATGGTCATTCCTCCAGTTCGCCGCGGAACACCCGCACCGCCGGTCCGGTCATCCTTACCGAGGAGAGATCCTCCGCGACGTTTATGCTGAGCTCCCCTCCGGGGAGCCTTATCCTTACGTCCCGTCCCAGGGGAGCAATACCCCTTAGCCCGGCCGCCACCGCCGTGGCGCATGCCCCGGTGCCGCAGGCCTGGGTCCATCCGGCGCCTCTTTCGAACACCGCCACGCTCAGCGCGTCGCCCTCGATGCATACGAACTCGACGTTGGTGCGGCGAGGGAACATAGAGTGGCTTTCCAGCTTCGGACCCAGCGTCCGGACCTCGTCATCTGTGAGGGGGTCGAAGATGATGAGGTGAGGGTTGCCCATGGAGACCGCCGTGCCGGTGACGGTGCGGCCGTCCACCTCCAGCGTCCCGTCGACGAAGCGTCCCTGCCCCGTCATCGGGATGTAGGGGCGCTCGAGCCGCGGGGCCCCCATCTCCACCGTGGCCGCGACGGCCACGCCGCCTCTGGCCTGGATGGTGATGTCCTTGATCCCCCCCAGGGTGTTGATGCGCATCCGCTCCGACGGAACGATGGAGAAGTCGTACAGATGCTTCGCGACGCACCTTATGCCATTGCCGCACATCTCGGCCTCGCTCCCGTCGGAGTTGAGGACCCTCATGAACGCATCGGCGTCCCTGTCGGGACCGATGTACAATATCCCGTCGGCGCCCACGCCGGTGCGGCGGTCGCACACCCTCCGGACGAAGTCCGGATCATGGGGGACCGTCAGGTTCGGGTCCTCCACCACCACGAAGTCGTTGCCCAGCCCGTGGTACTTCCAGAAGATCATATCATCAGCCGAGCGGGGATCCGGTCGTGGGACAATAGGTCGTCTATGCTCTCCTTCTCCCGGATGAGGTTCGTTCTTCCCTGCCTGACCAGCACCTCGCGGCACTTAGGGCGCATGTTGTACTGCGAGCTCATGCTGAAGCCGTAGGCGCCGGCATCGTACACCGCGAGGAGGTCGCCCTCCTCCAGCCGGGGAAGGAGCCGCTCCCTGGCGATATGGTCCCCTGACTCGCATATCGGCCCCGCCACGTCGTACACCATCTCGCCTGGCCGGCCGAACTTGTTCGCTACCGCGACGTGGTGGTACGAGCCGTAGAACGCTGGGCGGACCAGGGTGTTGAACCCGGCGTCCACGCCCGCGAACATCTTGTCCGGGGTCTCCTTCAGGTCGACCACGGTGGTGAGAAGCACGGTGGTATCGGCTATGATGTAGCGGCCCGGCTCAACGATCACCTGCTGGACGGAGGTGCCGTTCTTTATCCTGCTGGTCACCGCCTCCGCGAGGACATCGAGGTCCATGGGGGACTCCTCCGGACGGTACGGGATGCCGATGCCGCCGCCGATGTCTATGAACTCCAGCTGCAGGCCCAACTTCGACTCGAGCTCCTGGGCGACGGATACCAGAACGTCGGTCACGTTGGCGAACGGCTCCGCCACCTGCACTCCGGCCCCGATGTGGGCATGCAGCCCGACCGGGCGGAAGCCCAGCTCGATCGCCCTAGAATAGGCGTCGATGATGCGGCCCTTCGGAACGCCGAACTTGGTGGAGCGCGCCCCCGTGACGACCTTCTCGTGATGGCCGGCCCCGACCTCGGGGTTCATGCGGAAGGAGACCGACGCCCCGGAGGTGATGTCGGCCAGACGCTCCAGCTCGGAAAGGGAATCGATGTTGATCGTGATGTTGCGGTTCACCAGGGCGCTCAGCTCATGGTTGGATACGTTCACCCCGGTGTAGAGGATGCGCTCCGACGAGAACCCTGCTCTCATGCATGCCTCCACCTCGCCGATGGATACCGCATCGATGCAGCTTCCCTCCTGCTCCAGCACCCTCAGGATGGCCAGGTTGGAGTTGGCCTTGCACGCATAGTTGATGCGGGTCGGCATGCGCCGGGAGAACGCTCCGTACACCGCGCGGTAGTTCGTCCTGACCGCGTCCTCGTCCGTCACGTACACTGGAGTGCCGTACTCCTCCGCCAGGTCGACCGCTCTTGCCCCTCCGATGAGCATCTGATCGTCCACGCTCTCGAACTTCCTCATTCAACCACCTATGAACGTTCTGTGAATACATCTGATGACGTCCGCAGCGATCTCGCTGGGGACCATGAAGTTGAGCGCCACGTCCGACGCCCCCTCCGATATCATCTCCACGTTGGCGCCTGATGCTGACACCGTGGAGAACACCTTCGCGGCAACGCCGAAGGTGTTTATCATGTTGTCCCCGACGCAGCAGATCAGGGACACGTTGTCCTTGACGGTCATCTTCTCTATCTGGCCCTCATGGAGCGCCTTCAGCTTGTCCAGCACGCAGGGGATGGCCGGCGTCGGCAGGGCGACCGCCAGGGTGCTGAGCGAGGTGGATATGGCATAGGTGTTCACCGCCGCCTCGCTCACCGAGCCGATAAGCCTCGATATGAGGCCGGGATTGTAAACGATCTCGGACGAATATATCTTGATGATCGACAGCTCGCCCTTGGCCGCCACGCTGCGGAGGATCTCGGGCGAGTTGCATCTCTGGTTCCTTACCAGCGTGCCGCGGCCGTCGGGGTTGAAGGTATTCTTCACCATCAGCGGAATGGACTTCCGGCGCACCGGTTCGACCGTCCGGGGATGCAGCACCTTGGCGCCGAAATACGCCAGCTCGGCCGCTTCGCTGTAGTCCATCTCGTCGATGGTCCTTGCCTCGGGCACCACCCGGGGGTCGGCGGTCATGAAGCCGTTGACGTCGGTCCACACCTCGTAGCAGCTGGCGTCGATCCCGTTGGCGATGACCGAACCGGAATAGTCGGAGCCGCCCCGGCCGAACGTGACGGGCCGACCAGAGCTGTCGGCGCCGTAGTAGCCGGTGATGACGGGCGTGATGCCCTTGTCCAGCAGCGGAACGATGGTCCGGGACAGGTTGGCATGCGTGGCCGCCAGGTCGGCTGAGCCGTTGGTCGGGCTTCCCTCGGCCACGATGCCCGCCTCCTCCGAGGAGAGGGCGACCGCCGGAACGCCTTTCTCCCGGAGTATGCTGGCCAGCGTGATGGTGCTGAGCCTCTCTCCCCAGCAGAAGATGGCATCCTCCAGGACGGGATCCGGGCCGCTGCTACGGCGGGTCTCCAGACGTTCTCCCAGCGATGATAGGCTGGCGTCCAGCTCGGCGAGGTATTCGGTGAACCGCTCCTCGGACATCATCTTGGCCGCGGCGGAGGAGTACTTGTCCCTGAGATGCTCCAGCACTGGCGGCACCTCGGGATGTTCGCGCATGCGCTCGATCAGGTAGTTCGTCACCCCGGACATGGCCGAAACGACCACGACCGTCTTCGCCTTCTCCCTGCCGATTATGGAAGAGGTCCTCTCCAGAGCGTCGACGCTGCCCATGGAGGTCCCTCCGAACTTCATGACCTTGATCATATCCCCAGCACCTCCCTCATGGTATGGACCTCACCGTCGTTGCGGCCGGCGACCCACCGGATGGCCAGAACGCAGCCTTCCGCGAACGCTTCCCTGGAATGGGCGCGGTGGGTCAGTTCGATCCTCTCCTTCCGTCCGGCGAAGATCACGGTGTGCTCTCCCACCACGTCGCCGGCGCGGACCGAATGGATCCCGATCTCCTTTCCTCTGGCGCCCACGTTGCCTTCCCTTCCGCATACCATCTGCTCGATGCCGGCCGCGCGGGCGATAAGCGCGGCGGCCTCCCTCGCCGTTCCCGAGGGGGCGTCCTTCTTCTTGTTGTGATGGACCTCCACGATCTCCACGTCGTACCCGGGGAGGGCCTTGGCCAGCTCCTCGCAGGTCTTGAAGAACACGTTGACTCCCACCGAAAAGTTCGGTGCCAGCACTGCGGAGCCGCCATTGCTTCTCACCGATGAACAGAACGATCCCATGGGGCCATCGGCTATGCCAGTGGTGCCTATCACGTAGCCCAGCCCTTTTCGCGCCGCCCGGGCGAGGTTCGCTTCCGCCGCGGTCGGGGAGGTCAGGTCCACATATACGTCTGCGGCCTCCACCGCCTCCGCCAGGCGGGAGGCGCCAACCGCCCGTACGCCTGGAGCGATCTCCACACCTATGCTGGCGCTGCCGTCCGATACCACCGCGCCTACCAGCACCATGTCCTGCTGACCCTTCACCAGGGCGCAGACGAGCTTACCCAGCCTGCCGGTGGCTCCGCCTACCACGACCTTGATCATGAGCGCCTCCGTTCAGATGAGATCGTACTCTGCCAGGACCTTCTTCAAGGATTCCAGGTGCTCCGGGCTCATTTCGCACAGAGGCATTCGCAAGGGGCCGGCGGGGAGTCCCATCAGCCCGACCGCCGTCTTGACCGGCTGGGGATTGGTCTCCAGGAACAGGGCGGAGAACAAGGGCAGGAGCCTCCGGTTGGTCGCCCTGGCGTCCTCGAGCCTGCCATCGAGCATCCCGCCGACCAGCTGGAGCATGAGCTCCGGAACGATGTTCGACGCCACCGAGATCACGCCCCTCGCCCCCAGGGCCATGGTCGGAAGGGTCATGGCGTCGTCGCCGGACAGCACCACGAAGTCCTTGGGGGCCCCGGCGATGATGCGAGATATCTGATTGATATCGCCGGACGCCTCCTTCACCCCTGCCACGTTGGGCAGCTGGGCAAGCTCCAGCATGGTCGCCGAGCTGATGTTGGAGCCGGTGCGGGACGGGATGTTGTACACTATGATCGGAATGTCGACCGCATCGGAGATAGCCTTGAAATGCCCCTTGATGCCGGCCGGAGTAGGGCGGTTGTAATATGGGGCGACGGACAGGAGCGCGTCGGCCCCCAGGTCCTGGGCGTTCTTGCTCAGGTGGATCGCCTCGGAAGTGGAGTTGGAGCCGGTGCCGGCGATGACCTTCGCCTTCCGGGCCTCGTCCACCACGATGCTGATGGCCTGCAGGTGCTCCTCATGATCGAGCGTCGCGGATTCGCCGGTGGAGCCGCACGGCACCAGGGCACGCACGCCCTTGTCTTCCTGGAACCTTACCAGCTGGCGCAGCCCAGCTTCATCTATGGAACCATCGGCCCTCATCGGCGTGATCAGGGCGGTGGCAAGACCGGAGAACATCTTACGTTCCCCCGAAATGCTCCTTGAGTATAAGCCGGGTCCTTGTCGACACGACGTTGTCGAAGCGGCGTATGCGCTCGATGATCTCGTTGAGCTGCGGAGATGACGTAACGTCGATTATGGCTACCACGTCCTCCTCCCCCGTCACTTCGAACACCTCGGACACGCCTTCGAACTTCGCGATCTTGACGGCCACGTCGGAAGTGTTGATGTTGACGTTGATCTTCACTTCGATGATGGCCTTGACGTTCTTGCTGGACGTCTTGATGGTGAACGACTGTATGATGCTCTCATCGACCAGCTTGCGCACCCTGCTGCGAATGGTGCCTTCCGAGACCTTCAGCTGGTTCGCTATATCGACAAAGGGCCTTCGGGAATCCCTCTTTAGTATTTCGATGATCTTCTCGTCCAAATAATCAATCACGGACCTCATCTCCGATATCGTTCCGTTACGATTTCCTGTATGATTTTTGAAGATAACATAGCTTACTTATTTAATCCTTATGAAAAGCAAATTGCGATTATCAGAAAATCGGAACGGTGGCCTGCAGTTTCCACCGAACCATCTAAGTACTCCCGCCGCATTTGGACGATAATCCGCGGCCTTCCGCAGCCCTCACCATGGTCCACAGCGACCTGTTGATGTCCATGGGCACCCCCGCCGACTCACCTTTTCGCACCAGCTCGCCATTGATCTCGTCGATCTCGGTCCTCCGGCCGGCCTCGAGGTCCTGCAGCATGCTGCAGCGGTTGTCGCGAGTGGAGCCAATGACCCATTTCACGCGGGCGAAGGCGTCGCGATACGGAAGAACGATCCCGCATGCCTCGGACGCGCCGACGGCCTCGGAGCATGCCCCCTCGGCGATGGAGAGAAGCGCCTTTCGCTCCAGGAGGCGGCCGTTGGGCACGCCGGCCAGCGCGGCGAGGGGATTGATGCATGCGTTGACGACCGCCTTCATCCACACCTCCGACGCGATATCCTCCGAGACCTCGCTCTTCAGTCCTGCGGAGTTGAGCAGCGCCGCCACCGCCGCCGCGCGCTCTCCGCCCCCGGCCGGCGAACCGACCACCGTCGTTCCGATGGCGGCTAGCCTCACGGTCTCCGGCCCGGCCCTGGCCGCTCCCATGGTAGTGGGCGCCAGGACCGCGCGGTCGCCGAACCTCTCGCTCAGCAGGTCCAGGTGGCGCATGCCGTTCTGCAGCGACACTATGGCGGTGCCCTCGTCGGCGTAGGGCGCCACCGCGTCGGCCGCGGCCGCGACATCGTACGCCTTGGTGGCGATAAAGATCACATCATAGCGGCCGCGAGGGACGGTCCCCGGGCGGACGGTCCGCTCCATCGCGCCTACGATGGTGATGCCGTCCTTTGCGATCCTGGAAGCGCGGTCCCTTCTCACCGCCACGTCCACCTCGCTGCCGGAGGACAGCATCGCCGCCAGGACGCTTCCCACCGCACCCGCCCCGAACACCAGCACCCTCATGCGTAAGCCTCCCGGCGAACCTCGTTGGCGAGCTCATGGGCGCGGCGAAGCGGGGCTGGGATGCCGCGCTGCAGCGCCTCGGAGCACAGGGCCACGGCCCGACGGAGCGACGTCCGGTGGCCGGGGGACACGAACGCGGCCTTCCGGCCGTGGCGGAGCATGCACCCCGCCACTTCCCCGCCCAGGCGTATCGGCGACCGTTCCGCCTCGACATCGTCCACCTCGCCGACCAGCAGGCTCTTGGCCGCCCCCACCGTCGGCACGTCCAGCGCCACCCCGATATGGCTGGCGATGCCCGCCCGGCGGGGGTGAAGAACGCCATGGCCGTCCACGAGGTATACCGTTCCTGGGGTGTCCCTCACCAAGGAGCGAAGCGGCGGCAGCTCGCGATATGTCAGGTAGGTCGGGATGTAGGGGAACCGGACCTTGCAGCGCGATGTCCTCTCCTCGACGATCTCGCCGGTGCGCCGGTCCATTATGGAGACCGCCGCGAAGGCGTCGTCGCCCTGGTACGAGACATCCAGCCCGGCGATGCGGCACGGCTCCTGGGGATCGTCCCTCAACACCGCCCGTTCCGCGATGTCGTCCTGCTCCTTCCTCAAGCGGACCAGCACCGGCTCGATATCAAAATCCGCGAACCTCGCGGCGGCGAGCCCCTGGACCCTGCCGTTTCGGAGCTGAATGCCTTCCTCATCCAGCCGCTTCGCCCGGAGCTCGGCGGCCGGGCCGCGGCCGATCTCCCCGGTGGAGTAGACCACCCTGTGCGTCGGCACCTCGGGAGGCCGCTCCCCGCGGGACAGGACGTCGCCGACCGCTCTTGACGCCTTCTTATCCCCCAGCGCTGCGGCGATGTCACCGTACGTCGATACCATGCCGGAAGGGATCATCGACGCCGCCTCGTATATGAGGCCGATGAGATCGATATCCTTCTCAGAGAAGCACGCGGACATCGTTGACCTCTCCCACCTCGATCTCGAACCGGGTGATCCCCTTGTTCAGAGGCAATGAGACATTCCATACCGGCACCGCCACGCCCCCGCGGGGGTCGTCCAGGGTCCGCTGCTTCTTGGACACGACCGTGTGGCGGCTTCCGCCATGGGCATGCGCGTGTATGCTAAGGTCCGGCCGCTTTTCCAGCAGGACCGATTCCATGGCGCGCGAGCCCATCTCCGGGAACGCTCTCTCCTTCTCCCCCCGCAGCGTGTGGTAGGTGGTGGCGTAATGGCTTAGCAGGATGAGGAGGTCGCAGCCCTCTCGGTCCAGAAGCGAGGATACCGTCTCCACCCTCTTCCGGTACATTTCATGGATCCCGGGCACGTTGTTCCTCTGCCACCAGGTGGGCCGGTCCAGCGCGCCGGTGGTTCCCACGATGCGGACGATGCGGCCATCGATGTTCAGGTCCACCCGCTCGTCGTCCAGGAAGGTGATGTCGTACATCCGCCGCAGCTCCTCGCGGTCCTGCTCGTACTCGTCGTTGCCGAACACCGCCACGATGGGGACGTCGGAACGCTTGCGTATGGCCGCCAGCACCGTGCCGTAGGCGTCGATGTCGCTCGAGTCGGTAATGTCCCCGGCCAGGAGGAGCAGGTCCAGGTCCTTCAGCTCTCTGCCGAGCCCCTCCTGCCGAAGGAATCTCCCGCCATGGGCGTCTCCCATTGCCCCGAGCAACATGGCCTCATGAACGATGGCATGGTTTATACAATGTTCTGGCTGCGATCAGCCTTGCTGAACGAGCGATGTCTGCCGCGTTAGTGCGACGAACCGGGCCGGTCGCGAATGCCTATCTCCGCTGCCCGTACTTGTTCCAGTGGAACAGCTCCTGAGATGCTTTTCGGCTCCTCTGAGAGGGCTCCTCGTCCGGGTACCCGAGCGTTAGGCATACCGCCACCGAGCGGTCGGCCGGGACGCCGAGCAGTTCGTTGATCCCGTCCCTATCGAACGCCCCTATCCAGCACGTCCCCAGCCCCTTCTCTTGCGCGGCCAGGGTGATATGGTCCATCATGATGGAGAGATCGGTCACGGTCCACTTCTGGCCGGGGACCTCCACCGCCGCGAGGAACACGGAGCAATCGCCGATGAATTGCTGGTTCTTGCATATCGGGACCAGCTTCTCCCTGATGCTTCGGTCCGTGACGATCACCAGCTCCCAGGCCTGCCGGTTCGCCGCCGAGGGTGCCAGACGGGCGGCCTCCAGGACCTCTTCCAGCACCTCGACGGGCATTTCCTTATGTTTGTAACTGCGTATGCTTCGCCTGCCGCTGATCGCCGTTATGACGTCCATTGCCATTCCTCATCCCGCCTTACCTACCGCGGCCTATTATATCTTGCTGGGAGGAAGGTATGAGGAGGCCCTCACGCCTCCTTGGGCGCAGTATCGCTGAGATCGATCACCTTCTGCCGTTCCTCCTTTGACGGAGGTCCGTTCAGGGTGATGACCCTCTGCGGGAAGGGGATCTCGACCCCTTCCTCCCTGAGCCTCCTCTCTACCGCCATCCTCATCTCGGAGGCGACGCGCCACATGTTCTTAAGGTCCACCCAGTACCACACCTTGACCTCCACCGAGCATTCGCCCAGATTGGCAGTGCGAACGTATGGCATCTGGCCTGGCTCCTTGATCACGTCGGGATTCTCGTCGGCCACCTTCAGCAGGAGTTTGTGGACCTTTTCTAGATCGGTGCCGTAGGCCACGGTGACCTCGGTCCCCTGCGAATGGCGATTGTCAGGACGGGACCAGTTCTCGACCTTTCGGTTTGCCAGCATGTCGTTGGGCAGGACGATGAGGTCGTGATCGGTGGTGTTATACAGCTGAGTGGTGCGCAGTCCGATCTTCACCACCCTGCATATCTCTCCAGTGTCCAGCTTGACCACGTCGCCGATCTTGAAGGGGCGGTCCAGCATCAGCAGGATGCCGGAGAACAGATTCCCCAGGCTGTGCTGGGCGGCGAGACCGATCACCAGACCCATCACGCCCAGGCTGGCCACTGCCAACGTCAGGTCGACGCCCACCACCGACAGCGCGGCGCCGGCGGCGAAGACCGGGATGATGAGCATGCCTGCCTTTTGGAGCAGGGGGATCAGGACGTCATCGACACCGCTCTCGGTCTTCTTGGACCACTTCTCCGCGAAACCGATCACGATGTCATTGAAGATCCGATAGATCGTCCACGCCACCACCATTATGGTGATGATGCGATAGAGCTGCCAGATGGCCACGTGCACATCGGCTGGAATGTTGAGGATGTCGAGCGAGTCGACCAGGCCGAAGCTGATGATCACGATGAGGGTGGGCATCCTGAGCAGCCTCAGCAGGCGGTTGTCGAGGTTGTTCTTTGTCCTCTTGCAGAGGAGTTGGACAATGGGGAAGACCAAGAAGCGTACCAGCATGGCGATGCCGATCCATACCAGAAGCACGATGGCAAAGGTCCCCCAGGTGCTGTTCAGCGGGGCGGGGAGGTTGTTCTCCCATGCGAAGATCATCGCCCCTCCCTTCTCGAACAATGCGGTGATGTCAACAGCAGCGGTCCTCTCCACCGCCGTGATCTGGGAAGGGTCGTCCATCTTCACGATCTCGAACATGACCGTCAGGTCGGCCCGTTGGGTAGGTACTTCCTGAGTGGAGGCGACCGTCACCGAGGAGGTCCAGTGGTCACCGGGTTCTAGTGTCGCGAAGCTTTCCGCCGCGGTGGCGGTGACCTCACCCCCGTCGCTTGCAATGGTCGGCACCACCCTGATCAGGTACGATGAGTTGTCGTTGTTGTACAACACCCATTTGAACGTGGCAGACTCGGAAGCGCCAATGCTCGCCTCGTATGATCCGACCTCAAGTATGTTGACCGGTTCCGCCGAGACAGACGGCGCGAGCAGCACCGTAAGTGCCATCAGGACGGGAAGGAGGAGCGCGATGGACCTTCGCATCATCTTGCTCGGCATCGGGTCATCGATTAAAAAGGTTCATCAGGCAACTCGCCCAGGATGAGGCTGCGTAGCCTCATAGGCCGTAACGATGGTGCAGCGGCCCGCCCTCGATATGGAAAGCTCAAGAAGCAAGTTATTTTACGTCCCAATCCATCCGCCCGGCTGTATGGAATGGACGCCTTTGATCAAGGTCGCGCTGTCATTCGCCGTGCTGGCGCTTGCATCGCGGGCCGACTGGAAGACCAGGGAGGCATCCGACATGTACTGGATCGCCCTGGGCGCGGCGGGAATGGTGTTCCTCGCGGCGCAGATCTCCCTCGACGACGCGGATCCGATGTACTATCTCATCCTGTTCCCTATCGCGGTGTTCTTCCTGGACATCTTCTGGGACCGCAAGGGCGTGTTCGAGGACGGAGTTCAGGTCCTTCCCCTCATCCTATACGTGGCGGCGTTCGCCACGCTCGGATGGCTGGTGCTCGAGAACTACAGCGACCTGTACCTGTGGGAGCTGATGCTCGTCCCCATCATGATATTCGCGTTCATCCTGCTCTACCAGTTCGACATCATCAAGGGAGGGGCGGACGCCAAGGCGCTCATAGCGTTGGCGATCGTGTTCCCGCTGTACCCCGTCATGGACGGCCTACCGCTCATTGCCCTTCCGACCGAGCTCAGCCATTTCATCATGCCGTTCCCCATTCTGATACTCTTCAATGCCGCCCTGATGACGCTGGCAGTGCCGATCGCTCTGCTGCTCCTCAACCTGGCAAGGGGGGACCTCAGGTTCCCGACGATGCTGTTCGGCTACCGCATGCCGCTCGACGAGGCGGAGAGGAAGTTCGTCTGGACGATGGAGCATATCGAGGACGGAGAACGGAGGATGAACTATTTCCCCAGAAGCTCGGATGACAACGAGACGCAGCTAGAGGGCCTGAGAGCGGCCGGCGCCGACTGGATATGGGTAACGCCGAAGGTGCCTTTCCTCGTTCCGATCACCATCTCGATCCTCTTCTCGACGATCGTCGGCAATCTGCTCTTCCTGCTGTTCCGGTGAACCGGCATGAATTGCGGAGACAGCAGCCGCCGCACATCGGACGAGCGCGGCATACGGTGTGGGCATGGTGGACCATGAGCGCATACAGCTGAGAAAACACGACGGCGTCCGGCGGAAGCTCCGACTCGACGTACCTCTGCACCTCCCAATAGTCGTCGGACGACAACATGCCCATTCGGTCCAGCAGCCTCCTGACATAGGCAGCTGCGATGAACTTCGGACGTCCGCCGGCGAACAGCAGGATGGCGTCGGCGGTCTCCTCCCCGATGCCAGGCAGCGAAAGCAGCTCCGTCCGGCTCTCCTCGATGTCCTTCTCCAGCAGACCCCTTGGATCGGACGAATATTCCCTGGCCAGATATCGGGCGAGATTCTGGATGTGCGAGGCCTTCTGGCGATAGAAGCCGGCCGGACGGATGATCGTTTCAAGCTCGTCCAGAGGCATAGTGGCGATCTTATCGACGTCCATCGCCCCACGGCGCTTAAGTTCGCCAAGCACTCGCTCCACGTTCTCCCATGCGGTCTGCTGCACCAGGATGGCGCCGACCATCACCTCCCACCCCGATTCGGCGGGCCACCATCCGCTGACGTCGTGGCATTCGCTCAGCTTGAGGTATAGTTCGGCGACGTTCAATCCATCACCCTGACGGCGGCCGCTCCGGACGGACCTCCACGGTGCCGGACTGCACCATGTGGAGGTCCTCGCCGCAGCGCGGGCACCTGCCATTCCGCGCCTTCATCGAGGCGACGGTGAACCCGTCCCGCTCCACGAGCAAGTCGCCACAGTTGGGGCAGTAGGTGTCCTCGCCGTGAGGGATGCGCACATTGCCCATGTAGATGAACTTCAGTCCCTCCTCCTCCCCGATGCGCTTGGCCATCTCCATCGTGCTGATCGGAGTGGGCGGCACATCGGTCATCTTGTAGTCGGGATGGAACCGGGAGAAATGCACCGGCACGCGGGGATCGAGGTCGGAGCACCACGCGGCGAATTCGCGGATCTCCTTCTCGCTGTCGTTCTTGCCAGGGATGATCAGGTAGGTGAGCTCGATATGGATGCCGAGGGAGTGAGCCAGCCGAGTCGCGTCCAGCACCGGCTGCAGCGGGGCACGGCAGACGCCCTTGTAGAACTCCTGGGTGAACCCCTTGATGTCGATGTTCATGGCATCGAGATAGGTCGAGATCTCTCTCAGCGGCGCCTCCTGGATGTAGCCGTTGCTTACGTAAACAGTATACAGCCCCTGCTCCTTGGCCAGTTTGCAGGTGTCGTACGCGAACTCATGCCAGATGGTCGGCTCGTTATACGTGAAGGCGATCCCCTGGCAATGGTTGCCCATGGCGATGCTGCATACCTCGTCAGGCGTCATGTCCCTGGTTCCGAACTCGCTGAGCGAGGCCATTGATATGTTGTAGTTCTGGCAATGACTGCAGCGAAACGTGCATCCGATGCTGCCGATCGAGAAGACCTCGGAACCGGGATGGAAATGGAACAGGGGCTTCTTCTCCACCGGATCGATGTTGGCCGAGGACACCTTGCCATAGTTCATGCTGTACAACTTGCCATCGCGGTTCTCCCTGACGCCGCAGATGCCCCGGCGCAGCGGCGAGATGCCGCAGGAATGGGGACACAGCTGGCAACGGACCCGTTCGCCCTCCGACCTCCAGAACCTGGCCTCCTTCATGACCTCAACCCCTGAAGTGCTCGTAGCCGCGAGACTCCAGGTGTGATACTTTGCCGTCCCTGATTAAAACATTTTTCTTACCTTCAGCCCGACCTATGACGCTGAACCCATCGCCCAGGGCTCCCCTCGCCCGATCGAGCATGTCGGGACGGAGCGTGAACAGCAGCTCGTAATCGCCGCCGTAATGGAGCACCATGTCCTCCTCCCTCTCGCCCGCGGCCTCGGCGATCGCACGCACCTCTGGCCTGACAGGAATGGCGTCCCAGTCGATGGCGAAGCCGACCCCGCTTTGGCGCGACAGCTCATGGACCGAGTATGCGAGGCCGTCGGTGACGTCCATGGCCGAGGTGGCCGCCCCGGAGGCCGACAACGCCATTCCCTCGCGTATGCGCGGCTTCGGCCGAACGAACGCGTCGACCGCCGCTGGAACGTCGAGGCCGTTCATGACGGCGGCGAAACCGGCCGCGGCCAGCCCCATGGTGCCCGTCACGGCCAGAAGGTCGCCCTCCTTGGCGCCTCGCCTCAGCAGGATGCGTTCCTTCTCGACCTCGCCCAGGGCGGTGCCGGAGATGACCAGTTCCCGGCTCTCCTTGGTGTCGCCGCCCAATATCTCCGTGCCGACCGACGCCACACAGTCCCGGGCCCCGGCCATGATCTCCTCGAGGTCCTGCAGCAGGTAGTCCCTGGGCAGGCAGAAAGAGAGCAGCACTCCCAGCGGACGCGCCCCCATGGCCGCCACGTCGGAGAGGTTGACTGCGGCCACGAACCATCCGATGTCCCTTGGCGTCATCGCTCCAGGCAGATGGGCGAGACGGGATACGATGTCGGTCGATGCCACCACGTACTTTCCCCCAACTTCGATGGCGGCCGCGTCGTCCCCCGGGCCGACCGCCGCCGAGCTCGGAAGGCGGCTCAGGATGGCGGCCACCGCGGCCTTCTCGCCCACATCGGCAAGGGTGTGCATGCCCCTGCTATCACGCCGTCCGTATTTACACTTCCTTTCCGCCGTGCCGCAACATCGTCGCGATGAGCAAGGCCGAACCGTTCATGCTGTCACAGATCGGACGCCAGAACGGCGATGCCCAGTAGCAGGGAGGCCGTCCACACCACGAAGGTGGTGCGCATGATAAGACGCCCCCATCGACCGGTTCCGAGGCATCCCTTGTTCTTCGCGCCCCTGAGGGCCCATCTGGATGCGACGAGCGCTGTGAGTGCGAGCGCCGTAAGGCCCAAGTAGTGGTGTGCCAGCATGAGGGAGGCTGGCGAGGTGCCGGGAACAGGGTCCAGGCTGTAGAACGTTGGAGCCATGACCGCCGCCACGGCGATTATGTTCAGAGCGACCAGGGTGGCCATGATCAGGCCGTGGGAGCGCATCCGCCTCCTCGCTTTGACCATGTATACCCCGTACAGCATGACCGCCAGGATCACTGCCATTAAGCCGAGGATGGCGTAGCTGGCCGAAGAGACGAACACCATCTAGGGTTGAATTGGATAGGTGAACGTTTAAATCGTTTGATGCTCAACGACAGCACTCCGGCCCGCAGGTCACTTCCTTGGAGCCGGTGAGGGCGGCCTTGATCATGGCGCTGGCGCATCCCACCCCGGCGTCGACGGAGATCGCCCCGGCGGGGCAGTTGCGCTGGCAGGCGCCACATTCCATGCATCTCTCGGGAGCGACCATACGGGCCTTCCTTTCTCCGGGGACGAACACCCCATGGGGGCATACGCTCCAGCACATGCCGCACCGAATGCACTTTCCCGGAAGGAACCTCAGGGTGTTGATCGCGCTCTCGTTCACATTCTCCATCGTCATCATCGGTAGGTCCATGGTCATCAGAACCACCCCAGAATCGAGCCGAGTATCGTTACTATGATGGATGCCAGTCCGATCACGGCCATCGCCACCAGTGCCGGGATGTAGCGGAAGATCTCTTCTCTCACTCCAGTTCTGGAGGCATAGGTCGAACAGCCGGTGAAATTGAGGGCCAGATACCCGACCACCGGAACCATAAGGAGGACCGTTCCGGCGGCGTAAGCGAGACCGGTCCATCCTGGAACGGAGAGCAGATAGTAAAGCGCGAACGGCGCCGCCACGACGGCGCCGAGCACCACGCCCTTGGATGTGAAGTCCTTCGTGGGCAGCCAGGGCAGCATGAGGGGGAACAGCGCCGCGCCGGCCAGTACTGCAGTGAGAACGATGAGCGCTGGAACTATGCCGCCCAGGAAGAGCATTAATGCGAACGCCGCCACGGCCCCGAGCGAGATGTTCCTCAGTTCGACTGGGACCAGCACCGCACGATCACGGAAGGGGAAGGTCACCCTCCGCATCTCCTCCGTTGCGCCGGCGTCGAGGTATGCGGGAATATCGTCAGCCCGGACCGGGCCGTACTCCACTGAGAAGCCGGTTCTGGCTTTGACCTCGTGGGCCGCCACACCCGGCCCCCCCAGCTGCGGCAGGATGAGGCGACGATGGTCGACATGGTCCTTCAGCGACGTCGCCTCGATGCGTTCGACCAGCTCATCGGTCCCGAAGGTGCCCTTTCCGGCAGCGCACCACACGTTGATGCCCTTGGTGTCGAGGACCAGGATGTGGGCGTCGATGCCGTGAAGGGCGGAGCGTAATGCGTCGAAGCTGAGCGTGTAGTTCGCGCTGACGAACACCGGCGAAGAACGATCCGGACGGCCGAGGCGATACAGTCCGGGCGTGACGCGATGTTCCATCCTGCGATATCCGAGGCGGGCCAGGACGTGGTCCCGCCGGTCCCGAGAGGAAAGCACCGATGTCGTCGTCATTGTCTCGCTCATGCCGTCACCTCTCTTCCACCGCATCGGAGAGCAGCGGACCCAGTCGGTCCCTGACCATGCCCAGCAGCTCATCGGTCCTGAAGAGGTAGATGCAGCACACCTTGCCGTCGCGCTCCTTCGTCACCACGGCCAGCTTCTCACCCGCTCGCAGATCGAGCTTTTCCCTTATATCCTTGGGCAGTACCATCTGGCCTCTATCATCCACGCTTACTATGGCCTCCACCTTGAGCTCTTCGCGGGGGCAACAGTCATTGTTCTCTCTCCTGCTCATGACACATGCTCGATGTGCGAGGAAGTAGTAATACTCTTCTGATTTTTCTGATTGTTCTGCATATCATGCACCAAACGATTTACGCACCTACACCATCTCACCGCCGATGGATGAGACCGATGTGGCGCTGTGCCGCCTGCTGGTGTACAACTCCCGAACACCCTATTCGGAACTGGCCAAGGCCCTTGACACCAGCGTGCAGAACGTGCATCGCCGGGTACAGGCCCTGATAACATCGGGATCGCTGGCCAACTTCAACGCTGCCTTCTCCGTACTGGCGGTGAAGGGGATATGGCTGATGGTGCACGGCCGGTCCGGAGCGCCCTCCGTGAACAAGGTGCTGGAGGATCTGAAGAAGGTGCCGGGCATGGACATGGCCATGATCTCCACGGGCAAGTACATGTACCTGACCGGGGTGGTCCGGGACCCCAATCGCATCGGCGAGTTCGTGGCGTCGGTGACCAGGACGGCGAAGCTATCCTCTCCGGAAATCGGAGTGGTACAGTTCCCCCTCCCCCTGCCGGGGAACGAGCCGGTGGTGTACCCGATGGACATGAAGCTCGTAAGCGCCCTGAGCAAGGACTCGCGCAGGCCGGTGACCGAGCTGGCCGAAGAACTGGGAGTCGCTCCCAGGACGGTCCGCCGGCACATCGACCGGCTGAACCGCGAGATGCTGGTGCATTTCTCCCTGGAGCTCTATCTCAACCGCACCTCCGACCTGTTCACGGCGCTACATCTTACGGTGAAGAAGGGGCAGGAGCTTGAGAAGGCCGCGATGGCTATGATCAAGCAGTTGGCGCTCAGGGAGATCATCACCTACAACTTCGGAGACCGCCCGGAGCAGTTCATCGTGGTGTTCTGGTCCCCCACCATCGGCGACCTCAACGAGACGATCGCCGACCTGGAGAAGAGTGGCATGTTCGAGGAGGTCTGTCCCAACCTGATCCTTGACGCTCGATACTATGATGGGGTGAGAGCCTTGACCCCGCCAGTGAGGGGGAAGGTGCCAAAGTAACTGGTCGTGACCTCGACATCCCGATAATCATGAGATCCTATGAAAATAGTGACGGAACGGGCGCTCGAAGTGCAACTTTTCAACCAACTTCTTGACGGAAAAAGAAGAGCGGAGCGGACATCTTCCTGTTCAAGGTGCAAGAAATGAAGCACAATAGAAACTTGGGAATGATCGTCGTGGCCATGGCGGCCATGGCGCAGTCGGCGCTTCGACTCTACTTTGGCCTCGCGACAACCGGGGCCCTGGGGAGCGATATGAAAGCTCAGTTGACCACTCTGTTGGAGAACCCCGTAACGGACCCTCTGCTGCCCCTAACCATACCCTTCTTCCTGCTGGGCGTGTTCGGCATCGTGACCGCGATCGGCCTGTTGGCAGGGAGGTCATGGGGAGTGTACGGAACGATCGCGCTCAGCGTCGTCACCATCTTCTACGACATCTGGGCCATGGCGGCCATACAGTGCACCGCAGTAATGGGCATGGTCCTGCCGGCGATCTTCATCATCTACCTGATGATCGCCAACTATCGCTCGCCTCGGGCCGGAGGGATGGCGGCATGAACGTGCTGGTCGCCTTCGGCACCAAGTACGGGAGCACGGTGAAGGTGGCGGACGCCATCGCGTCGGAGATGCGGAATGCGGGCCACGAGGTCGACTTGGTCGATCTCCGTGAGCGCGTTCCCTCCGACATCGGCCGCTACGACATGGTGGTGGTCGGAAGCCCGGTGTTCATCGGGAAGTGGACCAAGCCTGCCCAGGAGTTCCTGCACCGGAACGGCAAGGCCCTTACGGAAAAGAGGGTGGCGATGTTCGTGTGCTGCAGCGACGTGCTGTTCGAGGAGAAGGTCGAGGCCGCCCGCAAGATGTACCTCGATGATGTAGCCGCCTCGTGCGGCCTTGAGCCAGTGGCCATGGGCATGTTCGGCGGAGAGGTGGACTTCAACAAGTACAGCATGTTCACCAGGTTCCTCCTTTCAAAGGTGGGGGCCAAGGAAGAGATGGAGAAGAAGGGCGTGGAGACGTCCAAGCCTTACGATTTCCGCGACTGGGAGCAGGTGCGGGGATGGGCCAGGGGACTGGCCTGAAACCCCTTCTCACTCGTGGAGCACTATGTCCGCGCTCTCCACCACGGCGCGGTCGTGTCCGTTGTGGCGACCTTCCGCCTTCTCCCTCTGGCACGCCTCCACCATGGCGGCGATCTCGGTCGAGGAATTATTCACCATGCCCTTGGCGAGGCCGTTGATCCGCACCACCTCGCCCCTCTTGAAGCGCCCCTCGACCGACACGATACCGCAGGGGAGCAGGCTGTTGCCATTGCGGATAGCTTCCTCAGCGCCCTCGTCGATGTTCAGCTTTCCCCGGGGGCAGGCGAACAGTATCCATCTCTCCCTATTGGAGTAACGGACATGGGGGGTGAACAACGTTCCCATCTCCTCCCCGTCCACGACCCTCACGATGACGTTTGGCTCGTGGCCGTTGGCAATGACCATGCTGCACCCCGACTCCATCGCCACCTTAGCGGCGTTGATCTTGGTGCGCATACCTCCAGTGGAGCGTTCGTTCTTCCGGCTCCCGGCGATGCGCTCGATGTCCTTGGTGATCTCGTCCACGGTGGGAATCAGCCTTGCATCCGGGTCCGTTTCCGGATTGCGGTCGTATAGGCCGTCCACGTCGGTGAGCAAGAGGAGCAGGTCAGCATCCATCTTGCTCGCCACCAGGGCAGAGAGCTTGTCGTTGTCGCCGAACACCTCCTCGATCTCGTCGGTGGCGATGACGTCGTTCTCGTTGACCACCGGCACCACGCCCAGCCGGAACATCTCGTCGATGGCCTTCCTCAGGTCGAGGTACCGGCCCCGGCTGGAGAAGGCCCCGTATGTGAGAAGCACCTGGCCCACGTTCATGCCGTAGCGGCGAAAGGCGTCGCGCCATGCCATCATGAGGACCCCTTGCCCCACCGCGGCGCAGGCCTGTTTCATCGCCACGTCCTTGTTCTTCCCGTCGAGGCCGAGTTCGGCGGAGCCGGAGCCTATGGCGCCTGACGTCACCACGATAGCTTCCACGTCCCTCTCGCGAAGCACCTCTATCTGTCTAGCAACGTCCTCCAGGTAGCCCTGGTCCACCGTGCCGTCGTCGCGGCAGATGGTGTTGGTGCCGATCTTCACCACCACGCGTTTGGCGTCCAGCTTCCTCATTCCAACCGCCTGTGGGTGAACTTTCGGGCGTTCGTTCCTGTGTAGTCCGCGACAACGTGACCGGCTCCGGCCAGGCGGTACTTGTATATGACCAGGCCTTCCAGTCCTACCGGTCCACGCGCGTGGGTCTTGTTCGTCGATATCCCGACCTCCGCGCCAAGGCCGTATCGGTAGCCGTCGGCAAAGCGGGTGGAGGCGTTCCACATGACCGAGGAGGAGTCGACGAGGTCGAGGAACCTGTTCGCCGCAGCAGCATCGGCGGTGATAATCGCGTCGGTGTGATGGGATGAATATCGATTGATGTGCTCGATCGCCTCGTTCACCGAACCGACCATCCGTATGCTGAGCACCAGGTCCCCATACTCGGCCGACCAGTCGTCCTCGGTCGCTGGTTCGGCGCTGATGATGCTGCGCACCTCCTCATCGCCCTTCAGCCTCACCCCGGCCTCGGCGTACCGGGCTGCCATCTTCGGGAGGAACGCTTCGGCCACGTCGCGATGCACCAGCAGCGTCTCCATGGCGTTGCACACCGCCGGATACTGCACCTTGGCGTCATAGCATACACTGACCGCCATCTCCAGGTCGGCCGCCTTGTCCACATAGGTGTGGCATATGCCGGCGGCATGTCCGAGCACGGGGATGCGGGTAGAATTCTTGATCGAACGGACCAGCTCATTGGAGCCGCGGGGAATGATCAGGTCGATGAGGTCATCATGCCGCAGGAGCTCCTGGAACTGCTCTCTGGTCGAGAGAAGCTGCACGGCATTGCGGAAGCGCTCGTCGACGGACGCCGCCGCCTCCACAATGGTGCGGGCCAGTATCTCGTTGGTCCCCTTGGCCTCGACACCGCCCTTCAACAGGACGGCGTTGCCGGACCTCAGGCACAGGCAGGAGATCTGTACCAGCGCCTCGGGGCGGGACTCGAACACCACGCCGATGACGCCGATGGGGCAGGAGACCTTGTCCAGGACCAGGCCATCGTCCAGTTCCGTCCTGGACAGCAACTTGCCGACCACGTCCTCCTGCTCCATGAGCGAGCGGATGGAGCGAACCGATTCCTCGATCTTCTCCTCGTCGTACCGGAGTCGCTTGATCATGACCGGCGAAATCTTGGCGGCCTTGGCGGACGCGAGGTCCTTCTGATTGGCCTCCACGATCTCCTCCATGTTCGCCTTAAGCGCCTCGGCTATCCTGAGGAGAGCGTCGTTCCTCGTCCCCAGGTCCAAGCTTGACAGCTCATAGGAGGCGTCCCGTGCAAGTTGCGCCGCAATTCTGACAGGGTCCATGGCGGCCCGAAAAATCTATCTCAGGGCCATATACCTTTCGCTCGAAAGAGCTTGGCCGCGTCACGGCTCGCGGAGGCCGAATGACGGCCGCCGAGCAGAATGAAAAAGGGAAGGAAGGGGTTTTCCACTACTTCTTCGGCACCTTGGCCCAGTCGTCCTGGAACCGCTTGATGCCGATGTCCGTCAGAGGATGGTTGAACATCTTCTTCAGCACGTCGTAGGGGATGGTGGCGATGTGCGCGCCCATCCTGGCGGCCTGCGTGACATGGATCGGATGGCGGATCGACGCGACGATGACCTCGGTGTCGAAATCGTAGGAGTCAAGGATGTCCATGATCTCGGAGATGAGCCTCATGCCGTCCTCCCCCACGTCGTCGAAGCGGCCCACGAACGGCGAGATGTATTTCGCCCCGGCCTTGCAGGCCAGCAGCGCCTGGGCGGCGGAGAAGACGAGCGTCATGTTGACCGGTATGCCCTCGTCGGACAGCATCTTGGTGGCCTTCAGCCCCTCTTCGGTCATGGGGACCTTGATCACGACGTTCTTGTTGATGGCGGCGAGCTTGCGAGCCTCCACTACCATGTCCGACGCCTTGACGCTCATGACCTCGGCGCTGATCGGCCCGTTCACGATCTTGCATATCTCGCCCACCAGGGCTTCGAAGTCGGTGTTCTCCTTGGCTATCAGGCTGGGATTGGTGGTAACGCCGTCCAGGATGCCCCAGCTGTTCACTTCACGGATCTTTTCCAGGTTAGCGGTGTCGATGAAGATCTTCATTGTCTCTTCCTCCGGATGACTTCCTCCGCGGCAAGGGCGATCCTCTCCGCGGTGAGGCCGTAACGGCGCATCAGTTCCTCGCTCTCACCCGATTCGCCGAAGCAGTCGGGCGTTCCGATCATCTTCATGGGGGTGGGGAGGTTCTCTCCCAGCACCGAGGCCACAGCGCTTCCCAGTCCGGTGGTTATGCTGTGTTCCTCGGCCGTCACGACCGCGCCGGTCTTCTCCGCCGAGCGCAGCAAGGCCTCCTCGTCCAGTGGCTTTATGGTGGACATGTTGACCACCTCGGCCTCGATCCCCCTCTTCTGCAGCTCCTCCGCAGCGTCCATGCAGGCGGCCACCATCTGGCCGCATCCAACGAGCGTGACATCGGAGCCTTCCCTCAGCACGGTGGCCTTGCCGATGATGAAATCCGACTCCATGGAGGTGAGCATCGGCACGTCAGCACGTCCAAGACGGACGTAGCAGGGACCGCACAGGTCCGCTGCGGCCTTCACCGCCTTGTACGCCTCGATGCCGTCGGCCGGCACGATGACGGTCATGTTGGGCAGCGACCGCATCAGGCCGATGTCCTCCAGCGCCTGGTGGGAGGCACCGTCACCGCCCACGGTGATGCCGGCGTGCGTCGCGACGATCTTGACGTCCAGATTGGGATAGGCGATGGACTGCCGGATCTGGTCCCAGCACCGTCCGGTGGCGAAGACCGCGAAGGTGGATGCAAAGACCACCTTGCCGCTGGCGGCGAGGCCGGCGGCGGTCCCCATCATGTTCTGCTCTGCAATGCCGCAATTGAAGAACCTCTCCGGGAACTTCTTGGCGAACTCCACGGTCCTGGTGCTCGACGACAGGTCCGCGTCCAGCACGACCACGTCGGTGCGGGTCTTCCCCAGTTCGGTCAAAGCGTTGGCGTATTCCTTCCTCTGGCTGGTGTAGACCCACTTCATAGCGATTCCCCCAGCTCTTTCAGGGCGATGCGATACTCGTCCGGGTTCGGAGCCTTTCCGTGGAACGCCACCGCCCCCTCCATGAACGAGACGCCCTTTCCCTTCACGGTATGGGCGATGATCATGCTCGGCTTTCCCTTGACCTGGGTGACCTTTTCGCAGGCCTCCAGGATCTGGCGTATGTCATGTCCGTTGATCTCCAGCACGTTCCATCCGAATGCGCGCCACTTGTCGGCTAGCGGCTCCAACGACATGACCTTCTCAGTGGGCCCATCGATCTGCATCATGTTGCGGTCGACGAAGGCGGTGATGTTGTCCAGCTTGTAATGGGATGCCAGCATGGCGGCCTCCCAGTTCTGCCCCTCTTCCATCTCCCCGTCGCCGCACAGGCAGTAGATGCGGTTGGAGCGGCGGTCCAGCTTGGCAGCCAGGGCCATACCGTTGGTCACGCTGAGACCCTGCCCCAGGGAGCCGGTGGACATCTCCACTCCGGGGGTCTTCTGGCGGCATGGATGCCCTTGAAGGTGTGACCCGAGCTTGCGCAGGGTCAGGAGATCCTCCACCGGGATGTAGCCTGCCTCGGCCAGAGCAGCATAGTAGGCAGGCGCGGCGTGGCCCTTGGAAAGCACCAGGCGGTCACGGTCCTCCCATTGGGGGTCCTCGGGCCGGTGGTTCATCACCTTGAAGTAGAGCGAGGAAAGGATATCAGCATAGGACAGCGAACCGCCGGGATGGCCGGATTGGGCCGTGAACGTCATCTTGATGATGTGACGGCGTATGATGTTCGCCTTTGACTCCAGCATTTGAATGGTTGCGTCATCATATAAAGGCAAATTTGGCACCTCAGGAAGAGTGGGGTTCGGTCAATAAACGGGCTGACATTAAAAAGCTTTCCCGTTTCATGTCAGATTGCCAGGTCCGTCAGGAAAAAGGGAAAACGTCCGCGGACGGAAAGGGGTTTGCCGAGAAGGGGTTTGTCTCAGTCGCTCTCAATCCTGGGGGCCAAGAGATACATCACTGAGCCCTTCTTGTCAGCAACCTCGAACTCCAGCTTGACCGGGTAGTCGCTTCCCAAGTTGATGGAGACCACTGAACCGGCCGAGATCGAGCGGACCATGTTGGAGAAGTAGTCCAGGGGGAACAGGCTCCTCACCTTCTCCTCGCACTCCAGTGAGATCAGGAGGTCCTTGGGCAGGCGAAGGGTCACCGAATCGGTGTCTCCTTCGGAGTACATCTCGAAGCCCTCGGGAGTGGCGGTGAGCGCTATGTGATCGCTGACCGACTCAGCAGCGCGGATGCCCTTCTGCAGCTCATCGGAAGTAACGGCCACCACGGTCGGGAGCGCTAGGTTTGGTACGCGGGGGTCGCTCATCCCGGTGATGTCCACCAGGTTCATGCGGCGGGTGATGTTCCCGACGTGGAGGACGAGGCGGTTCTTCTCCTCGTCCTGCTCCATCTCGATGATGTCGCCGGACCGGGCCAGCCTGAGGACCTCCTTGATCTTGTCCAGGTCCACGCCCAGCTCGGTCTCGTCCGCGGAGAACTCCTCGAAAGCGGCGCTCCCCACCGTCATCTCGATCATGGCCACATGCGCGGGGTCGACCGCCTTGAGGTCGAAACCGTCAGCATTGATGTTGAATTTGGCCTCGTCAACCAGCGTGGAGACCACGTCGACTATTCCCTTAAGGGTCTCCGATTTTATCTTTGCATGAAACATTGATTTCCCCCAAAGCTGATGAGTTCAAGGTAAACGCGTTGTCGGTAATATAAATTGCTTACAGGCGCGCTGGGTCAATAGGCGCGCCACTTGTGGCCACAGGCTACGCAGGTGAGGAAGGTGGTCTCCGGCTCATCGGACTTGCGGGTCTGCCTGAGATACCAGTATGCCTTGCTGTGAGCGCACTTGGGGCAGGTCGCGTCGGTGGTCGGCATGATGCTTTCCGCAGATCCGACCACGGGGCAGTCCTCCACGTCCTTCTTCGTCATCTCCGTTCGGATGGAAGTGGTCGCTCCCTTCGTCAGATTGGACACATCCTCTTTGCAAGCGCATTCGGGTTTGCTGCACACAAGCTCGGTCTTGCCTTTTTCCTTAGGGCGCATTATGCTTCCGCACTTGGGACAGAACATAATAAACGGTTTCTCGGAAATGATGCATCTATAAAAGGGTTCTGAACGACCGTGTGAAGGAGCTAAATGAACTCCCAGTCACGTTCATCCTCAGCGGTCCTGGCTCTGGTGGAACGCTCCTCTTCCGCCGCCCGGCGGACCTTTCGCTCCAGCTCCCTCTGCTGAGCGACCATGCCCTGCGCCCTGTCCCGGAGGAGGCGCCTCTGATCATTGGTGAGGGAATCGAACAGCTCATCGTCGTACATCGCCTTGCGGAACGAAGGCGGAGAAGAGGTGTCCTCGTTGGAGCCGACTATGGCGTCCAGATCGGAGAAGCCCCGCTCCGCCCTCCTGGTCCGCGACGGAGCGGTCTGGAAGGTATTGCCTTCCAGGACCACGGTGGTGCTGCTGCCCCGGCTCATCTTCGCCAGGAGTTCCAGCTCGCGGCGGTTCTGCAGGGACAGCACCCCTCCGATGTATGCGAACGCCACCGTGATGATGTAGCTGTCGAAGCCCAGCTCGGTGGCGGTCTGCAGAGAGGAGAAGAACGACGTCAGGTACATGTTGACGAACTCAAGATAGGGCTGGACCACTGGCATGAAGGTCCCTATGAACAGCATCATGGCCGATGGGGAGAGGTCTATGCCGAACCATACGGTGGGGACGATGCCCATCGCCACCAGCTCATCGATCGCAAAGAAGAACGCCACCGGGATGATGGCGGCTACCATCCCCTTCCACGGGGAGCCGGCCCTTCTACCTCCAACGTAGCCAGCGATCATCTGCCCGAACACGGGCAGCCACCAAAGCAGGAGGGACAGGCCGAACGTGTACTTCACGGCGCTCCAGAAGCTGTACACGATGGGGCCGTCGAACTCCCTGGCCTCCACGTCGTCATACGTGTCGGAGAGATGATAGACCCCGTTGCGGACCAGCGAGCTGGTCGCCTCGTCACGTATTCTAGAGCGTTTCCTCAAGTGCATGCCCCATCCCGGGTCGGACGAATGTCCGACATGGTGGGCTATGCCTTGATGACTATAAATCGTTTATCGCCACGTTATTATATCCAGCACAAGAATGATCATTCCCTCAGCGAGGTATGAAGAAGAGCATCCCATTGGCCTCGAGGGCCCGGCGGGTACTCTCCACCGTCACCGAGGCAGGGACCGTCTGATGGCTCAAGATGTCATCCATCGGATATTCCAGAAATTCAGCGAACGCCTTGAGGCGATCGATGGGGAATGGCTGCTTTCCTACCAGGATCTGCCTTATGCTCCATCCCGGATGCACCCGGGACCGATATCCCAGCTCCCTTCCCAGTTGGTTGATGCTGCCCGCTTTGTCGATGCCCATCTTGATAAGCATGACGCGGAAGCCCGAAGCAAGCCAGACCTTGGCAGGTGGGGCTTTCTCCCAACCATGGTTCGATATAGCTACGTTCTCGGACACTAGAAATCGCGAGAACGACCACGTTTAATAACCCTTCCCTTTTCCCTTGCTATAAATTGGATTTTTCCATCAGCGACGATCTGGCTCTTCCGAGGAGCGATTTTGGCATTTCCATCATTTACTTATACTTGCCCTTTGGTAGCGGTCCTAGATTTGGGTATGGGGAACCATAGAAGGATAATACAGATAAGAACAGAGGCGGAGGGCCGCATCGTCGACCTCACCGCCTCGCTGACGGATGCCCTCCGAGAATCGGGTCTCCGGGAGGGACTCCTGTGCGCGTTCGTTCCCCATTCCACCTGTGCCCTGTTCACCATAGAGAACGAGGACGGCCTGCAGAAGGACATGCGCGACGCCCTCCAGCGGCTGATACCCAAGGAGATGGACTATGACCATCACCGCCGCTGGGGAGATGGCAACGGCCATTCCCACATCCGCTCAGCGTTCCTCGGCCCGTCCCTGGTCATCCCCTTCCATCAGGGCAAGCTCGACCTGGGCACCTGGCAGCAGCCGGTGCTCATGGAGCTGGACGTTCGAGGGAGGGACCGAGAAGTGATAATACAGATCCTAGGAGATCATTAGGAGGCAATAATATGAAGATCAAGTTCCTCGGCGGCGCCGAGGTAGTAGGAAAGATGGGCATGCTCCTTCAGAACAAGGGGGCCGATCTTCTTTTCGAGTATGGCATGGCAGCATCCAAACCCCCACAGTACCCCCTGGCCGCACCGCAGGTGGACATGGCGTTCCTCACCCACAGCCACCTGGACCACTGCGGCATGCTGCCCTGGCTGTGCGGGAAGTATGACACCGAGGTGGTGTCCACCCCCATATCAGCTGACGTGGTCGAGCTCCTGGTCCGCGACTCCCTGAAGATCGCGGGCCTGGAAGGCTACCCCAAGCCGTACAGCGAGGAGGACATTCAGACCATGATGCGGAACTTCACCCCCATGACGTACGGCGAGATCATGGACGTGGGCGGGTTCGAGGTCGAACTCCACCCCGCCGGGCACCTTCCCGGCGCCGCCATGTACGAGCTCAGGGGCGACCAGACCACCGTCTTCACCGGCGACATGCACACCACCAACATGAGGCTGGTGTGGGGCGCCCACCCTGTGAAGTGCGACAATCTGATCATGGAAGGCACCTACGCCGGCCGTAACCATCCAGACCGCAACAAGACCGAGCGCGAGCTCCTTGAGAAGGTCAAGGAGGTCGTGGAGAGGGGGGGCCGCGCCATCCTGCCCTGCTTCGCGGTCGGCCGTACGCAGGAGGTCATGCTCATTCTCAAGGACCTCAAGTACAACATGTGGGTCGACGGCATGGGGAAGACCATCAGCCGTTTCTACCTCGACCGGCCGGAGTACGTGCGCAACGAGAAGGCGCTCCGGGCGGCCAAGCGGAAGTTCCATGAGGTCAGGACCCCGGCGGACCGCCACCGCGCCCGCAAGGAGGCCCAGGTCATCGTGACCACCGGCGGTATGCTCGACGGCGGCCCGGTGCTCAGCTACATCGACGATGCGAAGAACGACCCGAAGAGCGCCATCCTGCTGTCCGGGTTCCAGGTGGAGGGTTCCAACGGATACATGCTCATGAACGAGGGGATCATCAACGTCCAGGCCACCAAGGAGGAGCTGCCCCACCCGGTCAAGATAAAGTGCGAGGTGCGCAAGTACGACCTCTCCGCACATGCAGACCACAACGATCTGCTGGCATTCGTCGAGGCGTGCGACCCGGAGAAGGTGGTGCTGATGCACTCCGATGACCGCGAGCCGCTCGCCAAGGACATCGAGGCCAACGGCAGGAAGGTCATACTCCCGGTGACCAACCAGGAGTTCGAGCTATAGGCTCAGGATTATCTATCTGCAAGCGCGATGATGTCACCATGACCTGGGTCGAGGAATATCTCCGAGAGGATGTGGGGGATGGCGACATCACCACCCTCGCCCTCATCGGGGGCGAGGTCGGCGCCGCGCGCATCAGGGCCAACGAGAACGGCGTGGTCGCCGGGCTGGAGCAGGCTATGGAGGTGTTCCGCCACCTGGGCCTCAAGGTCACCCCCCTGGCGCGGGACGGCGAGGCCGTCTCGGCAGGCGCCAACATCCTATCGGTAGAGGGACCGCTTCGCTCGATACTCACGGGAGAAAGGCTCGCACTGAACTTCCTGATGCGCATGTCGGGCATCGCAACCGCCACCAGCGAGGTGGTCAACGCCTGCCGGGAGCGCAACCCCGAGATAATAGTTGCCGCCACCCGCAAGACCACGCCGGGATTCCGTCATTTCGAGAAGAGGGCAGTGGTCCTGGGGGGAGGGGACCCTCATCGCAATCGCCTCGACGATGCCATCCTCATCAAGGATAATCACCTGGCGGTGGTGGGCAGCATCACCGAGGCCGTGAGGCGCACCAGGAAGGCCTCATTCACCAAGAAGGTGGAGGTGGAGGTGGAGAACCAGGACGAAGCGGAGGAGGCCGCCAAGGCGGGAGCGGACGTGATCCTGCTGGACAATATGGCGCCGCGAGAGGCTGGGCGATGCGCAGAGGCGATACGCCGCATCGACCGGCGCATCGTGGTGGAGGCATCGGGAGGCATCGCTCCGGAGAACGCTCCCGACTTTGCGGAAGCGGTCGACGTGATCTCCCTGGGCTGGCTCACTCATTCGGCAAGGGCCATGCAGTACAGTCTCGACGTGCTCGAGATCAGGGGCTGAGGACGCTCCATCATCGCTTGAGCATCGCGATGCTTGGGGCATCAGATCGTTCAGGCGCATCGTTCGTTGCCGCCGTGACGATGGCCTAGCGCCTGGAGACCTGAACTTTTCTCATCAAACGGAGCTCGACGCCAGGAACGATTAATAGCCGCCGCGTCGCTCATGTTCAACATGGACATCTCCAAGGAGAAGTGCCGGTACTGCGGCGAGCAGGCCAAGAACTTCCAGTTCGCCGCCTTCATCTGCGACAAGGACGAGTGCGCCCGCAAGGCCATGGAGGACCGGGGCGGCCCTGCGGGCCACATAAAGGAGAAGCAGGAGCGGGAGGCCCGCTCCAAGGAATGCCGGTGACCGGACCGATATCCATGATTTCGGGCCGAGTGCCATCGCTGACGGTCCCGCTCTAGGCAGCAAGGGCAAGGTTCAAGAGGAAACACCGCCTGCAAGTGCCACGACATGAGGATCATCGGCTTCATCAAGACCTCCCTCCTGGACTGGGACGGCCATGTGGTCGCGTCCATCTATCTTCCGGGGTGCAACTTCAGGTGCCCGTTCTGCCACAACCGCGACGTAGTCCTCGACCCGGACAGCTATGACGAGGTCCCCTGGGAAGAAGTGGAGGCGTTCATCAGGGAACACAACGACTTCCTCGATGGGGTCGTGGTCACGGGCGGGGAGCCCACCATTCATAACGATCTGCCCGAGCTCATAGGCCGCATCAAGGCCCTGGGGGTCAAGGTCAAGCTGGACACCAATGGGTCCAACCCTCGAATGCTCAAGGACCTCATCGATGCTGGCCTTGTAGACTACGTGGCGATGGACATCAAGGCGCCTCTCAACGATAAGTACGACGACCTGACAGGGATCTCCGCTCCCTTGGATGACATCAAACGTTCCATCGAGATACTGGAAGCCTCGGGCATCGAGCACGAGTACCGCACCACGCTATCGCCCATCCTGCTGAACGCCGCGGACATCGAGGCGATCGCGGCCTACATTGGCGGGGCCCAGAAATACGCCCTGCAGCAGTTCCGCCCCCAGCGGACGCTCGACCCCCATCTGGAGAGCGCCGAGCCGATGTCGAAAGCGCAGGTGAAGGCCATTGCGGAGAACGCGAAGCGGTACGTGCGCAAGGTCGTGGTCAGAGGGGACGTTTGATTATCACCCCTTGAACCCACCCAGCCACCTTTTTTATATCATTCTATCCTTACCCATTTAATAATCTTCAAGGGAATAATTGGTGGCCCAGATGAACCCCAATGGAAGGATCAAGACGTATATCGAAGGATACGACCGCGCCCTGGAGGGAGGCGTCCCGCAGGGACAGGTCGTGCTCGTGGCGGGTACCCCCGGCACCATGAAATCCTCTCTCACCTACTACATACTGTACAACCAGGCCAAGGAGGAGGGCGCGACCTGCGTGTACGTCACCCTGGAACAGTCCCGCGCTTCCCTCTTGAGACAGATGGAGAAGATGGGGATGGCGACCGAGGACGTCAAGCACTCGCTGCACATCCTGGACCTCGGCCTGATAAGGAAGAACCTCAAGCACATGTCCGGCGGCGACTCCTGGATGCAGGTGTTCAAGGGATACATCACCAGCCTCAAGAACGATCTCAACTTCGACATCATCGCCATCGATTCACTGGGCGTCTTGGAGACCATCTCCGAGATGGGGAATCGCCGCACCGACATGTTCTACCTCTTCGAGTGGCTGCGCGACCTGGGCGCGACGGTGTTGCTCATCTCGGAGGTCTCGCCGGACCGGCTGTTCGCCGGCTCCTACGATGAGGGCTACCTCGCCGATTCCATCGTCACGTTGAAAATGCAGATGGTCCGGGAGGTGGAGACGCAGAGGCGCATACGCTGCATAAAGATGCGCGAGACGAATCAGGACGCATCCTCGTTCTCCCTCCTGTTCAACGGAGGCCGCTTCCAAGTGACCAGGGCAATCAGCGAATGAGGGCGGTGCCATGGTCCGCATACTCGAGTGTCCACGGTGCGGGGCGGGGGTAGGGCCCAACGACTCCCAGTGCTGGCGGTGCGGAGAGATGATCCGCGCCCAGCGGAACGTACAGCCCCCGGCCCCCAGCTGGCCTCGGGGAGCCACCGGGATCCGCGAAGCCAGGGACATCACCCCTGCTCCAAAGCCGAAGGTGGCGGACAGCGGTCTGCACAGTCTCACCGAGATGCAGGGGGGCAGGTACAAGCTGCTCCAGGAGCGGGAGAAGGAGCTCCGCCAGGAGATGGAGGCCCTGGAGGAGGAGGCGAGGGAGCTGGACGAGGCGGCCGGGCGCCTGCAGGAGGAGGAGGCCGAGCTGGCTGAAAGGCAGCGGGAGCTTGACGCCCGGGAGAAAGACCTGGACGCCCTGGCCCTGGTGATAGAGCCGGCCCTTCAGGCAGTGGAGGAACTGCATCGCCGCGGTGATGTTCGCACCGACGCCCTGGGCAATGCCCTGGAGGCCGCGCGGGACCTATCGGGAGCATTGGAGAAGGAGCGCCAGCGCTTACGGGCCAAGATCGAGCGGGAGATGAGCGACCAGCTCAGCCGCATATCTCAACTGGAGGACGAACTGAAGGCCGCCCACGCCGCCGCTCACGAGGAGAAGAAGCCGGAGATGGCTGCCGACATCGATGTTCAGGACCTGATAAAACGGGTCGCCGAGCAGGTGGACGATCAGGCGGCCGTGGCGCTCGCTCCGGAAGAGACGCCTTTCAGCACCTACATAGAGAGGCTGGACCAGATCATGGCGGGCGGCATCCCGAGAGGTAGCGTCATCCTGATCAACGGCCCGGGAGGGAGCATGAAGACCACCCTGGCATATCACTTGCTGCACCATGCCGCGGCCGAGGGCGGGATCAGGGGCATGTTCTTTTCCCTGGAGCAATCGCGCGATTCCCTCATACGGCAGATGGAGGGGCTGGGCATGGACCGCCAGGATTCACTGGACGGCCTGATGGTAGCGGACCTGGTGGAGCTGCGCCGCTCCATGGAGGGGCAGAAGGGGGACTGGCGGGACATAGTGATGCGATACGTGTCGAAGACGGTGGCTGAGAACTCGCTCCAGCTGTTCGTCCTCGATTCGTTCGAATCGTTCATGGCCCTGTCCGAACGCTCGTTCTCCAGGACGGAGGTCAAGGACCTTTTCGACTTCTTCCGGGACCTGGGCCTGACGACAGTGATGATCTCCGAGACGCCAATGGAAATGCTGGAGTCGAACGAGCACATGGAGCTGTACGTTGCCGACGGCGCCATCGAGCTGGCCATGGTGGAGGGGAACGACTCCCGCATCCAGAGATGGCTGCGTTGCATCAAGCTGAGGGGCGCCAACATCGATACCCGCTACTACTGCCTGTTCCACCAGGAAGATGGTTTCTCTCTTTCTCCCCCCATGACTCGCTGTCCCGTCCGAAGGACCGTGGGATGAGAGCTGGCCGCAGTTCATTCGATGCAGGCATGCCATTTACGAACTCAAGCCACCCACTGGACTGGGAAGGGGTCGAATTGGACAAAGCTTAATATACGCTCATTCGTTTCAGCATTTCGGGCTCATGGTCTAGCGGTTATGACGTCTCCCTCACACGGAGGAGACCGCCGGTTCGAATCCGGCTGAGCCCACTTTTTCCATGAATCCAGTTCCATTGCGTTCACCGCCCCCTGTTGCCAATAAATTTTTTCTGGCCCGATAATGACAAGATAAATCTATAAATCGCAAAAATCGATTATTGGCTGAAACCCCAAGGAGGTGCATGCATGGCAATTGGATTAGTCGAAATAATGAACGTGATCGGAGGACTGGTACTGTGTGCCGGGATCGTTGGTGCTCTGCCGGGTATCGGCAAGTACCTTGAGAAGGCCGGAAAGTGGCTTGGTAGCTTCCAGGTACTGATCGGTATCATCACGCTGATCGTCGGTCTCCTGAATCTCGGCTCCCTGCAGGGCATCATCGCCACTCTGGTGGGCATCATCCTCCTGACCGGCGTCTTCTACATGATCCCAGTCCTGGGCAAGTACCTGACGAAGTTCGGAAAGTGGCTCGGAGGATTCCAGACCATCATCGGCATCATCGCGCTGATACTGGGCATCCTCGGAATGTTCGACCTCATCTGAGCGGAGAACGTTCAACGAGTGCTCAAACCCTTTCCAAGATCATCTTTTGAACATGCCTCGGCCCGCATCGAACGTTGGGCGTCCGCGGCTGGTATACGTTCATCAAGTAAGCTTATAGAGTTGCATTCTGCATTTGTAACGAGAAGATGACCTCCAAGCTACGAACGCTACGCGATGAGCTCAACATGCAGTTCAAGGAAAGGGAGGACGAGATCGCAGGATCCTTGCTGGCCCTAATCTCCGGGGAGCATGTGTTGTTCATCGGCCCCCCCGGCACGGCCAAGAGCATGCTGGCCAAGGACATGTGCAACAGCATTGATGGAGGCACTTTCTTCTACTACCTCCTGACCCGATTCACCACCCCTGACGAGATCTTCGGCCCCCTGTCGCTCAGCTCGCTGCAGTCGGACATATTCAGCCGGAAGGTGGACGGCTACCTGCCGACGGCCAACGTGTCGTTCCTGGACGAGATCTTCAAATCGAACTCATCCATCCTCAACTCCCTGCTCACCATCCTCAACGAGCGCAAGTACCACAACGGATCCGCCATCCTGGACGTGCCGCTGTTCACCGTGTTCGGCGCATCCAACGAGCTGCCGGAGGAGAACGAGTCGCTGGAAGCGCTGTATGACCGATTCCTGTTCCGCTACTATGTGGAATACGTGCAGGACGAGTCGAACTTCGTGGACCTCATCACCAGTAGCCAGGATGGTTTCGAACCTTCGGTGAAGCTGACCATCGATGACCTGTGTTGCATGAAGGAGCGGTCGGCCGATATGCTCATGGACGGCGATGTGGTGGACGCGCTGGTCGCGCTGAGAAGGGAGTTCCGCAACACCGGCGTCATCGTGTCCGACCGCAGGTGGAAGAAGATAGTGCAGGTGCTCCGCGTAGCCTCCTGCGCGCTGGACCGGAAGAGCGTGGACCGGACCATGCTGATGCTGCTCCAGCACATGATGTGGAAGCGGCCAGAGGAGTTGGCCACTCTTAGAAAGCTCCTCCTCGACGTTGCCGTCTCCGGCGGGATCGACCTGGAAAGAAGCGAGAAGGACCTTGATGATCTGCATGCGTCCGCGGTCCTGATCAAGGATTACGTGCTTCCGCAGCCTGTCACCTGCGTTCTGTGCGAGAAGCAGTTCCACCGATGGAAGGAGCTGAAGGAGCATGCGTCCCACAATCCCGACCACTACTATATCCTTCCGGACGGCCCAGAGCATTACCAGCTCAGCGCGGTCCGCACTTCCCCCCGCCATCTTCCCAACCTGGTGGAGAAGTTCGCCTCCATGGGCAAGCCGGTCACTCTGACCATGCCGCGGGAGCAGAGGGACCTCTATCTCGGTGAAGTGGAGGAGTTCGAGGATACCCTCCACCTGCTAGAGATCGACCTCCAGGCGGAGAGGGCATCCCTAGTGGAGAAGCTCAACGAGAACATCTGGCTGTCTAACAAGGACCGCGAGGACCTGTTGGACCACTATGATGCCAAGACGAGGTCGATGAACGGCATGAAACGTATGCTGGATGACACCAAGAACATCGTCGTGTCCGAAGATCCCCAGACCAACTGAGGCCGCCATGTCCAGAGCCGATGGGGTGCGGTGGAGGAAGATCGCCAATGACGATTCGGTCCGCTTGGTGGTAGGAAGGCCGAGACGCATTCCACGCCGCCGACGAGAGGAGATTGCAGCCATACTGGCCCAGGAGCTGGTGGGCTCCAGAGCGGTCACGGATGTCCATCGCCATGCCGCCCGCCACGGAGCGTTCCATCTGCTGCTAAGAGCGCTTAAGGAGACCCCCGAATGGGACCGGCTAAGGGAGATGTCGATCAAGAGCGACATACTGGCCATTCTATCCCTTAGGTACATCGCGGGGACCGCGTTCGACATACTTGACCGCACCATCGAACTGCCGACCGACACCGTAGCTGAGCAGAGCTATGTCGGCCTGATCGGACTGACGGTCGCTGCCTGGCGCCGGAAGGCCGACGACGACCTGCTGGCCAAGGGAGTAGACGAAGTGACCTCATCCGATGTAAGGGGGGAGGTGCCGGACATGCTGGGAAAAGTGTTCCGTGAGCATCTTTCCGGCGCGGTGGCGGAGCTCGAGATGTATCAGGAGATGATCGCCCGGATGAAGGAGATGCTTCCCAAGGGCGGCGAGGACGCGTCCATCGAGAGGGCGCTGTTCGAGTACCTGAGCAAGGTCGACCAGTTCTCCGAGCTCCTCCGGCGCAGCACTGAGCTGCAGCGCATCATCGACCTGATGGGCAAGCTGGATGTGGAGTACGGCGGTGCGAGCCGAGAGACCCGCAGCTTCGTGACCTCGGAGGCATACGACATCGGGCCGTCCAAGGACGTGCAGCACGTCGTTCCCATAGAGCTGGTGAAGCTCAAGGTGCCCATCCTCCGAACGCTGTTCCTGTCGCAGATGCTGGAGGGGCAGCTGCTGACCTATCGGCTGCGCGGATTGGACTGGACACAGGAACCGGAGCCGGAGAAGCGGGGGCCGGTGGTCGCCCTGATCGATGCCTCCGGCTCCATGAGCGGCGAGCCTGAGCTGATCGCCAAGGCGTTCATCCTGATGCTCGCGCGTCGCATGGAGCGCGAGGGGCGAGAGTTCAAGGTCATCCTGTTCGCCGCCGAGGACTGGAAGCTGGAGCTCAACCTGGCCGACAAGAAGAAGGCGGCCAAGAGCCTGCTGGACACTGTGTGCCGCCACTTTGAGGGCAACACCGACTTCAACTCAGCCCTCCGCACCGGGCTGGAGGTCCTCGGACAGAAGAACTACCGCGGCGCTGACGTGCTGTTCTTCACCGATGGCGAGTCGAAGGTCACCGACGAATCGCTGGTCAAGGAGTGGAAGGACCTCCGCAAGCGCACCGGCTCCAGGATATTCACCCTCATAGTCGGCTCTGACCAGGCCGGAGGGCTTGAGAGAGTGTCCGATCAGACCTGGATACTGCCAACCAGCACCTGGGACGCCGAGGGCAGCCCATCCAACATCATCCGCATAATCGCCGAGGGATGAGCCCCTGCGCACGCATTCCCTTAAGTAGCAGCGGATGGAACGTCCACATGTCCGGAGGTCCACATCCGGTCCCTCCGGCTGAGGAGGGATAAGATGTTGGTAATGCAAGTGAGCAAACACCCCGCAGACCTATGCCCAGTGTACAACGACAAGTACCGCGCCCTGACCATCGGATGGTATGAGAAGATCGAGCCCATCTCGGCCAAACACGGCGTGAAGTTCCTGGGCTCGTATGACGACCATGCGGCCCACACCGTCTTCGCCATGTTTGATACTCCCAGCATGGACAATCTCATGAAGGTGTTCGCCGAGCCGGAAGTGAGCGCACCGCTGTCCTTCTGCAAGAGCAGGATGTTTCCGGTGTCCGATCACCAGGCCACACTTGCCATGATCAAGAAGCGGGCCTGATGTCTATTCGCTCCCCGTCAGAGGGGAGCCCCCCTTTCCCTCGCCGTTCTCCTCACATCCGATGGAATGTCCTCTATCAGGTCGACCGCTGCCGTCAGGCTCTCCTCCCAGGTGGGCTGCGCCTCCCACCGTCGACGGGCCGCCTTCCCCATCTCCTCCCGCCGGGCGTTGTCGGACAGAAACCGAAGATGCCGGACCACCGCCCCTTGGTCGCCCGGCCGGACCAGAAAGCCCTCGCGGCCATGGGTCACCAGCTCTCCCGAGCCCCCTTCCCGGCCGGCGATCACGGGAACCCCGAAGCCCATGGCCTCAAGCAGGGCGATGCCAAAGCCTTCGTAGCGGGAGGGCACCGCCACTACATCGGCTCGGCGGTACCGTTCGCACATCAGCGCCTCCGGCACCGGGCCCAGGAACCGAACCCTGCTACGCAACGGTGCGTCCATCAGGTCGTCCAGGGAACGCCGGAACGGCGCGTCGGTGATGGCCCCCGCCACTTCCAGGCGGAAGGGTGCGGGGAAGAGCTCCGAGAGTGCTGCCAGGAGCACATCCAGACCCTTGGTGGGGTGGATGTTTCCGACGTGGAGCACGCGCAACTCCCCGCTGCCCTGAAGGTGCGGTTGCGGCATCATATGGCCCCTCCCAGGGTGGGCGACCGCTGCCCGCAGGGGGTTTGGACACAGGGATTGGCAGGCACCCAGGGTCGCACGGCTGGTGCACACCACCGCATCCACGCTCTCCAGGAAGGAGCGCTCCATCGAACGAGCGGGATCCGACGGGGGGCCGAGGCTGGTGCTGAGGTTGTGCACCAGCGCCACCACCGGCCTCTCCCGCTGAAGGTTCAGACGGTACAGCGACGGGTGGCACAGCTCGTCCTGGACGATGGCGTCCTGCTTCCGCATCCATGAGCGCACCGCAGGGTCGGAGTTGTCAGCGACTTGCTCAATGTGGGGCCTCTTTCGGAGTGAGAGGACGTTCACCGAGTGCCCTCGCCGACGGAGCTCGCGCACCAGCATGCGGTCGTAAAGATATCCGCCGGTCGCCTGCCCCAGATCGCCGTAGATCACCAGGCCGACCTTCATCGGCCGATCTCCTCCTCGTACGATGCCCATGCATCGCCGCTCTCCCACACCGTGACCGATGCCCATGTCGCGGCCGGCATGCGAGGGACGGTCGTCTCCCATATGATCCGGGCGAGGTTCTCCACCGAAGGACTGAGCCCGGCGAACTCCTCCAGACCATTGAGCACCTGTCCCTCCAGCCGCCTCAGCGCCATGGCGAGCGCCTCGGCCATGGCGTCCAGGTCGACGAGGTAGCCGTTCGCATCAAGGCGATCGCCGGCCACCGCCAGTTCGATCACATAGGGGTGGGAGTGCACCTCGCCTTCCGGCCCCGGGACATCAAAGAAGTGCATGGCCGACAGACCCCGGCGAAGCCCTGCCCGGTACATCAGTCTCCTCCGTACTCGAGCAGCACTTGCACCGCATCGCCGCTCCCCCGATCGATAAGGCCGTACGCGTCCGCGGCATCATCGACGCTGAAGCGGTGGGTGATGAGCCGTGACGGGCGGATCCGCCGCATCATCTCCCAGCTCAGCAGTAGCCGCCTCTCCTTGTTCCACCGGCCGGTCAGCGAGGGAGAGATAGAGCTCACCTGGCTGCCGATGATCCGTTGCCGCCGGCGGTGGAACGCCTCGCCGAAATGGGCATTGACCGCCTTGTTGCCGTACCAGGAGCCGAGCACCATCCTGCCCTCGAAACCGGTAAGCCTCATGGCCATGTCCAGCGCGTCAGGGTTGCCGGAGATCTCGAACGTGAGATCGGCGCCTCTCGAACCGAACGGGCAGGACCGGGCCAGTTCATCGAAGGGTCCGAGGCCGAGGCATGTGGCGCAACCCATCTCCTCCGAGAGCCGCCGCCGCAAGGAGTATCCTTCCACCGACGTGAGCGTGCCCAGGGGCATGCGGGACAGCACGGCCGTGGTCAACAGACCGACCACTCCCTGCCCGATGATCAATACATCCTCCCCCAGCAGAGGGGAGCCGTCCATGGCGAGGGACACTGCGGTCTCCATACTGGGCAGCATCACCGCCTCCTCGGCGGACAGGTCCTCCGGCACCGGTACCAACTGTTCGGCGGGCGCGGAGAAGTGGCTCTCATGCGGATGGAACGCGAAGACCAGGCGGCCCTCCAGCTCCCGTGGCACGCCGCTCCCGCGGTCCACCACCCTCCCCACCGTGGCGTAGCCATACTTGAAAGGATACGCGAACGAGCCGCCCAGCGACGGGATGGCGGTGTCGAGCAGCATTCCCTCCTCCAGCTGGTGTCGGTAGAACAGCATCTCCGTCCCTGCACTGATGGCCGAAACGATGGAACGAACGACGACCTCTCCTGGGGCAGGCATCGGAACCCTCTCCTCTATCACCTCTACCTGTCTCGGACCTACGAAGTATAGCGAGCGGCGGTTCATCCAACTTCCATTCGAGGCGGGGGCTCATCAAAGTAACTGCTCGACCTTCGCCGGCGAAGAACGAAACTGATGCCTCTCTCACATCCGGGGCATCGCCCCGGGCGCTGGGCCAGTATAACGAACTGAGGTCCGCTGTTCAACAATTAAATATTGGAGTGCCCCTTCACCGAGCATGGCCTCAGGATGCCGGATCGAGATCTCATACATCGACCCGGAAACGTACACCGCTATCGTGAACCATGACCTGCGCAAGAACATCCTGCGCACGCTCTACGCCATGGCGCTGGACGGGCCAGTGTCCAAGCAGGAGCTGGCCGATCGCCTGGGGGTGGGGTATCATCAGCTGTCCTACCAGCTGGTGCACCAGTTGAGCGATTTCTGGACGGTAGGCGAGGAGCGCAAGGTGAGAGGGACCCGCCTGGAGCTCATCCAGCCCAGTTCGCCCAGTTCGATCTTCATCACCCTGGGCCGCGATGGCAGGATATTCATGGTAGACCCGCTCGCCAACCTGTTCGGTCCGCTCTCCAGCGTGGGCACGCGTTGCGACGGATGCTCCCCGAAGGAGGCGAAGCGCTGCCTGGGTTACGTCGTAGAGGGGTGCTGCTTCACCGGCCACCCTTCCGCGGAGGAGACGGCCGTGCTGAAGAGCAACGGCCGCCAGGAGCCGCTAAGGGCCATGGACGTGGCCATCATCTGCGCGCTGCGCGGCGTCGCCACCGCCAACCGGTGCGAGGTGTCGATACCGTGCGACAGCTGCCCCTTCCTGCGCCGCGCCATCCGCATCGACGATGATGTCCCGGCCAGCGGCAAACAATAAATCGCCAGCGGCCTTACCATGGGAGATGAGCGGAAGCGGCACGGTAACTAGGTTCGCGGTCATCGGCGGATATCTGGGCGCTGGCAAGTCCACGCTGACGGTGGCCCTGGCCAAGCGGCTCAAGGAGAAGGGGAAGAACGTGGCCATAATCACCAACGATCAGGGCCACGCTCTGGTCGACACCGAGTACGCGAGAGGCTCCGGCGTCGACGTAAGGGAGGTGATGGGCTGTTTCTGCTCCACCTTCCCCGAGTTCATCAAGAGCGCCCGCTCCCTGGTCCAGGTGTCAAAGCCAGACGTCATCATGGCCGAGCCCATAGGGACGTCGACCAACATCCTGTCGTCCGTGGTCGATCCACTTCGCTGCCAATATCCTGACGAGTTCAGCGTCGCCCCCTTCATGGTGGTCGTGGACGGCACCCGCGCCTCCGAGCTTTCCAGCGACAAGCTCATCCCGGCGCATCAGGTGAAGGAGGCGGAGGTCGTCCTGCTATCCAAGATCGACCTGCTGGACGAGGATGCCCTGAAACGGGCCGCGGAGTCCGTGGCGGCCCTGACCCCTGATGCCGTTATCGTTCCCTACTCCTCTCGCACCGGCGAGGGCCTCGAGGCCGTGATGGACATCATCCAGTCGACACAGCTAAGCCGGAAGGAGCGGGCCGGGGACGACTATCGGTTGTTCTCGGCAGAGAAGGAATCGATGTCCTGGTTCTCTTCCACTGCCACCATCGTTCCGAGGGACAGGGTCGACGCCTACGGGCTGACCACCA